>Ga0137369_10002934_pt1 | contig 17401 bp, 17 predicted proteins | sample SagtaG_12_FD_104918 | JGI IMG/M metagenome (GOLD analysis project Ga0137369, IMG submission 104918) | Vadose zone soil microbial communities from Sagehorn Ranch, Mendocino, California, USA - Sage1_L_113_16 metaG | ecosystem: Environmental > Terrestrial > Soil > Vadose zone | place: USA... | reverse complement strand
GGCCGACGACTTCCTGAACGATAATTTTCTGTCCACGGACGTGCGGGTGCCCGCGACCCTGCTCGAGACCAATGCCTGCAGCCCGCTCGCCACCAACGCCATCGCCGGCAATATCTGGGACAATTTCTCTTCGAAGTCGTACAAGGACCTTCCCTCGGTGGGCACCATTACCGTCTACAATCCGTTCACCGGTGATCCGCAGCCGTACGTCATGCCCGCGGGTGGCCGTGGCTACACGCGCCCCGCCTCCCTGGTGAGCCTCTGGTCGACGGCGCCGTTCCTCCAGAACAACAGCGTGGGAAGGTTCGATCCGAGCCCCTCCGTGGAGGCCCGCCTGCGCTCCTTCGACAGCTCGATCGAGCAGATGCTGTGGCCGGAGAAGCGGCAGAAGGACGCCGTGCTCGGGGACAAGATCCCCGGCGTCATCGACCGCACCACCGCGCGGAGCTATCTGCGCGTGGCGGGCGGCTATCTGCCTCCGTTCCTGCGGCCGCTCCTCGGGCCGCTCCACCGCTACGTGCCCTGGCTCTTCGGCGAGGGGGGAGTGCAGATCGGGCCCATCCCGGTGGGCGCGCCCGTCGACCTCTTCGGCAACCTCGAGCTCATGCCCGACGCGGGAAGCGCCGCCGACCGGGTCCAGCACGGCGGGGAGATTCTCAAGCTGCTCCTCGACATCGAGCACAACCTGCGCACTCTGCCGCCCCAGGCCACCGACGAGGATGCCCGCAAGCAGTTCGCGGCGCTGGGCGAGCGTCTGTTCAAGCTCAGCAAGTGTCCGGACTACGTGGTCAACCGCGGCCACTACTTCGGCACCGATGCCTTCAAGGAGGAGCCGGGGCTCAGCGACGACGACAAGCGGGCCCTCATCGAGTTCCTCAAGACCTTCTAGTGTCTCCCCAGCCCGGGCAGGCGGATTGCGAGTACGTCGTCGTCGGCTCGGGGGCGGGGGGCGGGACGGTGGCGGCTCGTCTCGCCGAGGCGGGGCGCTCGGTCATCCTGCTCGAGGCGGGGGGCGATCCGAAGCAGCTCCACGGCGCTGATCCCGTGGACCCCGGGGGCAACCGCCTGCCCGACGACTACGACGTGCCGGCCTTTCACAGCTTCGCGTCCGAGAACGACGCGATGAGCTGGAACTTCTTCGTTCGCCATTACGAGAGCGACGCCGCGCAGCGCGAGGATCCCAAGTATCGCGAGGCGTGGGAGGGCGCGCGGGTGGACGGCGTCCTCTATCCGCGGGCAGGCACGCTCGGTGGCTGCACCGCCCACAACGCCATGATCCTGCTCTACCCGCACGACGCGGACTGGGACGACATCGCGAGCCTCACCCGCGATCCCTCGTGGCGCTCCGGGCTCATGCGGAGGTATTTCCAGCGGCTGGAGAACTGTCATCATCGGTGGCCGTATCGCCTGCTCGCCAAGATCGGCATCGACCCCACGCGCCACGGCTGGAATGGCTGGCTCCACACCGAGAAGGCGATTCCGGAGTCTATGTTCGACGACCGGGCCCTCCTCAAGCTGATCGCGGCGGCCTCCCGCGAGGTACTTCTCCAGTTCGACGAGGCGCCTGTCAAGGGCGCGCGGTGGCTGATCAGAGGCCAGCTCGACCTGAACGACTGGCGCCTCGTGAAGCAGAATTCCGTGGGCATCGGCTATATGCCCCTCACCACCCTGGACCATGCGCGGACGGGCGCGCGGGAGCGGGTGCTCGAGACGGCGCGACGCTTTCCCCAGCGTCTCCGGATCGAGCTGAACGCGCTGGCCACGCGCCTGCTCTGGGACGAGGGGGGGCGGGTGGCCGGCGTCGAGTACCTCCGCGGCGAGCGGCTGTACCGCGCCCACCGGCGGGTGAGCGACCGCGCGGGCGAGCCCCGTGGGGTGCGCGCCTCGCGCGAGGTCATCCTCGCGGGCGGCGCCTTCAATACGCCCCAGCTCCTGATGCTCTCGGGGATTGGACCACGCGCGGCGCTCCAGCCGCACGGCATCGCCGTCCGGGTGGATCTGCCGGGGGTGGGCCGGAACCTGCAGGACCGGTACGAGGTGAGCGTGGTGAACCGGATGAGCTTCGATCACTGGGATGTCCTGAAGGACGCCACCTTCGCCAGAGGCGACCAGCACTATGAGGAGTGGGCGCGCCGCCGCTCGGGTGTATACGCGACCAACGGAGCGGTGCTCGGCGTGATCAAGCGCTCCGCCCCGGCCCGGCGGCTGCCGGATCTCTTCTGCATGGCGTTGCTCGGGCGCTTCGACGGCTACTACCCTGGCTACTCACGGGTCTTGGCCGAGCGCCTCAACTACCTGAGCTGGACCATCGTCAAGGGGCATACCAACAATCGGGCGGGCGAGGTGACCCTGCGCTCGGCGGATCCGCGGGATACGCCTCTGGTCAATTTCCGGTACTTCGACGAAGGAAGCGACGTGGCGGGCGAGGACCTCGACTCCGTGGTCCATGCCGTCAAGTTCGTGCGCGAGGTGACCAGGCGCATTCAGAAGGACCACCTCATCGGCGAGGAAGAGTCGCCGGGCGAGCAGGTGCAGTCGGACGACGACATCCGGGAGTTCGCGCGCCGCCACGCCTGGGGGCACCACGCCTGCGGGACCTGCGCCATCGGCCCCCGCGAGGACAACGGCGTGCTCGGCTCCGATTTCCGCGTCCACGGCACCCCGGGCCTGCGCGTGGTGGACGCCTCGGTGTTTCCGCGCATCCCCGGCTTCTTCATCGCGAGCGCGGTGTACATGGTCGGGGAGAAGGCAGCGGACGCCATCCTCGCCGACGCGAAGCGCGCGCCTCAATGAGCGACCACGACAAGAGGAGGACCTGACCATGGCCTACGAGGTGTCCCAGCTCATGAAGATGACGCAGGCACAGCTGGACGAGCTGTTCACCACGAGCGCCCCCGGCGAGATCCCGGACGGCGAGGCCCAGGGCACCGCCATCCTCGCCGCGGGCTCCCACTTCACCCCGGACATCGCGGCCTTCATCAATCACTTCGGCTGGCAGGGGAAGATCTTCGACGCGAAGAAGGGCGTGCTCAAGAACAAGATCCTCGCCTTCGGACTGCACGCCATCATCGCCAAGGTCTACAAGGGTCCGAGCTGGCTCGACGGCAAGGAGTGCATCGTGCTCGACTACTCGGAGACCTCGTTCGTCGCCCACTGGATCCGGGACGAGATCCGACAGATCGAACCCAAGCTCTACCTGGGGAAGGTCTACTGGGACAAGCAGCGCCTGTTCGACTTCGCCCTCAGGTTCTGAGGGCAGAGCCTACGGGGCGGGGATGTCGATCCCGTCCCCGAGGCCGACGCGTCCGGGAAGCTCGAAGCTGTCGGTCTCCTTCTCCAGGAGGGCTACGCCCGCGCATTCGAGGCTGCCCTTGCCCCGGCAGCGCCCGGCGGCGATCTCCCGGATCTTGCCCCCGCGTACCTTGAGCACGATTCCCTCGAGTTTCAGCGCCAAGGTGATGGTGAACTCGAGGCTCCCCACCGGCACCTCCCCCGCGAGGATCTCGATCTTCGGGTGATGCGACGAGGCGATCGAGTGCTCGGTGAGCGAGAGGAGGACCGTCTCCTCGGGCGGGTACTTCGTGGTGTCGCGATACTGCTGGAGCTGCCGGTATTTCTTCCAGCCGCCGAGGAGCACGCTCACGATGTCCACGTCGAGCACGTCGCCGATCTTGGCCTCGATCTCCTTGGCGACCGGGCCCCACTCGATGCCCGGGAGCTTGCCCACGGCCTCCTTGAGCTTGGCGCCGGCCGGGCTCTTCTCGATGGCTTCGCGTGCATCCTCGGTGCGGGCGAGGAGGAAGTCCTTGAGGGTGAGCGCGCTCTCAGGCATCGGCTCTCCGTTCCTCGGCCACGATGGTCGCGTTCGCTTCCACGGTCTGGGATCCGGCGTCGCGGCGGCTGCGCAGGCGGAGGGCGAAACCCTCCGCGGCCGCCCCGTTGGACCGGATCTCCTGCTTCCCGACGTCGCTGTTGGCCACCACGCGCACGCCGGGCAGCCCAGAAGCGGCATGGTGTCCCACTCCATGCCATCGCGCAACTCCGAGCGCGGCGCCCGCCGCGAGCAGCGCTCCCGCCCCCGCCATCACCCAGGTCGTGAGCATACTCACCTTGGCGCGGACGGTCACCGTGCTGCCCGCCGCCGCGCGCACGCCGGGCATCGGCGTTTGCTCGATCACGCGGGCCCGGCTCGGGTTCGAGGGCGGATCGCCCATGACGGCGAGCTCGAAGCCGGCCTCGCTCACGATCTGCCGCGCCTCGTCCAGCGGATGCGTGCGCAGATCCGGGACGGCAAGGAGGGCGGGACCGAGCTCCACGAAGACCGCGGACTTGGCGGCCACCCGCGCGCCGGCGGCCGGGCGCTGACTCGCCACTATCGCGCGCGTCTCGTCTGCCGGGCTCTGCCCGCGCACGCGGAGCTCGAGCCTGGCGCTCGTCGTGAGCTGGCGGGCCTCGGGCAGTAGCTGCTGCCGGAGCTCGGGGACGACGACGAGATCTGCGCGAGCGGGCGGGGGAGGGGAGGCGGCGGGCGGAGCGGGGGGGGCTTGTGGAGGCGTCGCTTGGGGAGGGGGGGGGTGAGGAAGCGGCGGGGTTGGCTGCAGCGCCTGGCCCGCCGGCGAGATCTGGACGGTAGCCGTGGTTCCGATGCGCACCCGTGTGCCCTCCGCAGGCGACTGGCCGGCCACCACGGCGTGCGCAGGGTCCGACGGCCATCCCCCCGCCACCTCGAGCCGCATTCGTCTGCTCCTCACCTGCGAGAGAGCATCCATGAGCGGTCTCCCCACGAGCCCGGGTACGAGGACCCACTCGTCCACCGGCGGCGCCGGTGTTGCCGGTCCCACGTGCGGCGGCGCGGTGGGCCCCGGTGGAGGAGCGGGCGGGGGATTGGTCGGAGGCGTCGGGAGAGGTCGAACGCGGACCACGACGATGGTGTTCAAAGGCACCCGCGTGTCTTTGGCCGGCTTCTGCTCGACGACCATGGCCCGCGTCGGGTCGGCCGGCCATCCGCCGGCGACCTCCAGCCTGAGATGCCTGTCTCTGATCCGCCCCTGAGCGTCCGGCAAGATCTGGGGCACGAGATCGGGGACGACGACGAGCTCCTCGGTCTTGATCCAGACGATCACCGTCGAGCCCATGCGCACGCGCGTCCCTGGCGGGGGCTTCTGACTCACCACGATGGCGTACTTCGTATCCTCGGGCGCGCCCCCGCTCACTTCCAGCTTGAGTCCGGCCCTCGCGACGAGGGGCTGAGCCTCGGGCAGCCGGTGGCTCTGCACATCGGGGACGATGGCCGATTCCACCGGCCGCTGGATCTGCACGGTGACCACAACGGTCGTGCCCACGAGCACGCGCGTTCCCGGCGCCGGCTTCTGGTCCATGACGATGGCATGGCTGGTATCCTCGGGCGCCCCCCCGCTCACTTCCAGCTTGAGGCGCGCCGTCTCCACCAGCGGCCGCGCCTCGTACAGCGAATGCTTCACCAGCTCGGGAACGGTCGTGATCCTCCCGGGCACGATGACGGCGCTCGACGGTGGCGTCTGCCGGGAGGCCGTGGCCTGGACGACCACGGTGACGGTGGTGCCCGCGGGCACCGTGGCATCGGGCTCGGGCGTCTGCCTCACCACCACGAACTTGCTCGCATCGGCCGGGGTGTCGCCGCTCACCTGGAGGCGGAGACGCGCGTCCGTGGTGACCTTTTGCGCGTCGGAGAGCAGCCGCTGACGCAGGTCGGGCACCTGTACCTGCACTCGCACGGCGGGAGCCGGAGTGTACATTCGCTGAGCGGGGGGCGCGTCCGAGGTGCCCGCGAAGGCGGGAGCGCCGGGCGAGACGAGGCACGAGGCGAAGGAGGCGAGCCAGAGTATCCGTGAGAGGGGACGCAGGCCGAATAGGCTCATCGGACGTCCTCCACCGCGACCTACCAAGGCGATCTACGTCGCGTCAAAGGGTTGCGTGGCGGGAATCGTCCGGCAATCCGTGGCGACTCCATCCGCCTCCAGCCGATCGGTCATGTGCTTCTTCCGCTGCGCCATGGCGTTGAAGGTGGCGGCCGGGGCGCCGTCCACGTCGCCGTAGAGGCTCCAGGCCTTCACGCCGTTACAGTAGATGATCAGACGCTCGCGATCGGTGCGCGACTTGAAGTCCTCCGGAACGTCGAGGGCGAACACGCCGCCGCGCAGGCTGGAGACTTTCTCGAACTGAGTCTCGAGGCCGTCGAAGAGCTGCTGAAGCGGCTCGAGTTGGGCGGACGGGAGCTTTCCGTTCGAGCCCACCTCGCCCTGGATCTTCATGAGCTTGCGAGTCAGCGCGTCTTGCGTGGCCAGCGGCGCGGCGAGGCGGATGAGCGAGCAATCGCGGGGCGCCGAGGCATCCTTGGCCGGCAGAGCTTCACAGGCGGCCATCCCCTCGTCGGTGATAGGCAGCACCAGGCTCTCGCCGGCAGGGCCCGCTTGCCATGCGGCCACCGCCGCCACCCGGTAGAAGGCCACGCGATTCTTCGGCTCGGTGCTCGCCTTCGCGTCGACCTGCGCCTCACCGGCAAGGGTGGCCAGCTGCGACTGTGCCGTCGCGGTATTCTGCTTGGAAAGATCCCGGAGCTTGGTGTCGAGGCTGTCGAGATTTGCCCCCGCGCAGCCGCTGGTCACGAGCGCGACGGCGAGGACGAGCGCCCGCCGGCTCGGGCTCATGCCACGGGTCCTCCGTCGAGAATCTTTCGGATCTCTGTCTCGGTGAGCGGGCCGATCGGACCATCCCGCAGGACGCGGGCGAGGAGCGTCCGGTACAGGAACAGCCACTCCGTGCTCCCGTACCGATCCGGATGCGTGCGCACGAGGTCGCTGAGCGTTCCCGCCAGACCCTTCAGAGCGGACTGATTGTCCACGGCGGACTTGGCGTTGCCGGCGGCGCTCCGAAGCGCCACCGTGATGGCCTCGCGCAGGGTGGCTCCGAACAGCACGCCGCCTCCCTTCCGTCCGCCCTTGGCCAGCTCGGCGCCCGCCACCGACAGCAGATCTTTGATCACCTCACTCCCGATCGCTCCTCCGGGAGTGGCGGGGTCGATCTTGAACAGCCGCTGGGGATTGGCGGCGGCTTCCTCGGCGGCCACGCCGGCGATGGCGAGCCAGTCGTCCGGGGCGAGGAGGAGATTCTTGTCCTCGGCCATCGCCTTGGCCACGCCGCCCGCGATGGCCTGAAGCTCCGTGCTCCCCCCCGCCACCATGCCGGGAGTCTTGGCGGCCTGCGAGAGGAAGGTGCGGGCCAGCTCGACGAGCTGCTGCGGCGAGAGCACGCTCTTGATGCCGCCCGAGGCGGGATCGGTCAGCCCGATCTTGAGTCCATCTACAACCTGCAGCGCCATCGTCCCCACCACGTTCTCCCACGGGCCGTCCTTCTCGAAGAAGCGCGGGCCGTCCTGCTTCAGGGTATCGAGCACGTCCACCGCGAGGGCGGTGCCGAGATCGGAATTGAAGGGCGGGGCAGCGTTCTTGACGGTTCCCGTGACCTTGGCAAAAAGATCGAGCGCGAGCTTGTCGGCAGGCGTGCCCGGCCGACCCAGGAACAGCTCGGGTCTGGCCGCCGCCACGCCGAGGGCGGCCTGATAGAGGTTGATGAAGCCGGCTTCGGTGAACTCCTGCTTGAGCCCGGTGGTGGCGGCCTGCTGCAGCATGGCCTGCGTGAGGGCGCCGATGGCCCGGTTGGGATCGAAGGTGGCGCCGAGGAAAGCCGTGGGATTGGCGGCGACCGTCGAGATGGCTGCGCTCGCCGCGGGCCCCAGCAGGGCATCGGCCACGTCGCGCCACCGGCTCTGCTCGGCGAGGCCGGAGGGGAGCGCGGCGATGATCGGGGGCAGGGTGCTCCGGACGAGCTGCTGCAGATGGTCCTCGCGCACCACGAGGCCGGGCTGATCGTTCAGCGTCTCGAGACCGGCGCGAAGGAAGATGCCGACGAAGCGCTCGGCGAGCTGGCTCTTGGGGCCCATGGCGTCGCCGTCGTCCGGAATCATGTCCGAGAGATTGGTGGCGAGCGCGCCCAGGAGCTTTTCGCCGTTGCCGCCCACGCCGAGCAGGGACGGATCGGCCCCGACGAACTCCAGCCCGATGTCCGCCATGGTGAGGACCATGCGCCCGATGGGCCCCACGGGACCTTTGCCGTCCGCCCACTGCTTGATCATGACGGCGCCGCCGATCTCGATGCCCCGCCGCGACCCCACCTGCTTCTTCCTCGCTTGATCCTCCGCGAAGATCTTGACCGCGCCGATGTAGAGTGCCTCGAGGGCCCCCGGCACGGAGGCGGGCGCGGTGCCGGACCAGTACTTGGCGAACGCCCCGCTCCCCGTGAGCAGATCCTCGTGATCGGGAAGGAACGTGTTGCGGATGAAGTCGATCTGGCGGAAGTCGGCGCTCACCCCGTCGGGGAAAAGGGCGGGGCGGTCGCGCTCGAACTGGTTGACGGCAAAGATGCCTTCGCGAGCGAGGCGGATGAGAGCGCGAATGCCGAAGATGATGAGGGTCGGATCCATGGGGATGCCTCCCGGCCGCGGCTGTGCGGCCCGACAATGCTCGCCTTCGCCGCGGATGTCAACCCGATCGTGCTCCTCTTGCCGGTCGCCGGCGGACGTTTCATGGGCAGGGCGATTGAAAAGCCGGCGGCCCGAGACTATATTCTTCGCGAACGCGTAGCGTGCGACGTCACGCAAGGCTATCGCCGGCAACCGACGGCAGAAGGGGGCTGCATGAGGCTTCATGGGAGCGGGCAGGGTGTGCGAGGGGCGGTGGTCGCGTGTCTGGTGCTCGTGGTGAGCGGCTGCGCGAATCTCGGCGCGGTGCGCGACTTCGCGAGCACGTCGTCGGACGCGGTGCAGTACTCGCATCTCGTGAGCGCCTACGCGGGCACCCCCACGCGCCTCAAGCGCTACGAACCGCAGTCCCAGTGGCCCGAGCTCGATCGTCAGACCACGGAGCGCGAGGGACAGCGTGAGCGCCTGCTCCTGCGCCAGAAGCTGATCCAGGAGTACATGGACGCGCTCGGCCAGCTCGCGGCCGACGATCTCGCCACCTACGACAACCAGCTCGACACCCTGGGCGCCGCGGTCAAGAACGCAAAGTTCGCGGACCAGAACGAGGCGGCGGCATTCTCGGCCGTCTCCAAGCTGCTCGTGAGCGCGGTGACCGACCGCTGGCGCCAGGGCAAGCTCGTGGGCCTCATCGAGCAGACGGAAGCGCCGTTTCAGACCGTGATGGGGGCCATGGTGACCATCGTCGAGAAGGACTTCGGGTCCGACGTCGCCAATGAGCGCGTGGCCCTCGACAAGTACTACACCACCCTGCAGCGCGAGGGCCGGGACCCCGCCGGCCTCGCCGCTCTCGCGGAGTGGCGCGAGATGCGCGACGGGCAGCTCCGGGAGCGCGAGTCGGCCATCAGCAGCTACACCACCGTGCTCAAGACCATCGCGGCCGGCCATCACAAGCTGTACGAATCGCGCCACGAGCTGTCGAAGCCCGAGATCAAGGCCGAGATCCACACGTACACGAGGCGTCTCAAGGAAGCATCCACCGCCATCGCCAGACTCTAGACGGGAGGGACCATGCCCCTGACCTCGGCCGACGCGCTGAGTCTCTCGAAGTCCTTCCGCGACCTCTCGGTGGCCATCGGTGACTTCCGGTTCGCGCACTGGGACGCGCTGAGTGAGGCGGACCGGAAGATGCTCGAGGACGAGGAATGGTCGATCCTCAACGCCTCCTCGGACATGGTGACCAAGGCGGTCGGGCTCGCCCTCGACGAGTCTGATCCCGCGGCCAAGAAGGTGCAAGGGGCGACGGCGGCCGCCCTGAAGGCGGTCAAGACGCTGAAGGACATCAGCAAGGTGATCGGTGTCGCCACCGCGACGGTGGGTCTGGCCGCCGCCGTCATCTCCAAGGACCCCGGGGCGATCGCCAAGAACGCGAAGGCGGTCTTTGACGCGGCCACGGCGTGAGCCTGGCCGACATCCGCCACGTCGTCGTGCTGGTTCTCGAGAACCAGTCGTTCGACCGGATGCTCGGCTTCGTCTCCCTGCCTGATCCCCGGCAGAAGCTCGACGGGCTGACCGGCCGCGAGAGCAATCCGGCCTCGCCGCCCAATCCGGACGATCGCGTCACGGTGAGCCGGGCCACCACGGCCAACGCCTATGTGACCGATCCGAGCCCGGGGCATTCCTTCGACGACGCGACCGTCCAGCTCTTCGGCCAGCGCCAGGTCCCCGATCCGCCGGTGCCCAGGAACAATGGCTTCGTGCTGAGCTATTCGGAGCAGCCGGGGCCCGGGGGGCGCCCCATCGGACTCGCGGCGGGCCGAAGCATCATGCAGTGCCTCGACCCCGATCTGGTGCCGGTTATTTCGTCGCTGGCGCGGAACTTCGTGGTGTGCGATCGATGGTTCTCGTCGGTTCCCGGTCCCACCTGGCCCAACCGCTTCTTCTTCCACGCCGCGACGGCCAATGGCCTGCTCGACACGCCCGAGACGGCCGGGCAGCTCCGGTCGACCTTCTTCGGCTCGCCCTACCGGATGCGCTCCATCTTCGAGAACCTGATGGACGCCGGCCATACCTGGAAGGTCTACTACGACGACTACGCGCAGACCTTCGCCCTGCGAAACCTCCATCGCTACGGCGATCGCTTCGCGCGGTTCGACGCCTTCGCCCGCGACGTGGGGAATGGCACGCTCCCCGACTATTCCTTCATCGAGCCGCGGAGCTTCAGCGCCCCCGGCTGGCCCGCCAACGACCAGCACCCGCCCCACTCCGTCCTCGAGGGGGAGAAGCTCATCGCCAGCGTCTACGACACCCTCCGCGGGGCGGAGACCATCTGGCGCCGCTGCCTGTTCGTCCTGCTCTACGACGAGCACGGCGGCTTCTACGATCACGTGCCACCCCCCGCCGCGCTGGTGCCAGACGCGACCTCCGCGGCCACCCCGCATTTCCGCTTCGACCGGCTCGGCGTGCGGGTGCCCGCCATCCTCGTCTCGCCGTGGGTCGGGGAAGGGGTCGCCGATCATACGACCTACGATCACACCTCGCTGCCCGCGACGATCAAGACGATGTTCGGCCTGCCGCACTTTCTCACGGCGCGTGACGCGGCGGCCGCCACCTTCGATCGCAACTTCCTGCCCGAGGCGAGAAGCGTGGCCCTGACCAATCTCAGCGCGCGCGTACCCCGCCCCTCGGGGGAGCCGGGGCCGACCGCCCGAGACCACTCGCAGCATCAGCGCTCCCTCGTGGCCCTCGCCGAAGTGATCGGTTCCCCCGCCGCCGGCGGGGGTGTGGACACGCACGCCCGCGACTTCCTTGATCGGTCTCAAGGCCCATAGCCGTGCCGGAGCTTCGCCCACGCGCTCCCCGGCCGGCGGGGAGGGTGGCGATCGCGCGGCCGCTCGTGCCCGTCGTGGCCGCGCTCATCCTCTGCCTGCTGTGCCGGACCGTCGCCGCCGATGAGCCCATCGAGCAGAGGATGGATGCTCTCTTCGGTGAGCACGAAAGGTATCTGGCTTTCTTCCAGGAGCTGAAGGACGCGGTGATCCGTGACGACAGGAAAGCGGTGGCCGGCCTCATCCACTATCCGCTCGACGTGTTTGCCGGACGCCGGCGCACGGTGGTGCGGACTCCCGCCGAACTCCTGAAGCGCTACCACGAGGTGTTCAACCCGAACGTCATCCGCGCCGTGACGGCCCAGGAGCCGAGTGCGCTGTTCGCGAACTGGCAGGGCGTGATGCTCGGCAACGGCCAGATCTGGTTCTCCGGTGTGTGCGCGGGCAAGGACCGGAACACGCCGTGCGCGGACAAGACGATCAAGGTCATCACCGTCAATACGAAAGCTCCCGGAGGCTAGGCGATGGTGGGCGTCCGGGAACCGGGCGCACCCAGGAGGTGACAGGTGGCGATGCACGTAGGCCAGCGAGGCAAGAATCTGTTCAAGGAATGGGAGGGTCTGGTCACCCATGAGTACCTCGACTCCGGTGGCGCACCGACCATTGGTATCGGCCACCTCCTCACCCGATCGGAGCGGACATCGGGGAAGATCACCATCGGCGGCCAGGCTCTGGACTATCGGAACGGCTTGACCGAGCAGCAATGCTGGGATCTGCTCGACCTGGATCTCGCGGGCAGCGAAGCGGTCGTCAACGAGGCGGTCAAGGTGTCGCTGAACCAGAATCAGTTCGACGCCCTCGTGTCGTTCGTCTTCAACGTGGGCGACGGCGCCTTCCGCAGCAGCACGCTGTTGCGGCTCTTGAATCAGGGGCAGCCTGATCAGGTGCCCGCCCAGCTTCAACGCTGGGTCATGGACAACGGCCACGTGGTCCAGGGGCTGGTCAATCGCCGCAACAAGGAGATTGGCCTGTGGAACACACCGGTGTGAGGGAGGTGGCTAGCCCAGCACGTCCTTCTTGAATTGCTCGAGGACTTTCACGTGCTCGTCGGGTGACGCGAGCCCGAGCCCGACGGTGTGCACGCAGAGGTGAGTGATCCCGCGCATGGCCCGCCACGCCGCGACCTCTTTCGCTCTTTGTTCGGGCGGAACGTTGGCGAGGGCGAGGCGTCCTTCAATACCGAACCGGGACGGATCCCGCCCGGCCGCTTTGATCTCGCCGTGGAGCCGGTCCACGATGGCCTGCGCCTCGGGGCTGGGGCGGAAGTGCGGCATCCACCCGTCCGCGAGCCGCGCGGCCCGGTGGAGGACGATCTCGCTCTCCCCTCCCATCCAGACCGGGATGGAACGTCGGGGAGGCAGGGGATTGATCCCCGCGTCGGTGATCCTGTGCCACTGCCCTTGAAACGTCACGAGCTCTTGGCTCCACAGCGCCCGCATCACGGCGATCTGTTCTTCGACGCGCTTGCCGCGGTTGGTGAAGTCCTCGCCGAGCGCCTCGAACTCCACCGCGTTCCACCCCACGCCCACCCCCAGACGAAGCCGGCCGCGCGACAGGACATCGACGGCAGCCGCCTGCTTCGCCACCAGCGCGGTCTGCCGCTGGGGGAGGATGAGGATGCCCGTGACCAGCTCCACGCGCTGGGTGACGGCGGCGAGATAGCCGAAGAGCACGAAGGGCTCGTGGAACACGTGGCGGTACGTATAGGGGCCCTTCCAGCCGCCCGGGCGCTCCGGATTGGCTCCCAACACGTGATCGAAGACGAGGATGTGGGTATAGCCCATGGCTTCCACCGCCTGCGCGTAGTCGCGAACCGCGGAGGGATCCTGCCCGATCTCGACTTGGGGGAAGACGACGCCGATGTTCATGATCGCCTCCCTACACCCGGAATGACACGTGCTCGGTCGTCCACTGCTTCAAGAGATCGGCGTCCGGCTCCTGAGCGATGCCCGGCACTCGGGAGGTGGCCACCTCACCCGGCCCGCTCAGGACGATCTCGGGCTTGCCGACATCGTTCGTGTAGAAGTAGGACGAGGGGAAGATGTCTCCGGGGTAGGTGAAGTTGGGCAGGGTGGCGAGCTCGGCGCAGATGGCGCCGCCCACGGCGCTTTCCAGCATGCCGCCGACCCAGCAGGGAATGTCGTGCTCGGCGCAGAGCGCCTGGATGTCCCGCGACGCCGTGAGCCCGCCCACGCGCGCCATCTTGATGTTGACCACCCTGCAGCTTCCCAGACGTATGGCCGCCCGCACATGATCCAGGCTCAGGGCGCTCTCGTCGAGGCAGACGGGCGTCTCGATGCGCCGCTGCAGGTCGGCGTGATTGATCAGGCTCATCCCGTCGTCGGCGAGCGGCTGCTCGATCATGGCGAGATGGAAGCGGTCGAGCTTCTTGAAGAGATCGGTATCGGCGGGCGTGTAGGCGGCATTGCAGTCGATGTGGAAGGTGAAGTCGGGGAAGGTGGATCGCACCGCCTCCACCATGGGCAGGTCCCATCCCGGCCGGAACTTCAGCTTGATGCGCGGGAAGCCCTGGTCGATCGCTCCCTGGATCTTCCGGAGCAGGAGGTCGATGGAGTCCTGGACCCCGAAGTCGGCCCCCACCGCCACCCGATCGCGCGTGCCCCCGAGCGCGCGATGCAGGGGCAGCCCGCGCCGCTTGGCGTCGAGCACCCACCACGCGATCTCCAGGGCGGCGCGGGCGAACTGATTGCCCTTCACGAAGGCGAGGCGATCGAGCAGGGCCTCGGCCGTCTCGATGTCCTCGCCGATGATCTTGGGCGCCATGTGCTCGCGCAGGGTGTGAAAGGTGGCCACGGTGTGGTCGGCGGAATATCCGGGGATGTAGGGCGGGCAGCTCTCGCCCCACGCGTAGTGGCCGCCGCCTTCCATGCGTACGAGAATGGTGTCGGTGAAATGCTGGTCGGCATAGGACGTCTTCCAGACGAAGGCGAGAGGAAGCTTGGCCCAGTAGATGTCGATGGTCTCGATCTTCATGCGTGGTCCTTTCGCGCTGGTCCTTGGTGACGAGGGCCGCCTCGTGATGCGAGTCGAGTCTAGGCATGGAATGGACCCGTGTCAAAGGCGACGGGGAACGAACGAAGAGGCTTCCCGGTTCAAGGGGCGCAGGAGGTGAGCTATGGATATCTCCCCCTCGCGGCTCGCGCGGTGGTTGAGCATCGGCACCTCTCTCGCCTGGGCCCTGGGCTGTGCGACCCATGCGCCTCCGCTTTCCCCCGCGCGTATCGATCGTGTGCCGGGCGGACCGTACCACGTCAGAGTTTCCGAAAGCCCGGGGACTGGTCAGAAATACGAGGCGGTGCTCTTCGAGACCGATACAGCCTCCGTCGTCCTCGATGTGCCGACGGTGGAATGGGGGAGTGATGCGCCCGCCGGCGGCTATCAAGCCGGCATGCGACCCGGCGCCGTCGTCTACGAGATCCGGGACACGGCCGGGAAGGTTCACGGCTACCTCATGGTTCCCCCTCAAGCCCGCGTGAGAGTCTGGGACGAGACGCGGGAGCGGGGCGTGCTCGTGGTCACGGTGAGCGACGTCGGAAGCGTGCCCGAGGCAGGAGGTGGCGGGGGTGGCGGAGGGGGAGGCGGCGGCGGAGGGATGTAGCGGAGCTATCGCGCCGGCCTGATCATGAGGGCCGGGGCACGCGAACGTGTCGCATTCTTGACTTCCCTTGCACGCGAACGCACACTGCACGCCTGTCCGCGGAAGAGAAAACCTTCCGGAGCGACGTCGAGGAGGAGGCATGCGGCTCGCAAGCAAGGTGGCGCTCGTCACGGGTGCCCAGCAGGGCATCGGACGCGCCATCGCCGTCGCCCTCGCCCGCGACGGCGCTGATGTCGGCGTCAACTTCCTGGACGATGCCGCGGCGGCCGAGGGCGTGGCCGGCGAGGTTCGCGGCCTCGGCCGCCGCGCCGTCACCGTTCAGGGCGACGTGTCGAAGGCCGCGAGCGTCGAGGCCATGGTCAAGGCGGTAAACGACGCGCTGGGCCCGCCGGAGATCCTCGTCAACAACGCCGGCATCTTCCCTCGGGCGTCATTCCTCGAATTGCCGGAGCTCGAGTGGGACCACGTGCTCGGGGTCAACCTGAAGGGCAGCTTTCTCTGCGCGCAGGCGGTGGCGCGCGCGCTCGTCGCCGCCGATCGACCGGGCGCCATCGTCAACATCTCCTCGTCCGCGGTGCGCGGCGACCCGCGCGGCGTGCACTATTCCTCCAGCAAGGCTGGGATCGTGGGACTCACGCGGGCCATGGCCCTCGCCCTGGCGCCCCATCGCATCCGGGTCAATGCCATCGCCCCCGGCCTCACCGACACCGCGCAGCCGCGCTACGGCAATACGGAGGAGCAGATCGCCGCGCGCGCGCGCGAGATTCCCCTCGGGCGCATCGCCCAGCCCGAGGAGATCGCGAAGGTCGCGGTGTTTCTCGCCTCTCCGGAGTCGGGCTGGGTCACCGGCGAGCTGATCCACGTCAACGGCGGCTTCTACATGGCGTAGAGCGCCGCGGGATCACGCGGGCTTGGGCGGCCACGGGATCTGCAGGGCGTCGAAGCGCCGCAGCCGGTCCTGGCCGAGCGTGCGGTCCCACACGTCGGCCAGTCGCTCGGGTGACCAGGGCTCGGCGCTGGTGGCCGTGCGGAGCGGAGCCTGGTGCGAATAGACCGTCACCTCGGTGCCGCGCACGCCCACGATCTGCCCCGTGATGTGCGCGGCGCGATCGCTCGCGAGGAAGGTGGCGACGGGACCTATGGCTTCGGGCGGCGTGGCCGTGGCAAGCCCCCGACGCTCTCCGGGCAGGCGCTGGGTCATGCGGGTGTCGGCGGTCGGCGAGATGGCGTTGCAGCGGACTCCATAGCGCGCCATGGCCAGCGCCGTCGAGCGGGTCAGCCCCACGATGCCTTCCTTGGCCGCCGAGTAGTTCGGCTGGCCGGGACTGCCTTCGAGCCCGGCGGTCGAGGTGAAGGTGATGATGCTGCCCGATTTCTTCTCGCGCATGTGGCGCGTGGCGGGCTGCATCACCGTGAAATGCCCCTTGAGGTGCACGGCGATGACGGCGTCCCACTCCTCTTCCGACATGTTGAAGATCATCCGCTCGCGGAGAATGCCCGCGCAGCACACCACGATATGCAGGTCGCCGAATTCCTCGAGGGCGAGCTCCACCACGCCGCGGCCGCCCGCCATGGTGGCCACACTCTCCGGGCTCGCGACCGCCTGGCCGCCCGCGGACCGGATGGCCGTCACCACCTCGTTCGCCGGGGCGCTCGACGGATCGGTCCCGTCCACGCCCACCCCGTAGTCGTTGACCACCACCTTGGCCCCGGCCCGCGCCAGGTCCAGGGATACCGCGCGGCCAATGCCTGTGCCGCCTCCCGTGACCACCGCCACCTTGCCATCGAGCAATCCCATCGCGCCGGCTCCTCTCGCTGCGTGAGAGTTCGTGAAGTTGATTCGGAGGCTGAGCGGCCCTAGATGTTTCCTTCCTACGGGCGCAGGCCAAGGAAGTACCGCATAGCTCAGAGGCGCCGTCAAGCCCACTTGGGGATCGAGCTTCGTTTGACCAGTCTACGGTGATCTGGCAGGATCGGCGCCGTGACCAGAGTTACTTCTCAGGACTCGACCGGCGAATGAACGAAGCCGACACTTGCCGGAAGCAGGTCGTGCCACTGCTCCAGACGGCCGGCTGGGACGACGAGCCGCATTCCATCGCCGAGCAGCGCACGATCACGGATGGTCGGGCCAGCATCCTGGAGAAGGAGCAGCGGATCGCGGAGATCATGGGGCGCATCCAGAAGCTGCTCGCCCAGAGCGCCGACTCATGACCTCCCTCCGCCATGCCGCCGCCCCAAGCAAGATTTCCGAGACACTGATTCGGAAATCTTCCCGTCTTCTCCGGCAGGCCCGACCGACCGACGGCCCGTTTCAGATTCGCTCGACAGTGTCGAGCATATTCGGCATCACAGGACGCCCCCGCATGCCGCTCGCCGAGAGCG
>Ga0137369_10002933_pt1 | contig 17405 bp, 16 predicted proteins | sample SagtaG_12_FD_104918 | JGI IMG/M metagenome (GOLD analysis project Ga0137369, IMG submission 104918) | Vadose zone soil microbial communities from Sagehorn Ranch, Mendocino, California, USA - Sage1_L_113_16 metaG | ecosystem: Environmental > Terrestrial > Soil > Vadose zone | place: USA... | reverse complement strand
CGCCCGCGATCCGCTCCAGAAGCTCTACGGGGCGTACCGCACCTGCTACACGCCCAAGACGCCGGGCGAGGTCTGGGGCGAGATCGGCGACGGCCGGATCTCCTCCGAGAAGATCCGCGACTTCGTCCAGGAGCGGCTGAAGACCGGGCACGCCTCCCCGCTCGAGCAGGTGGTCTTCTGGTTCGGGATCTCCGGCGTCTCCCGCGCGCTCAGCCACCAGTTCGTCCGGCACCGGATCGGCATCAGCTTCGAGCAGCAGTCGCAGCGCTACGTCAGGTACAAGGAGGAGCGCCTCGACTACGTGATGCCGAAGACGTGGGAGAAGGTCGCGGGGATGGCGGACGAGTACGATCGCCTGATGCGCGAGATCACCCGCGTGTACGAGGACGCCCTCGCGAAGGGGATCCCGGCGGAGGACGCGCGCTTCGTCCTGCCGAACGCGACGCCCACGAACTTGCAGGTGATGGTCAACTTCACCGAGCTCCTGCACATCGCCGATCTGCGCCTGTGCTGGCGGGCCCAGTGGGAGATCCGGCACATGGTCGCGCTCATGCGGCGCGAGGTGATGAAGGCCGTGCCCGAGCTCGGCGGATACCTGCAGCCGAAGTGCGGCGACAAGCGGATGGGCTACTGCGACGAGCCCGTGAAGGAGTGGGAGCTCTGCCCGCTCGGCAAGGTCCGGCCGCACAAGGAGCAGATCCTCGACGTCTTCCGGCAGTACCGCTCCGGCAACCTCGTGCCGCTCGGCGAGGAGCACCTCCGGGCCGTCGAGGACGCGGGGAACGAGTAGACGCGGGAGCGAGGAAGCATTTCGCGCCGTGCTTTTAAGACCGGTCACGGGTCACGGTCGACCGTGACCCGTTTCTCGGTGGTAGGGGGCCGGTGACCCATTTCGGCCCCCACCGCCCTGAACCCCTTCGGTCCGCCTGTTCCCCCGATATGCGGCGTAGGATCGGCCCGCATGCCACCCTGCGTGAACCGCCTCGCGCTCGCCCTCGCCGCCCTTCTCTCCGCCGCCCCCGCAGGTGCGCAGGTTCGAAATGCCCTCGACCGCCAGTCGGGTCTCCCGGCCGGCCTCGCCCTGCCCGTCCCGGGTCTCGCGGCGGCGGAGGAGCCGGCGGCGCTCGGGGCGACGCCGGCGGCGGTGGGGTTCATCGGCGCGCCGGCGCTCCAGTGGTTCCGCGAGGGCGACGTCACCCGCGCCTCGAAGGCGGACGGCCTCTACGGCGCGACGGGGCTCGGGCCCATCGGCGTCGGCTACTCGATCGAGTGGGTCCGGCCGGGCGAGGAGGAGCTGCGGCGCTACCGGAAGAACACCCTCGCCCTCTCGATCGGCGATCGACGCTCGTGGTCGTTCGGAGTCGGCTGGAACCGCTTCTCGTCCCCCGACCCGGTCATCGAGCCGCTCGCGACGTGGGACGTGGGGCTGACGCTCCGCCCCTCGCGCCACCTCTCGGTCGCCGCGGCGATGCTCGGCCGCGACGCCCACCTCGGCGGCGTGCGCGTGCCGCTGCGCTATGACCTCGGCGTCGCGACGCGCTTCCTCGGCGACTCGTTCACGCTCTCCGCCGACCTGCTCGCCGACGATCGCGCGCGCGACGACTTCCACGCGACCCACCTCGCGTTCGGCGCCGGCGTCGAGCTCCGCAGCGGGATCGCGCTCGCGCTCCAGCTCCTCGTCCCGGTGCGGGACGAGCCCGGCGTTTCGCGCGATCCGTCCGCGGTGGTGGGGCTCGCCTGGAACGCGCGCCACGCCGGCTTCACGGGAGGCGGCGCCGCGACACCCGAGCGGACCGGCTGGCTGTACGGGCTGCGCGCCTCGCGGGAAGGCTACCCCGCGCCCGCGAGCGGCCGGCGCGCGCCCACCATCGACGTCGGGCGCGAGCTCGAGCCCGATCGGATCCCGTTCCTCGACCTCGGCGAGCCCGATCCGTACGGGCTCCTCCTCGAGCGCCTCGACGCGCTCGCGGGCGACGGCGATGCCGCGGCGGTGGCGGTCCGCATCGGCGATCTGTCGCTCGGCGCCGGGCGCATCGAGGAGCTGCGCGCCGCGCTCGGGCGGATCCGCGCGCGCAAGCCGGTCCTCGCGTATCTCACCGGTGGCGGGACGCGCGAGTACTGGCTCGCGACGGCGGCGAGCGCGATCGCCGTGCCGCCCGGGAGCGCGATCGAGGTGAACGGGATCGCGACGTCGAGCATCTATCTGCGCGACGCGCTCGCGCGCGCCGGCATCGCGTTCGAGGTCGTCGCCGCGGGCGCGTACAAGAGCGCGCCCGAGCCGCTCGTGCGCGAGGGGCCGTCCGCCTCGGCGCGCGAGGCGAACGACGCCCTGCTCGACGATCTCTACGGTCGGCTCATCGCGGACGTCGCCGCCGCGCGGCGGCTCGAGCCGGCCCGGGTTCGTGCCCTCGTCGACGAGGGGCTCTTCGGCTCGGCGGACGCGAAGGCCGCGGGCCTCGTGGACGAGGTGCTCTGGCCGGACGAGGTCGGAGAGTGGCTCGGGCGGGCGGCGGGGCGGCGGGTCCGCCTCGCCGGCCCGTACCGGCCGGAGCCGACGCGTGCGGCGCGGCGGTGGGGGAACCCGCCCGTCGTCGAGGTGATCCGGATCGAGGGCGCCATCGTCTCCGGGCGCAGCCGCCGGGGCATCTCGGCGCTCGCCGGCGCCGAGACGATCGTGACCCAGATCCGGCGCGCGGCGGCGGATGACGCGGTGAAGGCGATCGTCCTGCGCATCGAGTCGCCCGGCGGCGACGGCCTCGCGTCGGACCTCATCTGGCGCGCGGTCGTCCGCGCACGCGCGCGGAAGCCCGTCATCGCCTCGATGGGCGACTTCGCCGCGAGCGGCGGCTATCTCGCCGCCGTCGGCGCCGACGCCATCGTGGCGGAGCCCTCCACGCTGACCGGGTCGATCGGCGTGTTCGTGCTGAAGCCGGAGCTCTCCGGGTTGCTCGCGAAGCTCGGCGTCGCCCGCGTCGCGTGGGCGCGCGGCGACCTCGCGCAGGTGGAGGCGGTCGGGAAACCCTGGAACGAGAAGGAGCGGCGCGCGGTCGAGAAGCAGATCGAGGCCTTCTATCGGATCTTCGTCGACCGCGTCGTCGAGGGGCGGAAGCTGCCGCGGGATCGCGTCGAGGCCGCGGCGGGCGGTCGCGTCTGGACGGGCCACCAGGCGATGGAGCGCGGCCTCGTCGACCGGCTCGGCTCCCTCGATGACGCCATCGCGCTCTCGGCGGAGCGCGCGCGGCTCGCGCCGGGCGAGGCGGAGGTCCGCCGCTCGGACGGCAGTGGCGGCGGGGCGCTTCTCGGCGGCGCGCTCGCCCGGGCGACGGAGGGGCCGCTCGTGCGCGCGATCGCGGCGGTGCCCGAGCTCCGCGCCCTCTTCGTCCTCTCGGAGATGGGGCCGGTGCTCGCCCTGCCCGTCGAGTGGGTTCACCCGGCCCGGTGAGCGCGGGCACGTTCCCCGCGCGCCCGCCCCCTTGTGGGAAATTTCGGAACTCGGGCTCGCACCCGTAAACCTTTTCTGTTAAGGTCGAGTTGTCTCCAAGCCGCTAGCGACGTAGGTTTCACGCGGCGAGGCGACGGACCCCCGATCGAGCGGCTGCTGGCTGAGCTTCGACGCCACGAAGGCGCGGCGCGCCAGCGACGGGATCGGGGGAGGCGGTTCGCGGGCCACCGACATCCACGCAGGCCGCGAACGAACGCCGTCCCAGACGCGATGCAGGTCGTGCCGCGGGGACTCAGGTCTCCCGGGCCCGGAGCAGGCACAGCATGAGCGAAAACGAGCAGAGCCCGACTCAGGTCGTGAGCGGGGCCCCGCAGAACCCCCAGTCGCAGTCGCAGGCGGCACCCGCCGCCGATGGCGACACCGGCCAGCAGGGCGGACAACCCGGTCAGCCGGGAGCGCCCGGCCAGGGCCGACGCCGTCGCCGTCGCCGCGGACGCCGCGGCGGGCGTGGCGGTCAGCCGCAGGCTGGTGGCCCCCAGATCCTCGGCCCGAACGGGCAGCCGCAGGGCGCCCCGCCGGCGCCGAACGGCGTCGTTCCGGGCGGCGCGCCACCGCCGGCCGTACAGGCCCAGAGCGAGGTCACCGAGGAGGTCGAGGGCGTCCTGCAGTTCGAGGGGAAGGGGAACGGCTACCTGCGCGAGCCGAAGCGCAGCTACCTCCCGCAGCCCTTCGACGTCGAGGTCCCTCGCTGGCTCATCGACCGGATGCACCTGCAGCCGGGCCTCACGGTGAAGGGCCACGCGTCGGTCCGGAACATGAAGCGGGTCCTCGCGAAGATCGACACGCTCGAGGGCGCGGACCCGATCGCCGTCGCGCGCCGCACCCACTTCCAGAACCTCACCGCGACCGATCCGACCGAGCGGCTCGTCATGGAGACGCGCTCGGACGAGATGATCGGCCGCGTCCTCGACCTCATCTCGCCGATCGGCCTCGGCGCCCGCGGCCTCATCACCTCGCCGCCCAAAGCCGGCAAGACGATCATGCTGCAGCGGATCGCCCAGGCGATCACGACGAACCGGCCGGACGTGCACCTCACGGTCCTCCTCGTGGACGAGCGCCCCGAGGAGGTCACCGACATGAAGCGGAACATCAACGGCGAGGTGGTCGGCTCGTCGAACGACCGGCCGACGGAGGAGCACATCCACGTCGCCGAGATGGTGCTCGAGCGCTCGAAGCGGCTCGTCGAGGCGGGCAAGGACGTCGTCATCCTCCTCGACTCGATCACCCGCCTCTCGCGCGCGTACAACAAGGAGATCGAGTCCTCCGGACGCACCCTCACGGGCGGCGTCGACTCCCGCGCGCTCGAGCGGCCGAAGCGGCTCTTCGGCTCCGCTCGCAAGGCCGAGGAGGGCGGCTCCCTCACGATCATCGCGACGGCCCTCATCGACACCGGGTCGCGCATGGACGAGGTGATCTTCGAGGAGTTCAAGGGCACGGGGAACATGGAGATCGTGCTCTCGCGCCAGCTCGCCGAGCGCCGCATCTTCCCCGCCATCGACATCGGCGCGACGGGCACCCGGAAAGAGGAGAAGCTCTTCTCCACGAAGGAGATCGAGAAGGTCCGCCGCCTCCGCGGCGCCCTCGCCTCACTGAAGCCCGTCGAGGCGATGGAGCGGCTCCTCAAGAAGCTCGGCGAATTCGACACGAACGAGGAATTCCTCGGGAGCTTCTAGGCCGTCCGAGCGATCCGGGCCTGAGACCCGCCCCTTCGGGTCGGCGCGTCCCGTCCCCCGTCCCTGGGAGTCAGACCCCGGGTGCACTCGTCCGCGCGAGCGGATATGATCGGCCGCACGATGGACCTGCGGCTTGCTTCGTCCGACCCCGTCCGTGACCCGGCTGCCCGCACGGATCGGGTGCTGATCGTCGACGACGACGAGCTCATCCTGAAGGCGCTCGCGCGCATCCTCGAGTCCGCGGGCTTCGAGGCGTGCTGCTACCTCGGTCCGGAGGAGGCGCTCGACGCGATCGAGAAGGACGCGCCGGTCGTCATCATCTCCGACTACATGATGCCGGGGATGGACGGCGTCACGTTCCTCAAGCACGCCCGCGTCCGCTTCCCCGGAGCGGTCCGGATCCTCTGCACCGCGGCGGAGGACTTCCGCATCGCCCTCCAGGCGGTCAACTCCGGCGAGGTCTTCCGCATCATCGCGAAGCCCTGGCATCAGCAGGAGCTGCTCGCGACCGTGAACCAGGCGGCGGAGGCGGCGCGGCTCCGCCGCGAGAACGAGCGGCTGACGCAAGAGGTCCAGCGGCAGAACGGCCAGCTCCGCGAGATCAACCTGCGGCTCGAGGAGATGGTCCGCGCCCGCACGCAGGCGCTGCTCGAGGGGCTCATCGCCGCGCTCGACTACCGCGACGCGGAGACCCAGTGGCACTCGCGCCGGGTCTCGCTCTACGCGCGGCGGCTCGCGCAGCAGCTCGGCATCGCGGAGCCGGAGCTGACCGTCATCGAGCACGGCGCGCTCCTTCACGACATCGGCAAGATCGGCGTGCGCGACCGCGTGCTGCTGAAGCCCGGGCCCCTCACGACGGACGAGTGGACGGAGATGAAGCGCCACCCGGAGCTCGGGTGGGCGCTGCTCCAGCGGGGGGACTACCTGCGCCCCGCCTCCGCCATCGTGCTGCAGCACCAGGAGAAGTGGGACGGTACCGGCTACCCGGCCGGCCTCAAGACGGAGGAGATCGTCGTCGGCGCCCGCATCTTCCACGTGGTCGACACGCTCGACGCGATCACGAGCGACCGTCCGTACCGGAAGTCCCGGCCCTTCGACCAAGCGCGCGAGGAGATCGTGCGCTGCGCGGGAACGCAGTTCGACCCCCGCATCGTCGAGGCGTTCGTCTCCGTGCCGGGCGAGGAGTGGGAGCGCATCCGGCTCGACGTCGAGACGGTCGCGGTCCTCTCCGCGGATCTCGCCGAGAGCCCGCGCTCGCAGGACGAGCTGCTCGGCGCGATCGAGACGGCGCTCCGGGCCTGAGCGGCCGCGCTCCTCGCGCGGGTGACCGCGTCGTACTACGCCACGCCGGCCGCGACCGACGCGAGCGCCCGCGACCGCCGCTCGGACTCGAGACGCAGCTCGTCCGGGAACCACTCCGCCATGTGACGCGCGAGCGCCACGGCTCCGGCGCGGCGCGCGAACGGGACGAGCGCATCGCGCAGCTCGCTCGCCCAGGCGTGGCGCTCCTCCGGCTCGCGGGACAGCGCGCGCAGGACGACGCGGTCGAGCTCGCGCGGGACCTCCGGGTTCGCCGCCGACGGCGGGGACGCCTGCGCGGCGCGGACCTTCTCCATGACGGCGAGCTCCGTCGGAGCGTGGAAGAGCCGCTCGCCGGTGAGCAGCTCGTGCAGGATGATCCCGAGGGCGAACACGTCCGAGCGGCGGTCGACCGGCAGGCCCCGGACCATCTCCGGGCTCATGTAGCCGAACTTGCCGCGCAGGACGGCGACCGCGCCGCCGGGCGGCGGCCGGTGGGCCGCCTGCGCGATGCCGAAGTCGATGATCCGGACCGCTCCGTCGAAGCCGACGAGGACGTTCGCGGGGGAGACGTCGCGGTGGACGACCCGCAGCTCGCCGCCGCCGGCTCCTCGGCTGCGGTGGGCGTGGTCGAGCGCGTCCGCGACGCGGGCCACGACGTGCGCGGCGACCTCGATCGGCAGCCGCTCGCCGCGGCGCCGGAACCGGTCGGCGAGCGCGCGCAGGTCGCGCCCCGCGACGTAGTCCATCGCGATGAAGTAGCCGCCCGCCTGCCTGCCGAGCTCATGGACCGGCACGATGCCGGGGTGGTCGAGCTGCACGACGAGCCGCGCCTCGTCGAGGAACATGCGGACGAGGTCTCGGTCCTCGGCGAGCGTCGGGAGGATCCGCTTCACGGCATAGAGCCGGCCGGCGGGGTCGCCGCGAACGATCGCCGCGAACACCTCGGCCATGCCGCCGATGGCGACCCGCTCCACGAGGAGAAAACGACCGAATGGGATGGGCGTCATCAGGATGGCCCCTCCCCCCAAGGCAGCTATGATACCCCCGCATGGCGACCACCTGTCACGGGTGCGGGACGACTCTGCGCATCGACGGGCCGATCGGGCGGCGGACGGCCTGCCCACAGTGCGACGCGGATCTCCACACCTGCCTCAACTGCAGGCACTACGACGAGTCGGCCGCGCACCAGTGTCGCGAGCCGCACGCGGATCAGATCGTGGAGAAGGACCAGTCGAACGCCTGCGATCTGTTCCAGCTCGGCGACGGCGCGGCGCGCCGGCGCGGGAGCTCGAAAGCGGCGCGCGACCGGCTCCACGCGCTGTTCGGCGAGGGTCCCGTGCGCGAGGAGGACCCGCGCGACGCGCTCGAGGCCCTCTTCAAGAAGCCGAAGTGACGTGGTTCGTGCCCGGCGGGCTCCCGGCGAGCCGGGCGGTCCTCACCACGGCCGAGCACCCGTCGTAGGCCTTCGCACTTCGGGCGCGCGACGCAGTCCGCCGGGTATGGGACGACGCGATGGTGCTTCGCCAGTATTACCTCGGGTGTCTCGCCCAGGCGTCGTACCTCGTCGCGGACGAGCGGAGCGGCCGTGCGGTCGTCGTGGATCCACGGCGCGACGTGGAGGACTACCTCGCGGACGCGGAGCGGATGGGGCTCAGGATCGAGGAGGTCATCCTCACGCACATCCATGCCGACTTCGTGTCCGGCCACCTGGAGCTGCGCGACCGAAACGGCTGCCGGATCCGGCTCGGCGCACGGGCGAAGGTCGACTACCCGTACACCGCGCTGCGCGAGGGCGACACCGTGGAGCTTGGCACGGTGCGGCTCGGCATCCTGGAGACGCCTGGCCACACGCCCGAGGCGATCTCGATCACCGTCTTCGATCTCGCGAAGGACCCCGCCCGGCCGCAGGCGGTTCTCACGGGCGACGCGCTCTTCGTGGGCGATGTGGGCCGGCCGGACCTCCTTGCTTCCCTCGGCGCCACCGCGGAGGAAATGGCCCGGGAGCTGTACCGCTCGCTCCGGCGCAAGCTGCTGGCGCTCCCCGACGAGACGCTGGTCTACCCGGGCCACGGGGCCGGCTCGATGTGTGGCCGGAGTCTCGGGCCGGAGAACGTGTCCACCATCGGCCGGCAGCGGCGGGACAACTACGCGCTCCAGCCGATGAGCGAGGACGAGTTCGTCGCGCTCGTGACCGTGGACCAGCCGGAGGCGCCCGCGTACTTCGCGCACGACTCCGCCTTCAACCGAGCGGAGCGCCCGACGCTCGCGGAGGTGATGGAGCGGGAGCGCCGGCCGCTCTCCGTGGACGAGGTGGTGGGGCTGCGCGAAGCTGGTGCGCAGGTGCTCGATTCGCGGGAGCCGCCCGTCTTCGCGGCGGCACACCTGTCGCGCAGCGTGAACATCGGGCTCTCGGGCAAATTCGCGACCTGGGCCGGGACGCTGCTCGAGCGGGACCGGGCAATCGTGGTCGTCGCCGACCCGGGGCGCGAGGCCGAGACGGCCCTGCGCCTCGGCCGCATCGGGTTCGACCAGGTGGTGGGCCACCTGGACGGCGGCGCCATCGCGCTGCGGGGTCGCCCCGAGCTGATCGCCAGCACGATCCGGTTATCGGCGGACGAGCTCGCGGAGCGGCTCGACTCGGCGCGCCCGCCGGCCGTCGTGGACGTGCGCACGCCGGCCGAGCGGATGGGCGCGGCGATCGCGGGCAGCGCACACGTGCCCCTCCAGCAGCTGAAGCGGCGCACGGGCGAGCTGCCCCGCGGCGCGGACCTGGTGATGGTCTGCGCGAGCGGCTTCCGCTCGTGCATCGCGGCGAGCCTCCTCGAGTGCGAGGGGTTCGGCGCCGTCGCGGACCTCGCCGGCGGGATGGCTGCTTGGGTCGCGAGGCAGACGGCTTCCCGCGCGTGACCCGCGCGCGCCCAGTCGTCCCGACGTCCTTCAGGCGAGTCGCAGCGACGCGCGCCAGCCATCAGCGAACCTGATGGCGCATCCGATCTCGCGTGAGGCGCCCGCGCGTCCAGTCGGGCACGCTGGGCCACCGTGAAGCTCACGCAGTCGGGCCGGCACCTCGCGCTCCAGCCGGCTCCCGCGGTGTACGCGGCGAGAGGGAGCGCTCGAGGCGCACATGCGCACCCTGGAAACATGCACGTCGGCGGCCGGAACGCTCGCCGCGATCGGGATCGGGACCCCCATCGTGGCGGCGCTCGTCCTGCCGATCGTGTTCCCAATCGTCTTGGTCGCGCTCGCCGTCATGGCCTGGCGCGCCGACGTTCGCGAGACGCCGTGAGGGTGGAGCGCGTCTCGCCCCCGAGGACGACGAGACCCGCGTGCGTGCCCTCGCGGGTCATCCGGGCAGCGGCTGGGTCCGCCCCCGCCGATCTCTCCGGAGCGCCGCGGCGGTCCAGAGCGCGCCGGCGAAGTCGATGACGCCGACCAGGATCACGATCGGCTTCACGAGCCCGGCGAGCACGAATGCGACGAGGAAGACGAGCACCGCCACGCGCGCGTGAACGGTGAGCCGAGCGTGTGGAAGGAACTCCTCGCGCCCGAGCCGGACGTTGAAGTAGGCGATGACGAGCACCAGCACACCGACGACGCGGATCCAGACCTCCTCGGTCGGCGGCAGGCCGAAGACCTCGAGCAGGAGGTTCGGTACGAAGACGAGGAGCGCTCCGAAACCGGCGAGATACCAGCCGAACACGACGAGTGAACGAGCGACTGCCGACATGACGCCTCCTGGTGACCGACACGACACGCTAGCAGGAGAGCGCACACGCCCCGATCGCTAAAGCGGTCGGGTCCTTCGTGTTTCGGGCTACGACCTCGGGCGCGAGAAGTAGTAGACCGCGCGGTAGGGAACCTTCCGCGCCTCGCCACGCTGGCAGCCGCCCGCAGGCGGCTTGCCGCCATGCGTTTCGGCGCGCTGCACGCTCGTGATCCGCGCGAAGGTGCCCGTACCCGGCGGTTCCTTGACCACCAGCAGCAGCCAGGGAATCGCATCGGCCTCGGGGGACTCGGCGCGAGCCTTCACGGCCCCGACCACCTTGCTGCCGTCCGTCGTGCTCTCCCAGGTCGGGCCGGCGTAGTGCTTGCCGATCTTCTTGCCTCTTCCGTCGAACAAGTCCGCTTCCGGCGCGACGAACACCCACTCGTATTGTTCGGGCGCGTCCTGCTTCGAGCGGCACTCGTAGTTCTGCGTGCCTTTGGCGGAGAGCTCGAGGACGACCGCTTCGTCCGGTGGCAGCGCGAGCGCCGCGGGCATGTCCACATGCGCAGTGGACGCGCGCGTCTCGGCCGCCGTAGCGCGCTCGGCGGGAAGTGCGGCGGCGAAAAGGCCGAAGGCAGCGGCAACGCCACGGCGGAGCGACATGGGTTCTCTCCCTTTCAAGGCGCGAGGGTGCTCGACGAGGATCGGCGCGTGCCCGGGTTGCATGCTGCGGGCTATATCGGGCGCCCCACCCGTTCAAGCCCCTCAGGGAGACCAACGTACGTGTCAGCCGCGGCTCCCGTCGGCGACGAGCGCCAGGGCGAGCGCATGCCGGCCGAGTTGTCGGGCGGCGCCAACCAGCGAAGCGGCGGACGCCGTCGCCGGCTACACGAGGGCCTGCGACGGGCAGTGATCGGCGCGTTCGAGCCTGGAGCGGAGAGGCGGATGGCGGAGAGACCGGCAATCGTGATCCTCGACGACGAGCCCGTGGCCCTGAGCGCGCTCCTCGACGCGCTCGCGCGGCGATTCGGAAGCGACTACCGGGTCGTCTCGCACCTCACTGCCGATGCATGCCTCGCGGCCCTCGCCGCGATGAAGTCCGCCTCGGAGGAGGTCGCGCTCATCGTCGCGGATCAGTGGATGCCCGGGATGACCGGCAGTGAGCTGCTGGCTCGAGCCCACCGGATCTTCCCCGCCGCGAAGCGCGCGCTGCTCGTCGCCTGGGAGATCGGACCGCGGCGCCCACGATCCTCCAGAGCTGCGCCTTCGGCGAGATCGACAACTACCTCTACAAGCCCTGGAGCCCTGCGGAGGTCCACCTCTATCCGCTCGTCAGCGAGTTCCTCGCCGAGTGGACGCGGGCGTTTCGCCCGGGCCTCGAGCTCGTGAAGGTGATCGCGGCGTCTTCTACACCACGCCCGGCGACCCCGGCCTCCTCTCGGGCCGCGAAGTGGTGATCGCCGGCGGCGGGAACTCCGCCGGACAGGCGGTGCTGCACGCCGCGCGATACGCGCGCCGGGTCCTGCTCCTCGTCCGGGGTGACGACCTCGAGCAGCACATGTCCGACTACCTGATCCAGGCCATCCGCCGCACGGAGAACGTCGAGGTGCGCCTCGCGACGGACATCGTGGAAGTGCATGGGCGCCACCACCTCGAGCGACTCACGGTCCGCGACCGGTTGCGCGGCGTGGTGGAGGACGTCCCCACCCGGTTGCTGCTGGTGTTGATCGGTGTACTCCCGCAGACCGAGTGGCTGGCGAAAGCCGTCGAATGCGATGCGCAGGGGTTCGTCGTCACCGGCGCCGACGTGACGCGCGACGTCGATCGCCGGCCGCTCCGCCTCGAGACCAGCATGCCAGGTGTCTTCGCGGCGGGAGACGTGAGGCACGGGTCCGTGAAGCGCGTCGCCTCGGCCGTCGGCGAGGGCGCGATCGCGGTCCAGCTCATCCACGAATACCTGTCGGCCAATGCTCCGGCGGAGCACGCCGCTTCCGCTTCCGGCCCTGCCGCCACGCCGGCGCCGTCGGGGGATCCATCCCGCGTGCCCCCCGCGGGAGTCGTCGCTCACCCGCGGTGATCCGACGCGGTCTGCTTCGACCGCGACCGCAGGACGAACGTACGAGCGGGACCGCGGGTCTCCAGCGCTCCGCCACGGGTGGCGACTACGTCGCCCATGAGCATGTCCTCGAGATCGAGCAGGGGAACGAGCGCGCCGTCACGAAGCGCGAGGACGACGAGCTCCATCCTCGCGCAGCTCCCGCCACAATGCGCCGCCCCCGCGGAGGATGACCGTCGTCCGTTCCTTCGCGCCTCGCGGCCCCAGCGGAGCGATCTCGAGCGGAAGGGCGACGCCGTCCCCACTCTACCTTCGCCACGGCACGCTCAGGCCCTGACGCGGAAGAAGGCGACGGTCTGCTCGAGCATCTTCGCGCGGGTCGCCATCTCCTGCGCCGTCGCCGCGAGCTCCTCGGCGGCGGACGCATTGCGCTGGGTGACCTGGTCGATCCGCGACATCGCCCGGCTCACCTCGGTGACCCCGACCGCCTGCTCGCGCGACGTCGCCGAGACCTCCTGCACGAGCGCCGCGGTGCGCTGGATGGCGGGGACGAGCGCCGCGATGATCTGGCCCGACCGGTCGGCGACCGCGACGCTCCGGTTCGCGCGCTCCTCGATGGCGCCCGCCGACTGCTGCGCGCGCTCGGCGAGCTTGCGGACCTCGCTCGCTACGACGGCGAAGCCGCGGCCGTTGTCGCCCGCGCGCGCCGCCTCGATCGCGGCGTTCAGGGCGAGCAGGTTCGTCTGGTAGGCGATCTCCTGGACGATGTTGATGTGCTCGGCGATCGCGCGCATCTCCGACACCGTCTCCGAGACCGCCCGCCCTCCTCGGCCTCGGCCGAGCCTCGCGAGGCGACCGCCTCGGTCTCGCGCCCGGCGTCCGCGTTCCGCGCGATGGAGGTCGTCATCGCCTCGAGCGATGCGGAGGTCTCCTGGACGGACGCGGCCTGCTCGCCGGTTCCCTGCGAGAGGGACTGTGAGGTCGAGGAGACCTGGCCCGCCGCCGACGAGAGCGCCTCCGCGCCCGCACGGACCTCGCCGAGAACGCGCGCGAGGTTCCCGGCCATCGTGTTCATGGAGGCCTGGAGCTGGGCGAGCTCGTCCCTTCCTCCCACCTCGAGGGCGTCGCTGAGATCGCCCTGCGCGATCCGCTCCGCCGCGGCGAGGACGGCCCCGAGCGGCTGCACGATGCTGCGGGTGAGGACGAGGCCGGCGAGGACGACGAGGACGCCGGCGAGCCCGATGGCCGTGAAGATCCAGCCGCGCAGCACCCGGAACTGCTGCTCGCCCGCCGATGCGGCCTCGGTGACCTGCGTCGCCTCGTGTGCCGCGAACTCCTCCCACGTCTCCTGGATCCGCGTGCGAGACGCGAGCGCCGAGGCGAGCTCGGCGTCCCGCGCGGCCCCGGGCGGCTCCCCGCGGGCGACCTGCTTCGAGTGCTGGTAGGCCTTGCCGAACACGCCGCGCGCCTCGGCGACCTTCGCGTACAGCGCCTTCTCCCGATCCGTCTCGAGCATCGCCTCGATCTTGCGGGCGTCCTCGCTGCTCGCCCCCCGCTGCCGGTCGATCGTGTCGAAGATGCGCTCGCGCTCCTCCGGCGCGGAGACGGCGAACGCCCGCGCGAGCAGCGTGGCGTTGTCCCCCGAGCGGAGCGCCGCGCGGTTGACGATCTCGTTCAGCGCGAGGTGGCGCCCCGCCAGCTTCGAGACCGTCTCGGTGAGCGTCCCGATGGCGTGGAGCAGCATGCCTGCCACGACGCCGGCGATCACGATGTACAACCCGAAGCTCGCGACGAGCCGAGGCCCGATCCGGAAACGGCGCATGCGTGACTCCCCTCGTGGCGTGAGGCGGTCCGCCGGGCAGCCAGCGCCCCGCGTAGGGTCACCACCCGTGCAATTCTTCCGCCGCGAATCGAGCGGCGGATCACCGCATGCCGCCAGGAGTTCCCGACGCGACACCGGGGTCGCGACTCACCCGCGGGTCGGCCGCGACCGGTCGTGTGGACGATGTCGAGCGCTGACAGCTCCCGCCGCGAAGAGCGCCGTGGCGGGACTCTACGTCGTCTCCGCCGCGATCCAGGCGAGGTACGCCGCGCTCCCGGCCTCGACGTGCAGCCCGATGACCTCCGGCACCTCGTACGGGTGGAGGGCGAGGACGCGGGCGCGGAGCGCCTCGAAGCGGGCCCGCGTCGTCTTGAGGACGAGCAGCGCCTCCGGCTCGTCCTCGATCTTCCCCTTCCAGCGGTAGATCGAGCGGAGGCCCGGGACGACGTTGCCACAGGCGGCGAGCCGCTCCTCGACGACCGCGCGGGCGATCTCCGCCGCCCGCTCCGGGGTGGGGGTGGTGACGAGTACGACGAATGCGTCCGTCATGGTCGTGGCTCCCGCTCGAGTGACACCGTCACTTCCCGAGCAGCGCCGCCTTGAGGTCCTCGTCCGCGGGCGCGCTCCCGAGCCAGTTCTTGAAGAGGGCGTCGGCGAACTCCTTGCCCGCGACGATCGCCTGTCGGCCGCCCTCGGACGCGGCGACGGTGGTCCCCTCCCCAGGCACGTAGGTGACGGACATCTCCGCGCCCTCCTTCAGCTCCGCCGGGATCGTCGGCGCGATCTGGTCGAGCTTCAGGAGGAGGTCCCGCAAGCCCGGGCCGTCCGAGTTCTTCTCGAAGCCCTCGCGGTACGCATTCATGATCTGCGTCTTCGAGACGGTGCGCAGGAACACCATCCGCACCCGCTTCGGCGCGTCCACGGCCACGATCGTGGCGGGGTCCTTCGCCCGCTGCGGGACGTACAGGCCGCCCGCGTAGACCTTGATGATGAACTTCTTGCGGAGCCCGGCGCCATTCAGGACGAGCCTCTGGCCCCCGACCTCGACGGAGTCGGGGAACTCCACGCCGGCGACCTTCCGGGCGAGGGCGGGCGTGGCGACGGCGAGCGCGAGCGCGGCGGCGAGGAGCTTCTTCATGAGCACTCTCCGTGATGGATCCGGAGCGCCACTCTACCGCGCGGCGAGCTGCGGCGCGGGACCCCGTCGGGGCCTTCGGGGCGGTGCGGGCCGGCGCCCTGCTGCGCGCCCCCTCACGGCGAGGCGGGCTCGGCCGGGGGCGCCGTCGCGGGCTTCGGCCGCTGGCCGAGCAAGGTGCCGTAGGTGACGCCGGCGATCCCGATGAGGACGCCGAGCGCGCCCGCGGCCGTGATCCGCTCGCCGAGGAGGATCGCCGCGAGGACGTACTGCGCGAGCGGCGTGAGCTGCAGCCAGATCGCCGCCTCCGGGATGGCGAGGGCGCCGTACGCCTCGGCCATGAGCACCTGCGCCGCGAACGCGGCGAGCGCCATCACGACCGCGACCCCCCACGGCCCCGGCGCGGTCGGCCAGGCGCCGAGCGCGAAGGGCAGCGCGACCGGGAGCCCGCCGAGGCAGAAGTAGAAGAAGATCGTCGCGGCGTTGTCCGTCGCGCGCATCGCGCGGATGGTGACGGAAGAGAACGCAGCGAATACCGCCGCCGCGACGGCGAGCGCCTCCCCCGCGCCGAGTCCGAGCTGGAGCGTCCCTCCGCCGAGGACGAGCACGACCCCGGCCGTCGCGACCGCGAGCGCGAGCAGGAGGTGGACGGTCGGGCGCTCGCGGAAGGCGAGCGCGCTCATCCCCGTCGCGACCACGGGGAACAGGTTGTAGAGCATGCCCGCCTCGCCGGCGGGGATGCGCTGCAGCGCGAGGAAGTAGAGGACGACGACGATCCCGCCGGAGACGCCGCGGGTCCAGAGGAGGCGCCGGTTGTGCGGCGCGTAGAGCCCCGGGCTCAGGCGGAAGGCGACGACCGAGACGGCCGCCCCGACGATGAAGCGGATGACCGTGAGCTGCCCGGCCGAGAACGCCCCGTCGCCGCGCGAGAGGCGGCGCGCGAGCACCGCCATGAGGCCGAACGAGGCGGCGGAGCCGAGGAGCAGGAGCCGGGCGCGGAGCTTCGAGCGCGCGCCGGTCACGGCTCCTCGAGCGGGATCCCCTCCGCCATCTCCGCGTGCCGCGAGTGCGGCTGACCGGGGCGGTGGCCGAGGACGCTCCCGTACACGACCCCCGCGACGCCGAGCAGGACGCCGACGACCGTCAGCCAGCCGATCGGCTCGCCGAGCGTGAGCGCCCAGAGGTAGCTCGCGATCGGCGTGAGCTGCTGCCAGAGCGCCGCCTCCGGGACGGACAGCGCGCCGTACGCCTCGGTCATGAGGAGCTGCGCGGCGAACGCGGCGACGCCGACGCCGAGCGCGGCGGCCCACGCGACGGGCGAGGACGGCCACGCGCCGGCGGCGTACGGCGCCGCCACGAGGACGCCGCCCACCGTGAACGCGAAGAAGATGGTCGGCGCGTTGTCGGTCGCGCGGAGCGCGCGCATCGACGTGACCGCCGCGCCCCCCGTGATCGCCGAGACGACCGCGAGGAGCTCGCCCGTGCCGAGCCCGAGCCGGACCTTCCCCCCGCCGAGCACGAGGAACACGCCCGCGGTCGCGATGGTGAGCGCGATCCCGAGATGGACGGTCGGGCGCTCGTCGAGGAGCACGAAGGACAGGAGCACCGCCCAGATCGGGAAGGTGTTGTTGAGGAGCGTCGCCTCGCCCGCCGGGATCCGCTCGATGGCGAGGAAGTAGAGGAGGGCCGCGATCGCGCCGAACAGGCCGCGAGAGACGAGGAGCCACCTGCGCACCGGCCGGAACGTCCCGGGCCGCGCGACGAAGAGCGCGACGATCGCCGCGAGGCCGAAGGAGAACCGGACGAGCGTCACCTGCCCGCCGTTCATGCCGGAGCGGGTCGCGAGCCGGACGAGGACCGCGGAGAGGCCGAAGAAGAGGCTCGAGCCGAAGAGGAGCCCGCGGGACCGGGCGCGCTGCGCCTCGAAGGCGACCGCGTGAAGCGCGAGCGTGGGGGCGCCCGATCGGTGCCCGCGCTCCCCGAGGGGCGCCGCCGTCGGCGCAGACGGCAACGGCGAGGGCTCCACCGGATTCGCCATGAGTTCCGCGGTCGTATCACGGCGTGACGCGGGTAGCCAACGGGGGTGCTCTCGGTTAAGTAGAGCGATTCATGAGCGAGCCCGACTTCATCACCGTCAAGGGGGCGCGCGAGCACAACCTCAAGTCCGTCCACCTCGAGATCCCGAAGAAGAAGCTCGTCGTCTTCACGG
>Ga0137369_10002932_pt1 | contig 17405 bp, 17 predicted proteins | sample SagtaG_12_FD_104918 | JGI IMG/M metagenome (GOLD analysis project Ga0137369, IMG submission 104918) | Vadose zone soil microbial communities from Sagehorn Ranch, Mendocino, California, USA - Sage1_L_113_16 metaG | ecosystem: Environmental > Terrestrial > Soil > Vadose zone | place: USA... | reverse complement strand
CGTTCCCCGGCCGGTGGAGCATGACCGTGCGCAGTGGCCCTACCTCGCTGTCCACACCGTGCATGCGCCCATCCTTTCGCCTGCCCTGATCCAACGCTACGACTCCCGCGACGATCGTAGGGCGTGTCTGATTGTCTGACAATCTATTCGCCGTCACATCCCTGTGGATAGCGTTGGCGCCAGTGGGACCGGGAGGAATTAGGCTGGCGTGCTGTGTCGGGTAGTGATCCGGCGGCCGAGCCGCGTAGTGAGGAGTCCGCGCGAGCGGTCGCGTGTGTGATCCCGGCGAAGGACGAGGCGGAGCGGATCGCGGCGACGGTCGCGGCCGCGCTGCGGATCGAGGGCGTGGACGTCGTCGTCGTGGTCGACGACGGTTCCACCGACGGTACGACGAAGGCCGCCGAGCAGGCCGGTGCGGTCGTCGTACGGCATGAACGGAACAGGGGGAAGGCGGCGGCGATGGAGACCGGGGCGGCGAGAGTGGCCGAACTGGACGCGCAGGACGTGGATTCACGCGGTGGCGAGGCGGGGCGGCACCTGTTGTTCCTCGACGCCGATCTCGGGGACACCGCGACGGCCGCGGCGCCGCTGGTGCCGCCCGTGCGGGACGGCGAGGCGGACATGACGGTCGGGGTGCTGCCGCGGCAGGTCCGGCCGGACGGGAGCAGGGCCGGCGGCCACGGGTTCGTCGTACGGCTGGCGCGCCAGGGCATCCGCGCGGCGACCGGGTGGGAGCCCGAGCAGCCGTTGTCGGGGCAGCGCTGCCTGACCAGACAGGCGTACGACGCTGCGCTGCCGCTGGCGGCCGGGTTCGGGGTCGAGACGGCGCTGAGCATCGACCTGGGCCGCAAGGGCTTCCGGATCGCGGAGGTGCCGGTCGAGCTGAAGCACCGCGCGACCGGTACGGACCTGCGCGGCCAGCTGCACCGGGGTAGGCAGTTCGTACACGTCGGGCGCGCGCTGGCCAGGCGCGGCGTGCTGATCGACGCGATTCGCGGCGGCGCACGGTGAACGTCACGACTCCTCCGGCCGCGAGGCGGGCCGGCCGCATCGGGATCGCCTGCTACCTCACCTCGATCGCGTTGATCGTGCTCACCGGGCTGCTCGGGCCGTCGGTCGTCGTACTCACGCTGCCGAACCCGCACAAGTGGCTGCCGTCGTACTGGTTCGACGCGCACCCGGGGAGCTGGGTCGCGACGCTGCCGGTCCTGGCGGCGATCGTGATCGGCGCGGCCGGCGTGTGGCAGCTGCTGATCGCGCTGGAGCGCGGCTGGGCGCCGCGGTTGCGCAAGCTCGTTGCCCTCGGCATCGGAAGCGTCGTCGCGGTGATCATGGTGCCGCCGATGGCGTCGGGTGACGTGCTGATCCACGCGGCGTACGGCCGGATCGCGGCGACCGGTGGCAATCCCTACGAGACGACGCCGGCGGACATCATCCGGCTCGGGTTCGACCCGGTGATCGTGGCGACCGAACGGCCGTGGCAGAACGCGTACAGCATCTACGGCCCGATCGTCACCGGTGTGCAATGGCTGGCGTCGAAGATCGCCGGCGACTCGGTGCACCTGACCGTGTGGCTGCTGCAGCTGTCGGTCGCGGTGGCGTTCGTGGTGGCCGCGCTGGCCGCCCTGAAGCTGATCGGGCCGGACCTGGAGAGCCGGCGCCGGCTGGTGCTGCTGACGCTGGCGAACCCGCTGCTGATCTGGGCCGTCATCGCCGGTGCGCACAACGAGTCGATCGCGGTGATGTTCGCGGTCCTCGCACTCGTCGCGCTGCGGCGCAACGTCTTCCTGGCCGGCATCCTGCTCGGCTGCGCGGGATGCTCGAAGCTGTCGATCGGGCTCGTCGGAGTCGCGATGCTGTGGGCGCTGCGCGGCAACCCGCGCAAGATCCTGCAGCTGTGCGTCGGGGCGGGTGGCACGATGGTCGCGCTGTACGCGTTCGTCGGGCTGCGGGCGTTCCAGCAGGCCCGGTCGCAGACCTCGTTCATCTCCACCGGGACGCCGCACAAGGTGATCTACCTGCTGCTCGACCTGGCGCTGCCGAACGTCGTGGCGCGCACGATCGTCGCCATCGCAGCCTGGCTCGGGCTGATCGTGGTGGGCATCCTGCTGTGCCAGGTGTTCCCGAAAGCCCTTGTGGAGAAGGGCTCCGAGGACGACGTGACGCCGGACGCGGTGCGGTACACCGCCATCTATGCGATCGGCTGGCTGCTGACCGCGATGTACACGCTGGCCTGGTATGACCTGACCGCGTGGGTGGCGCTCGCGATGGTCGGCGCCTCGCGGATCGACCGGCTGATGGTGGTCCGCACCGCGGTGCTGTCGCTGGCGTACATCCCCGGCCGGGACAAGCGTGCGATCGACATGTCGCCGTCGCTGGAGTTCGTCAGCGCCCGGCTGCGCGACACGATCTGCCCGGCCGTCGAGACGGTGCTGCTCGTCGCGCTGATCGTGTGGGCCCGCCGCCGCGGCGCCAAGTGGTGGCCGTACGACTGGCCGCGCCGCCGTCCGGAGCCGGAGCCGTCACGCCCGAAGGTCGCCAGCGGCAGCAGTTGAGGAGGGAATTCCTCAGAACAGGCTCGTCCGCGCCGCTGTACGCGGTTATGCCCAGAGGTGGTTGCTGGCGGCGACGGCAGCCGCGAGCACAGCCTTCACCGGGCGGTCGAGCTTGGCGGCCGCGGCGACCACGTCCTCGTACTCCGGCTGCACGTTGACGACCACTCCGTCGTACGACGCGATCTTGACCGCGATCTGTTGTCCGTCGACCTCGACGGTGCGGAACTCGCGCGCCGCGGCGTGCTTGCGGATCGCGTTCTCGCGCAGGCCGATCGCGGACGTCTCGGCGAAGACGACCCGCCGGACGGCCCCGGCGCGGTCGGGCCGGGTGAGGACGGACAGGGTGTACGCCGGCCGGCCCTTCTTCATCAGGATCGGCGTCAGCCAGGCGTCGGACGCGCCGGCCTCCAGCAGTTTGGCCAGCACCGCCGGCCAGACGCGCGGATCCAGGTCGTCCACGTTCGTCTCGTAGACCAGGTCCTGGTCGTTGCTCTCGGCAACGACAGGGTCGCCGAGGACGACGCGCAGCACGTTCGGCACCTCTGCCGGGTCGCGCCCGCCGGCGCCGACTCCGACCCGCCCGATCCGCATCGGCGGCAGCGGCCCGAACTCGTCGGCAAGCGAGGCCAGCAGCGCCGCGCCGGTCGGCGTCGTCATCTCGTACGGCGCGGAGCCACCGAGCACCGGCGCTCCGGCCTCGGCGAGAACGGCCAGTACTGCTGGCCCTGGGACCGGGATGCCGCCGTGCTGACCGCGCACCTGCCGGCCCGCGCCGAGCACGACCGGCGAGACCACGACGCGGGTCAGGCCGAGCGAGTGGACCGCGGCCGCGGCCCCGACGATGTCGGCGATCGCGTCCAGCGCGCCGACCTCATGGAAGTGGACGTCGTCCGGCTCCACTCCGTGCGCCTGAGCCTCGGCCCGGGCCAGCCGGGCGAAGACGTCGAGCGCACGGTCTCGCACCGGGTCGGCGAGCCCGGCCCGCTCGACCAGCGCGCGCACCTCACGCCAGGGTCGCGCCGGCTGGTGCGCGTGCGCGCCGTGCTCGTGCACGGTGTGCTGGTGGGCGGTGTGCTGGTGGGCGGTGTCGGCCGGGGTTTCCGGGATGTGCTCCGACGGTCCTTCGGGATGGGGTGCGCCGTCGACCCGGACGGTCGCCTTGAGGGCGGCGATCTGGTGCCGGGAGGTCCGGTCGGTCGTGACGGACAGGGACGGATCGACGGCCGCGACGGCGGCGTTCACCGCCGAAAGATCCGCGTCGGCGTCGAGGAACGCGCCGAGCAGCATGTCGCCGGACGCCCCGGCGGCGCAGTCGATCCAGGCGAGCGTCACCGCTCACCCCGCTGCGCGTCGGCCCCCCGGGCCGACTGCCGCGCGACCCGGGCCGCGAACACCCCGGCCCCGAAGCCGTTGTCGATGTTCACCACCGTCACGCCCGGCGCACACGAGTTCAACATCGCCAGCAGCGCCGCGATCCCGCCGAACGAGGCGCCGTACCCGACCGATGTCGGCACCGCCACCAGCGGCACCCCGGTCAGCCCGCCGACCACGCTCGGCAGGGCGCCCTCCATCCCGGCCACCACGATCAGGCAGTCCGCCGCCGCGAGCCGGTCCCGCACCCCCATCACCCGGTGCAGCCCGGCCACCCCGACGTCCGTGATCAGGTCGACCCCGGCCCCGAACACCCGCGCCGTGGTCGCCGCCTCGGCCGCGACCGGCGCGTCCGACGTCCCGGCCGACACCACCGCGACGGTCCCGCGCGCCACCGGCGGCTCGCCGAGCACCGCGGTCCGCCCCACCGGATCCAGTACGACGTCCGGCAGCGCGGCGCCCACCGCTTCCAGCGCCTCGGCCGACAGCCGCGTAGCCAGCAGCGCGTGCGAGGGATGGTGCGACCGCAGCGCGGTCAGCAGCTCGACCACCTGCGCCGGCGTCTTGCCCGCGCCGTACACCACCTCGGCGTCACCGGTCCGGTGCGCCCGCCCGGTGTCGAGCCGCGCGTAACCCAGGTCGTGGATGCCGTCACCCGCCGGCGTAGGAGCATGCGTCACGCCCAGACACTAGCCCGCGCCCTCTTCACATCCCGCGCTCGGTGGTCTACGGGGCGACCATTTAGGCTGAGGCTCGTGCCAGGAGTTCCACCAGCTCGTTACGCGTACCTCGGACCGGAGGGGACGTTCACCGAGGCGGCGTTGCGGACGCTGCCGGCGGCAAGCCGTGCGGAGCTCCAGCCGTACGCCACGGTCAACGGCGCGCTCGACGCCGTCCGTGCCGGTGACGCCGACGGCGCGCTGGTCCCGATCGAGAACTCGGTCGAGGGTTCGGTCCCGGTCACCCTCGACGAGCTGGCCGTCGGCGAGCCGCTGATGATCACCCGCGAGCTGCTGCTGCCCGTCCAGTTCGCGCTGCTCGCCCGGCAGGGTACGACGCTCGACCAGGTCAAGCGGGTCGTCACACACCCGCACGCCGAGGCGCAGTGCCGCGGCTGGCTGCGCCGCCACCTGCCGGACGCGAGCATCGCCCGCGCCGCCTCGACGGCCGCCGCCGCGGTGCTGGTCGCCGACGCCGGCTCGCCGTACGACGCGGCCGTCGCGGCCCCGGTCGCGGGCGAGCGCTACCGACTGACCGCGCTCGCGAAGAACATCGCCGACAACCCCGACGCGGTCACCCGGTTCGTGCTGGTCTCCCGTCCCGCACCACCGTCGCGGCCGACCGGAGCGGACAAGACCAGCCTGGTCGCGTTCATCCGCGACGACCACCCGGGCGCCCTGATGGAGGTGCTCGACGAGTTCGCCGTGCGCGGCGTCAACCTGACCCGGCTGGAGTCCAGGCCGACCGGCCAGGCGATGGGGAAGTACTGTTTCTCGATCGACGCCGAGGGACACGTCGCGGACGCGCGGGTCGGCGAGGCGCTGATGGGGCTGCGCCGGGTCTGTGCCGACGTACGGTTCCTGGGCTCGTACCCGCGGGCGGACGCGACGCCCGCCACGGTGCGGCCGGGCACGACCGATGCCGATTTCACTGACGCCGGGCGCTGGCTGGAGCGTCTACGGGACGGGCGGATGTAGACGATGGAAGCAGTCAGCATCGCGGCGCTCGTCGTCGCGGCGACATCCCTCGCGACCTCGTTCGCGGTCCTCCGCGCCGCCCGCCGGGGCACCGGGCCGGCACCGGCCGCTGAGGGGGGCAAGCCCCCGAAGGCCCCGGCGCGTGCGGACATCGCCAAGCTGCGCGATGAGGTCGCGGCGCTGCGCGCCGACCTCGCCGCCGCGCTGCGGCACCTGGCGGTCGTGCGGTACGACGCCTTCGGCGACGAGGGCGGGCACCTGTCCTGGTCGATCGCGCTGCTCGACGACAACGGCAACGGCGCCGTGCTGACCTCGATCAACAGCCGCACCGCCACGCGCTCGTACGCCAAGAACATCCGCGAGTACGCCGGCGACTCCAAGCTCTCCCCGGAGGAGCAGGAGGCGATCGACTACCTCCGTAAAGAAGCCGACACTAAGGCACCCGTACGACGAGAACCCCCGGCTCGACCCGGGCCTTGATCGTCCGGCCGGAACCGATCGCGTCCCCGTCGAGCTGGCGTCGTACATCCTCCGAGGCCACGATCTCGACCTGCCGCGCCGTGTAGCGCTGCAGGTAGAGATCGGTGCGGCGCTGCCGGGTGATTACCCGCACGATCAGCCGCAACCAGTGGCTGACCCGGCGTGGGGCGATCACGATCACGTCCAGCTTGCCGTCGTCCGGCCGCGCGTCCGGCAGCAGCGGGATGTTCGCCTGCAGGTAGCCGACGTTGCCGACGACGACGGTCCGCACCCGGCGCTCCAGCGGCGGCCCGCCGTCCAGTCTGATCCGCACCTTCACCGACGGGTGGTTGATGTTCTTCAGCGCCGAGACCAGGTACGCCGGCCAGCCGAGCCGCTTCTTCAGGTCCGCGGGCGCGTCGTCGATGATCGCGGCGTCCAGGCCGACCCCGGCCATCACCGCGAACAGCTCGGAGTCCAGGTGGTCGCCGTGCACCTCGACCAGGTCGATGGTGCGGTTGTGGCCGTCGAGCAGCCGGTACAGCGCCTCGTCCAGGTCCATCGGGATGCCGAGGTTGCGGGCCAGCAGGTTGCCGGTGCCGGCCGGGACGACCGCGACCGGGATGCCGGTGCGGGCGAGTTCCGCGCAGACGACGCGGACGGTGCCGTCGCCGCCGGCGACCAGGACCAGGTCGACCGCGTCCTCGACCGCCTGCCGCGCCATCGCGTGCCCGGAGTCGTCCTCGGTCGTCTCCAGCCACAGCGGGTCGGCGAACCCGCGGCTGGTGAGCGCCTTGTGCACCTTGCGCTGGAAGGCCGCACCGTCCCCGACCTTGATCGGGTTCACGATCACCGCGGCGCGTGGTGGCGTCGTACCGTCGCCGTCCGTGCCGCGGCGCTTGCGGGCGCGCGGCCGCAGCCCGAAGCCGACCGTCGTCGCGGTCACCACCGCCAGCCCGAGCGCCCACCCGCCGATCACGTCGGACAGGTAGTGCACGTCCAGCACCACCCGGTCGGCCGCCGTCACCGCCACCGCGACCGTCGCCGCCAGCCAGGCGAGCACCTTCGTCTTCACCGACCAGCCGCGCACCGCGGGCAGCACGACCAGCACAGCGGTCGCCATCACCATCGCCGCCGCGGCGTGGCCGGAGACGTACGACGGGCTGGTGGCCTCCACGAGCCGTCCGACCGGCCGGTCGCGGCCGATGCCGTACTTCACGGCCTGGACGACGCCGACCTCGACGGCCGCGCTGGTCACCAGCCAGATCGCCAGCAGCCGCGCCCGGCGGCGCCACAGGTAGCCGGCCACGATCGCGGCCACCGCGCGCCACGACCACGGCAGCACCACCGCGCCGAGGATCCGCCAGAAGCGCACCCAGTCCGGACGGGTCCGCCCGTACGACGACATGTCGCCGGCCAGGTCGTGGTCCAGCCGGTCCAGCGGACCCCAGCCTCCGACGACCAGCAGCGTGATCACGGCGAACGGCACCAGGCTCGCGACGGCCACCGCGGTACGACCCGCGCGGGTCGCAGGCGTGTGGATCACCCGCCCATCATCCCCGACCGGTGGTCGCGGACCGTGACCAGGCTCGCCGGTCGGTCACGCGCTGCTCGTCAGGAGTGGATCAGGCCGGCGCAGGTCACCGCCCACAGGACGCTGACGAACGTGCCGATGATGAACCGCTCGGCGACCGCGTGCTCCGGCACGCCGGCGCCCTGGTCCGGGCCGCGCAGCTCGGGATACCGCGCCAGCCCCTTGATGGCGAGTACGACGGCCAGCCCCTCGGGCCAGCCGGCCACCACGGTCGCGTAGATCGCGCCCCGCTCCAGCGCTCCGATCAGCGCGCCACCGCGCAGCACCTCGCCGGCCTGCTGGGTGGACATCCCTTGTGACGTCGTGCGGTCCACCAGGGCCAGCACCGACGTGGTCAGCGGCCCGCCGCCGAACACCGCCAGTCCGCCCGCGAGCAGCATCAGGCCGACCCGGGCCGGCTTGTCCCAGCCGCCCGTGCCGTCCCCGGTCAGCACCAGGACGCCGGCCAGCGTGAGCGCCGACAGCATCACCGTCGCGAACACCACCTGCACCGGCGAACCGGTCCGCATCAGCCACGCGAGCACGGCGAGCACCAGCCCGGCCCCGGTGACGGCCAGGATCAGCGCCGTCACCGGCCCCCCTCCGTGCCGCCGCCTCGCTGGGTCGCCAGCAGCTGAGCGGCGAGGGCGCGGGCGCGCTGCTCCTCGACCACGCCGGCAGCCTGCGCGCGCTGGCTCACCGCGGACTGGCTGATGCCGAGCTTGGCGCCCACGTCACGCCGGGTCATTCCCTCGGACAGCAGCTCGGTCACCTCCCAGCCCCTTTCGCTGCGCCGGCGCTGCACCAGCGCGACCAACCACAACACGGTCTCCACCTGCTCGGCAGCGTACGGGTCGGCGCCGACGACATTGACGTGGTGCGGGCTCGACTTGGCCCGCGTCACCGCCTCCCGCGCACTCACGAACGCGTCCCCGCGCCCGGCCCGCGTGGTCCGCGGCAACGGCTCGTCCACGGGCCCGATCCCCAAGCCCACGTTCCACGCATCGGTGCGCATCAGCTGCACGACCACCTCGATCGTCGCGCCGGGGTCGTCGAACACGCCCTGCACCTCGTCCCCCGCCGTACGCTCGAACCGGCGCAGCAGCCCTTCGGCCCTCGTCCGCGCGTTGAGCGTCCGCAGCAACCCAGGCACCAGGTCCGCCGCCCCCCGGCTGGACCGCTGATCCACGGTCAGCACGAATACCTTCTCGCCCACACGTAAAGACTAGAGCCTTAATCGCGATAGGTGAAGGCCCACACCTGAACCCCAAGCTCACCCACCGCGTCATCCGCGATCGCGATGCGCCTGGCGCCCCCGCCGCGTGCTCTTCGGCGATGGCCGTTGGCACGCCGCTCGACTACGCGGGGTGGGTCGGGGTGGTCGGTGGGCGTGCCAGGTCGCGCGATGGCCGTCGTCGAGGGGTGGTAGGTGGCGGTTGGTGAGGCCGGCCGAGCGTCGTACCGGAAATGCGGCGGCGAGTGCGGCGAGCGGGCGGATACCCTTTGACGGGTGATCGATCCCAAGCTCCTTCGTGACAACCCCGACCTGGTGCGGGCCTCGCTGACCAAGCGCGGCGAGCCGACCGGCCTGGTCGACGAGATCCTCGCCGCCGACGCCGCGCGCCGGGCGAGTATCGCGGAGTTCGAGAAGCTCCGCGCCGAGCAGAAGGGCCTGGGCAAGCAGATCTCGTCGGCGCAGGGCGACGAGCGCACCGCGCTGCTGGAACGGACCAAGACGCTGGCCGCGGAGGTCAAGGTCGCCGAGGCCGCGTCGAACGAGGCCGGCGCCCGGTTCAGCGAGCTCGCGATACAGGTGCCGAACCTGGTCCAGGACGAGGTCCCGGCCGGTGGCGAGGACGACTACGCGGTGCTCGAGGAGATCGGTAAGCCGCGCGACTTCGCAGCCGAGGGGTTCGAGCCGCGCGACCACCTGGAGCTCGGTGAGCTGCTCGGCGCGATCGACATGGAGCGCGGCGCGAAGGTGTCCGGGGCGCGGTTCTACTTCCTGAAGGGCCAGGGCGCGCTGCTGCAGCTGGCGATGTTCCAGCTCGCGATCAACCAGGCCGTCGAGGCCGGGTTCACGCCGATGGTGACGCCGAGCCAGGTCAAGCCCGAGGTCATGGGCGGCACCGGGTTCCTCGGCTCGCACGCTCCGGAGGTGTACCGGCTGGAGGCCGACGACCTCTACCTGGTCGGGACCTCCGAGGTGCCGCTGGCCGGCTACCACATGGACGAGATCCTCGACCTGTCCGCGGGCCCGAAGCGGTATGCCGGGTTGTCGTCCTGCTACCGCCGCGAGGCCGGGTCGTACGGAAAGGACACCCGCGGGATCATCCGCGTCCACCAGTTCGACAAGGTCGAGATGTTCTCCTACTGCACGATCGAGGAGGCAGCCGAGGAGCATCAGCGGCTGCTCGCGTGGGAGAAGGAGATGCTGGACAAGGTGGAGCTGAGCTACCGGGTGATCGACACCGCGGCCGGCGACCTCGGCACGTCCGCGTCCCGGAAGTTCGACTGCGAGGCGTGGATCCCCACCCAGGGCCGCTACCGCGAGCTCACCTCGACGTCGAACTGCACCGACTTCCAGGCCCGCCGGCTGAACATCCGCCACAAGGATGCCGACGGCAACAACCGGCACGTGGCGACGCTGAACGGCACGCTCGCGACCACCCGGTGGATCGTCGCGATCCTGGAGACGCACCAGCAGCCGGACGGCACGGTGCGCGTCCCGGCGGCGCTGCAGCCGTACCTCGGCGGCCGCGAGGTCCTGGAACCGGTCGGTCGATGACGACGGCACAGGGATCCGCACAGGACTGGCGCCCGGAAGCCGTCGCGCTCGACATCGACGGCACCCTGCTGGACCGCGACGAGACCATCGCCCCGGCGGTGGTCGATGCGGTACGACGGGCCGCCGCGCGGGTCCCGGTGATCCTCTCGACCGGGCGGTCCTGGCACGCCACGGTCCCGGTCGCCGAGCAGCTCGGGCTGCCTGCCGGGCTCCTCGTGTGCAGCAACGGCGCGCGGACGATCCGGTACCCGTCCGGCGAGATCCTCGACGAGCGCACCTTCGACGCGTCGAACGTGATCGCGACCGTCCGCCGGCACGCCCCGAACGCGCTCATGGCGGTCGAGGAGCACGGCGTCGGGCACCGGGTGACCGGGCTGTTCCCCGACGGCGACCTGGTCGGCGAGATCCGCGTCGTGGACCACGAGGACCTGGCGCCGGAGCCGGTGACCCGGTTGATCATCCGGGACCCGGAGAGCGACGAGGCGGAGTTCGTGAAGCTGGCGCACCGGCTCGGCCTGCACGGCGTCACCTACTTCGTCGGCTGGACCGCGTGGCTGGACATCGCGCCGGAGGGTGTGGACAAGAGCACCGGGCTGAAGGTGGCGCTGGCCGCCCTGGACCTGACCGCGGACGACCTGCTGGCGATCGGCGACGGCCGCAACGACATCGAGATGCTGCAGTTCGCCGGCCGCGGGGTGGCGATGGCCGATGCGCCCGAGGAAGTGCTGGCGGCCGCCGACGACATCGCCAAGCCCATCCGCGAGGACGGCGCCGCCCACGAGCTCAACCGCTGGTTCTGAACCGCAAGGAATCCTTGATCCGTCAGAGACACGGCTGAGGCAGTTCCTTAACAAGCCGGTCTCCGAATGTGAATATCCGACCGGGTGAATTCTCTTTCGCCACTGAAGTTATGACCCCCCGAAGCGCACCTGCTCGCGTGGTTATCCCCGGGGAAACCACGCGAGCACGACGGTTGAAAGCTGAAACGTCAGGCGACGCGCGTACTGCCCGAGCCGGGCCGGGCCGTCTCCACGACCGCGTCGAAGGCATCCAGGACGGCTTCCATGGTCGGGCGGCGGCGCGGGGCCTTGGCGGCCGGGCTCTGGCCGCGCCGGGCGCGGCGCAGGTGCCGCTTCACCGTGGACAGCGAGCAGCCCAGGCGCATCGCCAGCGACTCGAGGCTGTCGCTCGCGTACTGCGCGCGGAGCCGCAGCACCTCCTCGTGGCTGACCGGGCGACGCGTCCCCCGCGCCCCGGCGAGCTGGTCGAAGTCGTCGGCCTGGATGTCCACGTCCAGCAGGTTGCGCATCGAGCGGCGCTGGGCTGCCGTCGTACCGGCGACGAAGCCGGTCACGTCGTGCTCCGCCACCGCGTTGAACAGGCAGTCGGTGAACATCGGGCAGGCCGCGCAGACGGCCTTGGCCTCACGCACGAGCTGCTCATGGCGCTCCCGCGTACGCCGGGGTGCCGACGACGCCGGGGGCTCTTCGAGAAGGCGGTGCTGGAAAACGTCAGCACGCGCTGTGCATCCGGTCATGGCCCCTTCCACAACGGGAGTCGAGTCGACGACCGCGGTGGGCGTACTCATGCTTCGCCGGCTTGTGACACTGGCGCTCTGGACGGTCATCGTGGCTCCCCAACGGTCCGGGACCCGAGTGAACGGACTCTGAACCTCGTCCGAACACGCGGATCCGCTTGTGATGGGCCGACTCCCTGATGCCGACCCACCTTCGCCCCGGCTAAAGGACGAACCTGTCCACCCACGTTGACGCCACACGACCTGCTGTGGTTGTTGCACATTCCCGCCGAATTCCGTCATCTCGTCGATGGAGGGTCCGCACCGGATCTCTCGACCCGGAACGAGCCCTACGACGTGAACACGTCGCCCCTGGTTCCCCGTTAGCCCGAGAATGAAATCACGCGCCGTCAGGCTCTTGCATGGGAACTTGCTGCCTTTGCAGCATCCTGCCGTAACGGTCTGGTGACATTGTTCAAACATGAACACAGCCGGGCGAGGTAGCCGGCGCAAGGGCCCCGCCGGGCGGACTGCCTGGGTCCGGATACCGTTGCGGGATGGCTCGTCTCGTCGCCTCGGACCTGGACGGCACACTGGTGCGATCCGACGGCACCGTCTCGGACCGTACCAGAGCCGCCATCCGCGTGGCAGAGCGAGCCGGAGCCGTCTTCGTGATGGTCACCGCGCGTCCGCCGCGCTGGGTGGACGCCCTCGCCGACCTGGTCGGCGACCACGGCGTCGCGATCGTTGCCAACGGCGCCATTCTGTACGACGTGGCGGCCAGGAAACCCTTGCGCACAAGGCTGATCGAGCCCTCGACCGCACTCGAGATCGCCGCCGCGATCCGGGCGCACGTACCCGGTGTGCAGTTCGCGATCGAGCGCCCGGACCGCTACGGCCAGGAGCCGTCGTACCAGAACCGCTGGCCGACGCCCGGCGACACCCTGGTCGCGGAGCTGGCCGAGCTGCTCGCCGAGCCGGCCGCGAAACTGCTCGTCCGGCACCCCGCGTGGCACTCCGACATCCTGTTGGGGCACGTCTCAGCCGTCGTCGGCGACCGGGTGACGGCCAGCCATTCCGGCGGTGAACAGCTGGTGGAGATCTCGGCGACCGGCGTCTCCAAGGCCGCGACCTTGGCCGACTTCGCGGCATCCCAGGGGTTGTCGGCCGCTGACGCGGTGGCGTTCGGCGACTCGTTGAACGATCTGCCGATGCTGGCGTGGGCCGGTACGTCGTACGCGGTGGCCAACGCCCACGAGCAGGTGCTCGCGGCGGCCGACCACGTGTGTGGTTCGAACGACGAGGACGGCGTCGCCGCCGTCCTCGAGACGATCTACCCGTACTAGAGGTACATGCCGCCGGACGGGCCGGTGTCGTTCTGCGGGTGCTCCGGGAACGGCTGACCGCCATCGGGGTGCGGGCCGTGGCCACCGGGCAGTGCGCGGCGCATCGACTCGAGCTGCTGGCGGGCCGCCATCTGCTGTGCGAACAGCGCGGTCTGGATGCCGTGGAACAGGCCCTCGAGCCAGCCGACCAGCTGGGCCTGGGCGATCCGCAGCTCCGCCTCGGTCGGGGTGCCGTCCTCGGTGAACGGCAGGGTGAGCCGCTCCAGCTCGTCGACCAGCTCCTCGGCGAGGCCGGTCTCCAGCTCCTTGATCGACGCCTTGTGGATCTGCTTGAGGCGCTGGCGGGACGCCTCGTCGAGCGGCGCCGCCTTCACCTCCTCGAGCAGCTGGCGGATCATGTTGCCGATCCGCATCACCTTCGCCGGCTGCTCGACGAGCTCGGTGACCGAGCGCGGCTCCTCCTCGTCGCGCTCCTCCTCCCGCGGCGGACCCTCGACCGCCATACCGTCCGGGCCGACGATCACCACCCTGCCGTCGTCGGTGTGCGCACCGGTCATCGGACGCGCTTCCTCGGTGTCGTTCTCGCTGCTCGGCTCGGTCATGCTCTTCATCCTAGGAAGGCCGCTCCAGGGCCCCGGAGCGGGTGCGGGCTTCTGGATCTCGGTTGTGTCCTCGGACATGCGGCAACCGTGTCACGCCCGCACGGCGCTGTCATGACGACGCGTCCTACGGCGTGAGGAGGACCTTGCCGACGTGGATGGAGCGGTCCAGGATCTCGTGCGCGCGTCGTACCTCGGCCAGCGGCAGCACCCGGTGCACGACCGGCCTGACCTTCTTGGACGCGATCAGCGGCCAGACGTGCTCGACCACCTCGGCCAGGATCCGGCCCTTCTCGGCCGGCGGGCGGGAGCGCAGCGTCGTACCGGTGATGGACAGGCGGCGGTAGAGCAGGCGGCCGAGGTCGAGGGTGCCGGACGTACCGCCCTGGAGGCCGATCACGACCAGCCGGCCGCCGTCGGCGAGCGAGCGGACGTTGGCCTCCAGGTACTTGGCGCCGATGATGTCGAGGATGACGTCCGCGCCGGCCTTGTGGGTGGCCTCGTGGACGACGGCCTCGAAGTCGGCCTCGCGGTAGTTGATGGCGACATCCGCGCCGAGCCGGGTGCAGTAGTCCATCTTGTCCGCGGTGCCGACCGTGCAGATCACCTTCGCCCTGTGCGCGTGCGCGAGCTGGATCGCCATCGTGCCGATCCCCGACGCGCCGCCGTGGACCAGCAACGTCTCACCCTTCGACAGGTGCGCGGTCATGAAGACGTTCGACCAGACGGTCGCGGCGGCCTCGGGAAGGGCGGCGGCTGTGACCAGGTCGACGCCGTGGGGAACGGGCATCAGCTGGACGGCCGGTACGGCGACCTTCTCGGCGTAACCGCCGCCGGCGAGCAGCGCGCACACGTTGTCGCCGGGTTTCCAGCCGGTGACCTTGGCGCCGACGGCGGAGATCGTGCCGGAGCACTCCAGCCCGATCGTGCCCGGCGCGCCCGGTGGCGGTGGGTAGAAGCCCTGCCGCTGCAGGAGGTCCGCCCGGTTCACGCCCGCCGCCGCGACGTCGATCACGACCTCGTCGTGCGACGGCACCGGGTCGGGGAGCTCCCCGACGCTCATCACCTCGACGCCACCGGCCCCGTCACACACCACTGCACGCATGCCGCCCACGGTAGCGGCGGCCGCCACGGTCACTGGACGGTTCCGCCGTGCGGTCCGAATCCGCCGCACCCGCTCGCCGTCGGGCGGGCGCACGCGGGTCGCGGCCGCCGTTCATGCACCGGTCGGGGAATTGTGACCGCAGGGCCGGACGGGTTGTCAGTCCAGATCAGCCCAGGTGTCGACGTCGTCACCCGCGCGGCGCGGTTCGGTCCACGCGAGGGACAGGCCGTCGACGAGGTGCCGGACGGCGCGGTCGCGCGGGTCGCCGAGCCGTTCGACGGCGGCGACCAGTGCGGCACGACGGTAGGCGGCGGCCAGCCGCTGCTCGCGTCCGCCTGAGTCCCGCAGCCCGTACCCGTCCAGTCGGCCGCCGGGCGCGTCTCCCGCCGCGAGTCCGCCGGGCGCATCACCGGCCGCGAGTCCGGCGACCACCGCCGACACGTCGTCCGCCGTCAGCCACGGCAGGTCGCACGAGACCACGACGACGACCGGCGCCGCGCCGACGCGCAGGCCGGCCGCGATGCCGGCCACCGGACCGCCCGACGGCGGTTCCTCGATCGTCCACTCGACCGGCCGCGCGGTCGGACGCTCGGGTCCGACGACGACCGTCGACGCCGCAGCGGCGGTCGCGGCCAGCACCCGGTCGAGCATCGTGACGCCGCCGACCTCGAGGGCCGCCTTGTCCACGCCGAGCCGGGTGGAGCCGCCACCGGCCAGCACTATCGCGTCGAAGATCACTCACCGAAGTGTGTCAGCACGCGGCACCATGGTGTCCGTGAAGATCGCCGTCGCACAGACCGCCAGCTCCGACGACAAGACCGCCAACCGCGTGCGTGCCGCGGCACTCGTCGCCGAGGCCGCGCGGCACGAGCCCGACCTGGTCGTCCTGCCGGAGGCGATGATGGCCGACTTCCGCCCCGGCGGCACGGTCGGGCCGCTCGCCGAGCCGCTCGACGGCGAGTTCGTGACCACGCTGCGGGACGCAGCCAAGGAGCACGGCACCGCGGTCGTCGCAGGGATGTTCGAGACCAGCGAGGACCCGGACCGCCCGTACAACACGCTGCTCGCGATCGGCGCCGACGGCACGCTGCTCGCGTCGTACCGGAAGATCCACCTGTACGACGCGTTCGGGTACCGCGAGTCCGACCAGCTGACGGCCGGGCCCGTGGAGCCGGTGGTGACGCGGATCGGGGGGCTCGGGATCGGGCTGATGACGTGCTACGACCTGCGGTTCCCCGAACTGTCGCGGGCGCTGGTCGACGCCGGCGCGGATGTGCTGGTGATCCCGGCGGCCTGGGTCCGCGGGCCGCTGAAGGAGCGGCACTGGGAGACGCTGCTCGCGGCGCGCGCGATCGAGAACACCTGCTACGTGGCGGCCGCGGCGCAGAACGGCTCGAAGTACTGCGGCCTCAGCCAGGTCGTCGACCCGCAGGGCATCGCCGTCGCCGCCGTGGGTGAGGACGACGGCGTGGCGGTCGCCGACGTCACCCCGGCCCGCATCGAAGAGGTCCGCCGCCGCAACCCCTCCCTGTCCAACCGCCGCTTCACCGTCACCCCCCGATGACGGCCCCCACACCGGCCCCAGGTCCCGGGCACGCCCCTCTCCCCGGCGATCATCGGCCGGTTTCCGACAACTTGTGGACAACCGACCCTGTCAAGCCGCCATCCACAGATCGTCGGAAAACGACCGATGATCGCCAGGGAGAGGGTGATGTCGACCTGGACCACCACGGGGATGTGGAGGTGGGGGACGGGCTGGTCGATCTGGCCGTCAACGTGCGGGAGGGGACGCCGCCGGGGTGGTTGCGGGATGCGGTGGCGGGGAGCTTGACGGACCTCGCGGCGTATCCGCGGCAGGACGAGGCGGTCGCGGTGGTCGCGGAGCTGCACGGACGGCACACCGATGAGGTGCTGCTGACGGCCGGGGCGGCGGAGGCGTTCGTGCTGGTGGCGCGGGCGTTCCGGCCGGCGCGGGCGGTCGTCGTACATCCGCAGTTCACCGAGCCGGAGGCCGCGCTGCGGGCGGCCGGGCACGAGGTCGAGCGGGTCGTGCTGCGGCCGGAGGACGGGTTCCGGCTGGACCCCGCGGCGGTGCCGGACGACGCGGACCTGGTTGTCGTGGGCAACCCGACCAACCCGACGTCGGTGCTGCACCCGGCGGCGGTGCTGTGGGCGCTGGCGCGGGCCGGGCGGGTGCTGCTGGTGGACGAGGCGTTCATGGACGCCGTACCGGGTGAGCCGGAGTCGCTCGCGGCCGAGCCGCTGCCAGGGCTGCTCGTCGTCCGGAGCCTGACGAAGACGTGGGGGCTGGCCGGGCTGCGGGTCGGGTATGTCCTCGGTGACGCGGCGCTGGTCGCGGAGCTCGCGCGGTGCCAGGCGCACTGGCCGGTGTCCGG
>Ga0137369_10002928_pt1 | contig 17415 bp, 16 predicted proteins | sample SagtaG_12_FD_104918 | JGI IMG/M metagenome (GOLD analysis project Ga0137369, IMG submission 104918) | Vadose zone soil microbial communities from Sagehorn Ranch, Mendocino, California, USA - Sage1_L_113_16 metaG | ecosystem: Environmental > Terrestrial > Soil > Vadose zone | place: USA... | reverse complement strand
TGGGATGTCCCAGTCGCAGTGGCCGGAGCTGAGACGACGCGAACGACCCGAGCCTCCAAGCGCCGAGTGCTTGAAACGGATCAATACGCTACGTGATGAATGCGCCCGCATCGCCAAAGAACTGGGGATCGCCGCTTCGACTTTGGCGCCTAAAGCCGCGCTCGAGGCCATCGCCCTAACCCGGCCTCGGACCGTCGATGAGATTATGAAAACTGGCGGACTGTTGCGCTGGCAGGCCGAACTTGTGCAAGCGCGCATGGATGAGGCTTGAATGAGTCGGGACGGTTCCAGTCGTTCCAAACGTTCAAAACGTTCCAATCGTTTAAGAATAGATGGCGCGACCGGCTCAAGACTTTCGCGTCTAACCGAATTGCGATGGGCATTCTCGGTACATCGTCTACGGTAGGAAGTCCGACCCGACGGGCGCGCTAGAGCTGCGCCTCGGAAGGCGCGGGAATATCGGAAAAGTTAATCTTCGTCGACTTTATACCTCTATCCTTCTTTTCGGCTCGCTCGCCGCGCACTGATGATCTGCGTGACTTCTTCATCCGCTTGGCTCCTTGACGACGATGGGATCAGCGTTTATTGGCTTGGGTTACGAACTCACCTAGCTCGCGGTTGAACCGCGGTGCGGCTTCCCAAAACGGCATGTGGCCGACGCCTTCGTAAAGAGAAGACTGCGCATGGGAAATAACTCTCCTAGTGTAGTGGGCCATGGGCACGAGTGCCATGCGGTCTTCCACACCGTGGCTGACCAGCACCGGCACGGTGACCTTTCTGAGCGCATCTTCGTAGGGCGCGGGCCGGCCCAAGAGATGGCCGCGGATCTGCGCCGGCACGATCATGTTATAGGCGAGCATGGTTTGAAGCTCGTGCGCGGCAGGGTCTGGGCCGTGCATTGTGTCAGAAACGATTGCGTGTTCTCAATATTTTCCGCCAGACTTTCCGACGCCATCTTCAACACGGCGGGCGTCGCCGGGCCGAGGGTCTCCCGATCGACTTTGGTGAACGCTCCGACGAAGTTGATACCGGCGATATTTTTATCGCCGTATTCCATCAGATATTCGGCGACAATCCGGCCGCCATAGGACCAGCCGACCAACACGGGCTTTTTGAGCTTCGCCGATTCCATCACAGCTTTCAGTTCATCGGCCCAACGGTTGCGGTCGCGGTAAAAGACCCCGTCCAGAGGTTTGTCCGAGCCGCCGTGGCCGCGAATGTCGTAGGTGATCACGCGAAACGATTTCGCAAGCTCGCTGCCGAACTGACGCGACCAGGCGAGATGGCTTTGTGAGAAGCCGTGGATGAACAGAATCTCGAGTCCCTCGGAGCTACCCCATTCTTGCGCGGCGATCGACACGCCGTCCGGCGCTTGAACTTTGAAAGGTTTAGATTGTGGCGCCACTGTCGATTGATATTTGGCTTGTGGAGACAGAAACGATGCGATAAAAATTTTTGCGGTGATTCTGTCCTTTTGATTGAGTCGCCTCATATCCCATAAAACTTCTTCGGATTGTCGCACAAAATCTTTTCCAAGAGACTCGGCGGCACATCTTCGCGCGCTCTCATCTGCGTCACCAGCTGCGCCTGTTCCGCGGGGTCGTTGTGACCGTAATCGGAGCCGGTGAGTAAGTGGCCTTTGCCGGTGTATTTGATTAGGTAGGGAATATCCTCGTCCACCTCGCAGGCGACGAAGAAACGGCAGTCGTCGAAAAGGTCGGCAGGGGATTGCCATGATGACTTCCAGCGTTTGGTGTTGTCGCGCCGTAGCTTGTGGATCAAGTACGGTATCCAACTCGCGGAGGCTTCGATGAAGCCAAAGCGCAGTTTCGGAAACATGTCCGGAATCTGATTCAGCACGAGATCGCGAAACGCGTGCAGGGGCGGGAAGCCGGAGTGAGACCATTGTCGATTGCGTTCGAGGTCGAACAGCGCGGTGACAGCCGGCGTCGCGGAGCCCGTGTGAATGCAGATCGGTAGATCGAGCTCCATCGCCGTTTGATACACCGGGAAAAAGTACGGGTTGTCCAATGTCAAGTTGCCTTCCATGCCGCGGAAGAATACCCCGACGGCGCCGTTTTGCTTGGCCCACTTCAACTCCTTCACCGATTCCTCGATGCAGCGCAGCGGCGGGATCGCCACCCAGTGTATGCGGTCGTGACTCTGCGCGCAGGCTTGCGCCATGAAGCGGTTATAGGCGCGGCTCAACGCTACGTCGAGCTCGGCGTCGTCGGTGAGGTAGATAAGGAACAAGGTCGGGTAAACGACTTGAGCGGCGATGCCGCCGCGATCCATATCGGCGAGCCGGGCCGCGACGTCGGTCAGCTCTCTGCACGCGACCTGAATGTCTTTTCTGTTCGACTGGATCTTCGATGCCGACGGGGTGACGAGACGGAACCCGCCTTTGCCGACCGGCTTGGGAAAAATGTTGCCGTCGATGAGCCAGGTCGCATTCCAGCCGCCGTATAAAGTGTCGTCCGGCAGAGACAGCAAAACCGGCCGGCGCGGATACATCTTCTCGTCGACCATCTGCCACATGGCTTCCGATTCGGCGATATGGGTATCGGCATCGATGATGGGTTGCATAATTGTAATCCTTTCATTTGAAAGCCTAGTTCTATCATACGTCTGCTGTGCGCTCAGGGGCTTTCTTCCCCCTTCGAAAGGGGAAGCACCCCCTCTTCAATTCTCCCCCGTCGAGGGGGAGAAGGTGAAGGATGAAAACCCCGGCTTGGACGTAATATCAAGACTGACTCCGACGTTACGGCAGAAAACTCAAATCCACCAGCTGCGAGATCGTAAGACTTTTCGCCTTAGGATTGTCCTTCGCTATGTCGTCGAGCGCGAGTTGCATCCCTTTGATCGTCGGCTTGGCGTCGTCGGGGAGCGCGCGGACGCGCTGGTTGTAGTCGAATTCGCCGATCGCCCGATCGTTGATGCGCAACTTTTCCATAGTTTTTCGAACGGCGACTTCTTTTTGACTTTTGTAATAGCGAATACCTTCCGAATACGCTTTCATGAAGCGGCGCACGACGTCGGCGCGCTTTGAGCAAATCATCGCGCGCGATGACCGCGACCTGTTGGTATTCGATGTCCTTCTCGATGAAGTCCAGCAGCAAGTTGAGACCGCTTTTTTGCGCGATTTGCACGAGACCGAGGGTGAGAACGGCGGCATCGATGCTGCCTGCTTGGAGCGCCGTGAGCCGCGTCGCGGCGCCGCCGACTTGGGTGATGCTGACGTCGGTTTTCGGGTTCAAGGCAAATTGTGCCAGAGCTAGTTTTACCGCGAAGTCATCCGTGCTGCCGAAGCGGCTGATGCCGATTCTTTTGCCTTTGAGCTGCGCCGGCGTCTTGATATTGGCGAGAGAGACAAAGCCGTAGGGCAGGCGATTATTAACGCCGCCGATGATCTTGCCTTGGACGCCTTCCAGATAGGCGTAGATGAACGGAGTCCCGCCCGTGCACATGAAATCGAGACTTCGCCCGACCAGCGCTTGCATCGATAGCGTGCCGCCGGCAATGTAGATCACTTCGGCGTCCAGTTGATGCTGTTTAAGAATACCGGCGTCCTTGGCGATGCTGAAGAGCACTGATTCGGTGCTCGCCGGCGAGTTTGTGCCGATGCGCAGAGTCGTCAACTGCGCCGCAGCGACACGCGGTTCGATAAGAAGGAGCACGGCGACGAGGAATGCCCAAGCATAGCGCGTCGATGGAGAAAGGCGTTTCATTGTAAAAGTGATTCTCGCTGCGGTTACGACGCTAGAGCTAGAACAATTGTCCGGACGTGTCAACGAGAAATCGCCGGACGATCGGTTTGCAGCAAAGGGTGACTTTGCCTATATAGAAGCAACCAAGTTTCGCGCTTCTTAGGAGGATTAAGTTCATGGCGACGATCAAATTTCTCGATCCGAGAGTGACGATCAATCCCAAAGACCGGCCGCTGGTGCCGGGTCTGGATACGCTCGAAGGAAAAGTTATCGGCATCATCGATAACGGACAGGCCAATTCGACGACGATGTTTCAAGAGCTCGCGCAACTGGTGCAAGAAACATTTCATACCAAAGAAGTCTTGTTCAGGACCAAACCAACGCATATGCAGGGCGCGCCGAAACCAATCATGGAAGAAATCCTAAGCCGGTGTGACGCGGCGATCACCGGTCTAGGCGCTTGAGGGTCGTGCACGTCGTGGAGTGTCCACGACGCCATCGAATTGCAGAAGAAAGGAAAGCCAACGGTGACGCTCTGCCAGTCGATCTTCATGGAGCTGGCGCGCACCGAGGCGAAGTTTTTCGGCATCGCTAAATTACCTCTGGTCGAAGTCCCGCATCATCCGAGCGGCGGAGCGCTGCCCGGTGAGCATCGGGCGGATGCGGAGGGGGCGATTAGTTTGGTTAAGGAGCAGTTGACGCTAGGAGGGACTGCATCGAAGAAGGCGCAACTGGCGTGAGCCCCCACCTTTGTCCTCCCCCGAAACGGGGGAGGAAGTGAAAAAATGGGAGAAGAAGTTTGCGCGGCAATAGTTTCTCGGCGATCGCACTCTGAAATAATCGCTTCTTTCCTTCCCCCGTGTAAACGGGGGAAGGTTAGGATGGGGGTCAAGTGCGAGCAACAATCGCGCGGGCGAGAAAACTACGAAGCAATCTGACCGACGCTGAGAATTATCTCTGGCGTCATCTAAGGTTCCGGCAAATTTCTGGCCATAAGTTTCGCCGGCAGCGACTCGTGGGGCCGTATATCGTAGATTTTGTTTGTTTAGAAAAGAAACTGATCATCGAAGTCGACGGCGGACAACACGACGAAAATCAAGTCTGGGATGTTAAACGCGATACGTGGTTGCGTTCTCAAGGTTATGAGGTCTTGAGATTTTGGAACGACGAAGTTCTAACAAAAATTGATGGCGTCAAAGATGTGATATTTCAAAGCTTGTCCCCCACCTTTGTCCTCCCCCGATTCGGGGGAGGAATGATTCGAAGACAACTCGACTAAGCTGTAAAAATTTTCAATAGCAATCATACGGGAGACTTAGTGAATGCCAACCCTTACCTCAAACCTCATCGAAGTCGAAGATAACTGGGAAGCGGTCAATGACTGGTTCTGCAAGGAAAAACTGAGCGACGGTTTGCCGATCGTGCCGCCGACGGCGGAGCGCGTTGAGCGAATGCTCGGCGCGACCGGGCGCGATCCGCAGGAAATCATCGGGCCGATACCGCCGAAGTGGGCGCCTTGCTCGATTGAGAAGATCGCGATCAACGCGGTCATGGCTGGATGCCTGCCCGAGTATCTGCCTGTGATCATTGCAGCAGTCGAAGCGATCTGTGAGCCGCGCTTCAATCTTTATGGCGTCCAGGCGACGACGGGTTACGTCGGTCCGGCATTGCTGCTCAACGGACCGATCAGAAAACAGCTCAACGTTAATTGTGATTCCGGTGTGTTCGGCCCCGGGTTTCGCTCCAACGCCACCATCGGCCGCGCCATGCGATTGATTTTAATTACCGTCGGCGGCGGCTATCCGGGCGACACCGATCGATCGACGTTTGGTTGGCCGGGGAAGTACACGATGTGCTTCGGCGAGAACCAGGAGAAAAGTCCGTGGGAGCCGTACCACGTTGAGTTCGGCTTTAAACCCGACGAAAGCGCCGTCACCGTGTTCGGCATCAACGGCTTTCTACCGATTCACACCGCCGGCAATCGCGGCGAACAGGCGCTCTCATCGTTAGCCGAAGTGATCAAAATGCATCACGGCGTGAGCCATCTCGACGTCGGCAGTTTCGGCGGCGGCACGCCGCTGATCGCGCTCGGCATCGAAGACGCGGAGATCATGGCGCGCGACGGCATTACCAAGAAGCGGGTCAAAGATTACTTGTGGGAGCATGCATCGCTCAAGTTCTCCGAAATTCCCGCGCGCCGCAAAGGGCACAAGAATGACGACGAGTTATTAAAAGACGCGCCGCACGTCACGCCGGACATGGTCGTCCACCTTTCATCGAAGCCGGAGGACATCATGGTCGTCGTGCTCGGCGGCAAGCACCGCCATTCCGTCTTCTTACCCATGTGGACGGGACGGAACACACTGTGCGTGATCAAGGGGATCGGGTGAGATCTCGAAGTGGAAAAGTGGAGTGATGGAGTGTTGGAGTAATGGAATGATGCGGGCGAGGATCGAGGATGGAGGATTGAGGATCGGTCGAGCCGCAGCGATTTTCATGCTTGCGTTTATGTTAGCGCCGCCTTGCGTGGCACAAGAGAAATTTCGCTTTGCGATCGGCGAGTCTTCGAAGACTTTGAGTTATGGTCCGCTTTGGGTTGCTGGGAAAATGGGTTTCTTTGACAAGGAAGGCTTGGAGGTGCCCATCGTCACCATGCGCGGATCGCCGTTGACGATTCAAGCGTTGACCGCGGATTCCATCTATGTTGCCAATGCGACGGTGGACACTCTCATCAGCGCTTATGAGCGGGGCGCGGATATCACTATGATTGGCGGCCTGATCAATGGCCTCGGTTTGAGTATGATCGGCGGCAAGCCGTACAAAACCTACGCCGATCTGCACGGCACGACCATCGGCACACAGACGCTAACCTCTGGCACTGGCTTCGCTCTGCGCCTGGTGTTGAAAGTTCACGGCATGGAATACCCGCGCGATTACAAGCTGCTCAACATCGGCGGCGCTGCCGACCGCTATCAGGCGTTAACTTCCGGGCAAATTTCGTCGGCGCCCGTCGGCGTGCCACTCGATCTCGTCGCCAAGCAACAGGGCTTCAACATCATCGGTTACTTCGCCGATGACCAGCCCAATTTTCAGTTCAACGTCTATATCGTCAAACGGTCGTGGGCCGAAAAAAATCGGCCGCGGGTCGTACGCTTCATGAAAGCGATGGTCTCGACGATGCGCTGGATGATGGACAATCCCGAGCCTGCCTGCGCGTATCTGTCGAAGGAAATGGCGATCAGCGTCGAGCACTGCCGTTATGCGTCCGACTACAACTGGAAAAGCCGAATCTGGGATCGGAACGCGGATCTTAACGTCGAAGGCGTGCGAATGCTGATCAAAATCACCGCGGAGCAAGGCATTCTCAAGGAGCCGTTGCCGCAACCGGTGAAGTACATCGAACAGAGTTTTCTCAAACAGGCGCTGGCGGAGTTGAATAAAAAGTAAGGGGTCAGCGGTAAATAGTAAGGAGATCAGATGTTTCAGCGCATCACTAGCGGATGTTTGATTTTTCTCTTCGGCGCTATTTGCCAATCGCAGCGAACAATGGCCCAGGATAAGGTTCGCATGGGGCTTAGCTCCGTGAGCGCTTTGCACAGCGCCACATGGGTGGCCGAGGAAAAGGGATTTTTCCGCAAGTACGGCATCGATACCGAAGTCATTGTCACCGGGCAGGGCGGCACCGCTGGCATCGGCGCGTTGCTGGCTAACGATATCCAGATGGTGAGCTCCGCGGGCGATGTTCTGGTCGCGGCGGCTTTGCGCGGCGGCGACACTGTGATGGTTGCGGGTGTGGTCAACAAGGGGCTGCAAAGAATCACAACCAAACCGGAGATAAGAACTCCCGCGGATTTGAAAGGTAAGCGGGTGGGAGTGACCCGCATCGGCGCGGTTTCCCATTCCGTCCTGCTCATGATGCTGCAGCGCTGGAAGATGACTGTAAACGATGTCCAGGTCATGCAGGTCGGCTCCTCGCCGAATATGCTGGTGAGCCTAGATAAAAACGGTATCGACGCGGCGGTGCTGACGATCCCGTCGATGTTCGTCGCCGAAGACCGCGGCTATCGGGTGTTACTCGATATGGCGGATACGGATATTTACTATCTTCATACGATGATCGCGACGACGCGCAGCTACATCAAGAACAATCGCGACAAGGTTTCGAGATTTCTCAAGGGCTATTTGGAAGGGCTTGCCTTTGTTAAGCAACACAAGAAAGAGAGCATCGACGTGGTCAAGAAAAAGCTCCGCATCGGTGCCGAGCAAGAACGGAACCTCGAACGGTCTATCGATCTCCTGAGCGCAAAATATTACGAACAGATACCGTATCCGTCGATGCGCGGTGTCGAGACGGTCCTCGGCTTCGTCGAAAAAGATAATCCTAAGGCAAAGAACGCCGATCCAAAATCATTTGTCGACGACAGTCTGCTGCGCGAAATCGATCAGAGCGGTTTTATAAAGACACTCTACCAGAAGTGATTGCAAACCGATCGGTCGACGCCGTTTCTGATCGTCAATGCGATCGCTTAGCGTCAAAACTTTTCTCGATACCGTTCTTCTTACTATTTTCCAACTCGCGAAGAAAATTCTCTCGTCGTGCTTGTGCGTTACTGTGGTCCCCCTGGTTCGTCGAGTTTCCCTGCTAAAAGCATCCTGTGATTCTACAGTGTTCAAGATTCGTCTATCCCGTCCGAACATGGTCAGGATTTATATAAATGGCATAGTTTCATCATGTTCCGTTAGCATTTTTCCTGCCTAGTCAAGCAAGCAATTAACGGCCAGCGCTGTCCCTTTTTGTCACAATCTAACGTTCCGTCGCCTCAGAACAAAATTTCCCTTCGACCGGGCATAACCGTTGCTACCTTTTAGCACGCGCTGGTGGCAAGCATTCGTCTCGCTGACCGGCACGTCATTTGTTGACAGATGTGCTCGATTTGGTCGTTTCGGCTTGGAGGGGCAGCTGTCATTCAGTCGAAGAATACTTTGCATATGTGCCAACAAAGTAAAGCAAGTGACATTCAGGGTCGATATTTATCTGGGGCGGGAGTAGCCGTGCCGGGCCAGGTCTAGTGTCTGCCGGCAAAATTTCTTGCTCTCGCGGGTGGTTCAAATGGGGGTGATTAAGAAGTATCGCTTCGGCCTTGCACCGAAATTCACCGGAGTTGTCGTTGCGGCCGTGCTCTCGACCGGAATTTTGGTCAGCGCGGCAACGTTCTATGAGAGCCACAACCGACTGCGCGAGCAAATTATTGCCAACAACGAGGCCAACGTTACCCTTGCCGCGGAGTTTGCTCGGAACTACGTCCGGCGTATTCAGGAAAGTGTCGAATTCCTCGCCAAAAGTTCGATTGTCACATACTCCGTTAGTAGTGGTGACTACAGTGAGGCCGAGCCGTTCTTGCGCGAGTTTCTCCGTATACACGCAGAAATAGACAACATCAGCCTACATGATGTCCGCGGAATCGTCCGCGCCAGCGGCATCTCTTTGGCTGCTAGCAATCAAAGTCGCGGTGATCGCGAGTGGTTCAAACAGATCATCGAATCCGGTAAACCCTTGCTCGGGAACGCCGGAATCTCCGCAGCGACGCGACGTCCGGTAGTCCCATATGCGGTACCGGTCCTCAGTCACAAAGGCACTGTGCGAGGAGTGATTCTCGGTAGCATCTCATTAGCCACGCTCAATCAAACAATTACGCGGCTGAGACCTGGTTCTCACGCACTTTCTTCGTTGCTCGACCGCCGCAATGGGGGCATCATCTTAGCCCATCCCGACACAAAGCAAGTGCTTCATCCGGTCTCGGGAAAAGTTGAAGCAATCACTCAGTTATTAAATGGTGAGCGCGGAGCCGTGGAGACTAAGAACAACGCCGGCGAGCTGACTTTGATCTCTTTTGCTCCGGTGCCGGACCTCCCCTGGGGCATCATGATTTCCCAGCCGAGCAGCGAAGTATTCGCGCCGGTCACGGAGGCAGCGCGAGACAGTGCGATTTTAATGGCCGCGGTGCTGTTGATCACCGCGCTCAGCGCCACGTGGCTTGTGCGCCACGTGACTCAACCATTGGCCGAGCTTCGGGAAGCGGCCAGCAGCTTCTCCGCTGGCGATCTAACCAGGCGAGTCAACTTCATTCGCAAAGATGAGTTGGGCGAGCTCGGGCATGCGTTCAATCAAATGGCTGCGGCACTAGCTCAGCGGAGTGAGGAAGTGGAGAGCGCCAACCGGGAGCTGCAAGAGCAGAACCGCATCGTCCAGCAGGCCAACCGCTTGAAAAGCGAGTTCTTGGCGAACATGTCGCACGAGCTTAGAACTCCACTGAACGCGATCATTGGTTTTGCTCAGCTCATGCACGACGGCAAGGTCGGGGTAGTTTCTCCGGCGCATGAAGAGTACCTAGGAGATATTCTCGACAGCGCCCGACATTTGCTCCAACTGATCAATGACGTGCTAGATCTGGCTAAGGTCGAGGCGGGCAAGATGGAGTTTCATCCCGAGGCGGTGAATCTCACCAGGTTGATCGCGGAGGTCCGCCAGATTCTGCAGACTCTATCCGCCACCAAACGCTTGCAAGTCGATCTCCAGGTGTCACCGGCGGTCGAACAATTGGTGATCGATCCCGCGAAGCTCAAGCAGGTTCTTTACAACTATCTTTCCAATGCCATCAAATTCACACAGGAAGAGGGCCGCATCGCGGTGCGCGCGCTAGCGGAAGGCGCCAACTACTTCCGTTTAGAAGTCGAGGATACAGGCATCGGAATCGGCGCGGAGAACTTTAGCAAACTATTTGTCGAGTTCCAGCAGCTGGAAGGCGCAACGACAAAGCGGCACCAAGGAACCGGTCTTGGCCTGGCCTTGACCAAGAAGATCGTTGAAGCGCAGGGAGGTCGCGTCGGCGCCCAAAGTGTCCCAGGGCGGGGAAGCACCTTCTATGCGATCTTGCCACGCAACTCGCGTCAGATGGAAGGATCCACAGTTTTGGATCCGATCCGTGGAATGCAGGCTCAAGACGGGTCCAACGTTCTGGTGATCGAAGACAATGAAGCCGATCGCCACTGGCTCGCCAAGATCCTCGGAGAAGCGGGTTACATCGTGGACAGCGCGGCCACGGGAGCTGAAGGCATAGCGAAGGCGCGAGCAAATCGTTTCAAAGCCATTATACTCGACCTGATTTTGCCGGACATGGGGGGATGGGAGGTGCTTCATGCGATTCGCGCGGGCGGGCCCAATCAGCAGACAGTCGTAATCGCCGCCACCGTTATCGCAGAAAAAGAAGTGGCCAAAGGATTTTCCCTCCAAGACTTTCTGGTCAAACCGATCGCACCTGAATCGCTTTTGGAAGCCCTTAAGAACGCCGGGGTCGACGCTAGCGGCATTAAGAAAAAAATCCTGGTCGTGGACGACGACCCCAATACGCTGAAAATGGCTAAGGCGGCTCTGCAAGCCGGCGGTTACGAGGCCGTGTGCCATGCGAGCGCCGAAAGCGGTCTTCAAGCAGCCGCCGAGTCGAAATTTAACGCCGTGGTGCTCGATCTCGTAATGCCTGAGATCGACGGGTTTGAATTTCTGACGCGCTTTCGGGAGCTGTCCACTTGCAAAGAAACGCCGGTGGTTGTCTGGACCAGCAAGGACATTACAGCTCACGATCTGAAGCGGCTTAGGAATTCCGCTCAATCCATTGCAGTGAAGTCTGGTTTTAGCATCGAGGCTGTCTTGCAGGAGTTACAGCGCTATGTCGGCCCAGCCGGCGAAAGCGAAAAATCTCGCCCGCCGGAGACACGCGAACTTTAGCCGGAAGGAATCACAACGCACGACTGCTAAGGGGGATTGCTTGCATGACACAACAAGAACCTGGACGAAATCGAAAACCAGACGGTGCGGATAAATCGGCCGCAGCCGATCTTACACGAAACCTGCCGCGGCTGTTCGTCGAGTTCCAGCAACTCGACGCGACCATGGCCAAGAAATACGCGGAACCGGCTTGGGATTGGCGCTCACGAAAAGTGTCGAGGCCGAGGGCCGCCGCGTCGGTGTTAAGAGCGCGCCGGACACCTGCAGTTTTTTTATGCGGTTTCGCCGCGAATCTTCACGCAGTCAACAGTAGGTATCGGCAAGAGGAGCGGTATGATCGGGGCGAGTAGAGGCTAGTTCGGACATACGGCTTCGAGCCTCGCCACATGCAAACTCTTTGAACGGGACAAAGGTCATGACTAGTAGGAAACACGTCAAGCAAACCGTATTCATTCCCGTGCTCTTGCTAGGGCTAATTGCGCCACTCTTTGACGCTCTCCTGGCGCATCAAAACCCCGACTCCAGCGCCCAGAGCGAGCGTTCGCTTTCTCCTAGCGAGCGACAACCTATAACGCCAACCGATGTTTCTGAAAAGCAATTAGGCCTAGCGCAGTTTCTGCCCCATGGAGTTTGTTTCTTGTGGGACGAAACGGTGTTGCTCCTGCACGTCGTATCTGACTCGCTCATCGCGCTTTCCTATTTTTCCATTCCGGTGGCGCTGATTGTTTTTGTGCGGCGAAGGAAAGATCTCGCATTCAGTTGATCTTCTGCCTATTTGCGACCTTTATCGTCGCTTGTGGAACGACGCATATCATGAGTGTCTGGACGATCTGGAAACCCGCCTACTGGCTGGATGGCGTCATCAAAGCGCTCACAGCTACAGTTTCGCTGGTTACCAGTGTCGTGCTCTGGCCGCTCATACCCAAAGCCGTCGCTCTTCCCAGTCCGGCGCAGCTCGAGGCGGCCAATCAGGATTTGCAATTTCAAATCCAGCAGCGCAATCGCGACATCGTCGAGCGAAAGAGTCTGGAGGAGCAACTAAAGAAAACAAATGAAGAATTGCTTGAGCAGAATCATCGCGTTCAGGAGGCCAACCGGCTCAAGAGCGAGTTCCTCGCCAATATGTCCCATGAACTGCGTACACCTCTGAATGGAGTCATCGGTTTCGCAGAGCTTATGCACGACGGCAAAGTCGGCCCAGTCTCGCCCAACCACAGAGAATACTTGGGCGACATCCTGGGCAGCGCGAAGCATCTCCTGCAATTGATCAACGACGTACTCGATCTCTCCAAGATCGAGGCCGGCAAATTGGAATTCAATCCCGAGCCGGTCAATCCGGAGCTCGTGGTGGCCGAGGTTCGTGACACACTGCGTGCGCTCGCGGCGAACAAGGGGATCAAGGTCGAGACCGAAGTGGATCCTGTGCTCGCGGGGATCGTGGCGGATGTGAGGAGCCTCAGCAGATCCTCTACAACTATCTATCCAACGCGATCAAGTTCACGCCCGAGGACGGTAGTGTGACGGTAACATTCAAAGCCATCGATAGCACTCAATTTCGCATCGAGGTCGAGGATAACGGTATCGGTACCAAGCCCGAAGATCTGGGGCAGCTTTTCGTGAGTTCCAGCAGCTCGACGTGACCACTGCCAAGAAATATGCCGGAACCGGTCTCGGGTTGGCGCTAACGAAAAGGATCGTCGAAGCTCAGGGAGGCAAGTTGGTGTGAAGAGCATAGCGAACGAAGGGAGTGTCTTTTATGCCGTCTTGCCGCGAAACTTTCATTTCCTTGGAGAGATCGCCGATGATGCGAAACGTCGCGAAGTCGTGATGCATAGAGAATGGTGAGATCCATGCCGCGCTCCCGATCTTCGCGCGACGCACCGCTGTTCTCAGGGGTTGATCGCAGTGACGGCTGCCAACTTTTCTTTGTATGGGTCCGGAGAGTTAGAAAATGAATCAGAAAATATTGCTAATCGAAGATAATCCCGTTTCCCGAAAAGTTGTCCGGGTAGCGCTCGAAGCAGACGGTTACCGCGTCGTGGAAGCCCCGGACGGCAAAACCGGGATCGCGATGATGGTCGAAGAAAACCCGGACTTGGTACTGCAGGATCTGCTGCTGCCGGATTTCAATGGCTTCGACCTCGTATCCGAGCTTCGGGCTCTCCGGAAAGACGAGAAGGTGCCGATCCTGGCCCTCACGGGTCTCATCGAGAAAACGGACGCGATGCGCATCGCCAATGCTCCCTTCACCGACTACTTGTTCAAACCGGTGGCGCCTTCGCATCTAGTGAGCGTCGTGCGCAGTCACTTGGCTTCGGCGCAAATCGGCCAAGAGAGGCGGGGTAAAAATCGGCGCATCCTGCTGGTCGATGACGAGCCTGCTCAGCTCAAACTCTTTGCGATCTATCTAAGCCATCTGGGCTTTCAGGTCACGACAGCGACTGACGGCAACGATGGCTTTGCCAAGGCTCAGCGGGATCGCCCCGATGCAATCGTGTCCGACGTGCTGATGCTCGGTCTGGACGGCTTTCAGCTCTGCATGAAACTGCACGAGGATGCCGCGCTTGCGCAAGTGCCCGTGGTTCTCCGAAGCACGCTCTACCAGCACGACGACGATAAAGAATTGGCTCGACAGGTGGGCGCCTACGCGCTCGTACCGACGACGCCTGACTTTCACGAAGCGATCGAGGCCTTGTTCGAAAGTCTGGAAGCGTCACCGCTCGCTAAAATGCCGGATGCAGCGACGCTTCGGGCAGCCCACGAAGAACGCGTGGCGCACCAGCTCAACCGCCAGGCCAAGCTGGGCGCCCAGTTGGCGCAACGTTGCGCCGCTCAAAGCGCGCAGCTCTCAGTGCTAGCGAGCATGGGCGAAAATTTTCTGAGAGGCAAGAACGACGATGAGACGTTACTGAAGGACATCTTGGCGCGCTGCCTCGATGCCATCGGTTTCTCTTGCGGTGCAATTTTTCTCGCAGACTCCGAAAATCGGCTCAGCCTAGCGGCTGAGCTCGGCTTTTCGGTTGAAGCGAGGCAATCATTGCCGACCTTTTTCGGCTGCGAAGATTTGCTGCGTACGGCCATGCTCCAAATCGAACCAGTCACGCTGTCCTTTTCGGTGGGCGGCGCGGAGCGGTTCGTCCAGTCGTTTACCGATTTGCCGGCCGACAATTTGCTCCTTTGCCCGCTTTGGTCCGGCAGCGAGCAGCTGGGAATCGTTGCTCTGGTGTCCAACAAATCGGCGCCTGACGCCGATAAGACCACCTTCGCTAAAGCGATCACAACCGAAATCGCCCAAGTGATCGCGCTCAATCGATCAATATCGAAGCTCAAATATATTGCGTCCTACGATTCGTTGACCGGTCTGCCGAATCGGGCTCAATTATGCGAGCGCATCCGATCAGCCGGCACGGAAAGGCGCGCTGCGGCGTTGTTTCTGCTCAACTTGGATCATTTTCAAGAAATCAACAACACCGTGGGATACCCCGGTGGAAATCTGCTGCTGCGCGAAGTGGCGCAGAGATTGAAAGAAAATTTCCAAGAGCGAGCCCTGGTGGCTCGCCTGGGCTCGGATGAGTTTGCTGTACTCATGATCGACGCCGCCGACGATCGAGCGGTTCGTCAGACGGCCAAGGAGATTGTCAAGTGCTTGGAGCCAACTTTTCGGCTCGATGGGCTGCCGGTCGCCATCCGCACGACCATGGGAGTCGCGATTCGGCACGAGCACGGGGAAGACCCCGAAACCCTTCTGAGTCATGCCGATATGGCCCAGCGGGCCGCCAAACGAACTGGCGATGATTATCTCGTTTACCCCGAGCATGTGGAGTCATATAGCCCGGATCTGTTGGCGCTGTTGGGTGAGCTCCGCGAAGCCGTCGATCAGAACGCCCTCGCACTGTATTATCAACCGAAAGTGAACTTCGAAACCAGACAGACCGTTGGCGTCGAAGCGCTGCTGCGTTGGCCGCATCCGCGCCGGGGCTGGGTTCCTCCCGATCGATTTATTTCTCTGGCGGAAAGAGCCGGGCTGATCCATCCGATCACCCTTTGGGTTTTGCGCACGGCGCTCAGGCAGTCCCGGTCATGGCGCGACATGGGCTTGGACTTCGAGGTCTCGATTAATGTATCGGCGCGAGATCTGCAGGACCCGGCTTTTCCTGATTTCGTGTTGCAAGCTTGCCGGACGACCGCAACGCCGCCGCGCACGCTCACCCTCGAGCTCACTGAAAGAGCTCTGATGAGCGATCCAGCGAAAACCAATGCAGCCTTCCAGCGACTCAACGAGGACGGAGTCCGTCTTTCGATCGACGACTTCGGCACCGGCTATTCATCGCTTTCCTATCTGCAAAATCTGCCGGTGGACGAAATTAAGATCGATCGAACCTTTGTCGGCGGTTTATTTTCCGATGTGCGCAGTGAGGCCATCGTTCGTTCAGTCATCGATCTGGGTCGGAATCTCGGCATGGCCGTTGTCGCCGAAGGTGTCGAACAGCAGCGTGTATGGGAATGTCTCGCCAGCCTCGGCTGCGACGTGGCGCAAGGCTATCACATATGCCGGCCGCTATCGCCGGTGGATTTGACCCCGACGTTGAAGGAACCGCCGTGGCTCGTCGCGCGCAACGGATCAGCGAAGGAATCGGAGCGGTGAGACGAGATCGGAGAATTAGAAATCACAGAGGAGAGATTTGCCATGCCTGGTGCCGAAATTCTCATCGTTGACGACAATCCGGTAAACCTGAAACTAGCCCATCTTCTGCTGGCGGGCGAAGGCCACCAGGTGCGTACCGCCGCCGACGCCGAGGAGGCCTTGGAGCTTTTGAAAGTGTATCGTCCACGTTTGATTCTAATGGACATCCAGCTGCCGGGAATGGACGGCCTTGAGTTGACGCGTCGACTCAAAGCCGACCCGGCAACCCGCCATATCACGGTCCTCGGTCTGACGGCCTACGCCATGAAAGGTGACGAAGAGAAAATCCTAGCGGCCGGCTGCGATGGCTACATCCCCAAACCGATAGATACGAGAACCCTGCCGGCAGTCATTTCGCATTATTTGGAAAGATAAAGGCATCGAACAAAAGATCACGCCGCCGATCCAAGCCAATTCACCATCACGTTGGAACTTCACTCTCAGAGCCGACGTCGTGCGGAGCTAGCGAGGTTGGTTCAAGTTTATCGGGCTTTGATCACGCGAGCGGGCACGCCAGGGTCAGTGAGGAAGACAAACGAAAAGAGCAGAATCGCAGGTTTTCGCTTCGGGGACTGACAACTATTTCGCGTAGGCTTTCTACCGACGGACGGCGTCTTTGGGGCAGCGGATCTCGTCAGCCTCGATGAGCCGGGTTCAGCTAAGCGCCGAACAGCCGATAATTTATTGGAGTACAATGCAATGCCGCGAATAAAGACGAGCCGAAGACTGAGGCAATAGCCTCAACCTATGCCATGTTCGCCGGTCACGGAGCGCCGAAGCATTCTCATTACCGACGACAATAAGACCAACCGGAAATTGCTGCGAGTCGACGCAATCATTGAAGTACTTCGCTTGACAAGCGGTTCGATGCTTGAATAAGCTCGGGCAAACTTACCGAGGAGGTATCGAAACGTGGCAGCAACATTATGGAAAGATTACAAGACGGTCAAAGTAGAAAAGGAAGACGGCATTACCTGGTGTATTCTCAATCGTCCTGAAAAGCGAAACGCGATGAACCCCCAACTGCACTACGACATGCTCGAGGCGCTTACCGAGCTGGAAGTCGACAAAGACACAAAGGTGCTGGTCATTACCGGCGCGGGACCAAGCTGGTGTGCGGGTCAGGACCTACGCGAATATTTTCGCGGCACGGACGATAATCCGCTGGAGCGGCGCAAAGCGAGCTGGGCTTCGCAGGAGTGGCGCTGGCGCCGGCTTTTTTATTACCCGAAGCCGACGAT
>Ga0137369_10002905_pt1 | contig 17463 bp, 13 predicted proteins | sample SagtaG_12_FD_104918 | JGI IMG/M metagenome (GOLD analysis project Ga0137369, IMG submission 104918) | Vadose zone soil microbial communities from Sagehorn Ranch, Mendocino, California, USA - Sage1_L_113_16 metaG | ecosystem: Environmental > Terrestrial > Soil > Vadose zone | place: USA... | reverse complement strand
GGGTAGCAACAGGGCAGCCGAGGTGGCTGCCCTGTCGCAGTTCGAGGCGTCGAGCGCCCTAGCGAACGTGGAAGGTCGTGCGGTTCGCGTCCACGCCTGCGGCGGGTGCCTGCACGGTGTAGTACGTCTTGTAGCTCTTCGGCCTCTCGCGCCCCTCGTTGGTGGACTCGGCGCATAGCGCGGTGCGTGACGTGGTTCTCGTCGTCGTCAGCGGCGCCCAGTCGTGTTCAGTCTCGTGCTCGCGTTCGTCCTCGGGTTGACGGTCCTGCTGCACGGCGTCTCGACGTCGGCGTGCCTCGCGATCGCCGTGATATGGCTCGTTCCGACGTACGTATTCGCGCGTCTTCGGCGCCGGAACGCGCGTCTTTAGGCGGGCCTGCCTCGCCCACGGTGCCGCCTGTGTGCGGTTCGCCAAAACTCGCATGACAGGCGCGCCTGCGCTTTCGACGACCTCTTGCGCCAGAACGTGCCGTTTGTCGCCGGGTGACCGTCTGGTCTAGGACGAGCGAAAGAACTACTTGTCCCCGTTTCCGGAGAACGCGTGCGACAGGTCGAACCGCGCCACATCGGCGCCGAGCGTGACGCCGGCCTGCGCGGAGAAGCGGAAATGCACTCCCGCCCAGACACGAGCGTCGACGATCTCAGCCCTCAGGTCGGCGGCCGCCGCAAAATGCCGCACGGCGTCGAGGTTCCCCGCCGGCCCGGAGGGGTCGAACCCGTGGATGTCAGCGTTGATCGCATCAGTATTGAGGAACTGACTCAAGACCGCAGCCTCTGCCGACGTGATCGACCCGTGGGCGGCCGGATACTCCGGGTGGTTCGGAGTCGTGACCAGCGGCCGCCAACCAGCCTGCTCGGCCGTCAGTGCGTTGCCGTCATCGAATCCCGGCGTTGGGCCGAAGCCGTCGCCGGTGGGCTTGACCGACGAGGGGTCGATCGCGCTCACAGGACGCCAGAACAGATAGTGGTACTTGGCGTACATGACCGAGATCTGCGCGTCGGCGCCGACGGTGTTGACCATCGCCACGAGTCGCGCGGTATCGGCCAACCCGAGGCTCTGGGAGGTCGCGACGTCGCGTGCGAGCCGGTTGTACTGCCGAATCACGTTTGCCGTCCAGAACAGCGCTACCGATCTCGCCCCCGCGTTCGGGTTCGTGCTCGAGCCGTGGGCCTTGATCTCGGTGAACGCCGCGACCCACTGGCTGCTTCCGAGGGACGGAGGCGGCGGCGGCAGGAACTGAGCGCCGCTCTGCAGGACGAACGGATGCACATTTGAAACCCACGGCGTCTGCGGTGCTGCGTAAGCAGCCGGCGTCAGGCGCCACACACCCGGCCCAGGCACTAGGGTGGGGAACGACGACGTCGAGCCGATCGGCGTGACGAGGCCGTCGCCCTCGCGACCGGAGATCATCTTTGTGGCCGTAAGCGCGCCATACCTCATGCCGACCGTTTTCTGCTGATCATCCGGAATCGCGTCTAGCGCCGTCTGATGCAGCGCGTCGAGTGTCGATGCCTGCGCCGGGAAGTAATGCGACAGCGTCGTGTAGGCGGCCTCGACGACTGCGGCATCAGCCGATTGACCGTTCCGCTCACCCGGAGCGATCGAGCTGTACATCGCGTTCGAGACGTAGGCCATGTAGATGAGGCCCTCGTTCTGGAACGCGCCTGAGCCGACGACGGTGTCCTCGGCGATCTTGTCCCACTGCTGCACGGCGTTACCCGGCGGTAGCATCGCCCGCGCGTCACGGACTCTCGTACCCGCGACAACGGCAAGCGTGACCAGGAGCACGAACGCAGCGAGAGCGATCCACCTCTTCGACCGCAGTATTTGCACTGCTCCTCCTCTCTCATTTGACATCCGCGGACGTCATACCCGCGACCCGGACGACAAGCTCCTGAGAGTTGTGCGAGTTCCTGTTTACAACCAAAGCGCGACGAGATCGTCGCACCCTTCAACAGGCCGATTCCCTTTCGTCGGGTCTAGGGCTGGACAAAGCCCGTGGATCTCTTAGTGATTGTGGGTGGGGTGGTCTGCTGAGCAGCGACGCCGAAGAATCGGCCGGCCCCTCTCAGTCCGGAGTAGTCGCCGGTCCCACTGACGATCGACCACTTGCCTTCCCAAACCTCGTGATCGCCGATGCCCAGGTTGTAGGCCGGCCCGACGGCGCGGATCACGAGAGTCCCCTTCTTTCCCTTCAACGTATCCGTCTCCGTGGCGATGAAGTAGACCTGACCGTCGGGGGCCGTGTATTCCTTCTCGCCCTTTGGTCGGAAAGATCGCGTGAAGGTCATCTTCCCGAGGTCGCCGACCGTCCCCATGGTGAGGAAGAAGTTTCCGCTCCCTGATTCGATCCCACGCGTGCGCGATTCGATACGGATCGCCTTCTTGGTCGCAACCGGAGCCCCGCTGAGCGGTGATCCGAGGGCGAGGGCAACCAAGGCAACGCTGGCAAGAACGACGAGTCTTCGATTCATCGTCCGGCCTCCATGTGAGATAAGGAATGCGTGATCCGCGGGGAGCGATGGCTTGTGTCGTGAGTCGGTACGTACCGACTCGCGTTCTGTTCTCATGCGCCGAAGCTAGGGCGCGGGCTTCTCAATTCGTTCCCGATTTGCTCCCGAAGCGTTACCGTCAGCGTCGATGACAGTGGATTTCCGCGTCCTTGGCCCGATTGAGGTGGTGGGCGAGGCCGGGGCGGTCAAGCTGGGTGGGCCGAGGCAGCGCGCGGTGCTGGCGATCCTGTTGCTTCACGCGAATCGGGTGGTCCCGGTAGAGCAGATCGCGGACGACCTGTACGGGGATGCCATTCCGGCAACTGCGGTGGCGCAGGTGCGTGATCACGTCTCCCAGTTGCGCAAGCTGATCGGACAGAAGAGCGGTCTCGACGCAAGCGAGTCGATCATCGAGACGCATCCGCCCGGATATCTGATCCGGGTGGGGGCCGACCAGTTCGACGCGTTCCGGTTCGATGGGTTGACGGACGAGGCCTTCGGAGCTCTCGGCCGCGGCGATGCACAGGCGGCCGCGGATCTCCTCCGCCAAGCGCTTGCGATTTGGCGGGGGCCGCCGCTGGCGGACTTCCTCTACGAGCCGTTCGCTCAGCCCGCGATCGCGCGCCTGGAGGCGCTTCGGCTGCGGGCGCTGGAGCGGCGGATCGAGGCCGACCTCGAGCTCGGCCGGGACGGGCAGCTGGTCGGTGAGCTTGAGGAGTTGATACACGAGCACCCGTTGCGCGAGCAGCCTCGGGCGCATCTGATGCTGGCGCTGTACCGATCTGGGCGGCAGGCGGAGGCGCTCGAGGTCTACCACGAGACGCGTGCGGTACTCGGCCAGGAGCTCGGCATCGAGGCGTCGCCTGCCCTACGTGAGCTTGCGGGGAAGTTGCTCCGCCAGGAACCGTCTCTCGAGCCGGCTCCAACAAGGCAGTCGCTCGGCGAGGCGCCTGCGGAAGTGTCATCGACACCGACTCGCAACCCGTACAAGGGTCTGCGGGCGTTCGGCGAGGCGGACGCCTCAGACTTCTTTGGGCGGGAGGTGATCAGCCGCCAACTCGTGGCGCGGCTCGAGGAGGAGCGGTTCGTCGCCGTTGTCGGGCCGAGCGGTTGTGGCAAGTCCTCGCTCGTTCTCGCCGGGCTACTTCCGGCCCTCCGGCAGAGCGCGCTGCCGGGGTCCGAGACCTGGCGCATCGCCCAGATGAAACCGGGCGAGTATCCGCTCGAGGAGCTCGAGGCGGCACTGCTCCGAGTCGCCGTGAACCCTCCGGTGAGCCTGATGGACCAGCTTGAGGCCGACGATCGCGGACTGTGCAGGGCGGTGAAACGGGTTCTGGCCGCCGACGCGTCGGAGCTCGTGCTCGTCGTCGACCAGCTCGAAGAGCTTTTCACACTGGTCGCCGCGGAAGAGCGGCGCTCGCAGTTTCTGACGTTGCTCGCACGCGCCGCAAACGACCCACGGACTCGCCTGCGCGTGGTTGTCACGCTTCGGGCCGACTTCTACGACCGGCCGTTGCGCTACCGGGAGTTCGCGGAGCTGCTGCGGGATCGTGTTCTCTCGCTGACGCCGCTGTCGCCCGAGGAGTTCGAGCGGGCGATCTCGGTGCCCGCAGCGGCCGTCGGCGTGTCGCTCGAGCAGGGCCTGCTCGCCGAGATCGTGGCGGACGTCCTCGACGAGCCGGGTGCGCTTCCCCTCCTCCAGTACGCACTCACCGAGCTGTTCGCGCAGCGCGACCTGGCCACCATGACCCGTTTTGCCTACGGCAGCATCGGCGGCGTCTCGGGAGCGCTGGCTTCGAGGGCCGATGAGCTCTTCGCTGGGCTGGGGGAAAGTGGACAGGCTGCAGCGAGGCAGTTCTTCTTGCAGCTTGTGGCGGTCGGAGAGGGCGAGGCCGACACCCGACGCCCAGTCGCTCTGGCCGACCTCGCCTCTCTCGACGTGGATCAGAACGCGCTTGCCGAGTGCCTCGATGCGTACGGGACGTCACGGCTCCTCTCGTTCAACCGCGATCCTCGGACGGGAGCTTCGACGGTCGACATCGCCCACGAGGCGCTCCTTGTGGAGTGGGGACGACTGCGCGAGTGGATCGATGGAGCGCGCGAAGAGGTCCGTGCGCACCGCCGGCTGACGGTGAGGGCGGCCGAGTGGGCGGAGTCCGCACACGATCCGAGCTTCCTTCTTCGAGGAACCGAGCTGGCTCGTTTCGAGGCGTGGGCCGGCGAGTCGGGCCTCGCTCAGACGGAGCTCGAGCGTGAGTTCCTGCGCGGGAGCCTGGACGAGCGGGAGGCTGTCCTAGCGGAGGAGGAATCGCTTCGCGTCAGGCAAGCGGCACTCGAACGGCGGGCAGTGAACAGGCTCCGCGTGCTCGTGGCAGTCCTGGCCGTGGCGGCCGCCGTCGCCGCCGGGTTGACGGTCTACGCCTTCGAGCAGAGCGACCGGTCGCACCACCAGACCCGGATCGCGACCGCGCGGCAGCTCGCGGCGGCGTCTGTGGCGAACCTCGACGTCGATCCTGAGCTGAGCATCCTCCTCGCGCGGCAGGCCGTCCAGGAGGCCAGCGTGAACGGAGCGCCTCTTCCCGACGCGGTCGAGGCACTTCATCGCGCGCTCGCGGCGTCGCGCGTGGTGCTCACGATCAGGACACCCGCGACCGCGGCGATCGCCCTCAGCCCCGAGGGCTCTCGTCTCGCCACTGCAGGCTCGATCGGGATCGCCGAGGGTGTAACAAACTACGGCTTCGGCGGCCGGGTTCGCGACCTCGCAGCCGGCTCGGACGCCGGCGCAACGAAGGCATTCGCCTGGGACACCGCAACCGGGAGGCCGCTGCTCTCACTCGCCGGGGCGACGTCGCCGATCCATGACGTCGCCTACAGCCCGGATGGGTCCCGGATCGTGACCGGAGCCGATGACGGAACGGCGACGGTGTGGGACGCCGGCACCGGCAAGCGTCTCTTCGTCCTGCCCGATGCCGGCGCAGGCGGGGGATTCCTGGGGGTTGGCTTCAGCCCGGACGGGAAGAAGCTCATGACCGCCGACGGCCTGGGCCGCGTCCGGATCTGGGAACTCGGCACCCCGCGTCTCCTGCGTACGATCGAGGCCACCCAGCCGGTATGCGGAGTCGCATGGAGCCCGGACGGCACGTTGGTCGGCGCCGGCCAGTGCGGCGCCTACGACTTCTCGTCGTCCGCTACGCGAGTGTGGGACGTTCGCACCGGCCGGCTCGTGTTTCGGACCAGTGGGTTGGAGGCGGGCTCCGTCCTGCGGTTCTCCTCCGACGGTCGCTATCTCGTGACGCCTACCGCCAGTGGCACGGCTGAGATCTGGGAGATCACGAGCCAGCGGCGGGTGGCCACGCTCACGGGTCATTCAGGGCGGGTGGTCGCAGTTGCATACAGCCCTGACGACAGGCTCGTCGCCACGGGCGCCACTGACGGCACGGCGCGCGTCTGGAGCGCACGGAGCGGGAAGCAGATCCTCGTCCTCCGCGGGCACAACGCAACGGTCCACGCCATCCAGTTCACCCCCAACAGCCGCAGGCTGGTGACGGCGGGCGAGGACGGCACCGTGCGGGTATGGGACATCACACCCGGGGGAAGCCGGGATGGGCTGACGCTCGCTGCACACGTGGGAGGAGTGGCCAGCGTGAGCTACACCAACGACAGCAGCAGGCTGCTGACGGTAGGGGCTTGCGACGGAAAGACCAAGCTCTGGAACGCTCGATCCGGATCGCTGATCTCTTCGACCGGCACGCAGCGTCACGAGAGCTGCACTGAACAGGCCGGCCAGCGTCTCTCTCAGGACGTCGCCGCCACCAGCCTCGACGCCCGCGTCGTCGCTCAGGCGAGCCCGAACGGCTCGGTGCAGCTTCTCGACTCGACGTCAGGCAGGCTCGTCCGGAAACTCCCCGGCGGTCACCAGGGTGTACAGGCGATTGCCTTCGACCGTAGTGGAAAGCGAATTGCAACCGGCAACTGGGACGGCACGACGATCGTCTGGGACGCCGCATCGGGACGGCCGGTGGAGACGTTCACGGGTCACAGCGGCACCGTCGAAGGCGTCGACTTCAGCCCCGACGGCACGCTCCTCGCAACTGCGGGAGATGACACGACTGCCAAGCTCTGGGATCTGAAGACCGGCAAGAGGTTCCTCACCCTGAGCGGCGACACCTTCGCCCTGACGGGCGTCGTGTTCAGCCCTGACGGCAAGCGCCTCGCCACCACTAGCGGAGACGGGACCGTCCGCGTCTACGTCCTTCCGGTGAAGGAACTGATGGCCGTCGCCCGCGCACGACTCACCCGCACCTGGTCGATGGCCGAGTGCCGGGCATATCTCCCCGGCGGACGTTGCCCCGCCCAGGCGTAGCCCGGGGCCAGCAAGCGCCAGGAAATCAGCTACGCGTACGTCGTGTTCAGTCTCGTGCTCGCGATCGGCCTCGGGCTGACGGTCCTGCCGCACGGCGTCTCGACGTCGCCGTCCCTCGCGATCGCCGTCGTATGGCTCGTTCCGCTGTACCAGTTCGCGCTTCTCCGGCGCCGAAACGCGTCTGTAGGCACGGTCGCCCACGGTGCCACCTGCATGTGGTTCGCCGGGCCTAAACCTCGAGCCTTCGAGGCGGTGGGGTGGGACGGCTACCTCTACCCGTGGACGTTCTCGGTGCACGACTTCGAGCCGATCACCGGCCGGATCCATCAGCCTCCTCCGAGCCACCAGACCTTCCAAGGTCAGAACTTCGTGATCTGCTCCTTCTGTCCGCGCAAGCTCGACTTCGATCCGCTCGCGGTGCCGATCCCGTATCACCACTCGAACCTGCAGTCGGAGGAGATGATCTATTACGTCTCCGGCAAGTTCGGCTCGCGGCGCGGCGTCGAGGTCGGATCGATCACGTTGCACCCGTCGGGGTTGCCCCACGGTCCGCAGCCCGGTCTCGCGGAGAAGTCGATCGGCATGCACGAGACGCACGAGCTTGCCGTAATGTGCGACACGTTCTATCCGTTGAAGCTCTCGAAGTTCGCGAAGGAGCTCGACGACGGCAAGTACGCGTACTCCTGGTACGAGGCCGCGCAGGAAGGCGCTGGCGCCGAGGAAGCGTCCGTCGACGGCGAGGGCGACGCCAGCGGCGCCGGGCTTACCTCACATTTCTAACCGGGTAGCAACAGGGCAGCCGAGGTGGCTGCCCTGTCGCAGTTCGAGGCGTCGAGCGCCCTAGCGAACGTGGAAGGTCGTGCGGTTCGCGTCCACGCCTGCGGCGGGTGCCTGCACGTTGTAGTACGTCTTGAACCCCTTCGTTGTTGCGATCCCCTCGAAGATCCCGGGCGGCGCCCCAGGGCCGTGACAGCCAACGGTGAGAACGCCGCTGCTCCCGTCCGAGAAGGCAATCGTCAGAACGGCTGCGCCGTTCGTCGCGGTGCCCTCGTCGATGTTGTCGATGAGACCGATATTGGCCTGCGCGCCCGCGCTCTCCCAGCTGACAAGCCCCGTGACCGTGTAGGTGCCGCTTCCGCCGCCGGAGGCCGACCACGTACCTCCTCCGGTCGCCGCACCAGACCCTCCGCCGCTTGCGGGCGCGACGAAGGTGCCGGACCCGGTGAGCGTGATCATGTCACCGCCGTTCGCGGCCGTGGCAGACGCGTGACCGCCGGGGTTGACTTGGGTCCCGGGGCCCGGCGTTCCGCCGGGGATGCTGATGATGTCCCAGCGAACGTGCGCGGCCCCGCCCGAGGACGCGGCTGAAGCGAAGGTCGTCAGGAGCATCACAACGGCGCCGATCGCGACGACCGCCCCGAGTCCCCAGACCCATGTTTTGCGTCGCATGTTGTCTCCTTCCCTTAGTGGATGCTGATCTGACCGTGCAGGACGTGCTCGACCGGAAGGTCGAACAAAAACGGCGTGAGCAGCGTCAGGTGTAGCGAGCCGACACCGGGGCCCCCCGCCGTCACCTCGACGTGGAACGTGGCCGCGGACTTGTCGAAGACGCCTGGTGCCAGGAACATGCCGGCTCCGTCGAAACTCGCGGTGCCCGATCCCATGGTGGCGTGCGTCACTTGACCGCGTACGGCCATCAGTGTGAAGCCGGGAAATTGCGATGACCCGGCCATCAGGCAGTTGAAGTGCCCCTCGACGGCGCCCCCGCTTGAGCGCATCACGCTGAATCCGAAGTCCGAGAATGCGTGGACGCCGTCGGTCGTCCCCCTGCCGCCGCCCGTGGCCGCGACAGGTCCTGCCGCCGATGACGCGGCAGGAACGAGGGCGCACGCCGCAAGGAAGCCGGCCAGTGCGCCAACGAGTCGCTTCATGCTCTCCCCTTTCTCCCCGCAGTGACGAACCTACTACCCACTTTGTGTGCATGCAATTCCTACGAACCAGGCTCCTTTCCAGACAGGCGACGCCAGCCGCGCCGGCCTGACGTCACACTTCTAGTTCAGACCGCAGGCCAGCGGGTTGCTCCGAGGTCACGGGAGATTCCACGCGCGGCCTCGATCACCGCGGTGCCAAGCTTTGCTCGCGGCCGCGGCCGAGCAGGCGCTCGCGGACACCTCACGCTTCTAGGCCGGGAGCTCCGGTGGCAGGCCGCATTGTTCGAACAGCCAGGGGTCCGGGAAGCCGACGATCCCTGCGATGCGATCGCCCTCGATCTGCAGCGCCATCAGGCCGTATGGCCGGAGCGTGCCGCCGTCGACCCGCGCGTACGCGGCGAGCGCGGGCTGGCGGTTGACCGAGGTCGGCACGAGGCGGAGCTCGTCGAGTCGTCCGCCTTGCGGGACGGTACGGAAGAAGTCGCCGATCGCGCGTGCCCCTTCGAAGCGCATCCGCTCCGGAGGCATCGTCATCACCGCGTCCTCGGTCAGCAGTGCCACGAGGCCGTCGACGTCGACCGCATCCCAGGCGGCCATGAATCGCTTGACGAGCGCCCGCTCCCGCACGTCGGGCACAGGAACGTGGCGGCGAGTTCCTGCCAGAGTGACGCGCGCGCGCTGCAAGGCGCTGGTCACCGCGGCGACGGAATCGTCGAGGGCTTCTGCGGCTTCCTTCGCCGACCAGCCGAGGACGTCCCGCAGGATCAGCACGGCCCGCTGCTTCGGGGGTAGGAGCTGGATCGCGATGATGAAGGCGAGCTCGACTGTCTCGCGCGTCACGAGGTCTTCGAGCAGTCGGTCGGGATAGGGCTGCAGATGCTCGAGGTCCTCCGTCAGCTCGGCGGGCCGCGCACGCCGCCGCGCGATGGCGGTGAGGCAGACGTTCGTGGCGATGGTGTGCAGCCAGGTCGTGAGTTGCGCGCGTGGCTCGAAGCGGTCAGAACCTCTCCACGCGCGCAGCATCGTCTCCTGGAGCGCGTCGTCCGCGTCGTGGAGCGAGCCGAGCAAGCGGTAACAGTGGAGATGCAGCGCCCGCCTGTGCGGCTCGATCAGGAGCGCGAACGCCTGCTCGTCCATCGCTTTGCGTGACGTTACTGGGCCGGTGGAGTGGGCGGATCGGCGCCGAGCTCCGTCCAACCGCCCGGCGTGAAGGTGCCGGGTGCGCCGCCGATCGCGACAAAGCGGATCCCGTCCGGGCCCGGAAGGATCCGGCGCAGCTGATCCGGCCCGACTCGGGCCATCGTGCCCGGCCGTAGCTCGAACTCGTTGCCGTCCGCGACGAGCGTCGCCGCACCACCGAGCGGGATGTAGACCTCTTCCTGGTTCGGGTCGAATGCCTCGGGGCTGTGATTGTGGTTCGGGTAGCCGTCCCAGTCGGGTGGCAACGTGAAGACCTGCATTCCCCAGGCTGTCACGCCGAGCTCGGCGCGCGCTCGGCGGGCCAGGCCACCGTAGATCGCTTCCATGTCATCGATCGACTTGATCGTTACGTCGGGCATCGTGCACCTCCGTCATCGAGAGGGACCCCTTCGGGAGGTTCAACTCGACCGACGGTCGAAACTAATCGGGGTGTGCTCAGCGCGAAGCGCGGCCTGCCGCCCTCTCGGCGCATCGTCGACGTGCGACTGAGGACCGTGGATGCCCTCACCGAAACTGCGTTCTAGCCGGGCGCAGCCCCGACCCCCGGCCGCGCTCGACGCCTAACTCGGCTTTTCACTTCGAAGCGTGCCTCATACACTCCGGACATGCCCGCATGTTCTGAATGCGGGGCGGACAATCCGGAGCGGTCCCGGTTCTGTTCGGCCTGCGGCGGCGAGCTGAGCATTCAGCCGCCGGAGCGCGACCTGATGATCCGGAAGGTCGTGACGATCCTCTTCGCCGATCTCGCCGACTCGACGTCGTTGGCGGAGCGGCATGATCCGGAGCCGTTGCGTAACGTGATCGGGCGCTTTTTCGACGAGATGCAACGAGTGCTGGAGCGCCACGGCGGAACGGTCGAGAAGTTCGTCGGCGACGCCATCATGAGCGTGTTCGGACATCCGATCGCGCACGAGGACGATGCGGTCCGCGCGGTTCGCGCGGCGGCCGAGATGCGAGTCGCGCTCTCGGTCCTCAACGAGCAGCTCCAGGAGAATTTCGCGGTGCAGCTCGAGACCCGAACGGGGATCAACACCGGCGAGGTGGTCGCCGGCGACCCAGCCTTTGGGCATGCGTTCGTGACCGGCGACGCGGTGAACACTGCGAAGCGCCTCGAGGAGGCGGCGCAACACGGCGAGATCCTCCTCGGGGAGGACACGCTCCGACTCGTGCGCGACGCCGTCCGAGTCGAGCGGATCGAGTCGCTCAACCTCAAGGGCAAGGCACTTCCGGTCCCCGCCTTCCGGCTCCTCGACGTGCGCATGGAAGCTCCCGGGATCGTGCGGCGACTCGACTCGCCGATCGTCGGCCGCGAGCACGAGCTGGACAGACTTCGCGGGCTGTTCGACGAGGCCGTTGCCGACGGCCGCTGCTCGCTCGTTCTGGTCTTGGGGCCTGCCGGGATCGGTAAGAGCCGCATGGCCAAGGAGTTCGTCGCTTCGCTCACGGAAGAGGTGCTCGTGTTGCGCGGCCACTGCCTCTCGTATCGCGAGGGGACCACCTTCTGGCCGGTCGTCGAGATCGTGAGGCAGGCTGCGAGGATCAGCGAGACGGAGACGGAGGAGCGCGTACGCGAGAAGCTCCTCGAGCTCTTCGCGGATCAAGATGAGGGCGAACGTGTCTACGAGCGCCTCGCCGGCGTGCTCGGATTCCGTGGACCCGAAGTCGTGGCACAGGAGATCTTCTGGGCTGTGCGCCGGCTGCTCGAGGCGCTCGCGGCGACACGGCCGGTCGTTGCAGTGCTCGAGGACGTCCATTGGGCCGAGCCGACTCTGCTCGACCTGCTCGAGTACATGGCTGGGTGGAGTACGGGCTTCCCGATCCTCCTGTGCTGCCTGGCGCGGCCCGACATGCTCGAGCAACGGCGTTCGCACACCACGACACACGGCTGGACGACGCAAATCCGGCTCGAGCCGCTCGGCGGGGGGGAAACTCGCGAGCTCGTCGCGCACATGCTCGGGGCGACCGATGTTGCGGACAAAGTGCACGGCTATGTTGCGGAGTCGGCCGAGGGCAACCCGCTCTTCCTCGAGGAGTTGCTGAGGATGCTGGTGGACGAGGGCCACCTTCAGCAGAGCAATGGGAACTGGTTGGTCTCGCGCGAGCTGCATTCCGTGCCGCTTCCTCCGACCATCCAGGCCCTCTTGGCCGCGCGTCTCGACACGCTCGATCCGGATGAGCGGGTCGTGATCGAGCGGGCGGCGGTGGTTGGGCCGACGTTCTGGTGGAGCGCGGTTGCGGAGCTCGCGCCGCCCGACGTCCGCCCGCGGCTGGCCGCTCATCTTCAGGCCCTCGTGCGCCGCGACTTCTTGTGTCGCGCGGACTCGGCCGTCGCAGGCGAGGACGCGTTCGCCTTCTCGCATGGTCTCGTGCGCGACGCGGCGTACGCCGGACTGCCCAAGGAAGTCCGGGCAGAGCTCCACGAGCAACACTCGGGCTGGCTCGAGCGCCGAGCGGCAGAGAGCGCAGGCGAATACGAGGAGCTCGTCGGGTACCACCTCGAACAGGCCGCTCGGTACCGACGTGAGTTGGGGCGCGTCGACGAGCGGACCGAAAAGCTCGCAGGCCGGGCGGGCGCGGTGCTTGGCCTTGCGGGGACGAGAGCGCTCGGTCGTGGCGACGCGCCGGCGGCCGCGAACCTGCTCAAGCGCGCAGCCGCCCTGTTGGCCGCGGGCTCGGAGCGGGCACACGCGATGCTCGAGCTGACGCTCGCGCTTCGGGACCTCGGCGAGCTGGCGGGGGCCGAGGCGGTCGTCGCCGAGGCGAAGGAAGTCGCAGTCGCCGGCGGCGATATGCGACTCGAAGCGCGCGCCGAGCTCGAGCGCTCGCTCCTACAGGTCTACACGAGCCCCGGCAGCAATTCCGAGGAGATGCTCCAGCTCGTCGATCGAGTAGTTCCCGTGCTCGAGCGGGCGGCCGACGACGAGGGTCTCGCGAAAGCGTGGTACCTCGTCGGCGCCGTGCACTGGGCACGCTGCCAAGCGGCGAGCATGGAACACGTCCTCGAACGGGCACGCACGCATGGTCAGCGCGCCGGCTCGCAGCGCGAGCTTGCCTTCGTGCTCAATGGGCTCGCCCGCGCCGTGCTCGTCGGACCGACCCCGGTGGAGGTTGCTCTCGGACGCTGCAGCGACATCCTCGAGGAAGCCGCCGGAGACCGCACCCAGGTGGCGATTCTCTCGATCTGGGTCGCGATCCTCGAAGCGATGCGAGGCGACTTCGAGCGCGCCCGAGCCCTTTGCGCAGAGAGTCGTGCGACCCTCGAAGAGCTCGGGCAGAAGCTTCGTGCCGTGGCGCTTCAGGGTTACGTCGCCACGGTCGAACTGCTCGCCGGGGACCTGGTCGCGGCCGAGAGCCTCTTCAGCTCGGCGTTGGAGACCCTCCAGCCTCTCGGGGAGCGGCCGAACGTGCGGCTCATCGCCGCACGCCTGGCTGACGTGCTAGCGCAGCTCGATCGACCGCAGGAGGCAGAGCGCCTTGTGCGGCTCAGCAGGGAAACGGCCCCGCCCGACGACGTCGGCACGCAGGTGCGCTGGCGCATTGCCCTCGCGAGCGTGCGTGCGCGACGAGGCGAATATGCCGACGCCGAGGCCCTGGCCGGCGAGGCCGTCGCGATTGCGGACCAGACGGACTGGTTGACCATGCGCGGCGACGCCCAGATGTGCCTCGCCGCCACCCTGGCGGCCTCCGGTAAGGACAACGAGTCCGCTTTCGCGGCCCACGCTGCAGCACGGCTCTACGAAGCGAAAGGCAACCTCGTCTCCACTCGTCGGGCACAGACTGCTGCCGGGCTCACGCCGGTGGTCGCCGCAGCCGATCGCGCACCGTAGGGTCGCTGCTTGCCCGGTCTCGCGGGGGGACGACAAGAGTCGTCGCCGCCGTCACGACCGCCCCGGCGAGACCTCCCAACGGCGTCCGCACCGCGATCGCGTCACCGACGGGGTACGGGGAAGCCTCGTAGAGGATCGCTTCGTGCTCGGCGGGATAGATCTCGAGCAGGCGGTCGAGGAGCAGCCCAAGCCGTCGCCGGTCGGTCTTGCGGGCATGACCCCATTCTCCGAGCACGCCCACCTGCCAGAGGATCAGCACGGCGGCAGCATCTACGGGTCGGTTGGTCAGGAGAAAGTTGGTGGCCTCGTAGCTCTGGCAGCCGGTCCTGCCGGGATCGATGCCGAGCTCCGCGAAGAGGCAGTCCTCGGCGGAGACGGCCGGCAGCATCGTCGCCTCGTATCCGGCGGCGCGCGCCTGCCGGATCGCCTCGTGCGAGGGAGAGACGAAGACGCCAGGGTGACCGTAGAAGGCGGCGCAGACGTCGTGTCCCTCGCGCACGGGCGCGAGAATCGCGCTCACCATCTCCCGGTAGGTCTCCCTCCGCTCCTTTCCGGGAGCGTAGAAGGAGTGCAGCGACGTCGCATCTGGACGGAGCGTCGACAGCCACTGTCTCATGAGCGGCTCGGCGCCGAGATGGAGCACGCGGTCCGCGCGTAACAGCGCTGCGCGCGCCTCCGGAGTGAACTGGACGCCGACGCGAATGCCGGTCCCGACGATCGTCAGGGAGCCGGGCATCGTTTCGGACTGGTTCCTACTCTGCCTGGGGCTCCCGTTCGGGCTCCGGCTCCATCACGGTCGGCGGCTCCTCCGGTTCCATCACGGTCGGCGGCTCCTCCGGTTCCATCACGGTCGGAGGCTCCTCTTCCGGCTCCGGTTCCTCCTTCATCACGACCAGCGCCTCGTCGGGCTCTGAGTACTCCTTCCTGAGGCGCCCACGGATCTCCCGAAGATCGCCGCTGAGGATCACATCACGGTCTGCGGGGGTCACACCCTCGCGCTCCATGACGCCGTCTCGATTCTTTACGTACTCCTCGAAGAGGTCGGGCTCATCGCCGAGCCTGACCAGAAAGTCACTGAGTTCCCTCTGCCGCATGGTTGCCATGGCCTCTCTCCTTCCGCCTTCGGAGCTGGCCGACCTTACAGCGGTTTTCGGAGTCCTGTCAACGCTCGCACGCCGACATCTGCGAAAGTGGACGGCGTGACCGAGCGTCTGGCCCGTGCGTGCAGTGCGCACCCGTGGCGGACAATCGGGCTCTGGCTCGCTGCCGTCATCGCCGCGATCGCGGCGCTGGCTTTCGCACTCGGCGACCTGACGACCGAGGGCCACCCGACGAACAATCCGGATTCGCAGAAGGCTATCGCTGCGCTAGCCGGGGCATTCCCTCCGCGTCCGGGGAGCGAAGTGAGCGACATCGTCGTCGTGCGCTCGTCGCGCTATAAAGTCGATGATCCGGCGTTTCGGGCATTCGTGAGGCGCCTCGTCCGGCTGGGACGTGAGTCAGGAGCGGTGGCGAACGCTCGGGCCTTCTACACGAGCCGCGATCCGGCGCTCGTCTCCGAGGATCGTCATGCGACGGCACTGCCCATCCTGATTCCAGACACGGATCTGGCCGGCGACGTCACCGATCTCGTGAATCGTGCGGATGCCGCGCCTCGGTTCGATGTGACCGTGACCGGCGACCAGACGGTCGACAACGACTTCAACGAGCTGTCTCAGAGCGACCTCGAGAACGGGGAGCTCCGCTTCGGGCTTCCGGCGGCTCTCGTCGTCCTCGTCCTCGTCTTCGGCGCGGTCGTGGCTGGGCTCGTGCCCTTGTTGATGGCGATTCTGTCGATCATCGTCGCACTGGGTCTCGTCGCGCTGTTCTCGCAGGCATTCCACCTCTCGGTCTTCATCATCAACATGCTCACCGGGATGGGGCTGGCGCTCGGGATCGACTACTCGCTGTTCGTCGTCTCGCGCTACCGGGAGGAGCGTGGCCGGCGCCTCGGCCGGCACGACGCCATCGCCGGTGCCGGCGCGACGGCGAGTCGGGCGGTCCTCTTCAGCGGCTCGGCCTTCGTCGTCGCGATGCTCGGCATGCTGATCGTGCCGAACAACATCATGCGCAGCCTCGCGCTCGGCGCGATTCTTGTCGGGATCGTCTCTGTCGTCGCAGCGCTCACGCTCCTCCCTGCGCTCCTCGGGCTGCTCGGCGATCGCGTGAACGCGCTGCGGGTACCGATCGCCGGACGTTCCGCGCTCGACGCCGCCAACCCCGAGGGGCGGTTCTGGAGCGCGATCGTGCGGCGCGTGATCCGCCGTCCTGGCGTCAGCCTCGTCGTTGCGGCCGGCGTCTTGATCGCAGCGGCCGTTCCGCTCTTCGGGCTGCACATCGGGGCGAGCGGCGTGTCGACGCTTCCGGACAGCTTCGCGTCGAAGCGCGGCTTCCTGGCGCTCGAGCGCGACTTTCCGGGTCTGACGACTGACCCGGCTCGCGTCGTCGTGGCCGACGGCTACGACGCGCCGGCCGCGCGGCACGCGCTCGAGCGGCTGCGCGACCGGCTCTCGTCCGATCCCCGCTTTGGACACGCCAGCATTCATCGATCGCCCGACGGGAGCGTGGGGGAGCTGCAAGTCCCGGTTCAGGGCGACTCTGCTGGGACGCGGGCCGTCGCGGCGGTCCGTGACCTGCGAAGCGACACGATCCCTCAGGTTTTTCGCGGCACGAATGCGACCGTGTACGTCGGCGGGGACACGGCTGAAAACATCGACTACTTCGATTCGGTCAGCAAGCCTGCTCCGATTGTCCTTGCGTTCGTGCTCGGCCTCACGTTCGTCCTGTTGACGATCGTCTTCCGATCCATTGCAGTCGCTGCCACCGCCCTCGTCTTGAACCTTTTGTCGGTCGGTGCGGCCTATGGGTTGCTCGTGCTCGTCTTCCTGCGCGGCGTGGGTACGGGGATCTTCGGGTTCACACAAGCCGACACGATTGAGGCGTGGGTACCGCTGTTTCTGTTCTCGGTCTTGTTCGGGCTCTCGATGGACTATCAGGTGTTCCTCCTCAGTCGCATCAAGGAGCGCTACGACGAGACCGGCGAGTCGCGCGCGGCGGTGTCGTGGGGGATCTCCTCCACGGCCCGGATCATCACGGGCGCGGCGCTCATCATCGTCGCCGTGTTCCTCGGATTCGCGATGGGCGACTTGTTGCAGTTCCAGCAGATGGGCTTCGGAGTCGCCGCCGCGCTGCTGATCGACGCGACGATCATCCGTTCCGTGATCTTGCCGAGCATCATGGCCCTCCTCGGGCGGTGGAACTGGTACCTGCCCCGCTGGCTCGAGTGGCTACCCCGAATCGAGATCGAGGGGCGCAGCAGGGGCGCTGCGCGAACCGCCTAAACCGGCCGGCTGGACGGTTCGATGAAGCGGAAAGGTGAACCACCACCCGGGGGTGGAATCAACCTCTCGAGTCGTCGATTGAGCTCTTAGTACTGCGGGGCCCCGATGCGGCGGGGCGACTTCGTTCATCTAGGAGAAGCACGTGACTGCGGCGAGTTCGAAAATCCTGTCCAGGAGTGGCGTTGGTCGCCGCGAGCCCTAAGATGAGTACGACACGCCCAGGGGGACGTGGAGGTGCCGGTGGTTTGGCGTAGTTGCTCTGCCCGACT
>Ga0137369_10002898_pt1 | contig 17483 bp, 7 predicted proteins | sample SagtaG_12_FD_104918 | JGI IMG/M metagenome (GOLD analysis project Ga0137369, IMG submission 104918) | Vadose zone soil microbial communities from Sagehorn Ranch, Mendocino, California, USA - Sage1_L_113_16 metaG | ecosystem: Environmental > Terrestrial > Soil > Vadose zone | place: USA... | reverse complement strand
TGATCGAGTACGATCAGCTCGATCGCGTGGCAGATACTATTGATTCGGTTCTTCGCTAGACAAACAGTGACAAGATGACAAGATGACAAGATCATCAAAGCGCTTCATCTTGTCATCTTGTCACCGACTCAGAGGACACAATGACTTTCGCAGATTTCAACCCGGTCGCCTTGCTCGAACAGATGTTGCGCATCCCCAGCGTCTCCGGCCACGAGAGCGAGGTTGCGCGCTTCCTGGTCGAGCACATGCGGGCGGTGGGGCTCCATAGCTATGTCGACGACGCGGGGAATGCCGTTGGCCAGGTGGGTGAAGGGCCGGAGATCGTGCTGCTCGGCCATATCGATACGGTGCCGGGCGTGGTGCCGGTGCGCATCGATGATGGCAAGCTGTATGGCCGTGGCTCGGTCGATGCCAAAGGCCCGTTTGCCACCTTCGTAGCGGCGGCGGCGCGGCTGCTGGCGCGCGGCGAATTGCGCGCCCGGCTGGTGCTGGTCGGCGCGGTCGAAGAGGAGGCCGCGTCGTCGAAGGGCGCGCACTATGTCGTCGATCGCTATGCGCCGATCGCCTGTGTGATCGGCGAGCCGAGCGGCTGGGATCGGCTGACGCTGGGCTACAAGGGCCGGCTGCTGGTCGAGGGCCGCTGGGAGCAGCCGATGGCCCACAGCGCCGGCCGCGATGTCGCTGTCGCCGAGCGCGCGGTCGGCTTCTGGAACGCGGTGGCCGCTCGCTGCGCCGCACATAATGAAGGTAAGGCGCAATTGTTCGAGCAGCTGCTGCCATCGCTGCGCGCGATCGCATCCGGCAGCGACGGGCTGGCCGACTGGGCGGCGCTGACGATCGGCATCCGCCTGCCGCCCGGCGTCGATCCGGATGCGCTGAAGCAGGCGCTGTCGGGCGCTGGCTTCGGCGGGCAGCTGCACTTTCGCGGTGGCTGCCCGGCCTATCGCGGCGACAAGAACAACCCGCTGGTGCGCGCCTTTCTCAAAGGTGTGCGCGCGGCCGGCGGCACGCCCGGATTTCTGCTCAAAACTGGCACTTCGGACATGAATGTGGTCGGCCCGGCCTGGCGCTGTCCGATCCTGGCCTACGGCCCGGGCGACTCAAGCCTTGACCACACGCCCGAGGAGCACGTCGATGTGGCTGAATATCTGCGCGCGATCGAGGTGCTGGAGCGGGCGCTGCGACAGCTGGTAGCAGAGGTCGCCAAATAATAGTTTCCTTTGCTGCGGTGGGCGGATCGAAGGTGCTGGGAGCCATTACAATCCGTTTCATCCACACCGTCATAATGCCTCTTTTGTGCGATTTATCCAAATATGACGATCTCATATTTGTGATGAATAACCATAGCTGAAAACCTGTTTTTAACGTACGTTTTGTAAACGTGAACCCAAACGCCGATTCCACTTGTGAAAAGTTGTGCAATGCTGCGACGCCGCCCTGACTTCAGTTGTCGGCGGCGTTGCGCGTTGTTAGAGGTGGATCGACCACGCTGTCGGTTCTTGTAGCACCGTAGGAGGATTTTTGGCATGGCAACTCTTGATGCAAAAGGTGTGCTTCAGCTGATCAAGGATCAAGGCATCCAGATGGTGGATCTGCGATTCACCGATATGCCCGGTACCTGGCAGCATTTCTCGCTCCCGGCTGTCAAGCTGACTGAAGATGATTTTGACGAGGGGCTCGGCTTCGATGGATCGTCGATCCGCGGGTTCCAGGTGATCAACGAGAGTGATATGCTGGTTTTCCCCGATCCAGCCACCGCTTTTGTCGATCCGGCGCTCAAGATCCCGACCCTCAGCATTATCTGCGACATTCGCGACCCAATCACCGGCCAGCCCTACAGCCGCGACCCGCGCTACATCGCTCGGAAGGCCGAGGCGTATCTCAAACAGACCGGTATCGCCGACATCGCCTACTTCGGCCCCGAGGCCGAGTTCTTCATTTTCAACGATATCCGCTTCGATCAGACGAGCCACAGCGGCTACTACTTCATCGACAGCGACGAGGGCATCTGGAATAGCGGCGCCGCGCTGGAGGGCGGCAACAAGGGTTACCGGCCGCGCTACAAAGAGGGCTATTTCCCGGTTCCACCCATGGACGCGCAGCAGGATGTCCGCTCACAGATGGTACTGAACATGATGGCCGCCGGGATCGATGTCGAGGTGCATCACCATGAGGTTGGCACGGCCGGCCAGGCCGAGATCGACATGCGCTTCCAGCCGTTGGTGAAGATGGCCGACCAGCTCCTGCTCTACAAATACATCGTCAAGACGACAGCGAAGGAGTTGGGCTATACCGCCACCTTCATGCCAAAGCCGCTCTTCGGCGACAATGGCAGCGGCATGCACGTTCACCAGAGCCTGTGGAAGAACGGCGAGCCGCTGTTCTTCGACGAGACCGGCTACGCGCTGCTGTCGGAGATGGCGCGCCACTATATTGGCGGTATCCTGGCACACGCGCCGGCGCTGCTGGCGCTCTGCGCGCCCACTACGAACTCCTATCGCCGACTGGTGCCGGGCTTCGAAGCGCCGATCAACCTGGTCTACTCGCAGCGCAATCGCTCGGCGGCCGTGCGCATCCCCACCTACTCGTCCTCGCCCAAGGCACGGCGGATCGAGTTCCGCGCGCCAGACTCGAGCTGCAACCCGTACCTGGCATTCTCGGCGATGCTCATGGCCGGCCTCGACGGCATCAAGAACAAGATCGAGCCGCCCGCGCCACTGGATGTGGACATCTACGAGCTCACGCCCGAGGAGAAGGTCCATATCAAGGGCACGCCCGGCTCGCTGGCCGAGTCGCTCGACGCGCTGGAGGCCGACAACGCCTTCCTGCTCCAAGGCAGCGTCTTCACCGAGGACTTGATCGCGACCTACCTCGACTACAAGCGCACCCGCGAGCTGATCCAGGTTCAGATTCGACCGCATCCGTACGAGTTCTTTATGTACTATGATGCCTAACCTTCTGAACTAGGAAGCGCGAGCTGAGAACCGCGAACCGGCGTGCTGGCTGGTTCGCGGTTTTCGATCCCGTAAATCAACGCAGGCATTGCCTTGTCTGAGTTGTGAAATTCCAGCCGTATCCTCGCGATAACATTCTCGATTGTATCAGAAGCGTTTGATATAACATCGCTAATACAAGCCGCCAATCTTCGGACTCCAGAACTAATGCTGTCCTACGCGCGGCATGATATGCTGCTTTCACACGGTGATCGAGAAAGGAATGCGTGTTATGACCCAGACTCTTCGGCAGGCACAACGGCGGTTCATGACCAACCTACGCACCCCAATTATGCGCCACAATGTCGCTGTGTTGATGGCGGGGAAGCTGCTTGGATTAGCGATCGTCCTTGGATTGATGTGGATCGCACTACCTGACTTTGCGCATGCCCAAGGCACGAATCCTGCCACGAGTGGCGTTGGCCGCCGTTGCGCGGCTGCGCGACGCGGGATACGGTAGCGGCTCAGTGCGTCATAAGCCATGCGTGTTGACACATGGTGTAATGCGGCGATCACACAGATCGATCGCTGTTCCTGCAGGTACAATCGCCGCAGGGTTGCTTCGTCGAACAGCGCACTGGCCAGCTGGGGGCGTACGCTGCGGAGCCCGGATGGACGGCGCGGGATGCGGTAGCGGATCAACGCGTCATAGACGGTTCGTGTGGGTACGTGCTCCAGCGCGGCGATGTCGCGAATCGATCGCTGTTGTTCCAGATACAATTGTCGCAGCGTGGATTCGTCAAGCATGCCGCGCTCCTCATTCTCCACTCTTCCAGGTCAGGGCTTCCACTCGCCAAACATTTGCCTCCGTGTGATGTGTCTCCCTGGCAGGTCATAAAACAATACACAAGAAACGGCCAGTATACGTGCGATATCACGAGGGGTATCAGCATCGTACCCTGGCCTGTTTGCGTTGCGGCAACTCTTCACTATAACTTTTATGAAAAAAGATAAAGCAGATGAGCCGGAGCTAAGGGGTAGCTAAAGAAAAACGCGTCGGACGCCCGTATGCAGATGGGCATCGCTGTCGTAAGGTCGTTCGCTTTTTGTATAGATCATACAAAACAAGGTGTTAATGTTTATATGATGTGGCTGTGGCGACTTCTCCTAGCAACTCTTATTATAGCACCATCTAGGTATAGTTTCTGTTAAAGCTGCATGCAACGAAGCGGCGCCGGTATGGATCGTAGATGATCCGGCCGGCGCCGCTGTGTTAGGGTATAGGATTTCGATGCACGAGACGCTGAACATGCTCTTGCCATTAGCTGGCATCCTACTCGGGGCCAAGGCCGCCGCGCAGCTTAGTCATCGCTTCGGGCTACCAGCGGTTTTTGGCGAGCTGTTGCTTGGTCTTGTGTTAGGCCCCTCGCTGCTAGGCTGGCTTGCCCCAAATGAGACGCTGCAATTACTGGCCGATATTGGCGTCATCCTGCTGATGTTTATGGCTGGCCTTGAGACCGACATGGTGGCGATGAAAGAGGCCGGCAAGGCGTCTACCCTTACCGCAGTTGGCGGCGTTGTTCTGCCACTAGTCAGCGGCCTGCTGATCGGCCAGGCATTTGGGCTGGAATGGCACCACGCGCTGTTTCTCGGCGCGGTGCTCACCGCCACCAGCGTCAGCATCTCGGCGCAAACACTGCGTGAGCTTGGGCGGCTGCGCTCGCGCGAAGGCTCGACCATTTTGGGCGCCGCGATTATCGACGATGTGCTGGGCGTGCTGGTGTTCGCGCTGGTGATGGGCCTCTCCGGCGGCGGAAACATGCTGCTGACGGTTGGGAAAATGATTCTGTTCTTCCCGATCGCCTGGTTCATCGGCGATAAGCTGGTGCCGGTGATGGTCCGTTGGGAGCGCCATATGCATCATCGTGAGGCCAGCCTTGCCATGCTGCTTGGTTTGGTGCTGGTGTATGCCTGGTCGGCTGAGGTGCTCGGCAGCGTGGCCACGATCACCGGCGCCTACCTGCTGGGTGTGGTGGTCTCGCGCCATGCCGACGAGAGCCATATCGTCCACGCCGGCACGTCGTCGCTGGGGTATGCCTTCTTTATTCCAATCTTCTTTATCAATATTGGCTTGCAGGCACGTGCCGATGGCTTGATCGCCGCGCCGCTGCTGACAATTGTGCTGATTGTGGTGGCGATCGCCACCAAGGTCGTCGGTGGCGGCGTGGGCGCGTGGCTGGGTGGGTTCAAGCGCCGATCATCGTTGCAGATCGGTGTCGGTATGATCTCACGCGGCGAGGTGGCGCTGGTGATCGCCGGCGCCGGGCTGGCGAATGGCCTGCTGACCGCCGACCTGTTCTCGGTGCTGGTCGTGGTCACGCTGGCTACCACGCTGGTGACGCCGCCACTGCTGCGGCTGGCCTTCGCGGTGCGTGGCGGGCATCAGCCGGCGATCGAGCCGGGCGTGGCGCTGGCGCCCGAGGTTGCGGATTAAGCACCAGCTATCTGCGAAACACGCGCAGGCGTGTTGGCGAAGGTTGAATCTGATCTGCCGCATTTTTTCTGGCAAGATCGAATTCATTTAATGTTTACGGAAGGAGGTTGTTCATAGCCAACCAGTATAGCAGTGGCCGGGCCGCCGCTGCTCCCATCCACGTTCGATGGGATGGCCATGTATGCCAAAGGGTCGCCGTACACAGGCGCGCCGTTCGACATGATTCGGATAATGACTGGCCAAGCGGGCCAGACCGGGAATTGTTGAGCCGGACGCCGCACCGAACTACGACGAGGTTAAAGAAACAGATAGGGAGGATCTTTCTCGATGAATGAACAGCTTCAGCTGCTTACAACTGCGGCAAACATTCTCTGGCTGCTTCTGGCAGGCTTTCTGGTGTTCTTTATGCAGGCCGGCTTCGCGCTGGTCGAGACGGGTTTCACGCGTGCCAAGAACGTCGCCCACACCATGCTGATGAACATGATGGTGTTCTGTATCGGCGCGATCGGCTACTGGATCTGCGGCTTCGCGTTCGAGTTCGGCGCAGTCAACCACGCCTATCCGGAAGTCGCGACGGCGGGCGCAATCGCCGGCCCGTGGGCTTTTTCGCCGCTGACGCTCGGCTCCTGGGGCGATAGCCTGGGCAGCGGTATTCGCTTGGGCGAGCAGTTCGGCGTGCTGGGTACCAGCGGCTTCTTCCTGCAGGGGATTGGCGTGAGTGCCGCCGGTATCTTTGCCTTCTTCCTGTTTCAGATGGTCTTCATGGACACGGCCGCGACGATCCCGACTGGCTCGGGCTCCGAGCGAATCAAGTTCATCGGCTTCGTGATCATGGGCTTCTGGGTCAGCATGATCGTCTACCCAATCGTCGGCAACTGGGTCTGGGGCGGCGGCTGGCTGGCCAACCTCGGTCGCTCGACCGGTCTGGGCAACGGCTCGGTCGATTTCGCTGGCTCCGGTGTTGTCCATATGACCGGCGGCGCGGTTGGCCTGGCGGTCGCGATGGTGCTGGGACCACGGATCGGCAAGTTCAACAAGGATGGCAGCGCGAACACGATCCCCGGCCACAACATTCCGATGGGTGTGCTGGGCGCGATCATCCTGTTCTTTGGCTGGTTCGGCTTCAACCCCGGCTCGGCGATCGGTCTGGTGACGCCGGCGGTCTTGGACGCGAACGGCACGGTGACAACGGCGGCCTCGAACTGGCCGATCAACTTGACCGCTATCGCGGCGGTGAATACACTGCTGGCCGGCGCGGCTTCCGGCGTGAGCGCGATGACCTATATGTGGCTGTTTGGCCCGACCAAGAAGCCCGCCCCAGGTATGACGGTCAACGGCATCCTGGCCGGCCTGGTGGCGATCACCGCCCCGTGTGCCTTCGTCAACAGCTTGGGTGCGGTGATCATCGGCCTGGTGGCCGGCGTGTTGGTTTGCCTGGCCGCTGTCTGGCTGGAGAAGGCCAAGATCGACGACCCGGTCGGCGCGGTGCCGGTGCACTTCGTGTGCGGTATCTGGGGCGTGCTCTCGGTCGGCATCTTCGCGGTCGGCAACCCCGACACAGGCGCCTGGAACGGTGTGACATCGCCGGTCACGGGCATCGTCGGCGGCAGCTTCATCCAGATCGTCCCGCAGCTGATCGAGGTTGTGTCGGTCACCATTGTCGCGTTTGGTCTCTCGTATGTATTCTTCAGCGCCCTCAAGCGCGCCGGCCTGATGCGCACCCGCGCCGAGGACGAGATCGGCGGCCTGGATATGCCGGAGATGGGCGAGCAGGGCTACGTGACCGATGGCGTCGCGGTGCCGGGCGGCATGGCCGAGGAGCCGGCCACGCTTAAGGGTGGTATGACCGCTCCAGCGAGCTAGCATCTGCCAGAGTAACACGAGCGGGGGTGAAGAGGATGGCGCTGCCATCCCCTTCACCCCCGCTTTATTATGTAGCACTTTCGCTCGACGCAATTTTCCCGGCAGCAATGTACTTGTGATTTAATCTGTATTTCGTATTTCGCGCGCAGAGCGAAATATGAAATACAAAATGAAGGAAAAGTACCACGCTGCCGTACATCCTGAGCCTGTCGAAGGGCAGGCTATAACGAGCTGAGCGAAAGTTCTAAGTATTTTGTCATTCTTTTCACAAAAGCTTGACATGGCTTTGTGATCGGTGTATACTCGATCTGCCGGAGATATTCCGGCACGACGTACGCGCTCTCTCGTTAGGTGCGGCGTCTGCACAGACACAGGTCGTTGCCCCGGCCCGTCGAAAGACGCTCAGGGGTAGACCAGGGCGATCCGAGCTAAGGCTCGCTCTAAGGCGACTGCGATTGTACGCTACGCTGTGCAGTGCCAAAGCTCAAGTTGGGGAGAAGCCGTAGGGGCGTTCAGGTGAACGCTCTTATTTGGCCGATCACGAACCCTCTTGGGCTTGCCCGAGGGGGCTTTTTGTGGAGTTGTATGGACGCTAGTCATTCTTGCTCGCGGTGCGATGATACTCGCTGCGTGCTGGTGTACTCGCGATGTGAACTGGCTCACGCTTTCAGCCTCCGGCGCTGCTCAGTGATCTGACGGCGTTCTGCTAAGCTGCGTGTGCCCCCACATCGCGAGGTGTGGGGGCTTTTGATTGCCCTCCAGGCGCACCGGCCGCGCGTCCAGCGCGCCGCTTCCTGATGATGGCCCTGCTTGCCATCACAGACAACTGGAGGACGATCATGACTACACTCGCACCGCGCGCTATCTCGGCCAGCCGGCGCGCATCCGCACTGTACTGCAATGTCTATGGCAGCGGCGCTCTGCTGCTGCTGGTTCACGGTCTTGGCACCAGCGGCGCGGTCTTCCAGCCGCTGCTGCCGGCGCTGTCCGCTCGTTTCCAGGTGATTATCCCTGACCTACGCGGCCACGGTCATAGCCGCTGCTTGCCTGGCCCCGATAATGTCGCACGTATGGCGGCCGATCTTGAGAACCTGCTCGATATTCTGGCTATTCGCTCGTGTACGATGCTCGGCTACGCCACTGGCGGCGCAGTGGTTCAGCAAGTGGCCCACGAATATCCCGGCCGCGTGCGCCGGCTGGCGCTGGTCTGCTCGTACGCGCGCAGCGCTGCAACGCTGCGTGAGCAGATCGAGTGCCGGCTGCGGCCTGAGCTATTCCGCTTCCTGGGCATGCGCGGCATAGGCGCGCTGGCCGCGCGCCGCGCGCCGGGCTGCGACCCGGCGTTCGTGCGCGATGTAATCGCGGCTAATCATGGCCAGCGGGTCGCGCCGATCGCGCGCGCGCTGCTGTCGTTCGACAGCCGCGCCTGGCTGCCCGAGCTGGCATGTTCCACGCTCGTCGTCGCCGGTGGGCGCGACACCACCGTGCCGGCGCATCACTCCCATGAGCTGGCGCGGCTGATCCCCAACGCACGGCTGCGCACGCTGCCCGATGCTGGCCATTGGCTGGTGAAAACCCACGCCGATGAGCTGCTCAATCTGCTGCTGCCCTGGCTTGGTGAGCAAGAGGTGGCGGCATGAGCGCCGGCAGCATCACCTGGGTTGAGGCGCTGGAGCAGCGTGTGCGTAACGTGCTTGCGGCGAATGACCTCGACGGGCTGCGCATGCTGCTGGCCAACCGCCACCCCGCCGATATCGCCGAGGTGATCGATCGGCTCGACGACGAAGATAAGATTCGGCTGTTCCGCCTGCTGCCGCCGCGCCAGGCCGCCGATGTGCTGGGCGAAACCAGCGCCGATGCCACGCGCGAGCTGCTCGAACACTTGCCTGCCGAGGAGGTTGGCGACTTGCTCGACAGCCTGCCGATGGACGATGTCGCCGAGATTCTAACCGAGGATGTGCCGGATCGGCAGCACGAGTTGCTGACGGCGATGGAGCCGCGCGATGCCGCCGAAGTGCGCTCGCTGCTTAGCTACCCGCCCAAGAGCGCCGGCCGGCTGATGACCGATAAGTTCGTGCGCGTGCGGCCGGAGATGAGTGCGGCCGAAGCGATCGCCTTCCTGCGGCTGATCGATCCCGAGATTGAGTCGTTCACCGACCTGTATGTGCTGAATCTCGTTCAGCAGCTTCTGGGCGTCGTCTCGCTGCGCGCCGTGATCACCGCGCCGCCGGGGCGACGCATGAGCGAGATCATGAACCCGCATATCGTCACTGTTCCGCCCGAGACTGACCAGGAGCAGGTGGCCCGGCTGGTGGCGCGCTATGATCTGCTGGCGCTGCCGGTGGTGGGCCAGGGCCGCATGCTCGGCATTGTGACAGTGGACGATGTGATCGACGTGCTGGTCTCGGAAGGCACTGAGGATGTCCTGCGCTTTGCCGGTATCGAGGGTGGGCCGGAGCTGGATCAGCCATATTTCAGCGTGCCACTGCTCCGGGTGGTGCGTCGGCGGGTTGGCTGGCTGCTGCTGCTGTTTCTGGCCGAGACTTTCACCGGCAGCGTGCTGCGTTTGTTCGAAAGTGAGCTGGCGCGGGTGGTGGCGCTCTCGTTCTTCATACCGCTGCTGATCGGCACTGGCGGCAACACCGGTGCGCAGACCGTCTCGACGCTGATTCGCGGCCTGGCGCTCGGCGAGATCCGGCCGCGCGATGCCTGGCATGTCGTTCTGCGTGAGCTATGGAGCGGCTTGCTGCTCGGACTGATCCTTGGGTCGGTGGCATTCGGTCGGGCGTTGCTGTGGGGCAGCTCCTACCCTCTCGCGGCAGTGGTCGGCCTGACGATCATCGCGATCTGCACCTGGGCAAATACGATCGGCTCGCTCATCCCGCTGGTCGCGCAGAAGATCGGCATCGATCCGGCGGTTGTCTCGGCTCCGCTGATCACCACGCTGGTCGACGCGACCGGGCTGGCGATCTACCTGCTGATCGCCAAGCTGTTGCTGGGGTTGTAGGTTCTTGCGGCCCGTGTCCAACCCGTTCTGGTCGGGTGGTTGTGCACGGGCCGTGCGGCCCGCGCACAACTACCCGACCGATTCTTTTGTAGCCGCCCTGGCGTGGGCATGCCCACGCCAGGGCGGCTACGCTGATATATTTGTTATGTCTGTGGTATGAGCTTTGAACCTTCGGCTAGGCTGTGTTGTTCTATCACGAATGCACAAATTGCTCGCTGATAGCGTGTAAAATGTAATTCATGACTTTATTGACCATGAAAATCAACAATTTCGATTGCAAAACCCTTTGTATGATTTGTACAAAAATTGCTGGTTCGACTGAGAAAACCTGCACAATGCCATTGACAAATAGTATACCCATCGTGTATATTCTTCTTTAACCAATACAGCGGATTGCGATGACGCCCGCAGCGGCCTCGGTGAACGAGACCTAGCTGTGGGTTTTTTGTTACTCAGGTCTAGGCAACTGCCTAAGTGACCATAATCGCCACCCCGCACAACGCGCTCACACACGATCGACGACGACCGAATCAAGTTCGCTCTCCGCGATCGAGATCTGTCTCGGCGTGGTTCTCGGCAATCACTCCACGGTTGGCACGCCACGCTGGTCTCAAGCCAGGTTTGATCTTCAACACGCTGCCTCCGGCCTTTCGCAGGCGATCGCATCAGCCGATCCCGCGTGAAGGGTTGCGTAGTATAGTCAGGTCGGAGTAAGAGGAATGACGAACATGCAGAATTTCTCGCGGATGCAACGGCGCGGCCTGTACGACCCGCGCTTCGAGCATGATGCCTGCGGCATTGGCTTTGTCGCGCAGCTTTCGGGTGCGGCGAGCCACGATATTCTGAGCATGGCGCTGACCGCCGTCGGCAATATGGCGCATCGCGGCGGCGTCGGCGCCGATGGCAAGAGCGGCGATGGGGCGGGCGTGCTAACGCAGATCCCGCGCCTGTTCTTCGCGCGTGAGCTTGTGCAGCTCGGCATCAGCTACCCGGTCGAAGACTTGGCGATCGGCATGATCTTTCTCCCGCGCGACGAAGCCCAGCGCACGATCGCCCGTGGGCTGGTCGCGCAGGGCTTGGCGAGCTGTGGCCTGACGCTGCTGGGCTGGCGCGAGGTGCCGGTGGACGACTCGGTGCTGGGCGACCGCGCGCGCGAGTCGCGCCCGGCGATCGTGCAGGCGCTGATTGGTCGCAGCAATGCGACGCTCAGCGGCGAGAACTATGAGCGAACGCTGTACCTGGCCTGCAAGACGATTGAAGCGCTGGTGCGCGAGCAGCCAATCGAGGGCTTCTATATCTCGTCACTCTCCTGTCGCACGATCGTCTACAAGGGCCTGCTGGTCGCGCCGCTGTTGCCAGAGTTCTACGCCGACCTGCGCGACCCGGCCTACGAAACAGCGATCGCGGTCTACCATCAGCGCTATTCCACCAACACATTCCCGACATGGGAGCGCGCTCAGCCCTTCAGAATGCTCTCGCACAATGGCGAGATCAATACGCTCCAGGGCAATGTCACCTGGATGCGCGCGCGTGAGGCCGAGTGGCGGCGCACCACGGACGAAAGACCAACGACGAATGACGAACAATCAGCCATACACGATGAATTTTCGTCCTTCGTCCTTCGTCCTTCGTCCCAAGCGTTGGCAGGTGGCGCAGCGCTCGCCAGTGCGGCGGCGAAGCTCGGCCCGATCGTTGATACCAGCGGCAGCGACTCAGGTATGCTCGACAATGTCCTGGAGCTGCTGGTGATGGGCGGCCGCGATGTGCGCCACGCGCTCACGATGCTAGTGCCCGAGGCCTGGGAGCGCGTGCAGGATATGGATCCGGGCTGGCGCGCCTTCTATCAGTATCACGCCGGCCTCTCCGAGCCGTGGGATGGCCCGGCGGCGTTGGTCTTCTCCGATGGTGAGATCGTAGGGCTGGCGCTCGATCGCAACGGCCTGCGCCCGGCGCGCTACCTGATCACCGACGATGGCCTGGTGATCTGCGGATCGGAGGTGGGCGCGGTGCTGATGGACGATGCACGCATCATTCACAAAGGCAAGGTCGGCCCCGGGCAGATGATCGCCGCCGACCTGCGCACTGGCCGCTTCGAGGACAACGCCGCGATCAAGAGTGCGCTGGCGGCCCGGCAGCCGTATGCCGAGTGGCTGGCGCGCCAGATGGAAGTGCTGCCACCGGCCGGCATGGAGCATATCGCCGGGGGTTACGAGCCGGAGTCATCGGCCTCCAAGGCCTCTAAGTCGGCCCTACTGGGCGAGCTTCAGCACGCCTTTGGCTATACCGCCGAGGAGCTTGCGGTGGTGCTGCGGCCGATGCTACGCGATGGCCAGGAGCCGGTCGGCTCGATGGGCGACGATACGCCGGCGGCAGTGCTGGCCGAGCGCGCTCGCCCGCTGTATGGCTACTTCAAGCAGCGCTTTGCCGAGGTCACCAACCCGCCGATCGACCCGCTGCGTGAGGAGCTGGTGATGTCGCTCTCGTTCGCGCTGGGCCGGCGCGGCAACTTCATGGAGGAGCAGCCACGACACGCCCATCTGATCCGGCTGTCCAGCCCGGTGCTGTCCGACGAGCATCTCGCGACCATCCGTGCGATCGATGACCCGGCCTTCGCCAGCGCCACGCTGAAGGCGCTCTTCCCAGCCACGAAAGGCCCGATCGGCATGCCGGCGGCGCTCGATCGACTTTGTCGCCAGGCCGAGGATGCGGTCGCCGCCTACAAGGTGCTGCTGATTATCAGCGATCGCGGCGTCGATGAGAATAGCGCGCCGATCCCGGCGCTGCTGGCGATTGGGGCGGTGCATCAGCACCTGATTCGTCTGGGGCTGCGCACTAGCGTTAGCCTGATCGTCGAGAGCGGCGAGCCGCGTGAGGTGCATCATCTGGCCTGCCTGGTCGGCATGGGCGCTGAGGCAGTCAACCCGTACCTGGCGCTCGCCACCATTCGCAACCTGGCAGTCGAGCGCGAGACCAGGACTGAGGAACGAGGACTGAGGACTGACGCTGAGTCACTCAGTCCTCAGTCCTCAGCCCTCATTGCTGATGAGGCCGAGCAGAACTACATCCACGGGCTGGAGAAGGGCCTGCTCAAGATCATGTCGAAGATCGGTATTGCGACGGTCGATAGCTACTGCGGCGCGCAGATCTTCGAAGCGATCGGCCTGGATGACAAGGTGGTCGAGCGCTGCTTCACTGGCGTGCCGGCGCGCCTGGGCGGGGTCGACCTGTACAAGCTGGCGGCCGATGTGCTCGCGCACCACGATGCGGCCTTTGCCAACCGGCTGCCGCTGGTGGCCAACCGCACCTCGCTCTCGCACCCCGGTTTCTACAAGTTCAAGAAGGATGGCGAATATCATGCCTTTTCGCCCGCCGTCGTCCACGCGCTTCAGAAGGCGGCTAATGGCGGCGACTACGCGGCCTACCGCGCCTATAGCGATCTCGTCCATAAGCGCCCGCCGACGGAATTGCGCGATCTGCTGGAATTCGTAGGGGATGGGGGATGGGGGTTAGGGGTTAGGGATTCCGGCGCGACTCCCAACCCCCATCCCCCATCCCCCATCCCCCTGGAGGAGGTTGAGCGGGTCGAGTCGATCGCCCAGCGCTTCTCGACCGCCGCGATGTCGCATGGCTCAACCAGCAGTGAGGCGCACGCGACGCTGGCGATCGCGATGAAACGACTGGGTGGCCTGAGCAACTCTGGCGAGGGTGGCGAAGACCCGGCGCGCTTCAGCGATGAGCGCAACAGCACGATCAAGCAGGTCGCGTCGGGTCGTTTTGGCGTCACGCCGGCCTACCTAGCTTCGGCGAGCGAACTGCAGATCAAGATGGCGCAGGGCTCGAAGCCTGGTGAGGGCGGCCAGCTGCCCGGCCATAAAGTCACCGAGGAGATCGCGCGCATTCGCCATACCACCCCAGGCATGCAGCTGATCTCGCCGCCGCCGCACCACGATATCTACAGCATTGAGGATCTTTCACAGCTGATCTACGATCTCAAGCAAGCAAATCCGCGCGCGGCCGTGTCGGTTAAGCTGGTGGCCGAGGCGGGCGTTGGCACAGTGGCGGCCGGTGTCGCCAAGGGCGGCGCCGACGTAATCCTGATCAGCGGCCATTCCGGCGGCACCGGCGCCTCGCCGCTCTCGTCGATTAAGAACGCCGGCGTCAACTGGGAGCTGGGCCTTTCCGAGGCGCAGCAGACGCTGGTGCTGAATGGCCTGCGCGGGCGGGTGCGGCTGCGTGCCGACGGCGGCCTGAAGACCGGCCGCGACGTAGTGATGGCCGCATTGCTGGGCGCCGACGAGTTTTCGTTCGGCACGGCTGCGCTGGTGGCCGAGGGCTGCGTGATGGCACGCACCTGTCACAGCAACAACTGTCCGGTCGGCATCGCCACCCAGCGCCCTGAGCTACGCGCGAAGTTTACCGGCACGCCCGAGCAGGTGATTCACTTCATGCTGCACATTGCACAGGAAGTGCGTGAGATCCTGGCCGCGCTGGGCGCGCGCACGCTGGACGAGGTGATCGGTCGCACCGATCTACTGCGCCAGGTTCGGCGTGGCGTGGCCGAATCCGATCGGGTCGACCTTTCGGCGCTGCTGGAGCGGCTGGATCAGCCGGGTGACGCGATCCGCAACACCGAGGCGTGGAACGGCCGCGTTACCACCAGCGAGCTGAACCTGCACATTCTTCACGATGCCGCGCCGGCGCTTGAGCATGGCCAGGCGATCGAGCTTGAGTATCCGATTGTCAACTGCGATCGCACAGTCGGCGCGACGCTGGCCGGGGCGATTGGCGCGCGCTACGGCGATGCCGGCCTGCCGGAGGGCACGATCACGCTACGCTACACCGGCAGCGCCGGCCAGAGCTTCGGCGCCTTCCAGGCGCGCGGCGTGCGGACACTACTGGAGGGCGAGGCCAACGACTATGTCGGCAAGGGCATGGCCGGCGGCGAGATCATCGTGCGAATGCGGGCGGCGGCGCGCTACACCAGCCACGAGAACACGATCATCGGGAACACGGTGCTGTATGGCGCTACTGGCGGCGCGCTCTACGCGGCCGGCCGCGCCGGCGAGCGCTTCGCGGTGCGCAACAGCGGCGCGGTCGCTGTGATCGAAGGGCTTGGCGATCACGGCTGCGAGTATATGACCGGCGGCCTGGTGCTGGTGCTGGGGGCCACCGGCCGCAACTTTGCCGCTGGTATGACCGGCGGGCTGGCGTATGTCTTCGATGAGGAGGGCAGCTTCTCGACTCGCTGCAACACCGAGATGGTTGAGCTGGGCGCGCTTGATGCCGAGGATGAGTTGAACATCCGCGCCTTGCTCGCGCGCCACCTTGACGTCACCGGCAGCCCGCGCGCGGCCGACCTGCTCGATCGCTGGGAGAGCGTGCGCGACCGCTTCGTGCGGGTGTCGCCACGCGGCCTGAAGGTTCAGATGCCGCAAGCGTGGCTGGAACTGCGCGAGCGCGTGGCCGACGGGCAGTCGGCGCAACGGTAAGCGGACGAAGATACAGTAGCTTGGTACACATAGGACGAGCGGAACTTCTCGCGCCGCCATGCATAGCATGGCGGCGCTGCTGTGTAAATGATATGTAAAAAACATGTTATAATTGTTAACCGGTGCATGCCTCCGCCGATTACAAATGAGGCACCTGCGAAGCTAGACGAGCATTCATGCAACGCTGCGCTCGGTGCAACTTCCACGAAGAAGTTTCAGCCCCGCAATGGGCTCAGCAGCTCGCGCGCCGGCACGGGCGGGCCTGGTTTGTCGATACGCTCATTCTTGCGGCGCTGATTGCTGCGATAGTTATTGCCGCGACTTGGGTCGCGCAGCCACGTCTGCGTACTCAGGCCGCGGCAAATGATTCTAATCGTACACTGGTGGGCTTCTGGCCGGCAGAACAGAACGGGGCTGATACCTTCCGCTGGTCGCGCACGGATTCGGCATTGCGTCTTTTCGGCTTTGAGCAGCAGGCGCCGGTGGCGGTTCGGCTACGTCTGACGGCGGTGCGCGAGCCGGGTCAGTCGCCGGCCCTGCTGACGGTTGGCGGCGCCGATCAGCTTCCGCCGATCGTCATTCGCCCGTTGGCCTGGCGTCGCTATTCGTTCATCCTGCGCCCGCCCCAACGCGGCGCTGAGGCGCCGTTGCTGACGCTCCACACTTCAGCGACAGCATTCGCACATGAGTCCCGCGAATTGGGGATCGTCCTCAGCGGCGTGGAAGCGATCCAATATCCGCTCGCTCCAGCACAACGGCTGCCCGATGCGGGTCGGCTCGCATTTTTTGTGCTGCTGGGATTGCTCATCCATATGGCCCTGCGGCGTTTCGGCATTACCCCGACGGTCGCGCTGGTGGCGACGGTGATCCTGGCCGGTGCGCTTGGCTTTGGCATTGCGCTCGTGCCAGGGCAGGTGGCATACTGGCTGCCGAATTTGTGGTTTGCATGCACGGCTGGCTGGGTGGTACTGGGTATTTCATCGCTGATGCGCCTGCTCCGACGCCGGAGCGGGCGCATGCCGGCGATCGTGCCGCTGGGGCTGTGCGCGCTGGCTGGCGCCCAAATGCTGCTGCCGATTGGCCAGCCATGGTCGAGCGTGGTCGGTTGGGCATTATTGCTGGTTGGCGGTATGCTGCTCGTCGTCGGGTTGCCGCCACTGGAGTCGATCGCTGCGTTAAGATCGCGCATGCTTGTGCCGGCGCTCGTCGCTGGTAGCCTACTCGTGACCGCGTGGAGGCTCTATGGGTTAGATCGGCTGCCGTTTGGCATGTGGCGCGATGAGGCGCGCCATGGCCTGCTAGCGCTGCGCATTCTCCATGATGCGCAGTTTCGCCCTGTGTATGTGCCTGAGGGGGCGGATATCCCGGCGCTACTGTTCTATCTCGACGCTGTGCCGATCGGTCTCTTTGGCCCACATCCCTGGACTGTGCGGCTCGTGCCGGCCCTGGCGGGCGCGCTGACCCCGCTAGCGCTCTACTGGCTGGTACAGCCGCTGTTCGGCCGGCGCGTTGCCGTGCTGTCGGCCGGGCTCATGGCTGCATCCGTCTGGCATATTGCCTTGAGTCGGCTTGGCTTTGCCGCCACACTCGGCCCGCCGCTTACAATCCTGGCACTTGGGCTGATCTGGCGAGCGCTTCAACCTGGCGCATCGCTTCGCAGGCATACGCAGGCTGGGCTGGCTGGGGCGAGTTGCGGG
>Ga0137369_10002895_pt1 | contig 17485 bp, 20 predicted proteins | sample SagtaG_12_FD_104918 | JGI IMG/M metagenome (GOLD analysis project Ga0137369, IMG submission 104918) | Vadose zone soil microbial communities from Sagehorn Ranch, Mendocino, California, USA - Sage1_L_113_16 metaG | ecosystem: Environmental > Terrestrial > Soil > Vadose zone | place: USA... | reverse complement strand
GTGAACGCCTTCAAGCCCTCCTGAGCATCCTCGGAGGAAAGAGCGAGGTGGAACGCCTTGCGCTCCGCGTCGAGGCCGGCCGCGAGCGGCGTCTCGAAGGCGTCCAAGACGGCCTCCTTTGCCAGCCGGACTCCCACCGGGCTCTTGGCCGCGATCGTCCGCGCGACGCCCTTGGCTTCCTCGAGCCAATCCTCCTTAGAGGCGACCCGGGCGACGAGCCCCGCCTGCTCGGCCTCGCCCGCGGAGAGGAAGCGGCCTGCAAGGATCACGTCCATCGCTTTCGACTTGCCTATCGCCCGCGTGAGCCGCTGCGTTCCCCCCGCTCCCGGGAGGACGCCGAGGTTCGTCTCGGGCTGCCCGAACTGGGCACTCTCGGAGGCGACGATCAGGTCGCAAGCCATGGCCAGCTCGCAGCCGCCGCCCAGGCAGTAACCCGACACCGCGGCGACGATCGGCGTCCTGATCTTCCTGATCGCATCCCATTTGTCGATCCGTCCGCCGAAGTAGAGCTCGAGGTGAGTGGCTTCGGAAAGCTCGTTGATGTCGGCGCCGGCGGCGAAGGCCTTGTCGTTCCCCGCGAGGACGATGCACCGGATCGACTCGTCGTCGTCGAGGTTCTCCAACGCCCCCACGAGCTCTCCCATGAGCTGGTTCGAGAGTGCATTCAGCTGTTCCGGGCGATTCAGTCGCACGACGGCAATCGGTTCGTCCCGCTCGATCAGAACGCTCACTTTTTCTCCAGGAACTTCTTGATCGCCTCCTGCGGCTCCTCGGTCGCCATGGAGAGAGCCAGCCAGTCACGCGCGTGGTTGATCGTCTGGTGCCAGGCGAAATCGCGCCAGAAGTTGAGGTGCTGGCGTGCGTAGCGCGTCGTCTGGGGAAGCTTGCGCGCCAGGTTCTCGACGAAGCGGTCGACCTCGGCGTCGAGCTCACCCGCCGGAACGGCGCGGTTGACGAGCCCCCACTCCTCGGCCTTGCGAGCGGGGATCTCCTCGCAGAGGAGGACGATCTCGCGGGCGCGCCGCTCGCCCACCATGATCGGCAGCCACTGCGTCGCCCCGCCCGCCGGAACGGAGCCGTGTTCGGGTCCGACATGACGGATGAACGTGTCCTCGACCATGACGGCGAGGTCGCACGCCATCTGGAATTCGTTGCCGCCCCCGACGCAGATCCCGTTGATCCGCGCGAGCGTCGGCTTCCCGATCTCGCGCAGGCGGTCATGCGCGTCCTTGAAGGCGCCGAACCATTTCCAGTACTCGCCGGGATTGCCGAGGTAACCCTCGCTCCACGACTTGAGGTCGGCGCCGACGGAGAATGCACGACCCGCGCCAGTCAGTACGACCACGCGGATGGAGTCGTCCCAGGAAGCATCCTCGCACGCCCGCGCCAGCTCTCGGAGCATCCGGAAATCGAACGCGTTCAGCACCTCCGGCCGGTTGAGCGTGATCGTGGCGCGGGGCGGCGTCTTCTCGTAGACGATTCGCTCGAAGCCAAGCTCGCTCGGAGCGACGGGCGCCGGGCGGTCCGGCTCGGTCATGCGAGCTCGGCGAAATGGACGTGGAAGGGGATGCCCATCTCGGTAGCGTCCTTTCCGGTGGCGGCGAACTCGTCCGTGCGGGCAGCCGCCTTGAAGGCGTCCATGTCGGGGAACTCCCACTCCGCGTAGTAAGCGAACTTCTGTCCCGTCGGAGCGCCGAAGACGCTCCCGTGGCGGAACGTCCCTCCCTCCACCGCGCGGCACAGCGCAGCATGCTCCTCGAAGCGCGCAGCGTCGGGTTCCTGCTCGTAGAGAACGAACACCTTGATCATCGGCCCCGAAGGATTCCCGATTCTTGCGTCAGGCGCAGGGCCACGTAGACCCAGCTGGGTCGAAAGGCGAACTCGATCTCGTCAGTCCGTTCTTTGGACCGCGTCGACAAGGGCTTCTTCGAGGATTTCGAGGCCTCGGTCGAGGTCCTCGTCGCTGATGACGAGGGGAACGAGAATTCGGACGACGTTCCCGTAGAGACCGCAGGAGAGGAGGATGAGCCCGCGGTCGCGAGCTGCGACGGTCGTCTTCGTGGCCAGTGTCGCGGCGGGCTCCTTCGTCTCCCGGCTCTCGACCAACTCGAGGGCGAGCATGGGGCCGAGGCCCCGCACCTCGCCGACGGCGTCGACGCGGCCGGCTATGCCGTCGAGCGCAGCGCGCAGGCGCCCGCCGATCGCTTCAGTTCGGAGGCGGAAGCCTTCCGTCGCCACCTCGTCGAGGACGGCGAGAGCTGCGGCGCACGCCACCGGATTTCCGCCGAAGGTGCCGCCCAGCCCGCCCGCGGCGACCGAGTCGACGATCTCCGCCGGTCCCGTCACCGCTGCCAGCGGCAGCCCACCGCCGAGGGACTTGCCGGACACGACCAGGTCGGGCTCCACCCCATAGCGCTCGATCGCCCACACCGGCCCGGTGCGCCCGATCCCCGATTGCACCTCGTCGTCGACGTAGAGGATCCCGTGGCGGTCGCAGAGCTCCTTCAGTCGCCGCGGGAAGTCCTCCGGCATCGGAATGAAGCCGCCCTCGCCCTGTACTGGCTCGAGGACGACGCAGGCGACCGACTGCGGGTCGACATCGCCCTTGAACACACTCTCGAGGCCGTGTATCGCGTCGTCCGAGGTGACGCCCCGGTACGGGTAGGGGGCCGGCGCGCGGTAGACCTCGGGCGCGAAGGGGCCGAAGCCGCGCTTGTACGGGACGACCTTGCTCGTCATGGTCATCGAGAGCAGCGTGCGTCCGTGGAAGGCGCGGTCGAAGACGACGACAGCGGGGCGACCGGTCGCGACGCGCGCGATCTTGACCGCGTTCTCGATCGCTTCGGCGCCCGAGTTGACGAGCAGGCTCTTCTGTTCCTCCCCGCGGCAGGGCGAGAGCTCGGCGAGCCGGCGGCAGACCTCCACGTAAGGCTCGTACATCCCGACCATGAAGCACTGATGGAGGTAACGGTCCACCTGCTCGTGGATCGCCGCTACGGCAGTGGGGAGGCCGTGACCGGTGTTCTGACACCCGAGGCCGCCCGCGAAGTCGATGTACTCCCGGCCGTCGACGTCCCAGACGTGAGCGCCCACCGCGCGATCGACGACGAGCTCGGGAGTGGCCACTCCGGCGGCCACGTAACGCTCGCGCGCAGCCAGGACGCGGTCGGTCGCACTGCGCTCTCGAAGCGACATTCGCCGAGTCTACAACGGTGCGCGCGGCGGTTCCTTGGCAGTTGTGGCCGGATTCGTGCGGTTATGCTCGCCGCCGTGTCCGCGAGCTCGACGGCGATCTTCATTTCCCTCGTCGCCGGCGTTGCCGGGTCGGTGCAAGTCGCGGTCAGTGGCACTTTCGGCCGCCGGATCGGCGTGCTCGAGGCGACGGCGTTCGGCTCGCTCGGCGCCGCCATCATCGTCTGCTCTCTGGTGCTCGTCGCCCGCCAGGGCTTCGGCGGAGTGTTCGCCGGGGTCCGCGAGCCTCCCTGGCTCTGGCTCAACGCGGTCATGGGCGCAATCGTCGTCCTCTCGATCACATTCGCCGCGCCGCGGATCGGGACCTTCGCCACGATTGGTCTGCTCATCGCCGGTCAGCTCGCCATGGGCGTCCTCATCGACGCGTTCGGCCTCTTCGGCTTGGAGCGGATTCCGCTGAACGCCGCCCGCCTCACCGGCCTGCTCCTGCTGGCCGGCGGAGCGCTGCTCGTCCTGAAGCGCTGACCAAAGAAGTGATTTGTGTTTCACGCGCACAAAGTCGGATTCGTTTACGCACGGGCTTCCGGCTTACGAAGTCGCCCTTTACGTGGAACACAAACCCGGTCTAGCCGGAGAGGTCGAGCAGCGGCGCGAGCTTGTCCCAGCGGGAGATCTCGCAGCCGTTCGCGCGAGAGAAGGAGGCGTTGACCCCCGCGCCGGAGAGGGTCGCCACCTGGTCGCCGCCGTAGATCTGGGTGCAGGCGACGTCGCCCGCAACGGGCTCCAGCGCGTCCTCGTGCTCGAGGAGCGCGTCGCAGGCGCTGACCGGGTCGGGGTGGGAGCCACCGTCGGGATCGCACGTCAGTGTGGCCGTACGTGCTTCGCCGCCGCGACCCGTGGGCCAGTACGTGATCGTGAGGTCGTAGCGGGGAGGACGGTCGTCTCCGGCAGCTTCAGTGCCGCCGCAGCCTGACGCGAGGGCCAGCACTAGGAGGAACACGGCGCGGCCTACAAGCCCCACGGGTTGACGGGCTTGCCGCCCGTCGAGACGAAGACGGTCTTCGTCTCCAGGTACATCTCGATCGTCTCGAGCGAGCCTTCGCGGCCGAATCCGGATTGCTTGTAGCCGCCGAAGGGCAGTCCCGGGAAAGCGGTGTTCGGCAGGTTGATGCCGATCACTCCGGACTTGATCTGACGCGCGAGCCGGTGGCCCCGGCCGGGGTCCGACGTCCAGACGGTCGCCGTAAGCCCGTACTTGACATCGTTCGCGATCCGGACCGCCTCCGCCTCGTCCTCGAAGGGGATGACGGTGACCACCGGGCCGAAGATCTCCTCCTGCGCGACCGCCATGCGGTTCTCCACCCCCGCAAGCACCGTGGGCGGATAGAAGGCGCCGTCGCCGTCGGTCGGCTCGCCGCCGGTGACCACTTCGGCCCCCTCCTTGCGCCCAGTCTCGACCAAGCCGTGCACCTTGTCGCGGTGGGCCCGCGAGATCAGCGAGCCCATCTGCGTCTCTGGGTCGAGAGGATCGCCGACCTTCATCTTCGAAGCGGTCTCCGAGAAGCGGTTGACAAATTCCTCGTAGAGCGGTCGCTCCACGAGGACGCGCGAACGGGCGTCGCAGCTCTGTCCGGCCGCGTAGTAAATCGCGTAGACGGAGGAAGGCACCGCGTCCTCGAGGTTCGCGTCCGCGAAGACGAGGTTCGGGCTCTTGCCGCCAAGCTCGAGAGAGAGGCGTTTCACGGGCTCGGCGCAGAGCCGCATGATCTCCGAGCCGGTGGCCGTCGACCCCGTGAACGCGACCTTGTCCACCCCAGGGTGCCGCACGAGGTAGGACCCGGTCGTCGGCCCGTCCCCGGGGATGATGTTGACGACGCCGGCAGGAATCCCCACCTCGGCGGCCAGCTGGGCCACACGTAGCACCGTCAGAGGAGTCGCGGGGTCCGGTTTGAGCACGACCGTGCAGCCGGCGGCGAGCGCGGGCGCCAGCTTCCAGGCGGCCATCATGATCGGGTAGTTCCAGGGGACGATTTGCGCCGCCACGCCGACGGGCTCCTTGAGCGTGTACGCGAGGATGGACCCGCCGATGGGCGTCGTTCGCCCTGCGATGGACGCGATCGCCGACGCGTACCAGCGGAAGTTCTCTGCGGAGACCGCGACCTCGCCCTTGACGGAGGACACCGCCTTCCCCACGTTTCGCGCCTCGAGCTCAGTTAGCTCCTTGCGGTTCGCGACGATCGCGTCGGCAAGTGCGTGCAGGAGGCGTGAGCGCTCGTTCGGAGGGGTCTTCCCCCAGGGACCTTCGAGAGCAGTCCTCGCAGCCTCGACCGCGCGGTCGACGTCGCCCTCCCCCGCCATCGCCGCCTTGGCAAGCGGCGCACCGGTCGCGGGCTCGGTGAGCTCGCGGACCTCACCTGATGCGGACTCGACAGCCTCTCCGTCGATGAAGAGCCCGAACTCGCGCTGCGTGACAACCGCCATGGGGGGCAAGATACCGGCATGACGCAGGCGCGAGTGCTCTTCTTCGGCCTATCCGTGCTCTACCTGCTCGGAGTGGTCGTTCAGTTCTTCCTCGCCGGCCTCTATATCTTCGGCGGGGCATCGATCGAGTCCCACCGTGTGCTCGGATTCATCCTTGCGGCGGGTGCGCTCTTGCTACTGATCCTGACTGTCGTCGGCCGGCTGCCTAGGAGGACAGCAGTGCTGACCGTCCTGTTGCTCGCGCTCAGCGTCCTGCAGAGCGTCCTCGTGAACGTCGATATCGACGAAGTGGCGGCGCTCCATCCCGTGAACGCGCTCATCATCGCGTTCGTCGCGTATGAGCTGATGCAGCGCTCGCGCGCTTACCTGGCTTCGAAGATGGCCGCCTGACCCTGGCCGACCCCGACGCAGAGCGTCGCGAGCCCGTAGCGCCCCTCCCGCCGCCGTAGCTCGTGGAGGAGGCTCACGACCAGCCGCGCGCCGCTCATCCCGAGCGGGTGGCCGATGGCGATCGCGCCTCCGTTGACGTTCACGCGCTCCGGATCGAGCCCCAGCTCGCGGATGACCTGGAGGCTCTGAGAGGCAAACGCCTCGTTGAGCTCGACGAGATCGAGGTCGTCCACGTCGAGGCCGACCCGCTCGAGCAGCTTGCGCACGGCAGGCACCGGACCGATGCCCATGACCCGTGGATCGACGCCGGCGACGGCACTGCCGACGAAACGGCCGAGCGGTTGGGAGCCGAGTTCCTCGGCCTTCTCCGCGCTGGCGACGACGAGCGCAGCGGCGCCGTCGTTGATCCCGCTCGAATTCCCGGCGGTGAGGCTGCCGCCTTCGCGGAATGCAGGCTTAAGGGCCGCGAGCTTCTCGGCGTTCGTGTCCGGCCGGGGGTGTTCGTCGCGCTCGACGTCGCCGACCGGGACGAGCTCCTCGACGAACCGGCCTGCTTCGTCAGCGGCCGCCCAGCGCCTTTGGCTCTCGAGCGCGAAGGCATCCTGCTCCTCGCGCGAGATCGACCATCGCTCCGCCACGTTCTCGCCCGTCTCGCCCATCGACTCCAGTGGAAACATGGACTCCATGCGTGGGTTCGGGAAGCGCCAGCCGAGCGTCGTGTCCCAGACCGTCTGGTCGCCGTTCTCGGGCTTGCCCATGACGAGCGGCGCGCGACTCATGGACTCCACGCCTCCGGCGACGAACAGCTCACCGTCCCCGGCCCGAATTGCGTGACACGCTCCGATCACCGCGCTGAGCCCTGAAGCACAGAGACGGTTGACCGTCACGCCGGCGACCTCTTCCGGCAGGCCCGCAAGGAGAGCAGCCATGCGGGCGACGTTGCGGTTGTCCTCCCCCGCCTGGTTCGCAGCGCCGAAATAGACGTCTTCGATCTGCGGGGCAGGGACGCCTGCGCGCTCGACGGCGGCCGAGATCGCCAGCGCAGCGAGATCGTCGGGACGAACGCCTGCGAGGGCGCCGCCGTAGCGCCCAACAGGGGTGCGGACCGCAGAGAGGATGACCGCCTCGGCCACGACTCAAGTCTAGCCCTGGGTTTGACGATCACTTTCGCGTGAGGGCCCTTCCGCTCCTCCTCACCGCCCTGTTGCTCGCCGGATGTGGATTCGGCGGCGAGAGCGCGCCCGAGGCCGTGGTCGGCGACGGGTTAACCCGCTACGAGATCTCCTCGGGCCGCTTCTCCATCGGCGTGCCGGAGACCTGGCACGCGACGACCTCGACGCAGATGCAGAAGGCGAGCTTCAAGAGGTTCGCCGACCAGAATCCGGCCTTTGCCGCCTACGCCGGCGCGGTGTCGAAGAAGAACTCGCCCTTCAAATTCTTCGCGTACGACCCGGTCGTGCGCAAGCGCTTCGCCACGAACCTAAACGTCGTAGTGACTCCCGTGCCCGAAGGCGTGACGCCCGAGAAGTACAAGCGCAGCGCTTTGGCGGAGGCGAAGGCGATCGCCGACTCGCGGCTCGACTCGAGCGAAGTCGACCTCCCGGCCGGAAAGGCTCTGCGAATCGAGTACCGCGCTCGCTTCCTCCTGAACGGCCGCAGGAAGGCGATCGCCACGACGCAATACGCGTTCCTGCTCGACAAGACGAGCTACGTCCTCACGTACACCACTCTCCCGGCGTTCCGGAGCGACTACGCGGACTGGTTCAAGCTGTCGGCGGAGTCGTTCCAGCTCAACAGCCGCTAACAGCGCACCCTGGCCGCGACGGCTTCGACCGGGCGAAGTCCGGTGCCGTCCCAGGACGCGCTGATTGGTTCAGGAGACGAAGTCGACGCGGACGGGCCGCTCGAAGGCGCCGATCTGCTCGCCGCGGTGGAGGAGCTCGCTGACCGCCTCCCGGCCCTCGTCGCCGTAGTCCTCGGTCAGGCGGTTCACGTACATGCCCACAAAGCGGTCTGCGAGGCGCGGGTCGATGCCGCGCCCATACTGCAAGGCATAGGAAAGGGCCTCTTCGCGGGACTCGAGCCCGGCCCCGATCGATTCGCGCAGCACCTCGGAGAGCTCGTGGAGCGTCTCGTCGCCGAGGTCCCGCCGCGCGACGTTGATACCGAGGGGGAGCGGCAGGCCCGTCTCCAAGAGCCACCATTCGCCGAGGTCGACGACCGCGTGCAGCCCGTACTGCTCGTACGTGAGCTGGCCCTCGTGGATGAGCAGCCCGGCCTCGGCACGCCCCGACTTGACCTCCTCGATGATCTCGTCGAACGGAACCTCACGGAACCGGTACTCGCCGCCCAAGTACATGCGGAGGACGAGGAACGCAGTAGTCATGCTCCCGGGTACGGCGATCTCGATGTCGCACAGGTCCTTGCGGGTGAGGGGCTCGGAGGAGACGACCACCGGGCCGTAGCCAGAGCCCATGCTCGCTCCATGGGGAAGGATGGCGTAGGACTCCTGTACGAACGGGTATGCGTGCAGCGAGATGGCGCTCACCTCGAGCCGCGCTTCGAGCGCCCACTCGTTGAGCGTCTGGATGTCCTTGAGGACGTGCTCGAACTCGAAGCCGCGTGGATCGACAACTCCTACCGCCAGCCCCCAGAACATGAACGCATCGTCCGGATCGGGGCTATGTCCCAGTCGGATCTGCAGGCGCCGGACGCTAGCAACCTTGCGACCGGGCTGTTTCGAGAACCGCGGGTCTACAATTTGAGATGTGTCTAAACCTGACCTCTCGATCTCCATCCAGGACTACCTGAAGGAGATCTACAAGCTCCAGAGCTCGGGCCAGCGAGCCACGACCACGGCGATCGCGAGAGCGATGGGCGTCGCCCCTTCGTCGGCGACGTCGATGCTGAAGAAGCTCGCCGCCCTCGGCCTGGCAGAGCACGCGCCGTACCGAGGCGTCGAGCTCTCGGAGGCCGGGACCAAGATCGCCCTCGAGGTCATCCGGCACCACCGGTTGCTCGAGCAGTACCTGGCCGAGACGCTCGGGCTCGGGATCGATGCCGTGCACGCGGAGGCCGACCGGCTCGAGCACGTCATCTCCGAGGAACTCGAGGCGCGGATCGACGAGCAGCTCGGGTATCCGACGCACGACCCGCACGGCGATCCGATCCCCGACGCGGGCCTCAACGTCGACCGGACGGCCCTGCGCACCCTCGAAGCGCTCGAGCTCGGCGAGGAGGCGACCGTGCGGCGGATCCCCGACGGTGACGCAGGACTGCTCCGCTACCTCGCCGAGCTGACGCTCCTCCCGGGCCGGACGGTGACGATGCGCCGATCCGAGCCTTTCGGAGGCCCCCTCACCGTGGACGTTGACGGGAGCGAGCACGCCATCTCCCGCGAGCTGGCCGGCCAGATCGGAGTTTCCGGCTAAACGTTGGGAGAGTGGCCGAAAAACCAGCGCTCGAGCGGCTTCAAGAGCTCTTCCTCGCTGAAAGGCTGGACGTCCTCATTGACACCCTCCTCGGCAGAGACCTCGAGGTCGTCGGAGAGGGCTCTGTTGGCGGCCTCCAGCGCGTCTCCCATCTCGTAGCCCTCGAAGACGAAGTCGTCGGCCCGCGGCCCCGGGACTGCGCGGTTCCGTGGATTGATCGCCCGGCCCACGGCCCAGACGGCGCCCGGCCGTCGCTCGATCCAGATGACGATCTCGTCGCGCGTCCCGTCCTCCCCCACGGCGTGTACGACCCGTTCGGCGAAGCGGGTCTTCGCTGAATCGGGGAGCACGGCTCAAGGATACAATCGGCCCGGTGTCCAATCTCGGCGACCAAACACCACGCCAGGGCGGGTTCTTCTCGCGGCTGTTCGGGAAGCGCCAGAAGACGGATGCCGGCCGCGGCTCCATATCGAAAGAAGATTCTCTGGCCGCCTACGTCGTCCGCGAACACCGCAGCGGCCGCTCGCTGGAGGACATTCTCGACGACCCCTACTTGAAGAACAGGGCTACGGACGAGCAGCGCCTGCGCCTGCTCGAGCGGCCGGAGGTCATCCGCGCCGTTGGCGAGGACACTGCCGCCATGGCCGCGGAACACGTCCGGAGTACTTAGAGCTCGACGCCGATACCGCGCTCTCGGGCACGGTCGTAGACCAGCTTGGCGACCGCAAGATCTTCGGCGGCGATGCCGAGACTCTTGAAGAGGACGATGTCGTCCTCCTGCCCCCTGCCGACCGTCTCGCCGCTCACCACCTCCGCGAGCTCGTGAACCTCCAGCCAGTCGAGGACGCCTCGCTCAACCGGCTCGACCAGGTCTCCCGCCTCGAGACGAGCCTGCTCTTTGGAGTCGCAGCAGACAAAAGCCGCCCGCTCGAGGACGGTGTTGTCGAGCTCGCGCGACTCGATCCGGTTCGCGCCCATCGCGCACACGAGCGCACCGGGCTTGAGCCACTCGCCCCGGAGCACCGGATCCTTCGAGCTCGTAGCCGTAACGACCACGTCCTGCTCCGCCGCGTCGCGGTTGTACTCGCCCGGCTCGCAGTCGAAGCGTTCGCAAAAGGCCGCGAGGCGGTCGGCGTTCCGCGAGTAGGCGACCACCCGCTCGAGCTGCGGGAGGACTACCCGCATGCAGGCGAGCTGCGACTCGGCTTGCCACCCGGTTCCAATCAGGCCGAGCGTGGACGCTCCCGCCTTGGCGAGATGTCGAGCCGCGACTGCGCTCGCGGCGCCCGTCCGCCGCTGCCCCAGACGGTCGGCCTCGATCAGGGCCAGCGCTTCCGGCCGGTCTGCGGCGAAGAGGACGACTACGAACCGGGCGCCCTCCGCGAAACCGGCGTAGCTCTTCAGCCCGGCGACTCCCAGCTCGAGGTCGGCCGCTGCCATGACGTTCAAAAGCCCCCCTACGAGACCGATGCGAAAGCGTGGCCGGTTTTCCGCCCTGCCGGCGGCCAGGCGTGCGAAGCAACCCTCCACGGCCTCGACGGCGTCTTCTGGAGAGAGCAGCTCCTCGACCTCCGATTCCCTCAAGTAGAGCGGCATGGCGGGGTACTCTAGGCCGGTGGAATGGCTTCGGGTCCCGCTCGCCGATCTCGACACTGAGGGCCGTGCGGTCATCAACGGGAAGGGAGACGAGATCGCCGTGTTCCTCGTGGACGGCCGGGCCCATGCGGTTGCCAACACGTGTCCTCACGAGGGCAACCCGCTGGTGGAAGGCGAGATCCTGGGGCCGACGCTCACGTGCGCCTACCACAACTGGAAGTTCGACCTGGAAACAGGCGCTTGCCTCTTCGGCGACGAGCCCGTCCGACGCTATCCCGCCGAGCTTCGCGACGCGGAAATCTGGATTCAGCTGGATTCCCTCGCGCCCTGAGGCACCGCTCGGGTGCACAGGCCTAGAGCCTCACGCGGCTCCAGGGAATGCCCGGATCCGAGTACGCCTCGGGATGGAGCAGGTAGGCGAGCAGCTCCACGCCGTCGACGAGTCGTGGTCCGGGACGCGAGAAGTTGGCGTTCGCGTCGACGGCGAAGACGCGGCTTTCCTGGCGGGCGACCGTCCCGAGCAGGCCCGCGGAGAGATCCAGCGTCACGATCTCCGAAAGCGTCCTATCGAGGTCGAATCCGCACGGAGCGAGCACCACAACGTCCGGCTCCAGCGAGGCCACGTCCGTCCAGCGCATCCGGTGCGAGGGCTCGCCCGACATCCCAGCCACCTCGATTCCTCCGGCGACGGCGACCATGTCGGGAACCCAGTGCCCCGCTGCGAAAGGCGGGTCGAGCCACTCCGAGATGAAGACGCGCGGATGCGTCTCGACCTCGGCCAGCGCCGCCCGCACCCGATCGAGCCGGCTGCGCATGCCGCCGGTGAGCTCGTCAGCTGCGCCCTCGGCGCCGAAGCGGACTCCCAGTCCGGCGATGCAAGCGAGCACGTGGTCGAGTGTCGCAGGCGAGAAGTCCACGACCTCGACCTCGAGTGAGCGGGCGCTGACGATCTCGTCGAGCTGGTCGGTGGAGACCGCGCAGACCTCGCAGAGCTCCTGGGCGATGACGACCTCCGCGTCGATCTGCGCCCACACCTCGGCGTCCACCGCGTAGAGCGGCTTGCCGTTGGCGGCCGCATCGGCGACGGCCCGGTCGATCTCGGCGCTCGTGAGCTCGGCGTTCTCGACGAGGGCTGCCGTGACGGAGGGCCGTTCGGCGGCCTCCGGCGGCCAGTCGCATTCGTGTGTGACGCCCACGACCTGGTCTCCTAGGCCGAGCGCGAACAGGATCTCCGTCGCGGCCGGGACGAGCGAGCAGATTCTCACCCGGCGTACGCTAGCTGCCGCTCTTCGGGATGAAGCTGATCTCGCCGCTGGTCTCGAGGATCGCCCAGCGGATCTTCCTGAGTGAGTCGATCTGCTGGATGCGCGCCTGGGCGGCAATCTCCTCCACCGAGATGCGCTCTCGACGCAGGTTGTCGTCGATCGGCTTGCCGTCCTCGACCAGCACAACGGGATTACCGTCGAGGAGCGGCCGGGCGCGAGGAAACCGCCACGACACCCACGAGGTCGCGACGATCATGAGCGCAAACGTCCCGACCGCGAGCACCGCGCCGGTCACCGAGTAGTCCTGTTGGGTGACGCCCTGCTGCACGAAGTCGGCGATCACCACCAGGATCAGCAGGTCGAACGGCTGCATCTTCGAGAGCTCGCGGCGGCCCAGCAGCCGCATGACAACCATGACGAAAAGGAAGATGATCGCTGAGCGAAGGACGATGTCCATAGCTCAGGGGTAGATCGTCTGTGCGTGCTCGAGGGTGGCCAGGGCAGATTCGCCGTCCGCGAGCACAACGTTCTGCGTCCGGTGGCCCAGCACGGTCGGGTTGACCTGGTACTGAAACCTGAGCACGAAATGGTCTCCTGCAGCGATCGGCCCCAGGGCCACCGTGTTCCGTCCGTTCCGATGGCCCCAGCTGACTGAGTCGGGTTGGACGGTGTTGATGGTAAGCCCGTCGAACCACCCGGGTTCGAGCACGAGCGTTGGTTTCGCAAGGTCGCGGTGGGCGTCGACCCGGAAGATCGTCTGGTAGATGAGGCCGCCGCGGGCAGCGCGCGGAGTCTCCACGGTCAGCTTCGCAGCGGCTGCGTCCACCGACAGCACGCGCGTGTGCTGCCCGAAGAAGTTCGCGAGGCCCAATGCGCAGGCGGCGAGGAGCAGGACGAGGCCTACCCGCCGGAACCACGGCTCGAGGTTCCGGCCGTGCAGGTCCACGTGCGCCGAGCGATCGAGGTGATCGGGAAGCTCCGCCGTCACCAGGCCAAATTCGGCGCGAGCCCGGATGCCTCCTTCCACCCCGGTCGAGCAAGCCGCACGGGCGCTCGGCAGGGCCGACTACGAGCCGGCCGCTACACTCTCCTCGCGCGCCCGTAGCTCAGGGGATAGAGCGCTGCCCTGCGGAGGCAGAGGTCGCATGTTCGAATCATGCCGGGCGCATCCTCGCGTGCCGCGCCTCGGCGCCTCCGATGTCGAGTACCGCGTCTTCCGGAACCTCGGTGCGGACATACCCGAGCGCTCGCCCCGGCACCGCGCTCGTGACGCGGCCCACGGGCTTCCCCTTCCAGATGATCTCCGTGCCCGCCTTGGCGTCCTCGACCTCGAGCACGCACAGCCCCCGGTTCGCGTGGCCGCGGTAGTGCAGGCGCGCGATCGGCTCCTGACCGGGGAAGCAACCTTTGCTGAACGACACGGCTCGTTCGACGAGGCCGGCCTCCGCGGGCAGCACCTGATCGTCGATGTCCTTGCCGAAGCGGGCGGTGCCTGCCTGAATGCGAAGCGTCTCGAGCTCCTCCTCGCCGAGCTCCGAGAGGTCGGCCGGCGGATCTTCGTCGAGCACCTCCACAGCCGGGACTCCGTACTCCGCGTTCGAAATTCCGCCGGTGTCCGCCCCGAGAAGAAGATAGGACGCGTGCTGCTCGGTTGCGATCTCGACCTTGGCGGCGAACCGCATCCGGGTTAGCTCGCCGGCAAGACGCTCGCCCAATTCGGGCTCGGTGAGAAGCAGGAAATCTTCCTCGCGGCGTCGCACCACGCGCATAGGTGCGATCACGCGGCCTTTCGCCGTCAAGAGAAGCGCCTCGCACGAGGCCCCGACCGCCAGCGCCACCACATCGTTCGAGACCATCCGCTGCAGGAAGTCCTCGGCATCCGGGCCGGCAGCCCGGACGTAGGCGCGCGGGCGTCGGGCAACCGAGAGCGACGTGGTCGTACTCATGCTCCAAGTGTAGAGAGGGCGCCTCGCGGCGCCCTCTCTGTCGAGTCTTCGCGCGCCGGTGCTAACGACGAGCGAACATGGCGTCCTGCGCGTATCCGTCGTGCGGGCCGCCGGTGTAGAAGTCCAACTGGGGCGAGGCGTCGAAGCGGTTGAGCCCGGTCCACGTGACGTTGATCGACCCGTCCGAGCCAACCGCCAGGCCGGTGTAGTCGCCGTGGAACTCATTGCAGTCCTTACCGGTGGCGTCCGTCACCGGCGGATCGGTGTAACCGGCAGGACCGCAGATCCGCGGCCACAGATCCTCGGGCACGTACTGCCCGGCCCAGTGGGTGATGGACACATCGGGATTCTCGACGGGCGTACGCCCCTCGGCCGTGTTTGGCGCGAGCACTTCCGGTGCTCCGCCGCCGACCTTCAACACGTGGTTGAACGTGTCGGCCGGAGGTGCGCCGTTGTCCTGATCCCAGGCGACGGCAAGAGTGCCGTCCGGCCTGTGATCCGCCCACGGGAACCAGGCGTTACCGGTCGTACCGTCGAGCAGTTGCCGCCCCGTCCACGTCTCACCGCCGTCGGTCGAGCGCGAGAAATAGACGTTGGTGTCCGCCCCCGGCCCCGCGTCGCAGGGATCGTAGTTCGGCGGATCCCCCGGCGCGTTGTCGAAGCAGCCCTCGGTCGCGTTCGGGTTCGCCGTCCCGCGGTCGCTCCAGACGACGGTCACGTCATCCGGGTTCTGGGGATTGACCGAGATATTGCCGGCCGAGGCCCACCGGATCTGGTGACCCCAGATCGTCTGGCTTCCGATCACAGACCACGGCATGTCGCTGAAGCCGTCCTCGAGTTGCGCAGCGGCCGCGGGATCGCCGAACGTCACACCGCCGTCCGTCGACTTGACGACCATGATCTGTTCGTCGAAGTCGCCCGGGACCTCCCACTCACCCTCGTTCTGTGCGTTGACGAAGTGGACGTAGACCGTTCCGTCGGAGGCGACCTCCGTGTACGAGAACTGATCCTCGTCGCAGGCCGTCTCGGTCCTACCGTCCGATTGGAAGGTGCAGCTCGGATTGGAGCCGGAGATCACCTTGGCGGGTGACCACGTCGCGCCGCCGTCGTCCGAATGGCTGATCACGATCGGCGAGCGGATGTAGGCCCCGTGCAGCCCGCTCACGAACTTGGACGACGTGACGTAGATGCGCCCGTAGAAGGGCGACGACTCGTAGTTGTCGACCGTCAGCCAGTCCTTGTCGTAGAAGACCGCCTGGTTGGCGAACCCGATGAGCGCGCCGTGGCCGCGGAACACGACGACCGGCCGCTGCCAGTGGACACCACCGTCGGCCGAACGGCTCACGGTCACGTTGCCCTGGGTGACGCAGCAGCCGGTGTTCGGGCCGACGTTCTCGAGTTGCCCCATGAGGGCGAACGGACGGTTCACCGCCGTAGACCTCGGGTCTGCGACGAAGCCCGGCGAGGGGTCGCCGGCGCCGTTCCCCGAGCTGAAGGGGATCTGTCCGTCGAGCCACGTCGCGCCACCGTCGAACGACGTGAAGAACCCGGTGGGGACGATGACGTGCCGCGTACCGTTCGCGTTGTTGAAGCGGTAGAAGTAGTCGTTCGAGCCGCCGAGAAGGTGGTCCGGGTCCTCTGGATCAACCGCGATGGCGATCTCGTTGTCTGGATTCCAGTCTTGACCGTACGGCTGCGGGTCGTTGCAGCTCATGTCGACCGAGATCGCAGGATCTCCCGAGCTCGAACAGCGGTACGCGGTTATCCGCTGCTTCGAGAACGGGCCCGACTGCGTGAGACCCCTTTTCGCTCCCGGGTCCACAGGCCCGGAACCGCGCGCGAGCTTCTTGAACGCGTTCATCTCGCTGCCGTCCTTCTCGTTGACGGCGCCAGCGCCACCCACCACCGCGAAGACGACCAGCGCGCAGGCGACGATGAATCCCCGCTTTGCAAACCCCCTCATAGTCCCTCCCATTCCCGGGTAACAGCCGCACGTGCGCCGCGATTCTCGCACCGCGATCCCGGCGAGGCAAACGAGAGAGTGCGCGCAAATGTAAGGAAAAAAGAAAGGGGCGCCCCGAGGCGCCCCTTTTGGTCTCTCGAGCCGAAGGCTACTTACATCATCCCGCCCATGTCGGGCATGCCACCGCCGGCCATAGCCGGCTGCTTCTCCGGCGCCTCGGCGACGATCGCCTCGGTGGTGAGGATGTTCTTGGCAATCGACGCGGCGTTCTGGAGCGCCGAGCGCGTCACCATCGTCGGGTCGATGATCCCCGCCTTGACGAGGTCCTCGTAGACACCGGTCTCGACGTTGAGCCCATGGCCCTTGGTTCCGCGATGGATCGTGTCGACGACGACGGAGCCCTCGAGGCCCGCGTTGTCGGCGAGCTGGCGGATCGGCTCCTCGAGCGAGCGAGCGACGATGCTTGCGCCCGTACGCTCGTCGCCCTCGTAGGCGTCGAGCTTGATCGCCGAGACGGCGTTCAGGAGCGCGACGCCGCCACCGGGAACGATGCCTTCCTCGAGGGCGGCCCGGGTGGCCTGCAGCGCGTCCTCGACGCGGTGCTTCTTCTCCTTCATCTCGGTCTCGGTGGCCGCGCCGACCTTGACGACCGCGACACCGCCGGACAGCTTCGCGAGCCGCTCTTGGAGCTTCTCGCGGTCGAAGTCCGAGTCGGTGGTCTCGATCTCGGCCTTGAGCTGCTTGATGCGGCCCTTGATCGCCTCTGAATCGCCACCGCCGTCGATGATCGTGGTCGTGTCCTTGTTGATGACGACCCGACGAGCCCGGCCGAGCTGCGAGAGCTTCGTGTTCTCGAGCTTGAGGCCCAGCTCCTCGGTGATGACCTCGCCACCGGTGAGGATGGCGATGTCCTCGAGCATCCGCTTGCGGCGGTCACCGAAGCCCGGAGCCTTGACCGCGACGGCCTGGAACGTGCCGCGCAGCTTGTTGACGACGATCGTTGCGAGTGCCTCGCCTTCGACGTCCTCAGCGACGATCAGCAACGGCTTGCCGGCCTGGATGACCTGCTCGAGCACCGGCAGGAGGTCCTTCACCGCGCCGATCTTCTGGTTGGCGATGAGGATGTAGGGGTCGTCGAGCACGGCCTCCATGCGCTCGGCGTCCGTGATCATGTACGGCGAGAGGTAGCCCTTGTCGAACTGCATGCCCTCGGTGAACTCG
>Ga0137369_10002892_pt1 | contig 17503 bp, 15 predicted proteins | sample SagtaG_12_FD_104918 | JGI IMG/M metagenome (GOLD analysis project Ga0137369, IMG submission 104918) | Vadose zone soil microbial communities from Sagehorn Ranch, Mendocino, California, USA - Sage1_L_113_16 metaG | ecosystem: Environmental > Terrestrial > Soil > Vadose zone | place: USA... | reverse complement strand
GCAAGATCGAGACGCTCAAAGGGACGCTCATTCCACGCGATGTAGAAGTTTCGATCACGCGCAACTACGGCCAAACGGCGGCGGAGAAATCGAACGAGCTCCTGTTTCACATGGGTCTCGCAATCATCGGCGTGTCGCTTCTCATCTGGCTCACGCTCGGCTGGCGCGAATCGACTATCGTCGCGCTCGCCATTCCAGCCACGCTCGCGCTTACCCTGCTCGTTTTTTATCTTCTCGGCTTCACCCTCAATCGCATCACGCTTTTCGCGCTCATCTTCTCGATCGGTATCCTGGTCGATGATGCGATCGTGGTGGTGGAAAATATCGTCCGCCACTTTCATCTCCCGCAAAACAAAGGCCGCAACTGGGCCGCGATCGCGCTCGAAGCGGTAAGCGAAGTCGGCAACCCGACGATTCTCGCCACCTTCGCCGTCATCGCGGCGGTGCTGCCGATGGCGTTCGTGGGCGGATTGATGGGGCCATACATGCGCCCCATTCCGATCGGCGCAAGCGCGGCGATGGGCTGGTCGCTCGCGATCGCGTTCATCGTCACGCCGTGGGCTTCGATCCGAATCTTGCGCTGGGGTAAAAAATATTCGCGACTCACCGAAGGCATTGCGGCCGCCGGCACGCATAGCCACTTCGCGCACGAGGAGGATTTCTTCACCCGCATCTATCGGCGCCTGATGGGACCGATGATCTCCCAGTCGCGGTGGCGCTGGATTTTTCTCGGCTCGATTACGACGCTGCTGTTGCTTGCCATGGCAACCGTCGCGTTCGGCTGGGTCAGGGTAAAAATGCTGCCGTTCGACAACAAGAGCGAGTTCCAAGTGATCCTGAATATGCCGGAGGGCAGCTCGCTCGAACGCACCGCGCAGGCGGCGCGCGAGGTCGCCGCCGCCGTCCGCACAGAACCGGAAGTGACCGATTACCAGATCTACGCCGGCGTCGCTGCGCCGTATAATTTCAACGGACTCGTGCGCCATTATTTTCTGCGCCAGGGCGCGAACGTCGCGGATATCCAGGTGAATCTCCTTCCGAAAGGCAACCGCAGCGCGCAGAGCCACGACATCGCGAAACGCGTGCGCCCGCGCATCGCCGAAATCGCCGCGCGCTACGATGCGCGGGTCGCTGTTGCAGAAGTGCCGCCCGGTCCTCCCGTATTGCAAACGCTCGTCGCCGAAGTCTACGGTCCTAACGAACACGATCGCCACGCGCTGGCCCGCAAAGTGCGCGACATTTTCAAAAGCACGCCGGGCGTAGTCGATGTCGATTGGTATCTCGAGGCCGATCAACCGAAGGCGCGCTTCGTGATCGATAAGGAAAAGGCCGCGCTCCACGGCATCAGCGCCGAGACGATTTCGCAGACGCTGCGCATCGCCGTCGGCGGCGAGTCGGTCGATCTCCTCCATCTGCCGCGCGAAAAGGAGGACGTGAACATCATGCTCGAGCTACCGCGTTCCGCGCGGACGACGCCTGATGAATTGCTCGCGCTCCGCGTCCGATCCGGCGACGCCAACGCTCTGCCCGAGCCCGGCGCCACCGGCACCGCGCCGCTCATCCCACTGCGGGAGCTGGTGCACGTCGAACAAACCACGATCGAGAAAAGCATCTACCACAAAAACCTGATGCCCGTGACGTATGTGATCGGCGACGTGGCCGGCGTTACCGAAAGTCCCGTTTATGCGATTCTGAAGATGAACAAAGCACTTGGCAAACTCGACACGCGCGAGTTGGGCGGCGACGGCACGCCGGTGCAAATCTACAACGCCGTCCAGCCTTTCACCGAAGCGAAGCCGGCGCTGAAATGGGACGGCGAATGGCAAATCACGATCGAAGTCTTCCGTGACCTCGGCTCCGCCTTCGCCGTGGTACTCGTGCTCATCTACGTGCTGATGGTCGGCTGGTTCCGCAGCTTCGTCACGCCGATCGTGGTGATGGCTGCGATCCCATTCTCACTCGTTGGCATTCTGCCCGCGCACGGTCTCCTCGGGGCCTTCTTTTCCGCCACCTCGATGATCGGCTTCATGGCCGGCGCGGGAATTGTAGTGCGCAACTCGATCATCCTCGTCGATTTCATTGAGCGACGTCTCGCTGAGGGAATGCCGCTCGCCGAAGCCGTCGTCGATGCCGGCGCGGTCCGGTTTCGTCCCATGTTCCTGACCGCGCTCGCCGTCGTTGTTGGCGTGAGTGTCATCCTCACCGACCCGATTTTCAAAGGGCTCGCCATCGCGTTGATGGCCGGCGAGATCGCATCGCTCCTCATTAGCCGCATGGCCGTGCCGGTGCTCTATTTCATTGCGAACAACCGCGCGCACTCTGCATTACAATCCATCCCCACACCCGCATCGTAACAAATGCGGGACGGCTTCGCGCGTGACAGCGGAAGGCAAGGTGCGTACGCACGACATGTCCGGTCGCCGCGACGACACGGACTCGCCCCACCACGGCGGGCAAGCTGTGGCGAGGGCGGCAAGGATTCGACGCTGGATGTCGCACAGGCGATCGCCGGCTACGCCGGTTCATAATCAGAAGATCGACAGGCAAGTGTCACGCCTACCCGGTTCCGATCTGCCGCTGAATATCTATTGCGGTTGCGACCTGCTGGGATGCCAAATTGAGAGTCAACAGTTTGAATGCGCGTAGCAATTCAGGCTTATTGCGAATCGTTTGAAAATGATGTCGCCACGAGAACTTCAGTAAGCGCTCGAATCCTGCTGACTTCGCTACATCATCCCAAAAATAGCTTGTTGCCCGTTCCCAACTTCCACTGAGCCATTCTAAAGCGTCAGGAAGCAAGCACTGACCGGCATCGCTAATAAGAAAGGCCGCCAAAGCAGATTGGTCATGGTCGTCGACTTCCATCTCACGCAGGTGCCGCTCGAATAAATCGCGCAATCCCTCGACGAATGGACGATAGTCTTTGTGCCGGACAGAATCGAACGACGTTCCATAAAGAAAGATGTACTTCCAAACCTCTCTTTGTTTAAACTGCAAGTTTCCCGTCCATCGCTTAGATGCGAAAAGATGCTCGGCCATGGCCCGCCACATCGGCAATAATGTACTGATTCTGGGACTGTCTCCCCGGAGAGATTCAATTACGAGACTGCTTAGCAGCTGGGTGATGTGATAGTGAGCAGCCGGAGGAAGCTCAAAGAAGGGTAACCAAAGCTCCCGTTGCTCGTTCGGCGAGCAATCAAACATTCGAGCGGCAACAATTTCAGCGATCTTGTGGTCTGCCTCCCAAAGCTCGTAGCGCCACTCTTCCTCGGGATCATCGTCCACGTCCTCAATCGGCAAAGTCCGAATGTATACGCCTATCAACTCGCGGCAGATCGTCAGCCAATGGCGACGTTCTTCGGCGTCCTGGGCTTCGCTGAGCGACGGCAGTCCACCGAACGCCGCGAGGATCACGCCCACGTCGAAGCCGTACCACCCACGCGATCGCTGACCTCTTCGGTGTGTCATCCCGTGATAAGGATCATGGGCCGGTGGAAATGGTTCTTGAAACTCAATGTCTGCCCATTGATCGGTCCATTTTGGCCCGCGTCCCTCCGCGAACTTCGGCAGCCATTCGCGCATCCACGTTTGAATTAGCTCGGCGTCCGGTTTGAACCCGTCGACATTAGCCTTGCGCCTAACGACAGCAAATGTGAGTGCGAACGCTTCCAGCTCGCGATATCTTTTCCCCAATAAGTTCCGAACTCTGAATGCTTCATCGAAAAGATGTGCCAGCGACCGGTATCGATACACGCCGACAAAGCTTCCGACTGCGCTTCGCCAGCCTGCGTCATCGGGATGCTTTGCCCAGCAACGCACCGCAGAGCGGGCGAGAAAACCTTCGCCATCATCGTGCGCATCGTCGGCAGAATAGGCGGTGATCTTTGGAGGGTCTGAAATAAGTTTACGGACTTCGCTGTCAACCCATTGTCGTCGCGATTGATCTTCGTCCAGCCAATCGCCGCCGAGGCATAGCAAGACTGCTAGTAACCCGGCGCGCGAATGCCTGTCATCGAGAAATGATGAACGGATCTCGTTTTCCTGCGTGTTGTTTGCGGCGGCTTCGTTTATTGGCCAGTTCTGTAGCTGCTGCCAAATCCACTCAAAAGCGTTCGCCTCGAGTTGAGGTCTCTTTTCCAAGAGATCACTGCATTGATATGGTAGCGCCAGTAGAGATTGCCGTTGGACATGCGCCTGTTCAGCTTTTTCGTCGCGAAGCTCTTCGGGAAGAACCCGCTCCCAGAACTCTTGACCGTCACGAACCGTCTTTTGCCAATTAGATATTTTAAAATTGGCCGCCCATCGCAGCAAAACCAATCGCTTTTCGCCGGAAAGCGAGTTCGCTTTCTCCGTCCAAGTCGCGCTAACCTGCTCCAAGACAGGCTGCAAATCGCCACCTTTGATGAACCAACGGCAGGCTGCATCGAGTAATGACGTTTTTCTACCTGGCAGTTCTTCCCACTGACGACGGATATTGTTGATGAATTCGCCATCGTGTGGCCAATAACCCGCTCCGACCGTCTCGCGGACTGCAGAGAAATCATACATATAAAGTTCATGCACAAACAGCAAAGGCCGTAGCTCATTCGTGAATAACTCGGGGTGCCGTTTGCCCAGACTAACGAGTAGGCCACCAAACGCCAACGACCGCGCGTTTTCGTAAAGGACCTCAATCGGCTCACGTATAGAATTGCCTAATTCGATCTGCTCATCGAACCACTTCTCGAATGCCATCAGCGCTATCGTCACCACGTGGGGCGTGTTCCAGTTGAAGCGGTGCCAAATGTAAACTTGATGATTTCCGAACCAGACCGTTTCACCGGCCAGCCCTTGAAACCTCAGTTCGGTGGGTTTGTCATCATATGGCCACCATTCGGCATAACGTTCTGTCGCGAAGTCAACCAACCGAACAATCACGTCCAACGCTGGGCGCCAGTTCTGCCGAAGAAATGGAAGGAATGGCCCCTTGTGATAGAACGGCGGATACATGTTATCCGCGTCAGATTTGAAACCGTGAGTGTCGAGCCCGTGACTGCTAAAAGAACTCGGCAGCAATCGTCTCTTTGGCCAATCCAATAGAAAAGCCAACGTCGCTTCACAACTCGGCGCCGGCGCTCGCTTATACAAGGTAAGTGCAGCGCCACTCTCAAACCATGCATGGAAGAAATCGCGGCTCGTTCGCCGGTGCGGGCCGTCCGGCCAAGACGTCAGCGGTATCTCGACAGTATGGATTCCAATGCCCATTCTCCTCTGTGTGTAATTCCCAGCCCATTGCTTGTCGGCCCCGTCTTTGACATCGTCGGTTTCCCAATCTGCGCGGCCAGCTGCTTTCAAAAGCAACATTGCGGCGCGGTCCGGATATTGTGACGCTGCATTCAGTGCGCCGGTATATATTGCGATTCGCGCTTGATTGCCACGGCCAAACGGACCAGAGGAGTGTCGATACTCACCAGCGACCTCGCGTCGAAGTTCGATCTCGGCGTTCAGCATGACGACATCCGCGAATGGCAGCCAGTTAATGTGAAAATACTCCTCCAAGCGCGCCCACATCGCCGACAGCTCGCCGATTTCTACAGGCACAAGCTTGATCACTTTCGTCCGATGCAATACGAGAAAGTCGATCAGTGGTGACCACAACGACCAGATCGGCAGTCGATAGATTCCTGCCGCTGCTTCAGCGGTTGCGGCGTCGATTTGACGGGCACGGCCTTGTGCAACCGGGTCTGGAATCGTCGCTACATGAACCAGTCGACGAATTAACCGTCGCAGGTACCAACCGTTCTTAGCCAAAAGAAAATCGCGAACGCGCTCCAGTGTTGCTTTTGGATCAGTTGAAAAGGCAACCCCCTCCAGCCATGCATCAACAATCTGTAGATTCTCCGCTGACGGCTCCTTGTCGTTAGGTGCAGGCACACTGCATTGCTCCAAGATGCCATGCCACTGATCGAAATCCGCGGCTCGATCCAACAAATGCTGTGAAAGGAGGCGGATCGCGCGAAGCCACGGCGGGTTTTCAGTATGAGCGCGGATGAAAGTCAGCGTTTGCTCACCTAGACTTTTGAGATGCATGACCCGCGACCAATCGGCGAGAAGATCGTGATCGAATCGCAACAAACCTTGTGGTGTGCGCTTCAGAACGCGGTTCTGAATCAGTTTGCTCGCGGCTTCCTCTGCGCCACTAACAGAGTCCAGTGGCAACTCTGAGCAAAGCCCATCCGCCATCTTGTTTGCGAGTTGCCGTGCGACGCGTTCTTCGGCAGCGATTTGTTTTCCGCCGCGAACTTGCTTTTCCCACCACCACTCGACCAAATCAGCCTCACCAGCCAAGTCTCGATTCTCGGCAAGCTGGCCTGTTAGCAACACGTCCAGCATCTGGGGTGAGCGAAGCAGGGGCCGCAGCGCAGGTTTCTGAGCGAGCAAATCCACCGAAGTCGAACTTGCCCGAACGAGCATGAAATCGTCTTCACTTAGCGGACCACAATCTACTCGCTCAGTCAGGACAGGATGGCTCCCCAACTCTTTCGTTAGAGCTGAGCTAACGCGCGCCCATTCGGGCGTCTGGCACGTGATGATTACGCGCCATACAGAATCGTCGGAGACGAGAAACTTGATTAGTCGAGCTACTTGAGCCAGCGCTGAGCTGTCATAACAGCCCTCGATGGCATCGATAATCAAAAGACCGGCCGAGTGCCGAGTTCGCTGCGCGACCTCTTGGACATCCGGGACAGCGGCACGCAACGCGGCAATCCGCTCGGCTTTTAGCCATATCACCTCATCACCAACAGCTTCTCTTTCGGCTGCAAATTTTTTTACCAGAGCACTTTTTCCAAACCCTGAATCACCCAAAACCGTACATGCCTTCGACTTTTTGAAAGCTGTTGTTAGGAGGTCATACTGCTGCGTTCGCGGGAGAGACAGTCCGCCTGTTAGCGTGACCTTGATTTCATCCAACGCTTCTAGCGAGAACCTCCGGATTTTCGACCACGCCGCTACGTCGGTGGGATCATCCAGCAGCTGAAATTTGTTCCGTAGCTTCGCTACTAATCGATCGCGAGTGACCGCACCGCCGGAAATGCGTAGCTCGTCCGAGATGGTGAGCAGTTCCTGCCACAGGCGTTTTGCTTCGCCATCGGTGCGACTGTCCGTAGCCAGAAGCTCTCGACATAATTGAACGGCTTCGGCTTCACTCCTTGAACTCACCGCTTCGAAATCGAATTGCCGAACAATGAAATTTTTGAGGGCTATGCCGGGCAATCCTGTTTCATCTTTGGTTGCTCCGTTCGTGAACGACTCATAAATTTTCCGCGTTTTCTCATGGATGGTCTTCTCCTCCAATCGCTCAGGCTCCAGTTCACGTGCTTGGCGACACAACGTGTTTATTTGATCAAAGACATCGGGCGATAGCGGCGCCGAATACAATGATAATGCACCGCGTCCGGCAGGGATGACCTTCTTGTTGAGCGCAGTCCAGATCCCTTCGGCAAACTCGACGCTCACGCCGCTGGCTGTGACTTGTCGATTACTCTTTACTGATCCGCCAATGTCACAGATGTCGCCACAATGGTTCGGTGCCGTGACAAGCATATCGCCGAACGGTTCCCAATCGTTCGCCTGGCGTTCGATCCGCGTCGCAACGCCATATTCGGATCCGAGGAAATGGCGGCCGGCCAACATTTCGACCATAAGCGCCGCAGCAACCTTGTCCTCGAAAGAGAATCCGGCGCCACTCGCCGATTTCAGACTCGCTGTTTTCTTTTTTGAAACCACGACGCAATTTCGTCTCGAGCAACGATTCTGTCCACGAAACCGAAGCAAAACAGCGCAATAGACGGGAAACTTCTTCGACTGATTGTCGTGGGTTATGTCGATCCATATTCTGCTTTAAGGCGGTCGCTAGTTGCGCCACCGCATAATCGTGAGATTTTTCACGGCCGTTCGTTAGTTTGAAAAGAAACATTGACGGTACTTGAAAATCCGTGCTCGTTGGAGGCATGAAGATAAAAACAATTGGATTGACTCTGGGGCTTTGCTTTTTCTCGGGGGCAGCGTGCTTCGCCGCCGACGACCCGAATATGGGTACGTGGAAGTTGAATGAAGCTAAATCGAAGACCGCTTCCGGCATGGAAAAGCTTACCACTGTTGTTTATGAGGCTGCAGGCGACCAGGTGAAAGTTACCATCGATGGCACCGACGCGAACGGTAAGCCGATACACAATGAGTGGACGGGTAAGTTCGACGGAAAAGACTACGCCGTCACCGGTGACCCAACGTCAGATATGCGCTCGTACAAGAAGATTGATGCGCAAACGTTGAAGTTCACCGTTAAGAAAGGTGACAAGACAACCGCCACCGGGCGCATTGTTGTAGCAGCTGATGGCAAGTCCCGCACAGTAACAGCAAAAGGGACTGACGAACACGGCAAGCAGTTCAAAAACACGTCGGCATACGACAAGCAGTAATTGTCCGGTTATTCGCGAGGCAGCGATGTCTTTTTGCGGCTGACACGGCCGCCACTACAACGATCGCCCGTAAAATTCGCACATACTGTCTTCGCGGATCGTACGCGGTAGGCTTCAGCGTGACAGATATTCCTGGCAAGGCAGTGAGCGCCAGCGGCACTTGCTAGACTCGGATGGATTCATGTAGCGGATTGACCGATGGAAAAAGCACCCATCGGCTTTGCATCGGGATGCGGCTCCCTTTTCATGGGATCGTTTTCGATGTATCGACGGAATTCATCGCCAAACATATAAGCCCGGTCTTTCCAAAATGCCTTACCACCCGGCGCACCGACGAGGTTCATGATAACATGCTCCCAACCCATCCAGAGTGGTAACGCGAGCGAATACGAGAGGAACGACATGAAGGCCGCGATAAAACGAACTCTCTCCTTTTCAGAAAGGGATCTGTAGTCACGCAACCCCTTCGCAATGATTTGCGAAAGCTCGTCATCGGCGGCAACCAAGTGGTACCATTTGGCGAAGTGTTCATGCACGGTCTAAGCGGTGGCCGATCGGACGGCGTTGGTGTTCTGCCGGATCTGATGCGCGACGTAAATCAACGAGATCACGACCGCAATCGCGCCGATCACTTGTCCAATGTTCGCGAGATCGTTTAGACTCATGCGTCAGACTTCGGTTGTAGGGCAAGCGCTCCGCTTGCGAAACCAAAAAGCGGCAGGCGATGCGCCCGCCCTACAATTCAGGTGCGCGCTTCAGTTGTCTTTCGTACTCCCCGGCATCGAAATGGCCTTTCGATTCCGCGATCAAGCCGGCATTGTCAATCTTCCACAGTTCGTAGCCGCTGATCCGAACGTGATTTCCTGTTCCTGCGTAGGTGCCGGTCAACGTCCAGTGGAATGCGGTTGACTGCGCCGCGCTTTTGCGTAACGGGAAGCAAAGTCATTCAGCTCGCTCATATCATGGGAGCGGGAAGCTAACAGCTTCCCCTACAGTTGCAGCGATCATTCATTGCCTGTCTTCGGCCCGACGATCTCGCTGAGATTGTAGGTTGAGTAAGCCTTGGGCTCATCGCCTTGGGCGATAATCGCGTCGACGACGCGGCCGAGCTCTTCGGTGTGCCAGTGTCGGCGCGTCTTCCACCACTCTTGCACGCCGTGATACGCAATCACATCGCTCATCGTCCGTTCGATCTTACCCCATGCCGAGGCCGTGAGTAAGCCCTCGTTGTGAGCGAAGTACATTGCTTCAAAGTGATTCAAGAAAGTGTTGAAGAACGCGCTGAACCTGAGTTTTGAGACAGGATCGAGATCGGCGAAAGATTGTACGCCGCGAAGAAAAATTGCGCTGAGCTCCGCGCTATCGTACAGAGCGCAGGTCAGATCGCCCCACTGCGCAGTGAGAACATTCACCGCCGACTGTCGTCGTTCCTTCGTTTGTTCTCTGATTTGGACAGCGAGATAAATGAGGGAAGGGATCCCAACAAACACCGCCGCCAATTGCCCGAGCGCTGCAAGTATTTCCCAGTTCATAGGCAGGAGATCATTTCGAAGGAACAATTACCGCTCTGACGTGATCAATGGAATCCTGAAGTGAGTCCAATGCCGCATTGATTTGGGATGCGTCGAGATCGACAAAGCGTAACGATTCGGGCGGAAATTGCAGTTCGCCGCGTCGGGCGAGGTCCATCAGCGTTAGTAGCTCAGTCGCCAAATGATCTGACACGCCGATAATCTCCACTTCTTTGTTGATCAACTCAGTGTACGGATGAATCGACATCGATTCGGCGGTTAATCCGACAAGCGCGGCGCGTCCGAGAAGGCCTAAGCAGAGCACGGCCTGGCGCATGGTTTTTGCAGAGCCGATCAATTCGAGTGCGACATCAACTCCTTTTCCAGCGGTTGCTTCTTTGATTTGCTGGACCGGATCTGCGGACCTGGTGTCAATCGCGATAGCCCCCATGCTTGCGGCTGACGCAAGCTTCGCAGGATTGATTTCAACCACGTAGACATCTCCGCAATCGAGTGCGCGTGCCAATTGCAATGCCGAAAATCCGAGTCCGCCGAAGCCAAAAATCGCAATCGAGTCGCCGGCTTTGAACCGTGCCTTGTTCAGAGCATGAAGCGCAGTTGCCGACGAGCACATCATGATTGCGCCGACTTCGAATGGAATCTCATCGGGAAGCAGAAACGCATTCGCGCCGGGAACTTTGATGAATTCCGCATAACCGCCGTCCCGATGTTTGCCAATCATCTGTCCGCTACGACAGAATTGTTCCAAGCCACGCACACAAAATTCGCACGATCCGCAGCTGACCAGATAATGCACACAAACGCGGTCTCCCGCTGAGAGGTGCGTCACATCGCTGCCGACTTCCTCCACGCGACCCGCGACTTCGTGCCCAAGAGTCAGCGGTAAACGATCAATGTTGGAAATGCCCGCGCGATAATGAACATCCGAGTGACAGATCCCGGCAGCTGCAACGCGAATCAAAACGTCGAGCGGTGCGAGCTCGGGAATTGGAATGTCCGCCTGCTCGAACGGTTTTCCGCGCTGCACGAGTCGCACCGCTCTCATTTTCTCGCCATCGCAACTCGTGTTTTAAATGAATGCTTGAGCCGACGAGCGCTGACGACGCCGCACCTTGGTGCCGATCTATTTCTTTGTCGTTACACGCGTAACGGTGAAAATCTCGCTCGGAAGGACCTGACCTTCGGGCTTACCTGGGCCCTCTTGTGAAATGATCCGGGACTTAAAAATCTTTTCAGTGAGCTCGATGATTTCTTCAGTAGATGTCGAATCCGAAGACTCGTTGCTGAATCGCCACGTCTCAATCAACCGGCCATGCTCGATTCGCCATTTTCCACGCGTGTTGTCGCCTTCGTCCGGCGGATCCATGATCCAGGTCCCGTCAGCGCGATATTGAGTCTCGTGTCGATGACCGTGCCATGTGCCAACTAAAAGCCGCGACAGAGTTGCATCGTCTGGAAGCGCCAATGCGACGATCGGCGCAACCAAAGCGATAAGGACCAAGACGCTATGCATCAATGCTTTTGACTGATGTAGGCAAACATCTTCTCGTTGTACCGGCGCGCATATTCTTGCTGTCGTTCTCGAAGTGGTATGTCGTTAGTGACGCAGCCATTTCCGGCGTCAGCCTTCGGGTACTTCTTAGCCACGTCGAACGGGACACCAACTGGGAAGGATGCAATACTGCCTGCCCAATAAAACTTGATATGCCCTGTGCGAATATCTTGCTCAGCTTCCTTGACGGCATCAGCCGGATTCCAAGTCGGCTCCGCCGCGACGCAACACGCAGCAAGAAAGGTCAATACGAGAAAGTGCGCGATCTTCATTTGCGTGAGATTAAAATCACATGCCGTGAACGAATGCGAGGTTTTTTAACGCGGTGTTATTCCACAGTGATTACTACTTTTCCTCGAGCGTGGCCTTGTTCGAGGTACTGGATCGCCTGAGGGACCTCGGCCAATTTATACGTCCGGTCGATCACGGGCTTCAGTTTTCCGGACTGCATCATATCGGCCAGGATGGTGAGGTCCTTTTGGCTCGGGTCTGCCATCATCATGCCCATCTGCTGATTCACGAACTTCGAGAACAGCATCGCCCACAGCGCTTTTCCAAGACCGCCAAGCAGGCCCTGCTCGCTTGCTCCTCCGCCGCCGATAAGGACGTATTTGCCTTTGGGAGTTAAAACGCTCTTGCATTCTGACAACGTGCGGTTGCCAACGTTATCGAGCATCACGTCGTAGCGTTCCGCGCTCTTGGTGAAGTCTTCTTTGGTGTAATCGATCACGTGATCCGCGCCGAGCGACTTCACAAGATCGACATTGCGCGTACTACAAACGCCGGTTACGTCTGCGCCGAGCGACTTCGCGATTTGGACTGCGAACGTGCCGACGCCTCCAGACGCGCCATTGATTAATACTTTTTGCCCCGGCTGAACTTTTCCTCTATCGCGCAGAGCCTGCAAGGCTGTGATGCCGGCGATGTTAACCGAAGCTGCCTGTTCAAACGTTAGATTCGCCGGTTTCAGCGCGACCGCTCGCGTCGCGCGTGGACAAACGTATTCGGCGAACGCGCCGCCTCTTCCGCCGAATACTTCATCCCCTGGTTTAAAGTTTGTTACATTCTTGCCGACCGCTTCCACCGTTCCCGCAAAGTCAACGCCCACGCGCGTGTCCTTTGGTTTGCGCAGGCCCACTCCCATCAGACGTATGATCTTCGGCGTACCTTCGATGAAGTGCCAGTCGTACGGATTGACTGAAGCCGCGTGAACTCTTACGAGCACTTGATCGTCATTGGGAACAGGCTTTTCAATGTTCTCAAGCTTCAGATGGGATAAGCCGTAGTCGCAGTTGATAATCGCTTTCATAGAGTTAGTCGGTGCAGCGGTGTAACCGCAGTCGTTACTTGATGTCCAGTAAGCGATCTCAAACCAGACCAGTAACACGACCAGGATTACGCCTACAGTCCACTTTAAGATGCGCTTCCACCGCTTATGAGGGCGCTTCTCTTTTTTTTCGTCATTCATGATTTCTCCTTCGTGTCTTTATTAGCTGACCGCTTCTTTAGCTAGTACCCCTCATTTATTCGCCGGGAGCAATCCGAGCTGTTGCATCATCGCAAGTTGATCAAATGCAGACCACTCCTCTCTTATTTTGCCATCGACGATCCGCCAGATCGTAATCCCAGCCAGTTCCGCCTTTTTGCCGGTTGCGGGCAGTCCGTTGCCCGTGCCGGTATTGGTACCGCGCGCAATCCAATAGATCGCGACCAAATCGCCTTCGGCGATCAACTTCTCAGGCACGATGGTTATGTCGGAAAATGCCTGGTGCCAACCTTTCAGCGCCACCTGGTCTTCCTCCAAGCTGGCGTTCCGATGGATGCCGTGGTTGATGAAATCTTTGGCGTAGAGTTCGCTAGCCAGTTCGAAGCGTCCTTGGCTGAGGATTTCTTCGAATGCGCGTCTGGCGATCGCCTTGTTTTGTTCCTGCGGAGAGGATGCAAAGATGAAGCCGGCAAGTAAGAATGAACAGATGCCAAGAACAGTAATTGTTTTCATGAGAGCCTACGCTGAGTTTTGGTGACTAGGTGTAGATATTCGTAATCCTTTAAACAGAAGCCAGAAACTTACGACCAACTCGAACAAAGCCATTGGTGAATCAAAGATGTAGTCGTTCACGATTTTGTTGAAGTTGGGAAAGATGAGGTAGACAAAGGCGCAAAAGACGCACCAAGCCGAACCGATTACGCCGAAGATCGACAACCCGCGCGGTATGTAGTTTGACTTCAGCCACAAGTAGGCGCACACGGTCGCGGACAAGCCGAAGAACGGCAGGCCGACATAATAATCATCGAAACTTCCGGCGAGCTGCACGCGCGCAAGTGCCTGAAGGTGGTCCGCTTGGAAAACTTGCAAATATGGCACGTCACCGAGAAGTCGAAGCGCGGCCAAACTATTGAGCGGCGCGATGAGCCACAAAATCGCGAAGACGAGCCGAAACAACGCGCCGGTCAAGGCAAGGCCACGATTGACCGGCGCAAGGATCACATAAAGTGCGCTGAGCAAAACAACGCTGCCGATTCCGTAGACGATGAAGCATGTAAGCGCGGCGCGAAATTGCGTTTGGTGCGCGAGAACGTTGCGCGCAGTGTCGGCGGCGTTGCGCGGTATGACGAGCGGGCCGAGCAAAACATAATTGCCGAAGGCGACGAGGGCGAACGCAAGCAAACCCGCGACGCCGGCGACCTTTGCGGCGGTCCGTTGGGAATTGTCGATTGTGCGCATGAGACGTTTCTGAATCTAGGCTGCTGCGACGAGCTGCTCATGCGACTGTTTCACCTTTGCGCCCTTAACCAAAAGCCAGAGCATGATCGCCAATTCGCCGAACAAGACCGGTTGCGACCAGTTGAAAGCCGCTCCGTAATACGCCGGGAAAAATAATGCGATTACGCTGAGAATGACATAGCCGAAACAGTTGATCATTAGCCAAACGCCGATGAACCGCGGCAGAAAACCGGAGCGAAAAACGAGAAGCCCAAAGGGAAAGAGCCACACCCCCCAAAAGAGCTCGTTGATCAAGATCCCTTGACTGTGCAGACGGACAAACAAGTAAGCGAGTGCGTCGCGCTGAGGTTTGTCGAAGACCGCAAGGAAATCCGCGCCACGGAAGAGGGTCAGCGCGGCGATATTGTTGAGGGTGTTGAGAAATCCTACCGCCGCCGACACCAAAACGAGAGCGACCATTAAACCAGCCCAGGTTTTATTGACACCGCTCAGTAACTTGTAGAGAGCGATGGCGAGGCAGATGAAAATCACCGACCCAATGAGATCGGCGAGAATCGCAAGACGAAACATCGTCTCGTGAGCGAGGATATTGCTGGCGGTTGCGGTGGCGTCACCGCGCACGATGAGTTTGCTCGGAACATAAATGAGGCTGAAAGGCCCGGTGACTACCATCGATGCATATATGGCACCGGCGATACGCGCCGCTTTTTTCAGTGGGTGCATGGGACTTCTCTTTCTTGTTGGTTGTTATGCGCGTGCAGAGTCGATCAAAGTGGCCCGCGATAACGGCGCAGCCGGACTGCTGCGAGCAGAAATGCCGCCGCGAAAAGCAATCCAAGCCAGAGACCCGGTGTACTCAGGTATTTGAGCGGAGTGAGTTGTGGGCAGTCGATCGAGTGCTGGTTGAAGACAAATGCCTCCGGCGCAAATCCCATCAAACGGTCTTTCAACATCGCAGCGAAATGCGAACTGCCGAATGTGATCCTCTCGAAAAACGCGATCGCGAAGAACGGCAAGACTGCCCAAATAAAAGTTGCTCGCCGCGCCCACCCTGAAATCAGCAGAGCCCAGCCATAAATCGGCGCGTGCCAAAGAGCAATCGCGGCTAATCCGTAAAGAAGAATGAACGAATTCCGAAACAGCGGAACATATGTCCAGGTCGATGCAGGGCTCATGCCATGACTTATGAGAAGCAGGCTGGTCCAAAGCATCATGACCACCTGCGTCGCCACGATGATCGCGAACGTTACCAGCGGCAGAACGACCAACGGGATTGTGGCCTTCGAGAACAATGTGGTGCGATCGGATACTGGCAGCGATTTCCAGAACAGGATGCTGCGATCGCGACGTTCGCCGTACAGCGCGTCGAGACAATAGAACACGCCAACAATGAAGGCAGTCAGTATCAACATGATTGCCGCCATGTCATACGGCGCTTCGATTGCAGCCCGCGCCTTTGCAGGATCGAGCAGCAAAACTGCGCGGCGGCGTTCCGGCAGCCCAATCGTGCTGACGAGGAAACCGAACAACACAACGACCGCAACGAGCATCGGCGCGACGTAGATCGAACGGTTCTCCCAAAGTTCTCGCCACACCGACCAATAGAACGGCTGCGGCGTGGTGGATCTGTAACCGGGGTCACTGACCCCGGTCGTCTGGGACAGAGCGTTTGATTGAGCATTCATTTCCTTAGACAAACTGACGCGGCGATAGCTTTCTGGGGAGCGCACGCGGCTCGCGTGCTGGTTCCGGCGTCCACGCCGAAACGATCTTCCGTAACGGCGAGGTGGCTCGCTCTTGAAGAGAAAAAGTTCGCGATGACGAGGACGTCATCGCCAGCACGCGAGGACGCGTGCGCTCCCCAGACACGCGCGCTCATCGCAATGCCCCTTTCTCCTCCTTGATGCTGAGGTCCGCTTTTTCTGGCTTGCTCGCGTCATTCGTCATCACGGCGACGAACAGATCGGCAATGCTCGGGCGGCGCACCTCGCCCATCGTTTCGAGTTGGTCGCGGTCAACGCGATCGAATAACAGCACGCTGCGCCCGAAAACCGGTCGTTCGTGCATCGGTTTGAGCGCGCGTGCGGCGGCGAGGTGCTCGGGATTCACCATCACTTCGACATAACGCGAATCGAATTCTTCCATGCTGCACTCGAGCACGATCCGGCCGCGGTCGATGAACATGAGGTCCGTCAAAACGTCCTGGACCTCTTCCACCTGATGTGTTGTCACGATAATCGTGCGACTGCGATCGAAGTAATCGTTTAGCAGGGAGTCGTAGAACTGTTTGCGATATAGAATGTCCAGGCCAAGTGTCGGCTCATCGAGCACGAGCAAGCGCGCGTCGATTGCCATCACGATCGCGAGATGCAACTGCGCCACCATTCCTTTCGATAGTTCCCTGACCTTGCTCGTGCGTTTGATCGTTGTTCTTGCCAGAAAATTTTCCGCTTTGGCGCGATCGAATCGCGGGTGCACGCCGGCGACGTAATCGAGCAATTGTGAGACGCGAATCCAGCGCGGCAACACCGCTACATCGGCGATGAAGGAGACATCGCGCATAAGCTCGTCGCGGTTCGTCCACGGATCGCGACCGAGCACTTTCAATTCTCCCTCGTATGAGGTGAGCCCGAGAATGGCATTGAGCGCAGTTGTCTTGCCTGCGCCATTCGGACCGATCATTCCGAGGATGCGACCTTCTTCGACATGCAAGTCGATGCCGTCCAGTGCTACAGTCGTACCGAACGTCTTGCGAAGACCGCGTGCTTCTATCGTCGCCATGGCATTAACGTTTTTTCGATGACGAGCGGCGCGCTGCTGCGGCATCCAGCTCTCTTTGTGTGAGACCGAGCCTCTCGATCTTTTCCGCGATCCGCGGCCATTCGTCGGTTAGAAATTTCTGACGTTCGCCTTTCAGCAACTGATCACGCGCACCCGGTTTGACGAACATACCGAGGCCGCGCTTCATCTCGACCAGGTCCTCATCAACTAATTGCTGATAGGCTTTCAGCACCGTAAGCGGATTGACCCGGAACTCGGCTGCCACAGTGCGCACGGATGGCAGAGGATCGCCTTCATTGAGCACGCCATCGAGAATCATATGCACGCCCCGATCGCGAAGTTGGCGATAGATTGGTTGAGTGTCATTCCATTCACGATTCATTCGGTGCTCCAAACAGCCCTTTTGCCGAGCGCGAGCGGATCGGCTTCGATTGAGCGCTGCGTCTCATATAGT
>Ga0137369_10002884_pt1 | contig 17519 bp, 20 predicted proteins | sample SagtaG_12_FD_104918 | JGI IMG/M metagenome (GOLD analysis project Ga0137369, IMG submission 104918) | Vadose zone soil microbial communities from Sagehorn Ranch, Mendocino, California, USA - Sage1_L_113_16 metaG | ecosystem: Environmental > Terrestrial > Soil > Vadose zone | place: USA... | reverse complement strand
TAGATGCGAGTGAGCCGAACGGGCTCGTCGCGGCGACGCGAACTCAAGCGACGCTCCGGCAAATCGGCACGAATTCGGCACCCATGGGTGCGTCGGACGGCGGTATCGTCGATCGAAGTGGGTGGTGGGTGACAACCCCCACCCGGGTGGGGACGTGCGCGCGCGCGTACATCAAGAACATCGTCAGCGCACCACCAGCGATCGTTCCGTTAGGCCGAGAATGCTGCGCGCGATCACAAGACGCTGGATCTCGCTCGTGCCTTCATAGATCTCGGTGATCTTCGCGTCGCGGTAGTAGCGCTCCACCGGGAACTCCTTGGTGTACCCGTAGCCGCCGAGGATCTGGATCGCTTCCGCGGTCTGCCTCCTGGCCATCTCCGACGCGAACAGCTTTGCCTTTGCCCCCTCCTCTGTGTGCCGTCGGCCCTGCTGCTTCAGCCAGGCCGCCCGGTAAACGAGCAGGCGCGCAGCATCGATCTCCATCGACATGTCCGCGAGCTTGTGCTGGATCGCCTGGAAGTCGGCGATGCGATGGCCGAATGCGCGCCGCTCGGCAGCGTACGCACGCGCGACCTCGTAGCCCGCCTGAGCGATGCCGAGCGCCTGTGCGGCGATGCCGATGCGCCCGCCGTCCAGAGTGCCCATCGCAACGCGAAAGCCACGGTTCTCCTCGTGGAGCAGGCGGTCGCGTCCAACCTGCGCACCCTCGACGACGAGGTCGTTCGTCACCGAGGAGTTGAGCCCGAGCTTTTCCTCGTCGCGGGTCACGCGCACGTGCTCCGCGTCGAGGATGAATGCGCTTACACCACGAGCGCCCGCGGTCTCGGGATCGGTACGTGCGAACAAGATGAGCGTCCCGGCGTGCCGGCCGTTGGTGATCCATTGCTTCGCGCCGCTGATCTTCCAGCCGTCACCAGTCTGTTCCGCCTTCGTGCGAAGCGCCCCGGCGTCCGAGCCGGCTTCTGCCTCTGTGAGGGCGAACGCGCCGAGCTGCTCGCCGCGTGCGAGCGGCGGAACGAAACGCGACTTCTGCTCGTCGGTCCCGTACGTCAGGATGGGCAGCGTCGCGGCGCTGGTGTGCACCGCAACCGTCACCCCGACGCCGGCATCCGCGCGCGATAGCTCTTCGAGCACCAGGATGTAGGAGAGGAAGTCCGCGCCGGCTCCACCGTATTCCTCCGGGACGCACGCGCCCATCAGGCCCAACTCGGCAAGCTTGCCGAACAGCTCGCGCGGAAAATGATGCTCACGATCCCACTGGGACGCATGCGGATCGATCTCTGCCTGCGCAAAATCGCGCGCGAGCGCCTGGATCTCCCGCTGGTCCTGCGTGAGGTCGAAGTCCACTTCGCCCGCGATGATACGTGGGCCCCTTTTGCTGCGGGCGACGCCCGCATGCTCGGTTCCGGCTCTAGGCGGCGGCGAGCTCGCGACGGATTTCGCGCAACCTCGGCTCGACGGTGACGAAGGCATCGACCACGTCAGGATCGAACTGCCGTTTTCGCTGTTCGAGGATCTCGGTACGCGCAGCACTCCAGCTCAGGGCGCGACGGTAGGGCCGATGACTGGTCATCGCATCGAGTGCGTCAGCGACGGCGAAGGCGCGCGCACCGAGCGGGATCTCATCGCGGGCAAGACCGTCGGGATATCCACGACCGTCCCAACGCTCGTGGTGCGAGCGCACGATCTTGAGGCCTTCGCCCTTGAGGAACACGACGCCTGAGAGCATTGCCTCGCCGAGCACGGTGTGCGTCTCCATCTTGCGGCGCTCCGCCGGGCTGAGCGGGCCGGGCTTCATCAGGATCCCATCCGGGATCCCGATCTTGCCGACGTCGTGCAGGAGAAACCCGTACGGCGTGCTCTGGTCGCGCGCCAAAGCCGCCTCGCCGACGGCATCCGCGAGCGCCGACGCGTAGCTCTGGACGCGCTGCGAGTGCGCACGCGTGCCCGTGTCCTTCGACTCGAGCGCGCTCGCGAGCGCCGAGACGGTCTGGAGGTAAGCGCTCTGCAACAGCTCGCGCTGGCCGCGCTCCACCTCCAGCATGTGCCTCAGATCTCGCGCGTAAAGCAACAGCTCCTCCTCAGGCCCTCGCCTACGCGTCCTGGTGGCCCGGAAAGGAACGCCGAAGAGTCCGCCCGCAAGTCGTTCCGTAACCGCAAGCAACTCGAGCGGGCTGAACGGCTTGAGCACGAAAGCATCGACGCCGGCCTTCTTCGCCGCCGCGTTGGTGCCGCCCTCCGAGCCGGTCAAGAGCACGATCGGGATGTCGCGAGTCGCCGGTGCCGCCTTCAGCTCGGCACAGAGCTCGAGGCCGGTTGTGCCGGGCATGTTGATGTCGAGCACGATCACGTCAGGCCGGACGCTGCGAATCTTCCGGCGGGCAGCAGCGGCATCTTCGGCTTCGACGACGGCGACGTCGGCTACCTCGAACGTCGTCTTCAGCAAAGTGCGAAGTGCAGGATCGTCGTCGACCAACAGGATCCTCAAGGTGCGGCGCCTCCCTTTCCGGAAACCTGAGTCCTTTTTTCGGCAGCAGACTCGACAGACTTGAGCCTCGATCAGAGAGACACCTCTGCCGGCGAGAACCCTGCAGATCCGCTTTTTATGAGTTTCTACGAATAGTCGAAGAACCCGGAACCGCTCTTTCGGCCAAGGTTTCCGGCCGCGACGAGGTCCCGCAGCAGCGGGCAAGGTGCGTAGCGGTCGTCCCCGAGTCCCTCCTGCAGCACTTCCATGATCGCGACGCAGGTGTCGAGACCGATCAGGTCGGCGAGCGCCAGAGGCCCCAGCGGGTGTGCGAACCCGAGCTTCGCGATCGTGTCGATCGCCTCCGCCCCGGCAACCCCGTCATGCAGCGCCCAGACGGCCTCGTTGATGAACGGCATCAGAATGCGGTTGGAGACGAAGCCGGGAAAGTCGTTCGCCACCGCCGGCGTTTTGCCCAGTTCCAGCGCGAGCCCCATGATCCCTGCTGCGGTCTCTTCGGATGTGTCGCGGCCCCGGATGATCTCGACGAGCTTCAAGACGGGAACCGGGTTGAAGAAGTGCATCCCGATGACCTTGTCGGGACGTCGGGTCGCGGCAGCCAGCGAGCCGATCGGGATGGATGAGGTGTTCGAGGCGAGCACCGCCTCAGGCGGCAACTCGGCATCGGCGCGCCGGAAGATCTCTTCCTTGACCTCCGCGTCCTCGATCACGGCTTCGATCATGAGATCGGCCGGAAGGAGATCGTCAACGGCCTCGATGCGTGCCAGCACTTCGTCCGCCGGAGGACCGCCCTTCTCCGCGAGCCTGCCGAGGCTCTTCCGCACCGTGTCGAGCGCGCGATCGGTCGCGCCCGGCTGCGCGTCGTGCAGCGACACGCGCCGACCGGATGCCGCAACGACCTGAGCAATCCCGGCGCCCATCTGCCCCGCTCCCACGACGAGCACGTGCTCGAAGCTCATGTCTGCGAGCCTAACGCCGCTAGGAACGACGGCGGCGGCCGATGAAGAGCCCGAACGGCAGGAGCAGGATCAGCGGCAGGAAGAAAACGTGCCCACCGGAGACGACGTAGACGAGCACTGCGATCGCAAGTCCGGCGAGAAGCACGACGAGCGTCAAGGGCATGACTGTTGTGTCACCACGACGTCGTCCCTACACCTCGAGCAACAGTGCATCCCCCTGGCCGCCGCCCGAGCAGATCGCCGCCAAGCCCAGACCACCGCCGTTGCGCCGAAGCTCGTAGATCATCGTGCCGAGGATGCGTGCCCCCGAGGCGCCGATCGGGTGGCCGAGCGCCACCGCACCACCGTTCACGTTCACCTTCTCAGGGTCGACGTCGAGCATCTTGGCCGAGTTGAGCACCACCGACGAGAAAGCCTCGTTGAGCTCCACGCGCTCGACGTCGCCAATCTTCTTGCCGGCTTTTGCAAGTGCCGCCGCTCCCGCCTTCGCGGGCGTCCGCGCCAGATACGCGAAGTCATCGGCGACATAAGCCTGCGAGACGATCGTCGCGAGCACCTCCAGCCCGCGCTTCCGTGCGAACTCTTCGCTGGTCACGACGAGCGCGCCCGCTCCGTCGTTCACTCCCGGCGCATTGCCGGCAGTCGTCGTCCCGTCCGGATCGAACACCGGCTTCAGCCTGGCGAGCTTCTCGTAGGACGTATCTCGGCGTGGGACCTCGTCGACGGTGAAGTCGCCGACAGGAACGATTTCTTCCTGGAATTTCCCCCCGTCGATCGCGCCCACCGCCCGCTCGTGCGAGCGCAGCGCCCACCGGTCCTGGTCCTCGCGCGAGATGCCGAGCTCGCGCGAGACGAATGACGCCTGCTCCACCATGTGCTTGTCGTCGAACGTGGACGTCAGCCCGTCATGGGTCATCAGGTCGATCAGCGTTCCGTCCCCGAGCTTGTAGCCGAACCGCGCCTTTTTGAGGATGTAGGGCGCGTTCGACATCGATTCCATCCCCCCGGCGACGACGACCTGGTGGTCGCCGGCCCGGATCATCTGATCGGCCATCTCGACGGCGCGGATCGAGGATGCGCAGACCTTGTTGATCGTGTCCGACCCGATCTCGATCGACAGCCCCGCCCCGATCGACGCCTGACGTGCGGGCGCCTGGCCGGCACCCCCCTGGAGAACCTGGCCCATGATCACGTACTCGACCTCGTCGTTTTCGACACCGGCACGGTCGAGCGCAGCGCGAATGACGATTGCTCCGAGCTCCGTCCCTTGCTTGTGGACGAGCGCACCGCCGAGCTTGGCGAACGGAGTTCGAACTGCAGAGACGATCACGGAGCGAGCCATGTTCCGAGCGTACCAATAGGGTTGAGGTGTGCCGACGCAGCACACGACCGTGAAGCGACATCCCGAGCGCGGTGCCTACGACCGCGCGACCATCGATCCGATTCTCGACGAGGCCTTGATCTGTCATCTCGGCTTCGTCGTCGAGGGTCGGCCGTTCGTGATCCCGACAATTCACGCCCGCGACGGCGACACCCTGTACGTCCACGGCTCGCCGGCGAGCCGCATGCTCAGGGCGGCGAAGGAAAGCGTCGACATCTGTGTGACCGTGACGCTCCTCGACGGGCTCGTGCTGGCGCGCTCGGTCTACAACCACTCGATGAATTACCGCTCGGTTGTCGTTCTCGGCCGGGCCCGCGAGGTGACCGACCGTGACGAGAAGCTCCGGGCAATGCAGCGCGTCGTCGAGCACGTGGTTCCCGGGCGCTGGAACGACGCACGGCGGCCCACTGACGGAGAGATCAAAGGCACGACGATCCTGGCGCTGGCGCTGGACGAGGCGTCCGCAAAGATACGCAGCGGCCCGCCCACTGACGACGATGCCGACCTCGGGCTCCCGGTCTGGGCCGGGGTGATCCCGCTCGGACTCGAGTCCGGTGATCCCGTTCCTGACTCAGGGATCGACGGCCCTCCGCCTGCCTACGCGGCCGAGTACGAGCGCTTGACCTAGGCCGGCGCCGTCCTTACCCTGAGACGACGATGACTCCCGCAACTCGCATCTGGGCCTGGCGCTGCGAGCGGAGCGGGAGCCTGCGCCTGCATTGATCTAGGCCAGAACAGCCCGTTCCGCTCAACCAGACCTTCCCGCCGGAAGGTCTTTTTGCGTACCCGCCCATTCAGGGAGACTTCGAGATGACCATCGCATCCGACATCAGCACAGATCTCGTCACACCGCTCGGTGCCTACGTCCGGCTGCGCCGCGAGGGTCGCGCGGCCTTCCTGCTCGAGTCCGTGGAACGCGGACGGCTCGGACGCCACTCGCTCGTCGGTTGCGGCTCGCGCCTCTGCTACCTCGCCGAGGCGGAGGCGTGCGGGGAGCCGGTGGTCGGCTATCTCGCCTACGACTACGCCGCGCGGCTCGAATCGACCGTGCCCCTTCCGGATGAGGGCACAGGCCTGCCCGAGAGCCGCTTCCTCGTCGCGGACGTGCTGATCAGGTTCGACCACGTCCTCGGCACCGCGCAGGTGATCCGCGGCGATGCCGACGCGGTGTCAGCGCTGTTCGCGCAGCCGGTCCCAGATCTTCCCGCGTCGAAGGGAAGGCGCAGCCCCGCCGCACGTACTCCAGACCGGACGGACTACGAGGCATCGGTTCGCGCGGCCAAGGAATACATCCGCGCGGGCGACGCGTTTCAGATCGTGCTCTCGCAACGAGCGGAGCGACCCACGTCGGCTTCGGCGCTGGAGCTGTACCGCGCATTGCGCCGCGTCAACCCTTCTCCGTATCTGTTCCTGCTCGAGCTCGACGGCCTCGCACTGATCGGGTCGTCGCCGGAGACGCTTGTCAAGTGCGAGGGTCGCCGCGCGGGCGTCAACCCGATTGCCGGGACGACCGAGCGAAGCGACGGTGATGCCGAGCGTCTGCTCGCATCCGAGAAGGACCGAGCCGAGCACGTGATGCTCGTCGACCTGGGCCGAAACGATCTCTCGCGCGTCTGCGTCCCGGGCACCGTCGAGGTCGAGAAGTTCCTCGAAGTGGAGCGCTATTCCCACGTCACACACCTCGTCTCGCAGGTGGCCGGCGATCTGCGAGACGGCGTCTCGCCGTTCGACCTGCTCCGCGCCTGCTTCCCGGCGGGAACGGTGTCTGGTGCGCCGAAGGTGCGGGCGATGCAGCTGATCTCTGAGCTCGAGGGCAGGCGGCGAGGGCCGTACGCGGGCGCCGTCGGCTATGCACTCCCGAAGGAGGGCACGCTCGACACGTGCATCGCGATCAGGACGATCGTCCTCGAGGACGGCGTCGCGCATCTACAGGCCGGTGCGGGGATTGTCGCCGACTCCGAGCCGACCGCCGAACACGAGGAGTGTCTACGTAAGCTCGCGGCCGTCGAAGCGGCGATCGACCTCGCGGAGTCGGAGCAGCGTTGATCCTGCTGATCGACAACTACGACTCGTTCACGTACAACCTCGCGCATCTCTTCGGCGAGCTCGGCGCCGAGGTCAGCGTACGCCGTAACGACGCGATCGACGGCGAGACTGCTGAACGCCTCGCGCCCTCGCACCTCGTGATCTCACCCGGTCCGGGCCGTCCCGCCGATGCGGGCGCGACGCCGGAGATCGTGCAGCGCCTCGCACACAACACACCGACGCTCGGGGTCTGCCTCGGGCACCAGGCGATCGTCGAGGCGTTCGGCGGCACGGTCGCGCCGGCGCGGGAGCTCGTGCACGGGAAGTCGTGCATCGTGCGCCACGACGGCCGAGGGGTCTTCGCCGGGCTTCCCGAGGAGCTCGAGGTGGGGCGCTACCACTCGCTGGCCGCGACTAGCGTCGCGGCCCAACTGGAGATCTGTGCGACCTCCGCCGACGGCGAGATCATGGCGGTGCGTCATCTCTCGCTGAACGTCCACGGCGTGCAGTTCCACCCGGAATCCGTCCTCACCCCACTCGGGCGCGAAATCGCGCAAAACTTCCTCAACGGATGATTCAGACAGTCATCTCCAAACTGCTCGACGGCACGCAGTTGACCCGCACAGAAGCGCGCGCAGTGATGGACGAGATCATGCGCGGCGAGGCAACGCCTGCGCAGATCGGAGGCTTTCTGATCGCGCTGCGCGCTAAAGGTGAGACGCCCGACGAGATCACGGGCTGCGCGGAGGCGATGCGTGACCACGTCCTCGCCGTTCGCCCCCGCCGCGACGATCTCGTCGACACGGCGGGCACCGGAGGCGACGGCACTCACACGATCAACATCTCGACGGCGGCTGCACTCGTCGCCGCCGCCGCCGGCGCCGCGGTGGCGAAACACGGCAACCGCGCCGTGTCGTCTGCGTGCGGGTCCGCCGACGTGCTCGAAGCGCTCGGCTTCACTCTCGAGCTCGAGCCGCAGCGGATCGCAAAGTCCATCGACGAGCTCGGCTTTGGCTTCCTCTTCGCCCCGTCGCACCATCCGGCCATGCGGCACGCTGCGGCCGTGCGCAAAGAGCTCGCGACCAGGACAGTGTTCAACGTGCTCGGGCCACTGACGAATCCGGCAGGCGCCCGAGCGCAAGTCGTCGGCGTCTACTCTCCCGAGCTCGTGCGAACGATTGCGGAGGTGCTTGCGCGGCTGGGTGCTCGCCGTGCGTACGTCGTCCATGGCGGCGGCGGCATCGACGAGCTCTCCCCGGTCGGCCCGAACCTCGTCGCGGAGGTGGTGGACGGCCGGGTGCTCGAACGGCAGCTGGACCCTGAAACCGAGCTCGGCATCCCGCGCTGCAGCGTCGACGAGCTACGCGGTGGGAGTCCTGCGGAGAACGCGGAGGCGATCCGCGAGGTGTTCGCCGGGAAGAACGGCGGCCGCCGCAATGCGATCCTGCTCAACGCCGCCGGGGCGATTGCGGCAAGCGGTCATGCCGCGGACCTGCGCGAAGGCCTCGAGGTCGCGCGCCGCACGATCGACTCCGGAGCCGCGGGAGAACGGCTCGAGCTGCTGATCGCCTTCTCGCGAGAGAGCGTGGCTGCGTGATGGGCCGATTCCGCGCTGCCCTCGCCGCCCCGGGCCTCGTCGCGATTGCCGAAGTCAAGCGCCGTTCGCCCTCCGCCGGGGACCTCCGTCCCGACGCCGACCCAGCACAACTCGCCGCGCAGTTCGCGAACGCGGGTGCCGCGGCCATCTCCATTCTCGTCGACGATCGCTTCGGCGGCTCGCTCGACGATCTCAAGGCCGCGCGCGCCGCGACGTCGGCGCCGCTTCTCGCCAAAGGTTTCTTCACCGAAGAGCTGGACCTGCTGAAGGCGAAGGTCGCGGGTGCCGACGCTGCCCTCATCCTGCTCCGCGACGTCGACGATCAGCGTGCGACAGCCTTGATGAATTACGCGCACGAACTCGGTCTCGAGACGCTCGTCGAGGCGCACGACGCAGGAGAGCTGCAGCGCGCCGTCGGCCTCGGCGCAAAGGTGATCGGCGTCAATGCACGCGACCTCTCGACGTTCGAGATCGACCGGGGTACCCAGCTCGAGCTGATCGCCCATCTGACCGATCACGACGGAGTGATCGTGGCGGAGAGCGGCGTGCACTCGCGCGCGCAGGGCGCGGCCGCCGAGCTCGCGGGCGCCGATGCGATTCTCATCGGCTCGGCACTCATGCGCGCAGAGGATCCTGCCGCGCGGCTCCGCGACATCGTCTCCCGCCCGCTCGTGAAGGTCTGCGGCCTCACGCGTCGAGAGGACGTCGACGCGGCCGTCGAGGCCGGCGCCGACATGCTCGGCTTCATCCTCGCGGAGGAGAGCCCGCGCCGCGCCCGCGAGGTTCTGTCCGTTCCGGATGACCGCCTCAGCGTTGCCGTGTTCGTCGGCGAGGCAGAGGAGGCCGGATCCGATTTGATCCAGCTCTACGGTCACGAGGAAGGTCGTGTCCGCGGGCGCGACGCGGTGCTCTTGCGCGAAGGCAAGACCGTCGCGCACGTCATCGACCTCCCCTGGGACGAGCAGGACCCGCTCCACCTCCAACGCGCGGCAGTGACCACGGGGCGCGTGATGCTCGCCGGGCGGCTCGGGCCCGACAACGTCCGCGAGGCGGTTCGGGCCGTCCGCCCCTGGGCCGTCGACGCAGCGTCGAAGCTCGAGGCGAAGCCGGGAATCAAGGACCACGACAAGGTGCGCGCGTTCGTCGAGGCGGCACGGTGACGTCGACCCCGGGCCTGTACGGGACGTACGGCGGGCGTTACGTCCCTGAGACGCTGATTCCGGCGCTCGACGAGCTCGAGGCAGGTTGGCGCAACGCGCAGGCCGACGAGTCGTTCCACGCGGAGCTCGACGAGCTTGGCCGCACCTTCGCCGGCAGGCCGACACCGCTGACCCGCGCCGAGCGGTTTGCGCCGGGCAAACGCCTCTACCTGAAGAGGGAAGATCTGCTGCACACGGGCGCGCACAAGCTCAACAACGCCCTCGGTCAGGTAGTACTCGCGCGGCGGCTCGGCAAGCGCCGCATCGTCGCCGAGACCGGCGCGGGCCAGCACGGAGTCGCGACGGCAACGGTGTGCGCACGGTTCGGCCTCGAGTGCGTGGTCTACATGGGCGAGGAGGACATGCGGCGCCAGCGGCCCAACGTCGAGCGCATGAACCTGCTCGGCGCCGAGGTCCGGCCCGTCGACTTCGGCACGCGAACGCTCAAAGAGGCGACGAGCGAGGCGATTCGCGACTGGATCACGAACGTCGAGACGACGCACTACCTGATCGGCTCGTGTGTCGGCCCCGCCCCCTACCCCGAGATCGTTCGCGAGCTGCAGGCCGTGATTGGTCGCGAAGCACGAGAGCAGTTCCGCGACGCTGAAGGCCGGTTGCCCGAGGTCGTCGTCGCGTGCGTCGGCGGCGGCTCGAACGCGATCGGCATCTTCGCCGGCTTCCTCGACGATGCCGACGTCCGACTTGTCGGCGTCGAAGCGGCTGAGGCTGCGTCCCTGAGCGCAGGAAACCCCGGCGTGTTGCACGGCGCCCGCTCATCGGTCCTGGCGGACGAGGACGGCCAGATCGCAGACGCCCATTCGATCTCCGCCGGCCTCGACTATCCCGGCGTCGGCCCCGAGCACGCGTGGCTGCGAGATTCCGGTCGGGCGCAATACGTGCGTGCGACCGACGAAGAGGCGCTCGACGCCTTCCGCGCTCTCACCCGCCTCGAGGGGATCATTCCGGCGCTCGAGCCTGCGCACGCACTCGCCCGTGCCCGGGAGCTGGACGAGGAGCTCGTGCTCGTCTGCCTGTCGGGCCGCGGCGACAAGGATCTCGCAGAAGTACTCGCCCGATGAGCCGCTCGGACGCTGCCAGCGGACAGATGTCGACGTATCGGTTCCCGGATGAGCTGCGCATCGACGAGCTGCTGCTGCGCGGCCCGATCGAGGCAGACGTCGACACGATCGCGCCCGCCTTTCGCGACCCCGCGGTCGGCGGCGAGGCCAGCCTGCCTCCGGTCGATGCCGACACGCTGCGCGTCATGTTGCGCGACCAGCTTCCCGGGATGCGGGCCCGAGGCCTTCTGGCCGCTTACGTCATCGAGGATCTGCAGACGGATGAGCTGCTCGGCGGCGCATCGCTGCACCACTTCGATCCGATGCGTGACGTCGTCGAGGTCGGTTACTGGCTCTTCGTCTCGGCCCGAGGTCGAGGTGTCGCGACCCGGTCGGTGCAGCAGCTGACCGAGCACGCGGCCGCGAACGGGATCTGGCGCATCGAGGCGCACGTGCGGGTCGGCAATCGCGCGTCCGAGCGCGTGCTCGAGCGCCTCGGCTTCGGACGCGAGGGCATCAAGCGGAAGTACCTCCGCCACGGCAACGATCGCGTCGACGCGACATTGTTCGCGCTCCTCGCAGACGACACGTGAAAACGCTGGTCGTCTACCTGATGTCGGGCCCTGAAACGCCCGAGCTTGCCGCGGCGGCGGTCGCCGGCGGCGCCGACCTGGTCGAGCTCGGCTTTCCGTTCTCCGATCCGCTCGCAGACGGACCGGTGATCCGCCGCGCGGCGGAGCGCGCGCTCGGGCAGGGAATGCGGACGCGCGCCTGCCTCGAGTGCCTCGCGCGCACGCGCGAGCTCGTGCCCGAAACACCGCTCGTGCCGATGACCTACTCGGCCCTCCTCGAGGCGTACGGCTGGGACCGCTTCGCGCACGACGCGCGGGCCGCCGGCGCAACCTCGCTGATCGTCGCCGATCTTCCGGCAGGCGAAAAGCCCGAGCTCCGGCGCGTCCAGCTCGTCGCGCCGACGTCGACCGACGAGCGAGTGCGCATCGCGGCCGAGCAAACGGATGGGTGGCTGTACCTCGTCACCGTCACGGGAACGACAGGTGCACGCGCCGACGACTCCCCCGCGCTGGCCGGCCTCGTTGAACGCGCGCGAGCCATCACGAACGTCCCGCTCTACGCAGGATTCGGGATCTCGACACCCGAGCAGGCGCGCGCCGCAGCCGAGCTGGCCGACGGCATCGTCGTCGGCTCACGCCCTGTCGAGGTGGGGGAGGAAGGCCCGGACGCTTTGCAGCAGTACGTCCGCACATTGCGCGAGGCTGTCGACGCGGTGGTGGCGGCCTGACCTGGCTCGTGTTGTTCGACGTCGACGGGACGTTGCTGCTGACGCATGACGAGGTGTACGTGGAGGCGAGCCGGTTGGCGCTCGAAGCAGCGTTCGGAATCTACGCCGAGGGCCCCGACGTCCCGGGCGACACGGCCCCGGCACACATTCGCCGCGCCCTTCGCACCGTGGGTGTTTCCGAGGCGGAGATTGACGTCGGCCTTCCCGGCTGGTGCGAGACGTTCTCCGCCCACTACGTTCGTCTCCTCGCGGCCGCCGACACGAGCCACTGGCAGCTCGGTCCGCATGCCGCCGAGGCGGCGGCAGCGGTCGAGCACCGCGCGCTGCTGACCGGCAATCCGCCGGCGGTGGCGCACGCGCGGATGGAACGGCTCGGGCTGGCCGAAGTCTTTCCGCGCGGGCAAGGCGCGTTCGGCTGCGAACGCGAAAATCGCGTCGACCTGTTCGATCTCGCGCGTGAGCGAGCGGGCAAATGGCCGAGCGAGCACACCGTCGCCGTGGGAGATACGCCGCTCGACGTTGCGAGCGCGCATGCGGGTGGCTGCCGCTGCATCGGTGTCACGACAGGAAGCTACGGACGGGACGAGCTCGCAGAGGCGGATGAGGTGATCGCCGACCTCGGCGAGCTACGAGAGGCGCTCGCGGAGCTGAGCTAGCGCCGCGCGACCTGTTGATCGTTCGTCACATCTACGTGACGGTGTCTGACCCCATGCCTGGCTCTTGGGAACAGGTCCGCGTGCGGAGCGAACCCCCACCACAGCGTGACCGAGCCCCGTGCGGCACTACTCGAACGGCTGGTGTCTGACACCCGGACGGCGATCAGAGACGCGTCGCAAACATCCAGCGATGGCCCTCTAGATCTTCGGCTCGGTACTGCCGCTGTCCGATTCCCGGGTTGTCCTCTGGCTCCGACAGGATCGTCGCGCCCGCGGCCTGCGCCTGCGCGTAGTGCGCATCGATGTCGGCGACCGACACGTGGACGCCGTCTACGACATACGGAGTCTGCCGCCAGGTACGTGCTTGCTCGCACACTTCGGCGTGATGTCTTGGGCTCTGGTAGTCGGGGCTCGGATACCCGAGCATGATCATGCCGCCATCGAGCTCCATGTTCACGTGCGTGGCTCTTCCTTCGTCGTCGGACCACGACCTGTCTCCGTAAAGCCGAAGGCCGCCGCGATCCAATCCGCTGCACGCCCGACGTCCTCGTAGGAAACATCGGAATCACACGCTGTTCAGGCATACGAGCTCCTTTCGCTCAGCTCCCCGGCCGCCTCGTCAAAGACGGCGGAGTGCAGGTCGACGTCGGCTTCGGTCGTCGCAGGCGACATGAGCGCCATGTTGTGGAAGGGCGTCAGGAGGATGCCCCGGTTGAGCGCGTAGAGATGGATCAGCCGGTCGAGCTCGGCGTTACCGCCAGCAGCGGCCTCGCTGCCGTTCCGCGGCCGCTCGGGGCGGAAGAGATATTCGACGCGGCAGCCGAGCCGGGTGACGTGCCACGGCAGGCCGTGCCGCTCGATCGCACCTGCAACACCGGCCTCGAACCGCTCGCCGAGCGTGATCATGCGCGCGAACGCGTCGTCCGTCAGCACCTCGCCGAGCGTGGCACGCATCGCAGCAAGTGACAGGACGTTCGCGGCGACCGTCCCGCCGATGCCGCCGACGTCCGCCCGCTCGTCCCGCGGCAGCAACGCCTCGAGCTGCTCTGCGACCTCGCGCGAGAACCCGTAGGCGGCGGCCGGGATACCGGCGGCGATCGCTTTCCCGACGGTTAACAAATCCGGGTCGAGCCCGTGCGCGGCCGTGTAGCCGCCCGGCCCGGCGCACAGCGTGTGCGTCTCGTCGATGATCAACAGCGTGCCCGTCTTGCGCGTCGCCTCCCGAAGAGCGTCGTGAAAGCCGGGCTCGGCGTGGACGATCCCGACGTTCGTCAATACAGGCTCTGCCAGGACGCACGCGACATCGCCGACAGCAAGCTCACGCTCGAGCGCCTCGACGTCGTTCCACTCGACCACCCGCGTCGTTTCCTCGAGGGCGACCGGCGGCCCGACATTCCCTTCGCGGGAGACCACCGACGCACCGTCGAGGGTGGCGAACGTCTCGTCGACGGTCCCGTGGTAACACCAGTTGAAGACGAGGATCTTCGGCCGGCCCGTGAGTTCCCGCGCGAGCCTGATCGCGAAACGATTTGCGTCGGTCGCGGTAAGCGCGAACTGCCAGCGCGGCAGCCCGAAACGGCGGGCCAGCTCTTCGCCGACCCAGAGCGCGTCCTCACTTGGGAGCATGAGCGTGATGCCTCGCGCTGCTTGCTCCGCCACCGCCCGCACAGTCGGCGCCGGGGAGTGCCCGGTCATCGCCGCCGTGTCGCCCAGGCAGAAGTCCACATACTCGTGGCCGTCCACGTCACGAAAGCGAGCGCCGTGCGCCTCCACTGCGAACACCGGAAAGCCTCCCGCCCAGCGGATCATCCACGGCATCGGCACTCCGGCGAGTAGCGAGCGTTCGGCCCGTGTCGTGAGCTCGCGCGAACGTGGGTGCTCACGTTCGAACCGTTCGAGCTCGCACGACAAGAGTCCGTCGAGCGACGCGCTCGAGGGCTGTCGGGTCCCGCTGGTCACCGTGCTAGTCAATCAACCTCGAGCGCCTGCGTGCGGTCTGTTCGATCGGGCATGATGATCCCGCTTTGGTGATGAACAGAGATCTCGTCGCAGACACCGTCGCGGCTGAGCGGCTCGGAACAACTCTCCGCCGCGTCGGCTATTCCGAAGACGCCGTCCACCGGTTGCTCGGCGAAGATGCGTACTCGAGCGAGCGCGGCGACACGCCGGCCGACGAGCGCCGCCTGCCCGACACGCCGCTCGGGACGCTGCTGCGCCTGCTCTTCCTCCAGGTGCCGGTTTCGGCACAGGACGCCGCGGCTGCACTCGGCCGAGAGGGCATCGATGCGCTCGACGCGACAGGACTGGCGGAGGTCGGCGACCAGGTCGTCCCGCGCGCCCGGATCCTGCCGATCGGGAAGGTGCTCCTCGCCTCGGACGGGTTCTCACGCGATGCGGACGACCCGGCGGACTACGTCGCGACCTACACGCCCACGGCCCGCGTCCTCGATTCCCTGACGCCTCGTCCGCGTGTCGACCGGTTCCTCGACGTCGGCACCGGAAGCGGGATCCATGCCCTGCTTGCCGCGCAACACGCGCGGCAGGTCATCGCGACAGACGTCAACCCACGCGCGATCGCGTACACGGAGCTCAACGCGGCGTTGAACGGGCTCCACAACATCGAGTGCCGCCAGGGCAGCCTCTTCGAGCCCGTGGATGGTGAGACCTTCGACCTCATCACGTGCAACGCGCCCTACGTCGTGTCCCCCGAGCGTCGCTGGGCCTACCGCGACAGCGAGTTCTCGGAAGACGAAGTGTCGAGGCGCGTGATCGGAGCTGCGGCCGAGCACCTGACGGAAGGCGGCTATGCCGCAGTGCTCGTCAGCTGGCTCGCGTTCGACGAAGACAATCCTGATGAACGTGTGATCGAGTGGGCCGAGGCGACCGGTTGCGACAGCTGGATCCTCTCCACGCTGAACTCGGATCCACTCACGCATGCCGCGGAATGGAACTCACACCTGGTCGGCGAGGCATTCGGCGAAGCGCTCGACGAGTGGACGCAGTATTTCGACTCGCTCGGCGTGCAACTCGTGAGCGAGGGCGCCGTGATCCTGCACAAGAGAAAGTCGGGTGGCGAGCACAGCGCGCGGGTGGATGAGCTCGACGAGGAGGATCTGGACGACGCCGGCGATCAGATCCTGCGCGCCTTCGAGGCGCGCACGAGGCTGGCCGAGCTCAGCGGCGACAAGGGGTTGCTGGCGGCCCGCATCGGGGTCGCCTCGAGCCTGCGTTTCATACGTGAGCTCGAGCCCGCGGGCGGGCGGGCCGTCGACGTCGAAGGCAGTGTCGAGCTCACGGAAGGGACGAAGCATGCAGTCGACGCCTCGGCAGATGCGCAAGAGTTCGTCGCCTCGCTCGACAGCCGCATGCGCCTCGACGAGGTGATCGAGGCGACCGCAGACCGGCTCGGTCTGTCGGAAGAGGAGGTGCGGACGCTCAGCGAGGAAGCACTCGATGTCACACGCGAGCTCCTCGAGCTCGGCGCGTTGCGCCTCCGCGGCGACTGACGACGAAAGTCCGCGGCGTTTTGGCGACCGCCGATCTCCGGCACGTGCAGTACGAGGTGGACGCGCGTCAAGGCGTCGGGAAGCGCTCCCGCCTGGAGCTCGCTCCCGAATACCGCGAGCGCTACTACGAGAGACCCTCGACCGCGTCGATCTCGACGAGCTCGTCCGCAACCTGCCGGCCGACGGTCTCGCGGCGCTGCTGTGCGTCGAACGTGATCCCGGGCCTGTCATCGCTCGCTGATCGCCGAGCGTCTCGAAGCCGAATACGACGCATCTGTCGCCCACCTCCGCCCCTGAGACACTCGCACGCCCATCGGCCAGCCGACGTAGTCTTCACAACAACGGAATCACGATCGACCGGGAGGTCACGATGAAAGGCGCCTCGAAGCCCAAGAAGCTGGGCAAGAAAGTAGCCCAGAAGTCACTCAAGGAGAAGCGGCAAGAGAAGCGCGCCGCATCGAAGAAGGGTTTCGGCTCGAGCTAGCCTCCGACGCGCCGGAGCCGGTTCGGCCGCAGGGTGAGCCCGGCTACGCCTTGACTGCGCGCAGGTGGAGGAAGATCGGCACGCGCCGCCACCGGCGTCCGCGGTCGGTCCTGAGTGCGCGATCCGGCACAGGCGGTTCGCGCAAACGCTCGATCAAGAACCCGGCCTTGCCGAGCGCGTCCGTGTATGTCTGCAAGGGGCGATGGGCACTGACGAAGCGCATCTGCAATCCCTCCCAGGCGACATCGTCCGCGTAATAGGAAGGCTGGAGGTACGACCCCTCGATCACAAAGGGGCTGTCGCTCTCATCTCCAATGAAGTCCCGGCCGAGTTGATGGGATGCACGATGGCGATGCAGATCCTGCCACCATCGTCGAGCACGCGAGCGCATTCTCCGATCGCTCCTTCGAGGTCCTCGACGTCCTGCAGGGACATGAACGCGATCACAAGATCGAACTCGGACTCGCCGAAGGGAAGCGCGGCCGCATCGGCCAGCTGGACGTCGATCTCTGCATCTGCATCCCGCGCGGCGGCAACCATCGTCTGCGCCGCGTCGACACCCACGACGTTGTGGCCGAGCCCCTTCAGATCGCGGGAGAGCCTTCCCTCACCACAGCCGAGATCGAGCGTACGGCGTCCCGGGGCAGGCACGAGCTCCAGAAAGAGATCGCGATGAAAACGCCAGTAGCTGTCGTGATTCGGCTCACGCACCCACGCGACGAACGCGGCCGCGTGCTCGTCCCAGGCGGCCCGAAGATCGGCCGCTTGCATGCGTTCTCTCCGGGACGGATCTGCCTGCGGCGGCATCCCCAGACTCTAGGACGAAGTGCCTGCGAGCCGCCTCAGACGGCTGTCGAAGCCGGCGC
>Ga0137369_10002879_pt1 | contig 17530 bp, 16 predicted proteins | sample SagtaG_12_FD_104918 | JGI IMG/M metagenome (GOLD analysis project Ga0137369, IMG submission 104918) | Vadose zone soil microbial communities from Sagehorn Ranch, Mendocino, California, USA - Sage1_L_113_16 metaG | ecosystem: Environmental > Terrestrial > Soil > Vadose zone | place: USA... | reverse complement strand
CTCTCAAAATTTGGATCAGCTGGTGTTCCGCCGGTCTTAGTTGCTCCACTGGCAATACGAGCGCCATCTCGCGCAGCCGTTGCTACGATATTCCCCATGAAGAAGGCTATGCCAAAATCCACGGGTATATATAACGCGATCAACAGTAGAGGCGTAATCAGAGTGATTTCGACTATGCTCTGCCCTTTTTGGCCTTTCATCTTTCGAGTATACAAATTTGTCTTCATGACGTTGCTCGTTATAGATCGTCAGGAACAACCGAATGGGGCGAAGTTACAGGGGTTAAGTTGGAGAACATCCTGTATTATATTCCCACCGCATATTGGTAAATCGGTCTATCTGCGTATAATTGGTCGGCATGTCTACCCCTAAGAAGCGTATGATTCGGTAAAAGAAAAAATTGTAGCGACCGGTTACTCTGACCCTAATGAGCTGGTTGCAGTTTCCAGCACTTGGTCCATCGGGCGAAGGGTACGTTACAGTAATCGTCGCATTCGTTAATAGAGCCGCCGGAAGTCGGTTGGCAGTCTCTCGGAGAATGTTACCAGCAGAATAGCATGCAGGCATATTGCATGTGTCGGATACCATCGTTGGATCCGCCGCCGCGATTCGCGCGCCTTCGCGCGCGGCATTTTGAGTGATTTGACCAGTATAAAATCCGAGGCCGAAGTCAGCAGGAATCCACGCAACAATTATAAGCAAGATGAAGATGAGCGTGAATTCGACTAGCGCTTGGCCTTTCGCACTCGAGCAACAGCCCAGCCGCCGTGCGAAGCGTAGCCGATCAAGGATACTGTTCCATAGTACTGCTTTGATTCCCATCGTGTTCACGACAGTTCACGAATTATGCCAGAGCCTATCCAATCCTGTTTGCCTTGGTTCACGCGGCTTTGTCTTGGTTTGGCAGTCATGTACGTAAGGCACTTCTCATCCATTTAAGTCCTCGCATTCAATATAGGCAATAGTGCCCAGTTCCGGGCGTCGCTAAGAACGCGGATACCCCTAAATTTCAAATTGTATGCATTCGTTGATCTGTGGTTGTAGGAGTCTACGCCGCGTAGGCGCTTGGAGGTGAAACCAAGTCACAAAACCTACCCAATCTGGCTCAAGCGCGTGTCTCTCAAGTCGTCGATTTCAGAAACTTCCGCCAGGGAAATTTCCAGTTGATCGCCGACTTCGGTGCGGGACTTCTTGATCGTGCCGTTAGGCAGCTCGAGTACGCTGTACGCACGAAAATGCACCGCACTCACGCGATAAGGCAACATACCTGACATCAATCCCAAAATCTGATGCGCTTTGTTTAAAAAGAGCACGTCGATCGGAAATTTCATCCCAATCGTATGAATTCCCTTGCTCGGCATCAGCCACAACGCTTCTTCGGGCCCGAGATGCGTCCTCTTCAACAGCCCGACGAGCCGAGTGAGAAAGTTGTCTGCTTTGCGAACCTTGGTGGCAAGCCAGGTCTGCTTAGTCAAGTTGATCACTGGCACAGTTACGATTCCTAATGCAACGGGTCGGAAAGCACCCGCATAATGCCGATCCCTGGAGGGCCTAAAAGAATAATAAAAATCGCCGGCAGAATAAAAAATACCAGCGGGAAAATTAGTTTGATGACGGTTTTGCGCGCGGCTTCCTCGGCGGCCTGGCTGCGTTTGTCGCGCATGGTCTCAGCGTATACCCGCAAAGATCGAGCGATGCTGCCGCCCATTTCTTCGGTCTGCGTAAGAAACGTGACCAGCGCTTTGAACTCGTCGATGCCGACTCGATCGGCCAAGCGAATCAAAGCGTCTTTACGCGCCGCGCCCGCTTGCATTTCCTGGCACGCCAACACCACTTCCTCACCGAGAGCGAGATTTTGATTATTTTGTTCCTTGCCGACGCGGTTGAGCGCCGCATCGACTCCCATGCCGGCCTCAACGCAGACAACGATCAGATCAAGCGTGTCGGGCAATGTCTCGCGCATCTCTCTCACCCGGGCACGGGCCTTCCGAAAAACCGTTAAAAAAGGCAGCATGTAACCGATCAGTGCGCCAAATCCGGCGAGCATCAAGAAGTCTACCATCGTGGACTGAGACGTCAGAGCCATGACCATCCCACCGAATGCAAAGGCGATACAGAGAAATATGCGCAAACCCCAAAAGATCCGGATCGCGCGATTGCCGCGGTAGCCGGCTTGATGTAAGCGTCGGCCGATATTATTGAAACGGTCCGGCAACTCTTTGTCACCGAAAAAGAAATTGGTGACACGTTCCCACAGAGTCGTCTCTTCGGTATCATAAAGCCGGATCGGCGCTCTCGCTTCAGATTGAGTTCCGATATTTTCCAGGCGCCGTTGAATCGCCTCCTCGGATACGGGACCTCGAGAGGCCACAAAAAAATAGGCGATGGCCGACACCAGACCGAAAAATCCTATGGCAATCAGGAGTTCCATATAAATACCCTAGATATGAACTTTGATTAACTTTCGAAACGTGAGTATTCCAGCGATTTCCAACAGTAAAGCGGCCGCTAACATCCCCCGACCGGCAGGATGGTTTAGCATCTCGTTCATCATTTCTCTCTCGCGCATGAACATGAATATCGCGAGAAGCGGCGCCACCGAGCATACCGTCCAGGCGCTGATCCGGTTCTGGGCGGTTAAACTTTTGATCAATCGCTCAATGCGGAATCGGTCACGAATGATGTTGGCCAGCTTTGTCAGCAATTCAGCCAAGCTGCCGCCGACTTCCCGCTGCACCATGAGCGCCGTGTTGAAAAGTCGAACCTCGGGCAAATTCATCCGCTCTTCGAATTTTTTCAACGCTTCGCCGAGGGGCAAGCCGAGATTGACCTCTTCAATAAATACAGAGAACTCCGTTCCCATTGGGTCCGGCATCTCCTTGGCGACGAAAACCATCGCCTGGGTGAGACCAAGACCGGCCTGGAGACTCTGGCTGATCATGTCAAGCCCGTCTGGAAATTGTTCGAGGAACTTCCTCAGGCGCTTCCAAATGATCAATTTGAGGTAGAAAAGCGGGCAAAAGAGGGCGAGCAACGCAAAAATCAAAGCGATCAATGCCGGCTGCCCCAACAGCGACGCAAGAAAAAACGTCACTCCGCCCGCGCCGACCGAACAGAGCAGAAACAACCCCGGCGTCATGTCCACGTTGGCGCGCTCCAACATGAGATCAACCTGGTGCATTAACTTGACGCGCGATAGGAGATCATTGATCCAAGGGACTTGGCTGTAAATCGAAGTTTTGAGAAGGCTCTGCACGTCCGCCTTGGAAGCGTATTCGAGCCTTCCTATCGACGTAAGCCGGCGCTTGATCCTTGCCTGTGGCGAATCTTGCACCGCCATCGGCAGCATGAAAAGGATAACGATTAGCGAAACGGCCGATAGAAAAGCAAATATCGCGATAAGGAGTAAGCTCATAGTGCTCTTCTTTTCACTCCCATTGAAACTGGCAGGAAATGCGTGTTGGGAATTCTAAAACCGTACCGTTCCAGACGGTCCATAAACGACGGCATGACACCGGTAGCGACAAATTCCCCGACCACCTTACCATTTTCCACCCCGCGCTGTTCAAACTTAAAGATAGTCTGGGTTGTGATCGTGTTCCCTTCCATACCAGTCACTTCAGAAAGCTCGATCACTTTTCTGCTGCCGTCACTCAACCGGGTCAGTTGGAGGATGACATCGATGGCGGAGGCTGCCTGTTCGCGCAACGCCCTTTCTGGCAATGCAATTCCCGCCATGAGCATCATTGTTTCGAGACGGGAAAGCGCATCGCGCGCGCTGTTTGCGTGGATCGTACTGATCGAACCGTCGTGGCCGGTATTCATGGCCTGCATCATGTCAAGCGCCTCACCGCCACGCACCTCGCCGATGACGATCCGGTCAGGCCTCATTCGCAGTGCGTTGCGAACCAGGTCCCTGGCTGTCACACTGCCCTGGCCCTCAATATTGGCCGGACGAGTTTCAAGTCGCACGACGTGCTCCTGCTGCAACTTTAATTCCGCCGAGTCTTCTATGGTCACAATGCGTTCGTTTTCCGGGATGTAATTCGACAAACAATTGAGCAAGGTGGTCTTGCCCGCGCCGGTGCCACCGGAAACAATCATGTTGAGTCGCGATTTGACGCAGGCGGCGGCCACTTCCGCCATCTGCGGCGGTATGGAGTTAAACTGGATCAAATCATTGATGGTGAGACGCTCGGCGCCGAACCGCCGGATAGATAGAACTGGACCGTCCAATGCCAAGGGGGGGATGATTGCGTTCACGCGCGAGCCGTCAGCCAGACGGGCATCCACCATCGGCGAACTCTCGTCGACGCGGCGACCGACACGAGTCACAATTCTCTCGATGATCTGCATCAGGTGGGCGTCATCGCGAAAGCGCACATCGGTTTTCTCGAGCTTGCCGTATCGCTCGACGTAAATTTGGCTCGACGAATTCACCAGAATATCAGAAATCTCCGGATCCTTCATGAGAGTTTCCAGCGGACCCAAGCCAAAGACCTCGTGCTGTACTTCCATTACAAGGCGATCTCGGTCAGAACGACTGAGCGGGATCGCCTCGGCCATGACCAAGTCTTCGAGAATGCGACGAATCTCTACCCTGACCCGTTCCATCTCCAAGTTAGAAAGCTTGGATAGATCCAAAGTGTCGATGAGCCTTCGATGAATGCGCAGTCGTAAATCCTGCAGAATGATATCCGGGCTAGTTGTCTGCAGGGATCTGAACGGTGTGCGCTGCCCATCCCCGCTGTTCCGATCAGATTCCCAACGGTCTTTGTCTGCATCAAGTGACGGATTCTTCATTACACTTACCCCTTACTTAATTAATCCACGAACTGGCGGCAAAAACCGGCCGAAGAGACCTGACCTTTTGTCATCCTCGACTTCCGCCCTAGACGACCCCGAATACACAAAAGTATGTGCTACCGCATCCGTTAAGCTCAGGTAACTCTTGGCGATATCGGATCTTGGGTCACATTCTTGAATCGATAATCCTTGGTTAACCGCTGCAATCGCGACCGGATAGTTATTCGGCAACGTCCAAAAAACCTTGACGCCGAGCGCTTTTTCAACAGACTCTAAAGTCATCAACTTGCTCTTTACGTAACGATTGAGAATCAAGCGAATTTTTTTGTCATAGATACCCATGCGTTCAAAAAGTTCTAGCGCCCGATGAGCGCTCTTTAGCGAAGGCACATCCATTTCGGTTATGAATAGGATCAAATTCGCCTTGTCGAGAACCAACGCCAGCATGTCGTCAAATTCCTTTGGCGTATCGACGACGACATAGTCAAAAGACTGGGCCAATACATCCAAGATTTCGTCGATATCCGCGGGAGTAATACGCCTGGCATCCTCCGCATAAAAGGGCTCTGCGAGGATCCTAATTCCAGACGCATGCTTCACGAGCGAGCCGTCGAGAAAAAGCGGGTCGATACGCTTTAAGTTTTTGACCAGATCGAGGATCGTGTAGGAAGCATCGATGTTAAGAAAACTCGTCACCGAACCAAATTGCAATACGAGATCAACCAAACAAACGGATTTCTTCTGGGCCACGAGACACGCCGCCAAGTTGGTTGCCGCGGTGGTGGACCCCACTCCGCCCTTGTTGGAGGAAATTGCGATGATGTGCCCGCGTTCCGCGCCTTTCGTAGTGTGAACATCGATCTTTTTGCGAATCGAATCAAAACATTTGAGAACTTCGTTCCAGTTGAACGGTTGAGTAAGAAATTCCTCGGCTCCGGAACGCATGGCGCGCAGAATTGTGTCCGGCGCGCCGGTCGGCGAGGTCATCATGATCCGGACGTTGGCGAGTCTAAGTTTGATTTGTTCCGCGACGGCAAAAGCTCTCTCGGGATCTCGGTTGATGTCGACTACCGCGACAACGGGCCCATTTCGATTTTTGAGGCTGTCAAAAGCCTCCGCGTACGCGAATACTCTCGGCTCTACTGAGACCGCTGCTTCTCTTTCGAGCTGCTGCTTGAGGGAAGCGAGGGCAAGACTATCCTCGCCGATTAAGCAAATTGCTAATTTCATGACATTGCGCTACCTGGTTGCTGATTCAAATCCATTTCGCCCTTTGTATTACCCCCCTTAAGGAATCGATGCGCCGGGCGCCGCTGGCTTTTTCCCTTCAGATCCGCCGGGCAACGGCACTTGACGAATATCTGGATCGTCGTATTTTTCAAGCGACGGCAGCGGCGGCTTTTCACCGGGCTTCATCGTACGCACAATCCTGGGCGTGATCACGAAAACGAGCTCCGATTCCTTGTTGCTAAATTTGGTACTTCTGAATAGAGCGCCCAATATTGGAACATCTCCCAGCATAGGAAACTTGGTCAAGTCTTTAACCACCCGTCGGTCCAATAACCCACCAATAATAAGGCTCTCGCCTTCTTTCAGCTCCACTCGGCTCAGGGTGCGGCGGACTTCGACACCGGGAATCCCGTTAACAACCGTAGAACTGATTTGACTCACTTCGGGAAAAACGCGCAGATCGATTCGATCCGACCACGTCAGGGTTGGGATAAAATCGAGACGGACGCCGAACGGCTTAAAGATGACGCCAAAAGTATTCGCCGTAACGGCTACGACGGGAAATTCACCCCCGGCCAGAAAGCCGGCACTCCGTCCGTTTTTCGTCACGAGTCTCGGTTGCGCCAGTATTTCGGCCACATCTTTATTTTGAAGCGCTCGATACAATGTGAGTAATTGATATGCGCCATTGACATAGGAAAAAGAACCAGTCAGGGGAGGAACGTTGAGTGTTGAGGTGGTTGTTCCACCGGTAGTTGTAGAACTCTGCAAAAGACCAAATGCGTTACTGCCGATAAAGCTATTGGCGCTCACATGGGAGTGGCTCTGAAAAATATCAAGGCCGATCTCTCTGAGCTTATTCATCGCGACTTCCGCTACAACAACATCCAATTCAATCTGACGAATTTCCGTGATCACCAGCAAATCGATGAGCCCCTCGATTACTTTTTTGTCAGCCCACCTGTAGACATCAGTTATCGAATTCTCTTCCTCAAAGGCCAAGCTACCGCCTCCGGCGAATCCCACACCCGACGATTTGATTGTCGCCTGCGGAGCAGAACCTAATGTAACCGACTGGCTCGTCGCAGGACTTACCTGTGCCGGCGGTTTCGGGGGCAAATACGTCACCGCGATTTCTAAAACCCGGTCGTAAACGGTCTCGTTTGATACTTCTCCTCGCAACACCAAAGAAGCTCCCGAAATCGAGATATCAACCTTTTCATTCGGAAACACTGATCGCAGTTGCCCGCGCAACGAAGCTATATCCGGCGCGACGACCAAATCGTAGTTCGATACTTCGCCCTTTTCGTCAAAAATAATGAGCGACGTGGTACCAACATTCTTACCGTTAATTAACAGCTGGCTCGGCGCCACTACGAGTACGTCCGCCACCTGAGGCTGCGAAACCGATACACGCTTGGCCCTTTGGGCAAGCCGAAATACCATGGACTTGTTAACGGTTACCGTGATCGTTGGTGTCGTCTGCGGCTGCGCCGTGACGTCATGCGCTGCCAGTGCCAACAAGAAAGCTACCGCTGCCACAATCTTATTTAGCCGCCCCCGGACTAAACAACTATTGATCATGTACGCTCCCCTTCCCAGTTAGAATTCCACCACGTTTCGAGTACTGCCATGGATAACCTCGACCCGATACTTATCGGGCGGAGGCGGCGTGACCGTGCCGCCGGACACCTTACGAGGTGCCGCTGCAAGCGACAAGAGGTCGCGCTTGTTACTGCCAATGGTTGTCGTTTCTTTGTCATCACCAAGACCGCGCAAAGCGAGCACGATTTGCCCCTCTGAAGAGGCAAGAGACATTTTCTCCGCTTCTTCCGGCGTAACTTCCAGGGTGATTGAACGCGCGAGCTGAGGTTTGCCGTCCTTTTGTTCGGTATTTTGCGCGACTGAAAGAACCCGCTTATTCTGCAATACGATTTTTGAGATCTTCATGTCTTGGTTAGCACCCACGGGCGTGGTGGTAAGAATGATATCGACTCGGTCGTCGGGAACAATAAATCCGCTGACACCGATGATTTCGTCGACTCGAAGCGCTAACGCGCGCTTTCCAGCCTCAAGCCGAACCGTAAGCCCGGCACCCTCGCCTGCCAGTCGTGACTCTAGGAGAGGTTCATTGGCTAAAATCTTAACTCGATTCACTTTGCCTACAACTTGCTGCGGCGAAGAAAATGCCCCTGCAGGGATCGAAGACTTTGGCCATGGCGTCGTCTTGATCAACCCTTTTTTGATCGCCTCGTCATTTAGAGTGGTTCCCGGGGGGATATCTTGGGCTGCGACGACAATCTCTTGGTTTGCCTGCCGCAAGATATCAGCCTCTTTTTGTTGGGAACTGAGAAAATTGTATATTCCGTATGCGGCAATTAGACCGAAAAAAACCGCAACGACCAGGGCAATCTTAAGCCTATTTTGCATAGCAGCTCCTCATCAAAGGAAATTATTTGTCAAGAAATTACCGTCTGCTCTCCAGATTCCCCAGTTGGTCATCCCGGTGTGGACTCAGAACCCCGCCCACTGACCATTCGGGTCGATATAGTATGCGATAATTGTTCCAGCTGCGAAGGCGACTCCCCACGGAACCGAATCGCCATGCTCCCGAGTCCGTTTTTGCACAGGATCCGGCAACACATATCCCATGCTCAGCACCGCCACTTTCAGATCCAACCAAGATTGTCTGAAACGGGTGAAACGTGCGAGTCCGACACCCAAGTAACCGATGGCGATCAATCCTGCAACGAGAGCTGAATAGAAAAAAACCCGAGGTAGCCAATACACTCCCAACAGTGCGCCGACAACACCGAAATATTTAACATCGCCAGCTCCGATCCATCCAAAGGCAAATGGAAGAAGTAACACACCAATTCCCACAGCAAATCCCGTAAGACTTTGAATCAAATGCGCCGTGCCCTGAAATGCGTTCAAGAATACACCGCAAAGCAGCCCGACAATGATAAGCCAGTTCGGGATTCTTCGCATTTTTAAGTCGAAGAAGGCCGAAAGTCCACTCACCAAAAAAATAATGTTATCTGCAAGTGTCAAACGTTTAAAACGGCATTATTAACGGCCAGAGCGTACACTTCATCCAAAAGCTTGTCAATAAAATTTCAACCGCTACCGATTACAACCAAAACCAGGGCTCGGTAGTGAGAGTAAACCCACTGCCGAGCCCGGTTGTTGATAAACCGCGGTCGATGCACCTTAAATCCTACGAAGACGACGTACAATTAGCAGGATCGCCGACGCAAGCCGTTACTCTACTCCAGCCGCTGGCTAACTGATTGCCAATGTTGGTATTCTTGATCGCGACCCAGAACACCAAGGCCACTAGAACAACGATCAAGGTATATTCAACCAAACCTTGACCATCCTCCTCAACTAACAAACGTTTTAGAAGCTCCATGAATCGTTCACCCCCTTTCTTGGTTTGAGCTGACTTTTAACTTCCCAGACTCCGTGTCAACTAACATGCGCGATGAGAACGCAGAATGCGTGCCAGTACGAAGAATTACAGAATTTCAACTAATTACCCCTCCGGCTCTCCGAGGATGTGCGTTCTGCTTGACAAAACTGACACCGGCCACGAATTTGCTGTCACAAATTGCACAGCCATCTGGGTCAAGATTTGACCCACAGCAAGGCCACGTGCCTACTGTCAAGCACAGGGCAATCTAAGAACCGTCCGTATTTAGTTACGTTTTATCGAAGCACTGGTCCTATTTGTTGAACCAAACACGACCGAAATGGTACTTCTTCAAGGGATACCGCGATAGGTACGTATTTTGCGTCAGCGCAGGGGTTAGATTAGTTCGCACCATTCGTGACCACGTCTCCTGAAATCTTGGACCGGTCTATATACATACTGAATACTGAAGTTTGAAGGAAACTAGAAGATGAACAATGACCAAAAGGATAACGTCCCGCTAACCGTGCTCGTAATTGAGGATCACCCGGATCAGCGAGACCTTTTAGCCATCGTGCTCCAGCGTGAAGGATATCGGGTGATCACCGCAGCAAACGGTGTAGAAGCACTGGAAAAGCTCGAGACGGAAAACGTACAAATTGCTCTATCCGATATCATGATGCCGAAAATGGATGGGTTTGAACTAATCAAGCGCATCCGCAGCAACGCTGCGTTAAAGAGCATATACCTCATACTCATCACCGCGAGAATTCAAGAAGGAGACCGCGTTCGCGGATTGGATCTCGGCGCCGACGATTACATTACCAAACCATTTTCGTTTTCCGAACTGCTCGCAAGGATACGAGTTGGGTCCCGGGTTGTCCAATACCAGCAACACCTCGAGTATCAGACTCAGGTCGACTCCCTTACCGGCCTTTTCAATCGCCGTGCCTTCGAAAAGAAAATTCACGAAGAGTTTGAGCGTTCAAAGCGTTATCATAGCCCTTTGTCTTTGCTGATCCTGGATATCGACAACTTCAAAATGATCAATGACACCTACGGCCATCATGGCGGCGATGCCGCGCTGGTCAAGATATCCGAGACTTTTCGCGAGAAGACGCGGCAAAGCGATTTTCCTTCAAGATATGGCGGCGAAGAATTCGTTCTCGTTTTGCCCGAGACGGATCAAGAAAGCGCGGTCCAAGTCGCGAGCAAAATTCACGAGGCCATTCGTTCATGCGCTTTCGGCACTACCACTCGTCCCTTTACCCTCACTGTCAGTATCGGCCTAAGCTCAACTGCTGCGAAATTCTATTCGGATTGGCGAGAACTGCTGGACGATGCCGATCGGGCGTTGTATGTTGCAAAGAATTCAGGCAAAGATCGTATCGAGATTTGGGAGCCCGAAAAAAAAACTAGCCCCATTCAAGCTTCCGCGCATCCCTGATTAAAAAATGTTATCACAGAACCTAATCCTTGCGGCTATCGCGTTTGCCGGGTTAGCCGTGGGAACCACCCTGCTCGCTGACGAGAATTACAGCAGTCTAAGATCCGTTTTCCAGGCGGGACAGCATCGCGAAGCGTCCGTTCAACCGCGCCAGAGAACAAAACCGTCGAGCGAGGATGTCATGTCGAGCCGGTTCGATTCGCTGACAACATTGTTAGCGAAGAATAAGGAGCTAATCGTTTACGGGGGCATCGCTTCTTTTGGGATTCTTATGATGGGGCTAGCCATTGGCAACGTCTCATCCAATTCCAAGAGCAAAACAGCCGAACAGCTCGAACAGCTCAAGCAGGAAAAGGAGAAGGCAGAAAATCTTGCCAAACTGAAATCAGAGTTCCTAAATCAAGTTTCCCACGAGTTACGCACGCCGCTGGCCGTCATCATCGGTTATATCGAGTGTATTACGGACGGACTCTACGGAGAAATAGAAACAAAACACCAGGAGATTCTCCAAGTCGTCGCCAAGCAATCGACTCATCTCAAAAATATGATCGACCAGATCCTGATTTACTCGCGCCTGGAAGCGGGTAAGCAGCCGCTCCGAATCGAAGATCTTCAACTCAACAAGATCGTGAGTGATTTAAGAGAAACTTTCGATTTTCTTTGCCGCCAGAAAGGCATCGAGCTTCGTTGGGAGCTCCCGAGAGAGCCTCTGCCGATACGTAATGACGCGATACGCTTAAAAGAGGTCGTAAGCAACCTCTTGCAGAACGCGGTTAAATACACCGACCACGGCTCGATCGCCGTACGCGTAGCGTCACTTCCATCAAGCGACTCGGTCGTGGTCGAGGTCAAAGATACCGGGATGGGAATTTCTGAACAATATTTGACGAGTATATTTGAGCCATTCATGCAAGCCCACAAAACATCTTCTGAAAACTCACGCGGTGGCATCGGATTGGGTTTGAGCATAGTAAAAAAACATCTCGAGCAGGTGAAGGGAACTATTTTCGTTGAGAGCGAGCTCGGCAAAGGGTCCACATTCAGGATCATTCTTCCGAGAAATTTCGAGAAGCAGAAATCGCGAACGAGCCACTTGCTTGGTCTGTTAAGGCGAAGCCGCTCAGCGTCCCGTGCCGATCATCCGGTCTTGAATCCAAGCGCCAACGTAACGGGACCAAAGTCTGCAAATACTAGCCACGCCGTTGGTTAGTTTTTTACTCACTATCACGACGCGCAGACGCGTAATGCGCATTTTCGAGCATACTTGATCCGAGCCTAATGGTTAGCGACGGTCCAATGGCATCGTCAGAGAGGAAGGCGATTTCGACGATCCTGTTGCCTTCAATTGGCAACATGATTTTTGTCGGGCTACTCTTTGTCCTGATCTTCAATTCCGGCCAGGGGCTGCTGGGTGACGGCGACACGGGCTACCACATTCGTACGGGTGAAGTGATTTTACAGACGTGGCGCGTGCCGAACCACGACACCTATTCACTCCACGTTCCAGCGCTCAAATGGACAGCTCATGAGTGGATGGCGGAAATCATAATGGCCGCCATATACAAAATCGCCGGCTTGACCGGCATCGTCGTGTTCTTCGCCTTTCTGCTCGCAGCGACTCATTGGCTACTCTATTATACGTTGCGAAAGAAATCTCAAGATATTCTACTGTGCACGTTCATTGCCGTGCTTGCGACAGCGACTTCTTCATCTCACTGGCTGGCCCGCCCACACGCCTTTTCGCTGCTGCTCACTGTGACTTGGTACCATCTTTTGGACCGATTTCAATACAAAAACGAGCGCACGTTGCTCTACTTGCCCTTAGTCATGCTGCCCTGGGTCAATCTCCACGGTGGTTATTTCTTTGGGCTAATTTTACTGGCGATCTATCTCGCCGGCAACGTCGTTTGCTCCATTAGCGGACGACCCGAACAATTACAGCGGCATCGAAGTAAGGTGAAATCGCTGGTTCTAGTTCTTATCGCGACCCTAGGAATCTGCACCATTAATCCCTCCGGGTTCGAAATTCTTTGGTTTCCAATTCGGGTTACGTCTGACCACTTTATGGTGGACCGAGTCGCGGAGTATCTCTCACCCAACTTTCACGATTTCCTGCCATTTAAGTTTATGCTATTGGCGGCGATCGGCATCATTGCTCTGTCGCGAGCGCCGCTGAATCTGATCGAGGTCGTCCTGCTGACGCTAGTGACGTACATGGCGCTTTATTCCGTTCGACATGTTTCGCTTTTCGCAATCGTCGTCGCGCCGATGCTGCTCAAGACCGGTGCTAGTATCATTGACACACTACCCCAATCATTTTCGCAACTTTACCGTGACCGCAACCGCAATCTGACCGCAGTCGATATCAAACTGCAGGGCTATCTTTGGCCCACCGTCGGCGCGCTTTTTGTCCTTGGCCTTGTCGTGACGGGAGCTATTCGTTATCAATTTGACGACAAGAGATTTCCTGTGGCGGCGGTTGAATTTCTCAAGAAAGAAATCGTCTCGGGAAATATGTTCAATAACGACGAATTTGGCGATTACATTATATTTTCCGCCTGGCCAACCTATCGCGTCTTTATGGACGGCCGGTCCGACATGTACGGAGAAAAGCTTGGGAGCCCGTATCTAAAGATCACCAATGTCCAACCAGGATGGAAAGATATTCTGAGTAAATACAATATCAGTTGGATTATTTTCGATACTTACTCGGCGCTGACGACCGCTCTCCGCGATCAAAAAGATTGGCAGCCGATTTATTCAGACCAAGTAGCTACTATATTTGTTAAGAAAGACGCGGCCCACGCACCGCTGCTTGGAAGATATCCTGCCGTAACTTTGTCATATGAGCGCTAATGTCCCGGATCAATCAGGGTGACGTGTCAACGGGCCCGAAACACCGTACGGTGTTTCGGGCGCATGACGAATTTGTGCTGAGGCGCTCGAGCATTTCTTATCCCATCCGTTAATCCAACGGTCAAATTGACGACGAAAAACGTCAACAGATCTCTCGGATGATTATGATGCGACAGGATTCTCAAGGTCTAGCTTCTGGTCATGACACTTTTGTCTCGGCGCCTGCCGTTTCTGCCATTAACTGTTCGACAACTGGGTCGGCATATGGCTGCTCAGTGTGTAAGTATCCGAATCTAAGCGCCTAACACGGCACGAATAGAGCGCTGGCATAAGCATTGCTGGTAGACACGTCGGATCGCCGAGGGTTGCTGCAATTATGATTTGCTCGCCGTCCATAGGCGATCCTGTTCGCATGCCCTTGAAAAAGAACACGACGATGAAAAGCAATCCTGTATCGGCGGCCAGCAATTCTGAATTTGAATTACGCGCTCGGCAAGCAATCCTGTCGGCCAAGCACAGCGTCCCGCAGATGGCGGTCCTGCTATTTGCGTTTGATGCTGCTAAGCATGGACTCTGTCCCGGCGACGCCAATTCTACAGCTTTTTACAATTCCATTGCGATGAGGTTAAGGGGTGGGCTGCGCGATTCCGATACGGTTTCGTTATTAAACAACGGTCATATCGGTGTCCTCTTGCAATCCGTGCAGGGGTCTCAGGACCTCGAACTGGTCACAAATCGGCTTTTGACCCGGCTTGAGGAACCAGTCCGTATCGACAACCGAAAGTTTGCCCTTGAACCCAGGATAGGAGCATCTCTATTTCCAGAGCACGGCGACAGCGTCAGGAGCTTAATCGAACACGCGGAAAACGACGTCGCGTCGGTCACAGTAAAGAAACCCTTCACAATATTTGCTTCACATCCTGGCGGCCCAGTCAGTGCCAGGCAGTGGATGAGCGAGCTTCGGCAAGCGATCGTCTCGGATCAATTGTTCCTTACATTTCAACCCAAAGTAAGTCTCCTACAAGACCGCGTGACGGGCGTCGAAGTATTGCTCCGCTGGCAACATCCTCAGCACGGAATCATCGTTCCCGACCGATTCATACCTATTGCGGAGCGCACCGGGTTAATCATTCCATTGACTCTATGGGTGCTTCAGCAGTCGCTGTTGCAATGCCGGCAATGGAGGGAAATCGGTTTGGATATTAGCATAGCGGTCAATCTGACGATGTGGAACCTCGAAGCACAGGAGCTTCCGGACCAGATCGAAGCGCTGTTACGTGATACTGGCGTATCGCCAAACAGTCTGGAATTGGAAATCACGGAAACCAGTATTATGAACGATCCGCAGCGAGTGATTCGCACGTTAGACCAGATTCGCCAATTGGGGGTACGATTCGCAATCGACGATTTTGGTACGGGCTATTCATCGTTCGCCTATCTTACCAAGCTCCCCGTGTCATGCATCAAAATCGACAAATCATTTATACAGAATATCGAGACTGACCGGGATAGCTCCGTGATCGTTAAATCCATTATTGATCTGGGTCACAATCTGGGCTTAAAGGTCGTCGCGGAAGGAGTTGAAACGGCTCAGGCAAAGAGAATATTGAGCGTTTTCCAATGCGATGAAGGCCAGGGATACTATTTTTGCCGACCAGTGCCCGCTGATGCGATGACTCACTTCTTGTCGCAGCCTCCCGTTACACCAACCAAGCAGGCGCCGCTAATGCCGAATGCGAGAGAGAACGATCGTTTACCATTGGCCCAGAGTTACGATCCGAACACATAGAGGCCAAATTTAGATCAGTGCGTGCCCGATTTCCGACTTGACTTAGTAGCGGTTCCCGAGCAAAATATCGCCGTATATTAAAGACGGTATGACGAAAGGGATCACGACTATGAAGAAACGATTGGTTAACGGACTCTCTGCGGTAATTGTCGCCATTGCCGTTTTGGCGCTGCCCGTTCCGGGCAGGACACAGCAATCGCCTGCGAAGGAGGACAACGGCATATTCGTGCTAGGGAGCATTTTGATGTCCATCCTGCACGTGCCGCTTAAGTTAGTCACTTGTGTTGGGACTCAAGCGACCGCAGCGGTGGCATACACGGCAACCTACGGTGTACCGGGCCACTACGACGGCGGAACCAACGGGAAAGATATCGGTGAAACGGCTCGTCGCAGCTGTACCGGGAGCTGGTTTATCACGCCGGAACAGGTCAAAAGCGACTACGGAAGTTGAATTTTCTGTCGCTGTCACCTATCGCGAAAGCTGCCCTAATTAACCTTCTCCTAATTAACCTTCTAAGGTGAATTTGCGGGGGCTTCTTTGATTGCCGGTCAAATCGGGCCCCGAGGAAGAGTGGCCGACCTAGCGGCTCTGATGTTTTTGGCCGCTCTTCTCCATCGATTCCGCAGTCCTTCTTAAACCCTCCTCCACCAGGATCCTCGGGCTATAACCCAGAATGCGTGAGGCTAACGTAATAGCGGCCAACGAGTGGCGCACGTCACCGGGCTTTGGATCGGCGTAATTCACAGTTGCTTCGGCGCCTAGGATACGCTTCAGCAAGTGTATAAGGGTGTTTAGACTAATGCGCTCTCCGCAACCTATATTGAAGACCTTTCCAGGTGCATCACTAGCTCGCATAGCAAGCAGATTGGCCTCGACGACATTTTCCACATACGTAAAATCGCGGGACTGTTCGCCATCGCCGTAGACTGTGATGGGCTTCGCCGCTAAGAGAGCACTCATGAATTTGGGAATGACAGCCGAGTACTCTGAATGGGGATCCTGACCAGGACCAAAGACGTTAAAATATCTCAGGCTAACCGTTTCCAAACCATAAAGATCATAATACAGATTACAATACCGCTCGCCGACCAACTTCTGTAGGGCGTAGGGGGAGAGCGGATTGGGAGACATCGCCTCGGTCTTCGGAAGAACCTCCGTGTCGCCATAAGCCGAAGACGATGCCGCATAAACGAACCGACGGACCTCTGCCCTTCGGGAACTGTCTAAAAGATTCAAAGTCGCAGTTACATTCGCACGGTTCGTAGCGATCGGATCGCGGACCGATCGCTGAACCGACGGAACAGCTGCCTCATGAAAAACGTAATCAATTCCTTCGACGGCATGCTTACTGACCCGATCGTCAGCCAAATCCCCTTCTATAAACTCTATCGAACCGCGTAGATCTTCCAAGCGAGCCGATTGACCTGTTGAAAGATTATCCACGACCCGGACTACAGCTCCATCGGCAACAAGACGTCTTGTGAGATGGGAACCGATAAACCCGGCGCCGCCAGTAACGAGGTAATGAGTAGACATTAGAGTTCGTGCTCAGTAACCAGCAATCGACGGAACCAGCGCAAGAACTGGTTGTGGAGTACTGCCTGGCGCAGAAATCTAAATTTCGATCGGCTAGCTGTCATTATGCCTTGCGCATTGCTCAGGCGCTTCAACTATGTCGTGTTGTTCTCGCTGTAGCCATGCAGTTAGCCTCAATCCGCGATGTATTCGGCGGGGCCAGCTCAGATATTGTGGAGCGTTTTCTCTCGGTTATCCCAGAAAGCGAAACTGTCTAGGCGCAAAAAGTCGAACTCCCGATAAATACGGCCATCGAGAAGTTACACAATGTTTTGGCTGAACCCGGATTCCGCAGTTGGTTATGAAAACTTTCGGTCGCCGACAAAGTGATTGTAGATTGCGGCTTTGAACACCGTGACATCTTGCAGCTTTCACCCCGTTTCAACTGCGGCGCAGTTAGAATCTCCGTGG
>Ga0137369_10002860_pt1 | contig 17594 bp, 19 predicted proteins | sample SagtaG_12_FD_104918 | JGI IMG/M metagenome (GOLD analysis project Ga0137369, IMG submission 104918) | Vadose zone soil microbial communities from Sagehorn Ranch, Mendocino, California, USA - Sage1_L_113_16 metaG | ecosystem: Environmental > Terrestrial > Soil > Vadose zone | place: USA... | reverse complement strand
GCCCTCGGCGGCGCGCGCCAGCATCAGGCAGCCCGACACGAGCTCGCCGTCGACCAGGACCGCACATGCGCCGCAGACGCCGATCCCGCACGTCTCACGAACGCTCGCGAAGCCGGCTCGGCGTAGGACCGCGAGCAGCATCTCATCGTTCCGCGCCTCGACGTCGACGACCGATCGATTGACGCGGAGCCTCACGGAACCTTCACCGCCGTTCGCGCGTCAACGGCGCCGAGCACGGTCTCCGGCGTCATCGGCAGCTCGGTGACGTGGACGCCGAGCGAGCCGAGCGCATTGCCGATCGCCGCCGGCACCGGCGGCAGCGCCGTCTCGCCGAGGCCGTGGATCTCGGCGCCTTCGCGCTCGATCAGATCGTGGGTCAGCTCGCCGGGGAGATCTGCAAAGGCCGCGATCTCGTAGTCGGACAGGTTCGCGTTCACGACCTGGCCGTCCGCGAAGTCGATGGCCTCGAAAAGCGCAGTGCCGAGCCCCATGATCATCGAACCCTCGTTCTGGAGCTCCGCGCCGGCGCGGTTGACGACTCGGCCGGCGTAGATCGAGGTGTGCAGCCGGCGCACCTCGATCGCGCCTGTCTCCTCGTCGAGCGCGACCTCGGCCGCCGCCGCGCCCTGGTGCCAGTGGTGCGAGGCGACGCCCTGGCCGGTGTCCGGGTCGAGGCCGCCGGGGATCTCCATCTTGCCGTGGCCGCGGCGGCCGCCGCTCGCCTTGAGGTCACGGACGGCTTCGCGCACCGCCTCGCCCATCACGTACGTGGAGCGGCTCGAGGTCGTGCGCGTGTCGTACGGCACGACGTCCGTGTCCGGATCGGGGAAGCGGATACGCGAAACGTCCACGCCAAGCTCTTCGGCGGCCAGCAGCGAGATCGTCCGACGTGCGCCCTGCCCCATCTCCGCGGTGGCGCAACGAATCGCGTAGCCCTCGTCGTCGACCTCGACGACGATCTCGGCCCGCGACGGCGTCTGCATTCCCTTCATCAGCGCCGCGAGCCCTTTGCCGCGCCGGCCTTCGTCCCAGCGGACCGCGTGTGCTGCCGCCTTGAGACATTCCGCGTAGTGCACGTCGTGCAGCTCCTCGCCGGTGACGTAGCGGTCGCCTTCGCGCAGCACGTTTTGGAGCCGCAGCTCGAGCGGATCGATGCCGAGCTCGTCGGCGAGCAAGTCGACCGCGAGCTCGCGCGCCCACGTCGACTGCATCTGCCCGTAACCGCGGAAGGCGCCGTTCGGCGGCAGGTTCGTGTAGACGCAGTCGGAGTCGACCCACGCGTGCTCCCAGCGGTACGGGCCGGGGCCGGCGAAGCCCATCTTCTGAGCGACGCCGGGGCCGCAGTCGGCGTAGGCGCCGGTGTCGGCCCAGCACCACATCCGACAGGCGACGAGGGTCCCATCGGCGCGCGCGCCGAGCTGGACTCGGATGACGGCCGGATGGCGGTTCAGCGTCTGCCACTCCTCGTCACGGTCGAGCACGGCCTTCACCGGCCGCCCCGCCTTGCGCGCGAGCGCGGCGACGATCGCCTCGAGCCGGACGAACGTCTTCGCGCCGAACGCGCCGCCCATCGGCGGGCAGACGACTCGCACCGACTCCTGCGGCAGGTCGAAGATGCGCGCGAGCTCGCCGCGGAGGTTGAACGGCGTCTGCGTGCCCGTCCAGACCTCCAGCCGGTCGCCAGACCAGCGCGCGACCGACGCATGAGGCTCCATCATCGCGTGCTGCGCTCCGGCGACCCGGAAGGTGCGATCGATCACGGCATCGCACGAGCTCCACAGCTCCTCCGGGTCGCGGCCGTGGCGGATCCGGAAGCGGTGGCAGACGTTCGTACCCGGCTGCGGACGCATGTCGAAGTACGCCGCGTCGTTCTCGGAGACAGCCGCGGTCTCGTGCACGAGCCGCGCCCCCGGCTGCGCCGCCTCGACCGGGTCGTAGCTCGCCGGCAGCTCCTCGTAGTCGACCTCGATCGCGTAGAGCGCCTCGGTCGCCTCGGCTCGCGTCGGCGCAGCGACCGCCGCGACCGGATCGCCCGCGTAGAGAGCGCGGTCGATCGCCAGCACCGTCGAATCCTGGATCTGCGGCCCGTAGCGGCCGTAGCCTCGGATGTCGTCGCGCGTGATGACGACGCCCGATACCGCGGAAGCGTCGATCGACCGGACCCGCGCGTGCGGGTACGGCGAGCGGAGGATGCGCGCGTGCAGCATTCCGTCGAGCTCGACGTCCTGCGAGTACGTGACGCGGCCGCTGATCCGTGCGTCGATCACGCGGCGAGTTCCTCGAGCGCGCGGCGAACCTCGACCGCGATCACCCGCTTGCGGTAGGCGGCCGAGCCGCGGACGTCGCCGATCGGCTCGATTGCGTCGGCGTACGCGCGGCCGATCTCCTCGGGCGCGGCGTCCGGATCGCACAGCTCCGGGAAGAGCTGCGGCCGGTGCGCGACGGCGCCGACGACGATGCGCAGCGCGCCCGGGCGACGAACTGCGGCGACGCCGACGCACGGCCGGTCCTCGTGCGAGCGGGTCCGGAACTTTCGATATGTCGCGCGCGCCTCACCGTTCGGGACGACGACGCCTACGATCAACTCGTTGGGTTCGAGCGTCGTCTCGTAGTGGCCGACGATCAGCTCCTCGACCGGGATCTCACGCTCTCCGCGCACCGACTGCACCACGACGCGCGCCTGGAGCGCCGCCAGCATCGCCGGTGGGTCGCTCGCGTAGTCGGCGTCGGCGAGCACGCCGCCGACCGTCGCCTGGTTTCGCACCCGCGGGCTCGCGACGACGCCGAACGTCTGCGCCAGCGCCGGCCAGCGTTCCCGCACGACCGGCGACAGCTCGACCGCCCGGTGCGTCACGAGCGCGCCGAGCCGCAGCCCCCGCTCGTCCACCTCGATCTGATCGAGGCCCGGCACGCGCTGGAGCGAGAGGAACGCCGTCGGCGTGAGCATTCGCTGGTTCATCAGGATCGCGAGGAAGGTGCCGCCGGCAACCACCGTCGCGTCGTCGCGCTCCGCCCGCAGCCGCAGCGCCTCGTCGAACGACTCGGGCGCGAGCCAGTCGGGCTCCGGCCACGAGCTCACGCAGCGACCTCCAACAACTCGACCGCGCGCTCGTAGTACGGCCGCGCGAGCTCGCGCGCCCGCGGCAGCCGGATCCGTTCGAACGTCCAGTCGAGCTTCGCCCGCGACTGCGCCGGCGTCGCGCGGCCCTCGTGCACCCACCGCAGCACGAGCTCGCCGTTGACCTCGAAGAACGAGATCGAGTCGGCAGCCTGCACGAGGTCGGCGTCCCCCGATCCGCCGACCTCGTGCAGGCGGACGAGCTCGCCCACTTCGTCGACGAGCGCCGCGTCCGCCCCCCGCTCTCGCAGCCACTCGCTCACGATCCGGGCCGATCGCTCCGAGTGCTCGCGGAGGTAGTTCTCGTCGTCCGGCGCTAGCGTCGGATCGACGGGCGGCCCGCCCGGGAAATGCCGCTCGATGTCGTGCGTCAACGCAGCCAGTCGAACGGCCTCCGACGCATCCGGTTCGAGCGCGAGGGCCCAGTCACGCGCGCGCACCAGGTGGTGCGCGTTCCGGTACGGCGCGATCCATTCCTCCGCCCGCTGCTCGAGGTCGTTCACAGCGTCGTCACCGGCCGAGACTGGAGGAGGTAGAGCCTGTCGTCGATCGCCCATTCGATGTCCTGCGGCTTTCCGAAGTGCCGCTCGAGCCGTTGCCCCATCGCGGCCAGCTCACGGAGCTCATCGGCCTCGAGCACGCCCCCGCTGACGAGGTGCTCCCGCTTCACGCCGCCGTCGCGGTCGAGGACGTAGTGGTCGGGCGTGACCTGCCCCGAGACGACTTGCTCGCCCAGCCCGAACACCGCCTCCGCGATCATCTGGTCGCGGCGGCGCTGCACGGGATCGGCCGTAAAGAGCACACCGGACTTCTTCGGCTCGACCATCTTCTGGACGACCACCGCCATGCGCAGGTCGTCGAGCGACCCTTTGCGCGCGCGATAGAAGAGCGCGCGCTCGCTGAAGAACGACGCCCAGCACTCGACGACGAGCCGCGACACCTCGGCCGCACCGAGGACGTTCAAGTACGTCTCCTGCTGGCCGGCGAAGCTCGCCGCCTCCGAATCCTCCGCGCAGGCGGACGACCGCACCGCGACGAGCCCGCCGAGGCGCGCGTACGCGGCCTCGACCTCCTGGGGCGCCTGCGCCTCCCGGACGAGCGCCTGCGCGCCGGCGTGATCGCCCTCGCGCGCGAGGGCCCGCAGCCCGTCCGCGTCGACCGACTCCTCGAGCAGCGTCGACGGCACGACGAAGCCCGGCGGCACCGGCAGCCCGGCGGCCGTCATCGCGGCGAGCGACGCGCCCTTGCCGCCCGCGAGCGCCACGTCGGCGCAGCGCGCGTCGTCGAACCAGACGACCTCATTCATCGAGGATCGCAACCGCCCGCACCGGCGCCGCCGTCGTTCCGATCCACTTGACCGGGAAGACGGCGAGCTTGAAGCCGTGCGGCGGCAGCTGGTCGAGGTTCTGGAGGTTCTCGAGGTGCCAGTAGTCGTCCTCGTTCATGACGAGGTGCGCCTCCCAGAAGTGCTTGCCCTCGAACATCGCCCAGACCGGCGGGTCGAAGGTGATCGCGTCGCAGCCCATCATCCGCACCCCCTGCGCGATCAGGTGGCGCGTCGCCTCGGCGGTCATGCCGGGGTGATCGGTGCGGTAGCGCTCCTCGGTGTTGTACGCGCCCGCGCCGGTGTGGATCAGGACGATGTCGCGCTCCTTGAGCGTGTACCCGACCTTCGCGAGCGCCTCGTCGATCTCGTGGGGAAAGATGCGCGACCCGTTCTCCTTGTGGCGGAAGTCCAGGACCACCCCGTCGGAGAAGCAGTACTCCAGTGGGATCCCCTCGACGCCGGGCGCTTCCGGCCCGCGGATGTGCTTGACGGCGTCGACGTGCGTGCCGACGTGGTCGTTCTGGATGATCAGGTAGCTCGCTGTCAACGAGGTGGCGCCGTAGGCCGCGGCGCCGATCCGCTCGGCGAACTCCTGCCAGCTCTCGTAGAGCACGAGCGTCGGCGGCGGCACGCGCGGGAACGTGAGCATGTCGCGGTGCACGTCCATCGACAGGTCGACGAGTCGGGTCATTCCGGCTCCTTGAGGAGAAGGTCGGCGAAGTGCTCGACGTGGTGGCGGAGGACGCGCCCGGCCTCGTCGGGGTCGCCCGAGCGGAGCGCTTCGAGGACCGGGACGTGGAACTCGACGAGCTCGGCCGGGTCGATCCCGGTGGTCAGCAGCGTGATGATCGTCCGCGCCTCGATCCGAAGCGAGCTCCACACCTCGAGCAGCGTCGCGTTCCCCGCCGCCTCGACGATCACGCGGTGGAAGCGCACGTCGTGCTCGACCTGCCGGTGGATATCACCTGCACGGGCGGCGCGCCGCATCGCCGCGAGCTCCGCCTCGAGCGCCTTAACGTCGCCGTTCATCCGTCTCGCCGCCTCGCGCCCCGCGACCTCCTCGAGCGCCGCTCGCACCGGGTAGATCTCCGCCATCTGCGCCCGCGAGACCGCACGCACGCGTGCCCCCCGGAACGGCTCCGACTCGACGAACCGCAGCGACTCCAGCTCCCGCAGCGCCTCTCGCACCGGCGCCTGGCTCGTCCCGAGCTCCTGCGCGATCCGCGTCTCGACCAGGCGGTCGCCGGGTTTGTAGGTGCCGTCGAGGATCCGCTCGAGGACGAGCTCCTTGACCTGCTCGCGCAGCGGGATCTTGGTGACGACCACTACGCCGCCAGAATTTCGACGACGCCCGTCGATCCGTTCACCCTGATCCGGTCGCCGGTCTTGATCTGCTGCGTCGCCGTCGACGTGCCGACGACCGCCGGGATGCCGAACTCGCGGGAGACGACTGCCGGGTGCGACACGACGCCGCCCGCATCCGTGACAAGGCCGATGATCTTCGTGAAGAGGACGACCCACGCGGGGTTCGTCATCCGGCAGACGAGGATCTCCCCGTCCTTGACTTGGCCGAACTGCTCGAGCGACTCGACGAGCCGCGCCGGCCCTTCCGCGACGCCGGGCGAGGCGGCGAGGCCGACGAGCTCCCCCGCCTTCTCGTGCGGCTTGCGGTGGAACTTCTCCGGAAAGCCCCACAGCCCGTTGTACGGGAAGTCGAGCGCTACCTGCGTCGCCGTCCCGACCCACTCGCGCGGCCGGATCCGGTACGCAGCCTCGCGCTCGTCACGCCGACGCGACACGATCGACTTCGCGCTGATGAGCGACGCGTCGGCCATCAGCTCGCGAAGCTCCTGGTAGCGCAGGTACATGACGTCCTCGGCGTCGTGCAGGTCGCCGCGCTCGACGAGCTTCCGCCCGATCGCCATCAGCACCAGCCGCAGGCGCGCGTTAGTCCCCTGGTCGACGTAGAAGTGGTGATCCGGAGTCAGCGGGTTCATCTTCAGCGACATGTCGAGCGAGCCCTGCAGGCGCTCGCGGCCGTCGGCGGGTGCGTCGTCCATCAGCTCGTGCACGGCCGCATCGAGGTCCTCGCGCACGGCGGCGATCGTCGCCGGATAGTCGTAGTCGCTCTCGAGGTAGCCGCGGATCTGCTCGACGACCGGCGCCGGGTCCTCGCGCCAGGTCTTGAAGGCGAACTCGTGTGACCAGATCGCCTTTGAGCCGAACTCGTTCGCGTAGGGCGTGAGCCGCTCCTCCACGAACCGGCGCCCGCGGTCCGAGAGCTCGAGCGCACGGACCACGTCGCCCGCAGTCTCCCCGGAAAATGCCGCGCGGAGCGTCTCATCGCCCTTGACCTCCTCCTTCAACCGCCAGAGCGCCTCGATCGAGTCCCAGTTGCGGTCCTCGACGGAGTTCATGAGCCGGCCGACGAGCGCGGGGTCGACCTCGCCCTTGACGTCCTGAATCGTCGCGTTCAGGCCGAGGGTGGAGGAGAACTGCGCGAAGTTGATCATCCAGTGGATCTTCCAGTGGCGGTCGTGGATGTCGATCGCGTCCTCGAGCAGGACGGCGACCTCGACGAGCGACGCCGCCTCCGTGTCGTACTCGTCGAGGTAGGCGAAGTTGCGCTCGATCTCCGGACGCAGGCGATCGCGCCACCAGTCGATGAAGTTCTCCGCGTAGTGGGGCAGCGCCCAGCCGAGGTACGCGCCGATCTTGGCCGCGTAGTCCGAGTCGCGCGGCACGCGCGGGACGTAGCGGCTCTGGTACTCCGTCGCCTCGGCATGGATCGTCGGGTCGGCGGGAATCGCAGCGGTGTAGACGTAGCCGTTGATCTGCTTCGCGATCCAGTCGCAGGCAAAGGGCGTGCCGAAGCGCCGGAACATGTGGTCACACGTGAGCCACCAGCCGCCGATGTCGAAGAACATCGGCGAAACCGGGTTCGGGATGTGCAGGTCGTCGTAGATCCAGAAGAGCTCGCGCTCTCCCTCCTCCCACTCGATCGGGAAGTCGTCGTCGCCGTAGAAGCTGCCGAGGACCTCCTGCGTCTGAACCGCCATCGCGCGCCCCTCCGTTCGCTCCGCCTGACGACCAAGATCATCGATGATCGATGATCCTTCGCGCAAGTCTTATTGAACGGTGAAGCCGCCGTCAACGTCCAGCACGTGGCCGGTAACCCATCCGGCGTCGGGCGAAGCGAGCCAGGCGACGGCCGCTGCGACGTCCTCGGGAGAGCCGAGGCGGCGGAGCGGGAACTGCGCGGGCAGCGTCTCGCGGAGCTCGCTCCAGTTCGGCCGGTCGACTGCGGCGAGCGCCGTCTCGACGATATGGGGACACACGGCGTTGACGCAGATCCCCTGCGGACCGTACTCGACCGCGAGCGCACGCGTTAGCGCCAGGATGCCGCCCTTCGCGGCGGTGTACGCGGCGACGCCGGGTGCGGCAGTGTGCGCGAGCGTCGAGGCCACGTTCACGATCGCCCGGTCGCCGGCGCTCGAGAGCATGTGGCGAAGCGCCGCCCGCGTGACGAGAAACGGCCCCCGCAGGTTGACGGCGAGCTGCTCGTCCCACCGGTCTGTCGTCAGCTCGTGGGCGAGCACCCCGCGCCTGATCGCGCCGGCGTTGTTGACGAGCACGTCGAGGCCGCCAAAGCGCTCGACGGCTGCTGTGACCATCCGCTCGGCGTCGTCCTCACGCGCGATGTCGCCCGGTACTGCGAGCCCTCCGATCGCGGCGGCAACCACGTCCAGCGGGTCGCGCCGCCGCCCGCTCACTGCGACCGCGTAACCGTCCCGCGCGAGCCGCTCCGCCGTCGCGCGCCCGATCCCGGTGCCACCGCCGGTGACGAGCGCAACCCTCACCGCCGGGAGTATGGGCCCACGTAACGTCCCGGGATGCAGTTCGAGAACAAGATCGCAGTCGTCCTCCGCGACGACCTCGCCGTCTGGCAGAAGACAAACGTGACCGCGTTCCTCGTCAGCGGGATCGCCGGCACGGACCCGGAGGTCGTCGGCGAGCCGTACCGTGACGCGTCGGGCAAAGCGTACCTGCCGATGTTCGTCCAGCCGGTGCTCGTCTACGAGGCGGACGCAGCCGCCCTGCGCAGAGCCTACGAACGAGCGATGACTCGCGGCGTCACCCCTGCCATCTACACGGCCGAGCTCTTCACGACCGGCCACGACGAGGCGAATCGCGCCGCGGTCGCCTGCGTCCCCGCGGAGGATCTCGATCTCGTCGGGATCGCGTTCCGGGCCGAGCGAAAGACGGTCGACAAGATCGTCGACCGCCTGCGTTTCCATCCGTGACCGTTCGCTCGTGGTGCGACGGTGTTAGGCTCAGCTCCAGACATCCTCTTCCACTTCGGTGGAGGGGTGCGAGACCGCCGCGAGGCGGTCTCTGCGTTTACAAGGGACGTTTACAGTTCGCCTGTCGTGCGGGCGAACGTCTACGTCGACGGCTTCAACCTCTACCACGCGCTGAGGGATACGCCGTACAAGTGGCTCGACCTCCGTAAGCTCGCGAGGTTCCTTCTCCCGAACGACCGCATTCACCGCGTTCGCTACTTCACGTCGCGTATCACGGTGCCGCGCGACCAACCGAAGGAGCAGAATCAGCAGGCGTACATTCGGGCGCTGAAGACGCTGCCTCGCCTGTCGGTGCACTACGGCACCTGCCGTTCGGACTCCGAGTTCCTGCCGCGCGCGGGCGGAAAGCCGGGACAGCACGAGCTCGTCATCGAAAGGAAGCAGAAAGGATCGGACGTGAACCTCGCCTCGATGCTGCTCGCGGACGGGTTCCGCGGCGACTACGAAGTCGCCGTCGTCGTCTCCGACGACTCCGACCTGGTCTTGCCGATCAAGATCGTCACGAACCAGTTGCGACTGCCGGTCGGGGCGTACGCGAGGCTCACATCGCCGACGCCCCCGGCCGCGATTCAGTCGCCTGACTCGTACTTGAACGAGATGCCCACCCTGACGCGGTAGTCGGCGACCTTGCCGTCCTCGATCGTCACGTCGAACCTGTTCACCTCCGCGATTCGCAGGTCGCGGACGGTGCGCGCCGCGGTCTCGACGGCGTTGCGGGTGGCAGCCTCCCATGATTCCGCGCTCGTGCCGATCACCTCGGTGACTCGGTAGACGCTGTCGCTCATCTCGGCTCTCCTTTCGTTCGGTTGCGGTCCTTAGATCCGGACGAGTGTCTTCCCAGTTGTTTCCCCGCGCATGAGCCGCGCTAGCGCCTCCGGCGCGTTTTCGAGCCCCTCGACGACCGTCTCCACGTAGCGGATCTTCCCGTCGCGAAGCCAGCGGCCGATGTCCCGCTGCATGTCGCCCATCATGTCGAGGTGCGCGCTCCCGCGAAAGCCCCGCAGGGTCAGGTTGTTGGCGACCGCCTGAAAGAGGTTGCTCGGCCCCGGCGCCGGCGTCGCGGCGTCGTAGTCCGAGATCGCGCCGCACATGGTCACGCGGCCCCATGGGCGCAGCGCTCCGAGAGCGGCCTGGAGATGGTCGCCGCCGACGTTGTCGAAGTACAGATCGATGCCGTCGGGCGCCGCCTGCCGGAGGAGCTCGGGCAGCGGACCGTCCTTGTAGTTGAAGGCGGCGTCGAGGCCGAGCTCGTCGAGCAGGTAGCGAACCTTGTCAGACGAGCCGGCGCTTCCGACGACGTAGTGGCCGCGGATCTTCGCCATCTGCGCGACGAGGCTCCCGACAGCGCCCGCGGCCGCCGACACCCAGACGACGTCACCGTCGCGCAGCTCGCCGACGCGGAAGAGACCTGCGTAGGCGGTGAGCCCGTTGCCGCCCAGCACGCCGAGGTAGGCCTGCGGCGGCGCGAGGTCGGTGTCGAGCCGCGTCAGCGTGCCGAGGCCGGCCAGGGCTTGCTCCCCTGCTTTGACCACCGCGTACTCGCGCCACCCGGAGGCGTGCCAGACGGTGTCGCCCTGCTCGAACCCCGCGGCGCGAGACCCGACGATCTCGCCGACGGTCATGATCCCTTCCATTGGTGCATCGAGCGGGAACGCGACGAAATAGCCCTCCGGCCCCTTCTCGCGCAGCCGCAGGCGAAGACCCGCGTCGACCGACGTCCAGGTGTTCCGCACGAGCACCTCGCCCGGGCCGGGCTCGCGCACGTCTTTCTCCACGATTCTGAAATCGGACGGCCGGACCTCGCCGCTCGGGTAGGCAGTCAGCTGCACCTCGCGCCCGGTGAGTGCGATTCGCGTCATCACGCCGCCAGATAGAGAACCTCGCCGACGAGTGCCGGCTTCTCCTGCCCCTCGACCTCGATCGTGACTCCGACGCGGTAGACGATGCCGATTGCCCGCCGCTCACTGCCTTCCAGCAAAGCAAGCAGCCGGATCCTCGCCCCCGTTCGCACCGGGGCGGGAAAGCGGATCCGCTCGATCCCGTAGTTGACGCCGAGCGAGCTGTCGCTGATCTCCAGGAGCTCGCCGATCAGGACGGGCAGGAGCGCGAGCGTCAAGTAGCCGTGCGCGACGGTGCCGCCGAACGGGCCGTTCACCGCCGCCTCGGGATCGACGTGGATCCACTGGCGATCGCCGGTCGCCTCGGCGAACAGGTTGACCTGCTCCTGTTCGATCGTGCGCCAGGCTGTCGTGCCGAGCTCACGCCCGGAAGCTTGCTCCAGCTCGGCGATCGTGAGGGTCGTCGTCATGATTTTGGCGTGTAGGCGCCGCCGACGCGCTCCAGCATCTCGACCATCGTCGCCGGCGCCGCGCCGTCGGGCAGCCGGTCGAGCAGCTCTTCGAGCAGCTCCCGCGCACCCCACGCGCCGTTGCGGGAGAACAGCTCGCCGGGGCTCCACGGCTGCAGCATGTTGACGGCGCCGCCGAAGATATGGAAGACCTGCCCGGTGATCCCCTGCGCCTCGTCGGCGCAGAGCGCGACGACGACCGGCGAGTTGTTTGCGGGATCGATCGGGTCGAAGCCGCCGTTCCCGGTCGGGAGCTCGAACGCCGACTCGGTCATCCGCGTGCGCGCGTTCGGCGCGATGCAGTTGACCGTCACGCCGTAGCGGCCGAGCTCCTGCGCCAGGATGATCGTCAGGTTCGCGATGCCGGCCTTCGCGGCCCCGTAGTTCGACTGGCCGAGGTTGCCGAAGACGCCGGTCGGGCTCGAGGTGTTGATCACCCGCCCGCGCACCTGCTCGCCCGCCTTTGCCCGGTCACGCCAGTGCGCGGCCGCGTGCCGGGTCGGCGCGAAGTGGCCCTTGAGATGCACGGCGATGACCGAGTCCCACTCGGCCTCGCCCATGTTGACGAGCATCCGGTCGCGCAGGATGCCGGCGTTGTTGACGAGGATGTCGAGCCGGCCGAACGTCTCGACCGCCTGCTCGACGAGCCGCCGCGCACCTTCGAAGTCGGCGACGTTCTCGCCGTTCGCGACCGCACGGGAGCCGAGCGCCTCGATCTCGGCGACGACCTCCTGCGCCGGCGTCAGATCCGATCCCTCGCCGCTCAGCGAGCCGCCGAGGTCGTTGACCACGACGCGCGCACCTTCGCGTGCGAGTGCGAGCGCGTGGGCGCGGCCGAGCCCACGTCCTGCGCCGGTGACGATTGCGACCTTGCCGTCGAGGAGCGCCATCACAGCCTCTCGATCAGCGTCGCGGTGCCCAGGCCGCCGCCGCAGCACATCGTCACGAGCCCGACCTGCTTGTCGGAGCGCTCCAGCTCGTGCAGCAGCGTCGTGATCAGGCGGCCGCCGGTCGAGCCGAGCGGGTGGCCGAGCGCGATCGCGCCGCCGTTGACGTTCACCCTCTCGACGTCGGGCTCGAGCTCGCGCTCCCAGGCGGCGATCACGGACGCGAACGCCTCGTTGATCTCGACGAGGTCGACGTCGTCGAGCGTCATCCCGTTCCGCTCGAGGATCTTGCGCGTCGCCGGGATCGGCCCGGTCAGCATCAGCACCGGGTCGACGCCGACCGTCGTCTGGTCGACGATCCGCGCCCTCGCCTTCAGCCCGAGCTCGTCCGCCTTCGAGCGGCACATCAGCAGCACGGCCGAAGCCCCGTCGGACACCTGCGACGAGTTGCCGGCGGTGACCAGTCCGTCCTCCTTGAAGGCGGGCTTCAGCTCGGCGAGGGCTTCGAGCGAGGTCTCCGGCCGGATGCCCTGGTCGGTCGTGTAGACGTCGCCGTTTACCGCGAACGGCAGGATCTCCCGCTCGAACCGCCCCTCCTCCGTCGCACGCACCGCGCGCTGCTGCGAACGGACAGCGATCTCGTCGCACTCGCGGCGCGAGATCCCCCACCGCTCCGCGATCAGCTCGGCGCTCAGCCCCTGGTTGACGAGCTGGTGTCGCTCCATCAGCTCCGGCGGGAACGGCGTCCCGAGCTCCTGGTGCAGCTTTCCGTTCACCGAGAGCGGGATGTGCCCCATGTGCTCGACGCCGCCGCCGATCGCGACGTCGTGCACGCCGGTCGCCACGAGCGCGGCCGCGAAGTTGACCGCCTGCTGGGCGGAGCCGCACTGACGGTCGATCGTCGTCGCCGGCGTCTCGATCGGCAGGCCCGCCTGCAGCCAGGCGTTGCGGCCGATGTTGTAGGACTGCTCGCCGTACTGCTGGACGCAGCCGGTGATCACGTCCTCGACCTGCGCAGGCTCGATCCCGGCCCGACGGATCACCTCGACCCACGTCTTGCCGAGCAGCTCGTTCGGATGGACGTCCTTGTAGTAGCCCTTTTCCGGATGCCCGCGCCCCACCGGGGTGCGAACTGCCTCGACGATCACGACCTCGCGGCCTTCCATTGCGTCTCCCTCTCTAGGTGGTGACGATGCCGCCGTTCGGGCTGAGCGTCTCGCCGACGAAGAAGCCGGCGTCGTCGCTCGCCAGGAAGGCGACCGTCCCTGCAATCTCCTCGCTGCGGCCGAACCGTCCGATCGGCGCGCGCAGCCGCTGAGCTGTCCTGAGCTTGTCGGCGTGCATACCCGCGGTCGGCGTCTCGATGAAGCCCGGGGCGACCGCGTTGACGCGGATGCCCTGCACGATCAGCTCCTTCGCGACGGCGCGCGTGAAGCCGAGCACGCCCGCCTTGGCCGCCGAATAGTGCGGGTAGCCCGTGCAGCCCTCGATCCCGCAGACGGAGGCGATGTTGACGATGACGCCGCCGCCGCGCTGCGCCATCGAACGCGCTGCGGCACGCGTGCCGTAGAAGGTGCCGTCGAGATGGACGGCGAGCATGCGGCGCCACTCCTCGTCTGGCAGGCGGATGAGTGCGTCGAGCGCGGTCGTGACCGCATCGCCCGCCGCGGCCTCTTCGAGCTGCTGCTCCGCGCGTGGCGTGACCCGCTCCGCCTGCGCCGTTGCCGCGATCCCGGCGTTGTTGACCCAGACTTCGACCGGCCCCAGCGCGGCCTCGGCCTCCTCGAGCGCCCGCTCGACGGAGGCGCTGTCGCTGACGTCGGCGGCGATCCCAACGCCACCGGCCAGTTCCGCCGTTAGCTTGGCCGCGTGTTCGTTCACGTCGAGCACCGCGACCTTCGCGCCCTCCTTCGCAAAGCGCAGGCAGATCGCCTCGCCCAGGCCGGAGCCCCCGCCGGTGACAACGGCGACTTTGCCGTGGAGCATCACGGGACGACCACGGCCCGACCGTTGACGGCGCCGCTTCGCAGTCGCTCGTAGCCCTCGATCGCATCCTCGAGCCGCAGCCGCTCGACCTCGATCTCGAGCGCACCGGACCGCGCGAGCGCCACCACCTCGTGCAGCTCCGGCAGCGTGCCCCAGCTCGGCTTGGCGAGCGACCACTCGAGCGGGACGCGGCCCATCTGCGTCGGGAAGGTGCCGCCGCCGAGGCCGACGGCGCTGACATGAGCGCCTGGGGCGAGGATCGACGCGGCGAGTGCAAGCGTCTCGTCGGTGCCGACGAAGTCGAGCACGAGGGCGGCGCCAACCGGCCCCGTCTCGGCCCGCACGTCGTCGGTCGCGTCGAGCGCCACGTCGGCGCCGTGCGCGAGCGCCGTCTGCCGAGCGCGCTCGCGCGGGTCGCTCGCCACGATGCGCGCCGGCGAGAGCTCGCGCAGAAGCTGGACGGCGACGTGGCCGAGCCCGCCGACCCCGATCACGACCGCAGTTGTGCCGGGGCGGAGGCGCCAGAGCTCGCTCTTGAGCGCGTGGTAGGGCGACAGCGCCGCGTCGGTGAGCGGCGCGGCGCGCAGCGGGTCGAGGTCGCCGATCGGCACGAGCAGGCGCGGCGACGGCACAACGAGGTACTCGGCGAGGCCGCCGTCGTAGCCCAGCCCGCAGCCCTTCCCGCGGCGGTCGCCCCCGCGCTCGCAGAGGTTCTCGGCGCCGCGGGCGCACTGCCAGCAGGTGCCGCACCCCCACGGGCCGTAGACGAGAACGGCATCGCCCTCCTCGACGCCGCTCGCCCCAGGCCCGAGCGCGGCAACGGTGCCCGCGTTCTCGTGGCCGAGCGTGAACGGGAGCTCCCATGAGAACGTCCCTTCGGGCCACTCCATCACGTGCAGGTCGGAATGGCAGAGCCCGGCCGCCTCGACCTTCACGAGGACCTCGCCCGGCCCGGGTTCCGGCACCTCGACCTCGCGAAGCTCGGGCTCGGCCTGCCAGCGGACGAGTTGGACTGCCTTCATCGAGCGCCGTTCACCCCTCCACCGAGACGGCGTCGAGCACGTCGGCGAACTTCAGCTTCGCAGCCTCGCGCCGCTTCGGCACGTACTCGCTCGGCAGACCGTCCTCGGGCGCCTCGTAGCCGCGGAGGATCTGCCGCGCGACGGACTCGCGGTGCACCTCGTCGGCGCCGTCGACGAAGCGGGCGTGCCGCGCGTAGCGGTAGAGCATCTCGAGCGGCATGTCCGTCGAGTAGCCGAGGCCGCCGTGGAGCTGGAGCGCGCGGTCGATCACGTCATGCAGGACCTTCGCGCCGTAGAACTTGATCAGCGAGACGTCCATCCGGGCCGCGCTCGAGCCGTACTCGTCCATCTTCCACGCCGCCTGCAGCGTCATCAGCCGCGCCGCCTGCATCTCGGCGGCGGAGTCAGCGATCCAGTTCTGCACGGTCTGCTTGTCGCGCAGGAGGCCGCCGCGCACCTCCCGGTAGAGCGACCGCTCGCACATCATGTCGAACGCCCGCCGCGCCAGCCCGAGCCAGCGCATGCAGTGGTGGATGCGGCCGGGGACGAGCCGCTGCTGCGAGATCAGAAAACCCTCGCCCTCCTTCCCGAGCAGCGCGTCCGGCCCGAGACGAACGTTCTCGTAGTAGATCTCCGTGTGCCCGCCGAGCATCCCCCAGTGCGGGTACGGATGCTCCATGTTCGGGACGTCGCGCACCATGTTCACGCCGGGCACGTCGGCCGGGACGACGAACATCGAGGCGCGCTCGTGCGGCCTGGCCTCCGGATCGGTCACGGCCATGACGATCAGGAAGTCCGCGATCGAGCCGTTGGACGTGAACCACTTGTGCCCGCTCAAGACGTAGCCGTCGTCGTCCCGAACGGCGCGCGTCCGGATCCGCGTCGGGTCGGAGCCGGCGACCTCCGGCTCGGTCATCGAGAAGGCCGACTTCAGCTCGCCGGCTAGCAGCGGGCGGAGCCAGCGCTCCTTCTGCTCGGGCGTGCCGGCGATCGCGAGGATCTCGCTGTTGCCGGAGTCGGGCGCCTGGCAGCCGAACGCGTTCGACGCGAAGAACGACGTGCCGAGGATCTCGTGCATCAGGCCGAGCTTCACCTGGCCGAAGCCCTGGCCGCCGAGCTCGGGCGGAAGGTGCGCCGCCCAAAGGCCGCGCTCCTTCACGCGCTGCTGCAGCGGCTCGTAAATGCGATCGAGCTCCGCCTGACCGATGTCGTGCTCGATCGTCTCGATCGGCCAGATCTCCTCGCGAACGAACTCGCGCATCCATTCGAGGTGCTCCTCGAACTCGGGATCGGTGGAAAAGTCCCACGCCACCTGCAGCTCCTCTCGTCGTCACGATTGAACTCAGTTCATTATCGCAGAAGTCTACATCAAAGGTGTAGCTGATATCCTTTGAACTGAGATCATTTTGAAATCTCCGGAACTCATCCTCTTTTCACACCCGAGCTGACCGCTCTGCGGCCTGGTCAAGGAGTTCCTTGGCGCGCAGAACGTGGAGTTCGAGTCGATCGTGATCACAGACCAGCGCGAGCGCTGGCGGGCAGCTGGGTCGCCGCCCGTGCCGACGCTCGTGATCGAGGGGACGCCGCACGTCCTCCAGCACCCGAGCGACGCGGGTGCGCTTCTCGGACTCGAGACCCCGCAGGCGCTCGGCGACGCGCGGCAGGTCGCGTGGGACATCGACGAGATCGTCGGCGCGTGGCTCGAGCTCCTCGAGACGACACGATGGGCGGTCCTGCTCGAGCCGCTGCCGAGGCTCGCGCGGACGCCGCTCGAGCTCGGCGTCGACACGCTCGTGGGGATCGCCGCGCTGACCGAGGCGTTCTCGACCGGCTGGTTCCACTGGCCCGGCAATCCCGACACGGGTGTGACCGGCGACGCGGCGGTCGTCGAGTACCAGGATTCGATCGCCGAGAGCGTTCGGAGCCGAGACGAGTTGCTTGCGTTCGCGCGGCCCGTCGCACGTGCGTGGCAGCAGGCTCTGCTGGACTACGACGATGCGTTGCAGACGAACCCGGGCCGACCGATGCGCGCGCCGCGCGGCGAGCTCCCGTGGGTGCGCCTCCTCGAGGCGCAGCGACTTCATGCCGCGCAGCATTACCGCCAGGCGACGACGTTCCTTCGCGAGCGAGCGCTACCCGTACCGAAGCTCAACCTCTCGGCGCTGCGCGGCCTTGAGCTGCCGCAGTTCGTTTATTAAGAAGGATTCGCTATATCGCGGCGGGACGACTTCAGCCGCGCATAGTACGGCGTCTTCGCGAGCCAATAGGCGGTCGCGGGCGGCGGCTTCCTCGCCGAGAGCGAGGATGTGACGCGGCAGCTGCAAACCGAAGCCGCCCGGCGTTATCGTGCAGGTGAGTGGGCCTCGTCAGACGACATCCGTTCTGGGTCCTTGCGCTCATACTGCTCGTGTTCCTGGTCTTCTTCGGCTTGCTCGGCTACGGCAGCGCCGGCAGCCGCGTCAGCGACACCGACAGTGCTCAATCTCGCTTGCATGTCGTAAAGTCTTCCGCCGTGGAGCGGCGGCAGATCCTGACGTGGAAGT
>Ga0137369_10002858_pt1 | contig 17605 bp, 17 predicted proteins | sample SagtaG_12_FD_104918 | JGI IMG/M metagenome (GOLD analysis project Ga0137369, IMG submission 104918) | Vadose zone soil microbial communities from Sagehorn Ranch, Mendocino, California, USA - Sage1_L_113_16 metaG | ecosystem: Environmental > Terrestrial > Soil > Vadose zone | place: USA... | reverse complement strand
GACCGCGCTCGACATGCCGCCGGTGGTCGCGGAGCTGATCGAGGACCCGGAGCCCGACGCCCCTTACGGCGTGAAGGGCGTCGGCGAGCCGCCGACGGTCGTCTCGACCGCGGCGATCGTCTCGGCCCTCCGGGACGCGACCGGCCGCGAGCTGAGCCGGGTGCCGGTGCGTCCCGACGACATCGTCGGCCTCTAGGAGTCGAGGGAGTCGAGGGAGTCGAGGGCGAGCGCGACTGCCTCGTCGGCCGTCAGCGCCCGGCCTTGCTCCCACGCTTCGGCAAAGGCGCTTTCGTCGAGCCGGGCGCGGATCGCTAAGAGCGTCTGCTCATTCATCCTTGCGACCCAGGTCTCGCTAACGCCGATCTGCTCTCGCAAAGCCTCGAAGCAGGAGAGAAGCCGGGCGGCCGTATCCGCTTTCCCGACGAGCACGGCGAAAGTACCGGCGCTGCGACAGAGACTCTGCGCGATTCCGTGAAGAGAGCCGAGGTCGCGACAGGCGAGAAGGTTCTGCTTCCCAAGCGCGAGCGCGTCCTCGACCCGGCCCTGCTCGAAAGCGATCATCGCCAGCGAACCCAACGTCCCCGCCTCCGTATCCTTCAAACCGAGTGCTTGCGCCTGGCAAAGGTTCGATTCGTGCAGTGTGCGGGCGCGCTCGAGGTCGCCACGGCTGTGGTACGTGAACGCGAGGGTGCGCGTCGCCGCGACCGCGTTGCGCTCGTCGCCGGCCTGGCGGAAGAGGGCCAGGCTCTCCTCGGCGAGCTGCTGCGCCCGCTCGAGGTCTCCTTCCTCGATGGCGGCCACACAGAGCAGGTTGAGGTCTAGAGCGGCGCCCCACGGGTCGCCGAGGCGGCGATGAATCTTGAGCGCCCGCTCCGCGATCGACCTGGCCGCCGGAACGTCTCCGCTCGCGTATGCCATCGAGGCTGCTCCGGTGAGGGCCCTGGCACGGGCCGCTGTCGGACGCTCCTGGCCTTCGAGCGCGCTCTCGAGACGATGCCTGCCCTCGGCGACGTGCCCCGCGTCGTGCCAGAACTCCGACAGGGCTCCGGCCAGTTGCAGGACAAGCTCGTTCTCCCCTGATGCTGCGAGGTGATCGAGCGCTGCGCGGAGGTTGTCGAGTTCTTGCTCCAGCCGCCCGATCCATTCGCGGGAGTACACGCGCGTATTGGGTTCGGCTTCTTCGCCGAGTGCAAGGAAGTGTTCCGCGTGACGGCGCTGCAACATCTCGGCCTCGTCGGAGTCCTCGAGCCGCTCGGCGGCGTACTCGCGGATCGTCTCCAGCATCCAGAAGCGGTCGCCCTCGCGGATGCGAACCAGACTCTTGTCGACGAGCGACTCGAGCGTGTCGAGATCTGCGTCGCAGACCGATTCTGCCGACGCGAGCGTACAGCCGCCCGCGAAGACGGCGAGCCGCGCGAACAGCCGTTGCTCGTCCCCGTCCAGCAGCTCGTGGCTCCACTCGATCGTCGCGCGCAGCGTCTGATGTCGCGCATCGACGCCGCGGCCGGCCTTGAGCAAATCCAGCCGCTGCGAGAGCCGCTCGACGAGCTGCTCGGGCGAAAGGACTCGGACGCGCGCCGCCGCCAGCTCGAGCGCGAGCGGCAGGTTCTCGAGCCGCGCGCAGAGCTCCGGCACCGCGTCGCTCGCGACGAAGCTCGGCAGCGCCGCACACGCCCGCGCCACGAAGAGCTCCGTCCCGTCCTCCGGCTCGAGCGGCGGAACCGGATAGGCCTGCTCGCCCGGAACGCGAAGCAGCTCGCGGCTCGTCACGAGCAGCTGGACGTTGGGACAGGAGGCGAGCAGCTCGGAGAGGCGGGGGCTGCCTCGACCACGTGCTCGAAGTTGTCGAACAGAAGCAGCAGCGATTTGTCGGCGAGGTGCTCCGCAAGACCGTCTTTGGCTCCGAGCGCCTGCCCCGCCGTCACCAGGACGAGCTCGGGGTCACGCAGCGGCGCCAGCGGCACCCAGAAGATCCCATCAGGGTAGCCCTCCGCAGCCTCGGCGGCTGCCTGCAAACCGAGCCGGGTCTTGCCGGTCCCGCCCGGTCCGGTCAGTGTGAGCAGGCGGACGTCCTGCAGCAGTCCGAGCACCTCCCCCAACTCCTGTTCGCGGCCGACGAACGGCGTCGCGGGGATAGGCAGATTCGTCCGGTAGAGGCTCTTCAGCGGCGGGAAGTCCTCGTCGCCGAGCTGATAGATCCGCTCCGGCGCGGAGAGATCCTTCAGCCGGTGCTCGCCGAGATCGCTCAGACCGCCCGCGCCGGCGAGCGCGGCTGTCGATGCGGAGACGAGCACCTGCCCGCCGTGGCCGGCCGCCGCGATCCGAGCTGCCCGGTGGACGTCTACTCCCACGTAGCCCTCCTCGGCGAGGTGCGGCGTGCCGGTATGGATGCCGATCCGCACCCGGATCGGGCCGGCGACCAGTTCTTCAAGCGCTCGAGCCGCCGCCGCAAGCGCGCCCGGCGCGGTCGGAAAGGCGATGAAGAAGGCGTCCCCCTGCGTATCGACCTCGACCCCACCGTGGGCGCTGAACGCTCCTCGAAGGACGCGCCTGTGCTCCGCAAGTGCATTCGCGTACTCCGCGGCGCCAAACTCGTGGAGCAGCTTGGTCGAGCCCTCCACGTCTGTGAAGAGGAAGGTCACGGTTCCGGAGGGAAGGTCGCGTCCCACCGGAACATGATGCGCCAGGAGAAGCATCGTTGCACCCGCGCGGCAGATGCCGCCGGTGCAGGATGCTCCTCACGCTCGAGGATCGGCGGCGGGAGTCGGCTCCGCGGCGTGGAGGAGCTCGCGTGCCGCGTCGCGGAGCGGGATCGAGGGGATGCCGTCGAGGACCCTCGCCGCCTCTTCGTAATTCGCGATTGCGAGGCTGCGGGTCGCGTCGGCCCACGGGCTGGGCGTGGTCACGAGCGCCGCGGCGCGGGCGAGGTCGGCGTGGCGCTGGTCGCCGGCGAGCACGAGGGCCAACTCGACGAGCGGTACCGCTGCCGCATAGAGACCCCGGACGGAAAGCCAGCGCTCCAGGAAGGCGTCGCACGTGCTGTGCGCAGCGTCTCTCTCTCCATGGGCGCGGAGCGCGCGTGACAGCAGGCCTAGTGCCTGGAGCCGCATCTCGTCGTTTTGAGTCGTGTCGGCGTAGGCCAGCACGCGCCTGGCGTGATCAATCGCCGCGGCGGGCTGAGTCGCGAGCACGAGCCGGCCCCGGCAGAGCAGCAGCAACGCACCTGAAAACTCGTCCTCCCCCCTCACCAGGCCGGCGGCGTCCAGGAGATCGGCGGCTTCGTCGGGTCGGCCGAAATGGCATGCAAGATCCGCGAGCCAGGCAAGGCAGATCCGCTCGGCGCGCTGGTGGCCGATTCGGCGCGCCCATGCGAGCGCCTCGGCGTAGGTTGCGCGTGCCTCTTCCGCGCGACCGAGGGTAAGCAGAACCTCGGCGAGGTTAGCAGCGCTGATGGCGGCCTTGGGGTGGGCGTGGTGGTCGAGGATGCGGTAGGCCTCGCGCAGGTCGTCGGCACCTGCGGGCTCACCGGCGCCGACGCGCGCAGCGCCCCGCCAGATGAGCAGAAGCGCTGCGGCCTGATCGTTTCCGACCTCGTGCGCGCGTTCGATCTCGCTGTTGGCGAGCGTGAGTGCGTCGGCGTAGCGACCCTGGATGGTCAGCCGGTAGGCGGCTACGTACGCAGGGAGGTTGGTGATCGGGCCGGGAGGGAGACCGGCGGCGAGAGTCAGCGCCTCGTTGACGTGTCGGTCGAGGACGGCGCCCTCGGCGGCCCGGCCCTCGGCCCACTCGGTCAGCAGATAGGCGGCGTAGACGGCGTCCTCGTGACGGCCGGCGGCGACCGCTGCGTCGCGCGCCTCGACCAAGAGCACCTCGCTTGCCGTGTTCGCAGTCGTGTGAGCGACGGCGCGACGCACGAGGAACTCGGCCCGAACGTCCTGGTCGGGTTCGAGCGCGAGCCCCTGTTCGGCGAGCACGATCGTCGCCGCCGGGTCGTGGCGCGTCGCGGCCTGGCGTGTGGCAGCGATCAGGGCCTGAAGCGTCCGCCCGCGCAGCGCGCTCGTGTCCTGCCCGAGCGCGTCCCGCAGCTCGAGGGCGGTCGTCAGGTGATGGGCGATCAGCTCGGCGCGGTCTCCGCGGTCAGCCGTGAGCATCTCGACCCAGGCGGCGGCGCGCTCGTGCCGCTCGGCCCGTTGCGGCCTGGTCAGTTGCGCGTACGCGACTTCCTCGATCAGGTTGTGCGCGAAGCTCAACTCGGTCTCGCCGGCGACGCTCGACCGATGGGCGCGACGGACGAGCTGCTTGCGCTCCAGCCTGAAGACGAGCTCGTCGGCGGACGTCCGATCGCGCTCGCCGAGGGCGCAGAGCGCGCCGAGCCAGACCGTGCGACCGATCACGGCGGCGTCCTGCAGCAGGCTCTTCTCCTCGGTCGAGAGCGCGTCGAGGCGAGCGGCGATGATCCCCTGCACCGACTCCGGGAGGGCGCTCGCGTCCGCGCCTCGTTCGACCAGCATCCGCACGTATTCCTGCGCGTAGAGGGGATTGCCGTCTGCGCGGGAGAGCAGCTCCCGCTCCTCCTCGACCGTCAGCAGCGTCGGGTCGATGAGCGCGCCGATCAGCTCCTGCGTCTCGGCCTCCGACAACGGCTGCAGCGAGACCGCCACCGCGTTGGGTTTTCCGCCGCCCCAGCCCGGTCGCCGCTCCCACAGCTCCGGCCGTGCCGTGCAGACGACGAGCAGCGGCACTGCGCTGACTCGCTCGACGAGCCCGTCCAGGAACTCGAGCAGCGCATCGTCGGCCCAGTGCAGATCCTCCACGACCAGAACCGCGGCACGGTCTGCGGCGATCGCCTCGACGAACATGCGCCAGCCGGCGAATGCTTCGTCCCGGCCCCCCGCCTCTCCGCTCGACTCGACACCGGCGAGCGGCGCCAGCTGCCTGCGCACCCAGACGGCGTCGACGCCGGTCAGCCCGACGCCGGCGATCGCCTCGTCGAGCTTCGCCGCCGCCGTCGCCGCGTCGTCGGACTCGAGGATCCCTGCCTGCTGCTTGACGATGTCGGCCAGCGGCCAGAACGCCACCCCCTCCCCGTAGGAGAGGACGCGTCCCTGCCGCCACCTCGTGATCTCGGGCTCGTCCTCGAGGTGGGCGCGCAGCTCGGCGACCAGCCGGCTCTTGCCGATGCCAGGCACGCCGACGATCGTGACGAGCTGCACCGAGCGCTCGGCCCGGCAGCGTTCGACCGCGTCCACCAACAGCCGCCGCTCCCGTTCGCGGCCGACGAGCGGCGTCGCCTCACGCACGGCCCCCGGCACGAGCGAGCGCGGCTCGCGTGCGACCCAGCAGGCGAGCGGCTCCGCCTTGCCCTTCGCCGTCACCGGCTCGTGCGGGTCGTACACGACGGCCCGCTCGGTCGCCCGGAACGTTGCCTCATTGACCAACACGCCGTCCACCGGCGCCAGCCCCTGCAGGCGCGACGCGGTGTTGACCACGTCTCCGGAGACGATGCCCTCGCCGAGCTCCGGCTGCGCACCCACCGCGACCAACGCCTCCCCGGTGCAGATCCCGACCCGAACGTGAAGGTCGCGGCCGAGCTCGTCGATCGCGTCGCGAATCGCGATCCCCGCCCGCACGGCCCGCTCGGCGTCGTCCTCGCGGGCGACCGGAGCACCGAACACCGCCATCACCGCGTCGCCGATGTACTTCTCCACCGTCCCCCCGAACCGCTCCAGCTCCCGTCGCAGGGTCGCGTGGTATGGCTCCAGCGTCCCGCGGACCTCTTCCACGTCGAGCTGCTCGGACCGGCTCGTGAACCCGACGAGGTCGGCGAACAGCACCGACACGACCTTGCGCTCCTCCCGTCGCTCCACCGGCGCCGCGAGCGGTGCCGCACAGCTCATGCAAAAGCGCGCGACCTCCGGGTTCTCGAAACCGCAGCTCGCGCACGTGAGCACGCCCACGATCGTAACCCCCGGCAGCCACGGTCCCGGCGATCGCCTCGTGCGGTGTCGAGTCGTTGGCAGTAGGCTCCCGCCGTTCCCGAGCCGAATGGGGGTGTGCCGGTGATCCGCGTCTTCGCCGTCTACGAGGCCCGGCCCGACGCCGAGCGGTACGAGCAGCACGCCGAGCTCTGCCGGAAGGTGCCTGGCTCGACGTTCCGCCACGGGCGCGTGCTGCGCACGATCCACGGTGCGCCCGAGCTGCACTACTACGCCGAGTTCGAGTTCCCGGACATGGACGCCTTCAAAGCGGTTGCCGACTCGGAGGAGTTCCGCGCCACGGGCAAGGACGCGGCCGAGATGGGCGTCCCGCACAGCGTGTACCTGACCGCCGTCGAGTGACCGAGCCGGGGCGTCCCGCGCCGCGCTCCCCGGAGGAGCTCGGTTTCGAGTCGATCCTGTACGAGAAGGCGCCGCCGCGCGCCACGATCACGCTCAACCGCCCGGAGGTCCTGAACGCCTTCGACTTCCGGATGCTCCGCGAGCTGGCGCGGGCGTGTGAGGACGCTTCCTGGGACGACGAGGTGCGCGTGGTCGTGCTCACCGGGGCCGGCCGCGCCTTTTGCGTCGGGGCCAACCTGCGTTCGTGGGCCGAGGAGGGTTTCATCGGGAACGAGCGCGAGTACTGGAAGTGGTTCGGCGCGATGGACGCGGGCGTGACGGCCCTCCGGCGGATCGGCAAGCCGACCGTGGCGCGGATCAACGGGATCTGCGTCGGCGGCGGCAACGAGCTGCAGATGGCGTGCGACCTGGCGGTGATGGTCGACGACGCCTTCATCCGGCACGTCGGCCTCCAGCACGGCTCGGTGCCGGCGGCAGGCGCCACCCAGTGGCTGCCGTTGATCGTCGGCGACCGCCGGGCGCGCGAGATCATCCTCGTCGGCGACGAGATCCCGGCGGCGAAAGCCGAGGAGTGGGGGCTCGTCAACCGCGCGGTACCCGCGACCGACCTGGACGCGACGGTGGACGAGCTCGTCGAGCGGCTGGCCGCGCAGCTGCCGCTGATGACCCGCTATGCGAAACAGCAGCTCGACTTCTGGCGCGACCTCGCCTGGCACGGCACGATCGGCCATGCCCGCGACTGGCTTGCGCTCTCGATGCTGAGCGACGAGGCCGGCGAGGGCGTGCGTCGTTTTCTCGAGAAGCGGAAGGAGTAGAGATGAACGTAGAGGAACTGCTCAGCGGCGCGCGGGACGCGATCTCGGTCGCGCTCTGGTCGCTCGCTCGCCGTCGTTAGTCCGTCAGCTCGTCCGGGACGAGCTCGACTTCGACCTCGTTCCCGCGTCGCAGCAACCGCGCCGTCACGCCGTGGCCGATCAGCTCGCCGGCCATCAGCCGCTGGAGGTCGTCGACGCCTGCGACGGGCGTGCCGTCGAGCTCGACGATCAGGTCCTCCGCGCGGAGGCCGGCGCGGTCGGCGGGGCTGCCGTCGACGACCTGTACGACCTCGATCCCGGTGCCGCGGCCGAGGGCGGCGGCGAGCCGGGGCGGCAGCGGCCTGGAGCCTCCTGCGATGCCGATGTACGCACGGCGGAAGCGGCCCTCGCTCATCAGCGCGCCGACGATCTTGCGCGTCGTCGCGTTGATCGGAACGGCGAGGCCGAGCCCCACGCCTGCGACCGCTGTGTTGATCCCGATCACGTGGGCACCGCCGTCCACGAGCGCTCCGCCCGAGTTCCCAGGATTGAGCGCGGCGTCGGTCTGGATCACGTTCTCGACGATGCGGGTGGCCGAGCCGGAGCGGGTCGGCAACGAGCGGCCAAGGGCCGAGACCACGCCCGCGGTCACGGATCCAGCGAACCCGTTCGGGTTGCCGATCGCGACGACGAGCTGGCCCACCTGAAGCGCGTCCGCGTTGCCCAGCTCGGCGGCGGCGAGGTCGCTCGACTCGGCGCGGAGGACGGCGAGGTCGGAGAGCGGGTCGGCGCCCACCACTTCGACTGTGAGCTCGCGCCCGTCGACGAACGAGGCCACGCCTCGGTCGGTGCCCGCGACCACATGCGCCGAAGTGAGGACGAAGCCGTCCGGCGTGATCACGACGCCGCTGCCGCCGCCGTCGAGGCGTCGGCCTCGGCCGACGCGCCGTGACACCCGCAGGTTTGCGACCGAAGGCGAGAGCCGTCGTGCGACCTCGGTCACGACGCGCGAGTACGCATCGAGCGGGCGTTCCTCGAGCGAAACGAGCCTCAACGCTCCCATGACCCAGTGATACCAGCCGGGCGATAGGCTGCGCCGCGTGGCCGAGGTCGAGACCAACCTGGTCGGCTCTGTCCTGACGATCACGCTCAATCGCCCGGACGCGTACAACGCTTTCACCACCCCGATGCACGCTGCGCTGTGGGCCGCGCTGGAGGAGGCCGCAGCAGATGAGGTCCGCGCAGTCGTGATCACGGGCGCGGGCCGCGGCTTTTGCGCCGGGCAGGACCTGAACGAGTTCCGCGACCTCGACCACGACGTCGGGGAGCACCTCGAGGCGACGTACCACCCGAACGTGCGGGCGATCCGGGCGCTCGAGAAGCCCGTGATCGCTGCGATCAACGGGGCGGCCGCCGGCGCCGGGCTTTCCCTGGCCTGCTTGTGCGACTACCGGCTCGCCGCCGACAGCGCGAGCTTCGTGCCGGGGTTCATCGGGATCGGGCTCGTCCCCGACTCGGGCGGCTCGTACTTCATCGCTCGGCTGCTCGGGCCCTCACGCGCGTTCACGTGGATGAGCTCGAACCGGAAGCTGAGCGCGGAACAGGCCTACGCCTGGGGCCTCGTCGACGAGATCATCGAGGCCGACTCGCTGGCAGCCCGGGCCGCCGAGCTCGCGGCCGACTTCGCTGCCCGGCCGACGCGCGGGATCGGAATGTCGAAGCGCCTGTTCGACCACGCTGCGGGCGCGACGCTCGACGAGCAGCTCGCGCTCGAGGCCGAGCTCCAGACGGCCGCGACGAAGACGGACGACTTCCGCGAGGGCGTCGCGGCGTTCCTGGAGAAGCGCCCGCCGAACTTCACCGGCCGTTGACGCTGATTTCGGCGGTCGACTACCATACCGGCGGCGAGCCGTTCCGCATCGTCACCGGCGGCGTCCGGCCGCTCGAAGGGCGCACGATCCTCGACAAGCGCCGCTGGGCCGCCGAGCACCTCGACCACGTCCGCCGGCTGCTCGTCTTCGAGCCGCGCGGCCACGCAGACATGTACGGCTGCTTCGTCACGGAGCCGGAGGACGACGGCGCCGATCTCGGCGTCGTCTTCTTCCACAACGCCGGCTACTCGACCGCGTGTGGGCACGGGACGATCGCGCTCGTCACCTGGGCGATCGAAAGCGGGCGGATCGAGGCCGACGGCGCCGAGGTTGCGGTCACGATCGACGTCCCGTCCGGTCGGCTGCCGACCGTCGCGCGCGTCGAGAACGGCCGCGTCAGCTCGGTGCGGTTTCGGAACGTTCCGTCGTTCGTGCACGCGCGCGGCCTGCCGGCCGCCGGCCGCGAGGTCGACGTCGCCTTCGGCGGTGCGTTCTACGCCTCCCTGGAGGAGCGAGTCGAGCCGGCCGAGTTGGCGCGGCTGATCGAGCTCGGTCGAGCCATCAAGGCCGACCTGGAGCGCGACCACGAGGTGGTGCACCCCAGCGAGCCGGAGCTGCGCGACGTCTACGGCGTGATCTTCTGGCAGGAGGAGGGCAAGGATCCGCTCACGCAGCGCAACGTCACCGTCTTCGCCGACGGCGAGGTCGACCGCTCGCCGTGTGGCAGCGGCACCTCGGCGCGGCTGGCACTCCTGCACGACGAGGGGCGGCTCGCAGTCGGGGAGCCGCTCCGCCACCTGAGCATCGTCGGCAGCGAGTTCACCGGCCGAGTGGTCGAGGAGCTCGCCGAGGGCGTCGTCACCGAAGTCGAGGGCAGCGCCCACCTGACGGGCCGTCACGAGTTCGTCCTCGAGCCGGACGACGAGCTCGGGGACGGCTTCCTGCTCCGCTGACCGGCCTTAGTATCGTCAGATTGTGCGCCGTAGACTCAAGCCCAGCAGCCCGCAGTTCGAACGGGCAAAGCGTCTCCTGTTGGAATTCGCGCTGCGTTCACCCGAGTGGGTCTCCAGCCAGGAGATCCGCAGGAAGGTCAAGATCTCGGAGGGCATGCTCGGCCGGCTCAAGACCGAGCTGAAGATCCCGTCTCAGCGCAGCAGGGGTCCCGACGGGAAGGCTCGCTACGACTGGAATCTCGGCAGGCTGTGGAAGAAGAAAGCCGATCGCATCAGCGCGCTCTTGCACGAGGCGGCGGAGACCCACCACGTCGTATACCGGATCGTCGACGGCGACGACCCCGATTGGGCGTCGTGGTACGCGGACTGGCTTCTCGACCACTCGGAGCTCGCCGACGAGCTCGGCGCGAAGCCCGTGCGGAGCCACCTCGTCCACGCGCTCGTCCAGCGCGACCGCGACTACACCGCCAAGGCGCGAGACGAGTCGTGGGAAGACTGGTACGCCCGGGGGCTGATCGGATCCTTCGGCCTCTAGCCCTAGATCGTCTTGAACTGCTCGAACGGCTGGCGGCAGCTGGCGCAGTAGCGGATCGAGCGGCACGGGGTCGGCCCGAAGATGTTCTCCAGCTTCGTTTCCGTTGAGCCGCAGTAGGGGCAGCGGAAGACCTGGCTCTGCAGCTGTACCAGCTTCGGGGCGGCCGCTTTGCGCGGGGCCGGTGGGGCGAAGCCTGCGGCACGCAGCTTCTCCCGGCCGGCGGGCGTGATCCGGTCGGTCGACCACGAGTCGTCCATCACGACCTCGACGTCCGGCTCGCCGCCGAGCTCCTCGATCTTCGCGGCCATCTGGTCGCGCATCACCTCGAGGGCGGGGCAGCCGAGGAAGGTCGGCGTGAACTCGACATGAACGCGGCCGCTCTCGACCTCGACGTCACGGACGACGCCGAGATCGACGACGGAGATCACCGGGATCTCCGGATCCTCGACCTCGGCCAGCGCCTCCCACACTGCCTCCGCCGTTACCAAGCCGCGCTCTACCATGCTGCTCCGGGCACCGAGCGGCGCACCACCGTCATCTCGTCCCAGAGCGCGGGCCAGTCGCCGGCGTGCGTGCCCCGCTCCACCGGCTCGACCTCCTCGAGCTCGAGACGCGACGCGAGCTCCGCCCGCTGCTCCTCATCCACCAGCCCGCGCGCGTAGGGCCACAACTCCTCGACTGCATCGCGGTAGCGAGGCTCGTCGCGGAGCCGCTCGCGCCACATCTCCGCGTGCATGCGGTGGTAGGCCTCCTCGCGGTCGATCTTGGCCGCGAGCCCCGCGACCGCGGCGTCCGCCGATTCCTTAAGCGCCGCCAGACGCAGCTCGTCCGCTGCCTCGTAGAGGACCCGGCGCGCGATCGTCCGCGCCCAGTCCGGCACGAAGCGAAGCTCGACGAGCGGCGAGCACCGGTACTCCGCCGGCGCGCGGTCGAAGGCGAGCGCATCCGCGTCCTCCGACAGCAGCTGGTAGAGCGCACGCGCGTGGCCGATCTCGTTCTGAGCAATCGAGGAGAAGGCGACGTCCTCCTCGAGCACCGGCGCGATCCCGGTCCATTCGGAGTCGCGCCAGCCGAGGACGAGCTCGTCGTCAGCTGTCTGCAGCAGGAGCTGCCGTACCCGCTCGTTCACGTGCCTCCTTTAGCTTTGCCTTCAGCGAGTAGCCGTCCACCCGGTGGTAGTTCCTGTTCAGCTCGTCGACGAAGTCCTCTACCTCGAGGATCGACCGGCGCGGCACGACCCACAACGCGACCGACTCGCCACGCCGGCCGTACTGCTCGTGCGCGTAGGCCCGGGCGAACGCCTCGTCCGGCGCCGCCAACGAGCCGGCGTGCTCGAACGCCACGCCCTTGCGCTCCCGCCGGAAGACCTCGTAGATCACGCCGCTTCGGCCAGCACCACGCGCCGCACCCACTCGGTCTCGTCGCGGGAGATGCGCCGGAACTCGAGCCTCTCGGCCGTCCGCGGGCCGTGTCCGGTGACGACGTGCTTGAGCTCGTCCCAGTCGGGCTCGGTGTACTCCCAGACGCCGTCGTCCGACTTGCGCAGCTTCGGGTCGGGCACGGTCAGGCCGAGCTCCCAGACCTGCGGCACGTAGCCGTCGAGGAACTGCTGGCGCGCCTCCTCGTTCCCCTGCGTCTTGATCCGCCACTGGACGACCGGGTCGTCCTTCGCGTCGATCGGGTTGCCATGGAACTGCATCAACGGCCCCCACCAGCGGTCGAGCGCCTCCTGGACGAGCCCGCGCTGCTCGGCCGTCCCGTTCATGAGGGTCAGGATCACGTCCCGGCCGTGGAGGATGTGGAACGACTCCTCCCAGCAGATCTTCTTCATGATCCGCGCGTACGGCGCGTACGAGCACTTGAGGAGCGCCTTCTGGGAGATGATCGCGGCCGCGTCCACCAGCCAGGCGATCACGCCGACGTCGCCCCAGGTCTTCGTCGGGTAGTGGAAGACGTTGTGGAACTTGGATTTGCCGGAGATCAGGTCGGCGAGACACTGCTCGCGGGGCTTGCCGAGATCCTCGACCACGCGGTAGATCAGCTGCGAGTGGCCGACCTCGTCCTGCACCTTCGCGGTCAGCGCCAATTTGCGTTGCAGCGTGGGTGCGCGGAGGATCCACTCCCTTTCGGGCAGCACTCCCATCAGCTCGGAGTTGCCGTGCATCTCGATGAACTTGATCAGCTTGGCCCGGTACTCGTCGGGCATCCAGTCGTCGACCTCGACCTGGCCGCCGCCCTGGACGTATTCGAGGAACTCCTGCTCGTTCACAGCTGCCCCCAAGAAAAGACATTGCTACCGAACGATCGTTAGTCTGGTGGACCGTAGCATGTCCGACCGCCGCTCAGAGCTGACACGCGAGGCCGCCAAGCTCTTCGCCCAGAAGGGCTACCACGGCACCTCGATCGGCGACATCGCGAACGCGCTCGGCGTCCAGAAGGGCTCGCTCTACTCCCACATCGCCTCGAAGGAGGACCTCCTCTACGAGACGATGCGCGAGGGCGCCGACGCCTTTCACGGCGCGCTGGACGCGATCCCCGAGGGCCTGGCGCTGCCGGAGCAGATCCGCTTCGCACTGCGCGGCCACCTGCGCGTCGTCGCCGAGCAGCTCGACGTCGCGACCGTATTCGTGCAGGAATGGCGCTACCTCGAGGGGGCCAGGCGTGAGGAGATCGTCGCCGAACGGCGCCGCTACGAGGAGCGGATCCGGGCGCTCTTCCGCGACGGCCGGGAGCGGGGCGAGCTGCGCTCCGATCTCGACGAGGGCGTCGCGGCGCTGCTTCTGCTCTCCGCTGCGAACTGGGCGTACACGTGGCTCCAGCCCGGCCGGGACACCGACGAGCTGGCCGACCGCTTCTTCGCCCTGCTCGTGGACGGAATGCGCGGGTATTCCACGCCTGCGTAGGCCGTATCCAAACCAGGCTCAGCGCCGTTTGGTGCACACGGTTCCGAAACAGGAGAGAGAGATGACACGCCCCGCTCGCTTGTGATCGCGATCGCAGTCGCGCTTCTACTGCTGCTCCCGGGTGCTGCAACGGCGACGAACGGCGTTCTTCCGTTCAGCGGTCAGTACACAGCTCCCAGTTGTGGACCGCCGTTCGACTTCACCGTGGACGCGGCGACGAAGTCGATCGACGTCGTCGCGACAACGGCCCCCGTCAACGACATCGTGCTGAAGCTGCTCTACGGCGGTAGCGTCGTCTCGCAGCAGGACACGGGGACGAGTCCCGAGCCCATTCACTACGCGAACGGTGACGCGGGGATTCCCGCCGGCGGCTACAGCGTGCTTGTCTGCCCGTTCAACGGCGAGGCCGTCGTTTCGCCTGCCGACTACGCCGGCACGGTGACGATCACCGAGCTTCCGCTGCCCGGTGCCACCCCTCCCGGCTCGACGACGAACCCGATCACGGTCACGCCGATCCCGTCGTATTCGGCGTGGGATGCTAAGTTCGCTCCGGCCACCGTCGTCGACCCGCAGCGCACCGAGGGCGAGCCGCTGGTCACCGCCGATGCCGACGGTCGCCTCTGGGAGTGCGGGCCGTGGGGCTTCACGACGACCATGTTTATCCATCGCTCGACGAACGACGGCAGGGAGTTCCACCTCGTCAGCACGACCGGCACGCGCCCTGACGGTCCTCCCGGCGGCGCGACTGCGACCTCGCGCTCGACGACCAGGGCAACCAGTACTTTGTCGACCTCGAGGGCCTCCTGGAGTTCAGCGCCTCGGTCTCGAACGACAACGGCAACACGTGGCGGAAGAACCCGGCGGCGGTCCAACAGTCCGTCGTGGACCGGCAGTGGTACGCGGTCGACAACGGGCCGAGCTCGAGCGCGGTCGACAACACGGTCTTCCTCGCGTTCCACGAGACGGCGGTCGGCACGTTCATCTACTCGTCGCCCGGCTCGACCGGCCCGACCGATCCCATCGGCGGGCTCGTCTTCCAGAACTCCGCCGGGCTCCCTGGGCCGCTCCAGGCCCTGGCCGGCGACGCGATCTGCGCGCAGCTCCGCTTCGAGCCCGTGAAGCGGAATCTCTACTACGCCTGCAACGAGGGCGACCACGTGCGGGTGACCATCGGCCACGTGCTGCCGGGCCAGCGGGCGGGCATCTCGTACGCGAACTACAACTTGCCGAAGACGCCCGGCGGGGGTGACGTGCTGAACCTGTTCCCGGCGCTCGCGACGGACGCGGCCGGCAACGTCTACACCGCCTGGATCGACGGAACGAACTTCAACCTCTACTACGCCTTCTCGATCGACGAGGGCAAGTCCTGGTCGGCGCCCGTGAAGGTCAACAGCGGCTCTGCGGCGACCAACGAGTTCGACTGGGCGCAGGCCGGCAAGGCCGGAAAGCTTGCGCTCGCCTGGTACGCGACCGACGTCAAGCAACTCTCGGACAGCATGCCGAGCATGCTCGACCCGACGCAGGCAGACGCTGCGACCAACTACCAGTGGCACGGCTACGCGGCTCTCGTGGACAACGCGAACACTGCGAAGCCGGTCGTTCGCCAGACGCGGTTCACCGCGAAGCCCATGCACTACGGGAACATCTGCAACTCCGGCCTTGGATGCACGACCGATCTCACCGCAGACCGGACGATGGCCGACTTCTTCGGCTTCACGCTCGCCCGGGACGGCAGCCTGCGGATCGTTTTCAACGACGGCACGAACGAGGTCGACGGGGCCGGCCCGTACGCGACGCGGCAGATCGCCGGGACGACGGCGACGGGCGTGAGGCTGAACGGCTCCGCCGCGAAGAACCCGGTCACCGACGTCTCCGCCGACGCCCAGTTCCCGCACTACGCCCCCGGCGGTGCGGGCCCCAACCTTCCGCAGCTCGACCTGACCGGTCTCAAGCTCAGCAACCCGACATCGAGCACGCTGCGGGTGCAGATGACGGTGACGGACGCGAGTCAGCTGGTCGGGCCTGCCACGAAGCCGATCCCCGTGTGGCTGACCCGCTTCCAGGCGCTCTCTCCGCCGCCGGGCGGAACCGCGAACGTATACCGGATCTTCTATGTGTACATGGAGAAGCGTGCGGGGGTGCTTCCGTCCTTCTACGCGGGCACGGCGAGCTGCCAGGGAACCACACCTTCGAACTGCAAGATCTTCCAGTACCGGGGCGAGAAGCCAGTCGACGGGAAGATCGAGGGCAACACGATCACGATCGACGTCGGGCTGAACGGCGACTTCGGGTCGCCCGTGCTCGGCAAGACGCTCTACAGCGTCACGGCGTTCACGTTCCGGGCGTATCGACAACTTCGACGACCTGTACGCGGACGTCGACGCGACCGAGCCGTTCGATTACGTGATCGGCAGCACCAAGAAGTAGCGAAGGTTCCAGCGCTGAACGGAGAGGGCGGGCCCGGCCCGCCCTCTCCGTTCGTGGCATCCTCGCGGGCGTGCGCCCCACGCTCATCGTCAACCCGTTTGCGAGCCGCGTCACCGAGCGGCGGGTCCACGAAGTCGAGAGCCGGCTCGGCGCCGTGGAGACGCTGCTCACCGAGCGGCGCGGGCATGCGACCGAGCTCGCGCGCGAAGCGCGGGGTGACGCGGTCTTCGTCTTCGGCGGCGATGGTGTCGTCAACGAGGTGTTGAACGGGCTGCCGGCCGGCAAGCCGCTTGGGATCGTTGCGGGTGGCCACACGAATGTGTTCGCGCGGGCGCTCGGCGTGCCGCGCGACCCGGGAGCGGCCGTCCGGGAACGCCGCATAACCCTCGGGCGTGTGAACGGGCGCCGGTTCGCGTTTGCGGCCGGGATCGGGGTCGACTCTGAGACCGTTCGCGAGCTGGAGACGATGAAGCGCGCCTGGGACGGCCGCCGGCGCGGCGACCTCGCCTACGCCAGAGTCGTCGCGCGGCGGTTGCTTGGGGGCTACGAGCCCAGGGTCGAGGTCGAGGGGCTCGGGCGCGCCGCGCTGGTCCTCGTTTCGAACGACGCAGTCTTCACCTATGCGGGCCGCATCCCGCTCCGGATCTCGCCCGGCGCGCGCTTCGAGGGCGGCCTCGACGTCTGGGCTCTCGAGCGGGCCGGGCCGGCGGCGGCCGCCCGCTTCCTCGCGCGGCTCGCCACCGGGCGCGGGCTGACCGGCATGCCGGGCGCCCTCTCCGCGCACGATGCCGACTCGGTGCGCGTCGTCTGCGATCTGCCCCTGCCGCTCCAGGCCGACGGCGAGGATCTCGGAGACGTGTCCGAGGCGGTCTTCGAGGCCGAGCGCGCCGCGCTCTCCGTGCTCGTGGCCTGAGATAGCATCGCCCGCGGATGACCCAGGTCGTACCCGCCGAGCGAGGCCTCCGCCGCGTGATCGGCGACGGCGAGAGCGTGCCGGACGGCGAGGTCGAGGGGCTCGACGAGAGCGACTTTCTCGAGCTGTACCGGCAACTCGTTCTGCTGCGGACCTACGACGAGCGCTCGGTCGTCTACCACCGCCAGGGCCGGATCGGCACGTACGCGATCTTCTTCAACCACGAGGCCATGCAGGTCGGCGCCGCCTACGCGCTCGAGCGCGACGACTGGATCTTTCCAAGCTACCGGGAGTCGGCGATCGGTCTCCTGCGCGGGATGCCCCCGGCGACGATCCTCTCGTGGTGGCGCGGCCATCCCTCCGGTTGGTGGAACCCGCTCGAGTACAACCTCGCCTCGATCTGCGTCCCGATCGCGAGCCACGTGCCGCACGCGGCGGGGCTGGCCTGGGGGAAGAAGCTGCGCGGCGAGCGGACGGCCGCAATCGTCTTCTTCGGCGACGGCGCCACCTCCGAGGGCGCGTTCCACGAAGGCGCCAACTTCGCCGGCGTGATGCGGGCGCCGCTGATCCTGCTCTGCAACAACAACCAGTGGGCGATCTCGACACCGCTCTCCGCGCAGACGGCGGCGCCGACGCTCGCCGACAAGGCGATCGGCTACGGCATGCCAGGCGTGCGCGTGGACGGCGCGGACGTGCTCGCGGTCTACGAGGCGACGCGGGACGCGCTCGCCCGGGCGCGGGCCGGTGAGGGGCCGACCTTCATCGAGGCCGTCACCTACCGCAGCGCCCCGCACGCGACCGCCGACGACCCGAGCGCCTACATCGACCAGGAGCGGGTCGAGGAGGAGAAGCGGAACGAGTGCGTCGGGCG
>Ga0137369_10002851_pt1 | contig 17617 bp, 17 predicted proteins | sample SagtaG_12_FD_104918 | JGI IMG/M metagenome (GOLD analysis project Ga0137369, IMG submission 104918) | Vadose zone soil microbial communities from Sagehorn Ranch, Mendocino, California, USA - Sage1_L_113_16 metaG | ecosystem: Environmental > Terrestrial > Soil > Vadose zone | place: USA... | reverse complement strand
GTCGTGGGCGGCTCTGGTCGACCAGGAAGGGCGGCTCGTAGAGCGCCAGCTTGGTGATCGCCAGCCCGTGGGCGGCGGCGTGCAGGGCGAGGGTGGCGCCGGAGGAGTGGCCGAAGACCGCCGAGGATCCCCCGGCCTGGGCGATGAGCGCGTCGAGGTCCTGGATCTCGCGCGCCACCGAGTAGGCCGCCGTGTCGCCGCTGTCTCCGCGTCCACGGCGGTCATCGTTGAAGACGGTGAGGCGCGCCGCCAGCGCCGCGGCCAGCGGCGCTGTGCCCGATCGGTCGTTGAAGGCGGATCCGACCAGGATGACCGGCGGCCCGTCGCCGGACTGCTCGAATGCGATTGCCGTCCCGTCGTTGGACTGCAGCTTCCTCACTGGCACAGCCTGCTCATCCATCGTTACCACCCTTCGCCAGACGCTGGAGGATGTCTGGACCTCCATTGGATCTCGGTGAGGACCTCCATGACGGATCCTATGATCACATCGTCACGTGCCAGGGAACCTTTCCCGTGGCGTCGCCGCCTTCAGGCTCGTGAGCCTCACTCATGCCCGTTGTCCTCCTTCCTGCTGCGCTTGCGCTGAGTACGAGGCGCGGTTCGGAACCTCGGGCTGGCTTTCGTCAATCTGCTGGACATCGGTCTTCTCGAGCCGAACTCGCTTGGGATCGATGCGAGTGCCGTTTCGCGCCGGCAGTCGCCACGCGTTGCGCTGCTCGCTTCGTGCTGGTTGGCTGTGGCCTGGGTTCGACGCGTCCGCAGGGCCCAGCGCGTGGCCGGCATCGCCGGAAGCACCGCGACCGTGAACACGCCGGCCAGGACCAGCCAGCCGGCCGCGCCCCAGCCGATGACCAGCGTGGTCATCACGGCCGGCGCGATCATCTGCGCGGTCGTCTGCCCGGTCGCGAACACGCCCTGGTACTGGGCGGGCGCGTCGGCCGGCATGAGGTCGACCGACAGGCGCCAAGAGGCCGCCACGAACAGCAGCTCACCGGCGACGTGAACGGTCGCCGCGGCGAGCAGGGCGAGCACCGCCACGGCGCCGCCGCGGCCCTGGCTGAGCGCGAACAGGAAACAGGAGAGCGCGAGCGCGGCGCCCGCCCAGCGCGCCGTGCGGGCAGCGCGAAGCGGCGATGCGACGCCGCGCGTGACGGGGATCTGGAGCGCGGCGATCGTCAGGGCGTTGAACAGGACGATCACCGCCGAGGTCCACAGCGGCGCCAGCGTGTGGCGGGCCACCCAGAGGGGCAGCCCGCTCGACAGCATTCCCCAGCAGAGCGCGAGCACGCCGGCGATCGCGGCCAGGGTCAGGTACGGCAGGTCGCGCAGCGCGGCGGTGGCCGTCGGTCGCGGCAGCGGGTGCCTGCCGACGGATGGCAGGGCGGCGACGGTCAGCGCGTAGACGAGGAAGCTGCCGGCGTTGACCAGTGCGACGGCGAGGTAGGCAGCGCGACTGTCGAAGGCGATCGCGACCGCGCCGAGGGCCGAGCCGAGCGCGAAGCCGCCGCTGGCGGCCACGCGAACGATCGCGAGCGTCTGGAGCGCCTCGCGCGATCCCGAGACCCGCAGGGCCAGCGCCGATCGCAGGCCGATCGCGCCGCGGTCCGTCGCCACGGTTGCGCACGCGACGGGCAGGAAGGCCCAGAAGTCGCGCACGGCGAGATAGGCGACGAACCCGGCGGCCTGCAGCAGCGACAGCGGGACCAGCACCGCGGCGGTGCCGAGGCGATCCGCGAGCATGCCCAGCGGCGCGCTCGCCAGCAGGCCGATCGCGCCGGCGATGGTGATCCCGATCCCGACCCGCGCCGGCGAGAGCCCGACCGTGCGGGTCAGGAACAGGGCCCAGCAGGTGTACCAGGCGCCGTTGCCGAAGCTGGTGATCAGCGTCGCCCACATGAGGCGACGGACCGATGCCTGCCCGGGCGGCGCCAGCGCCAGCCCTGACAGCCGGGGAGTCCTCGCGACACACGTCATGCGGCGAGGCTGGCAGCCCTGTCCGGCGCGGGTCGACTGTTTAGCATATAGCTACAATCTCCCGGCGCGAGTCCGAGTCGATCTCACCGCCGAGGATCTCGCGGCAACGCACTTCTCGATGTCGCCGCTGTTCGAGACGATCGAGGCGCTGCGCACGCTGCGGGACCCGGGCCGTCGCGCGTTGCACCTTCCCTGGGTCCGCTGGGCCGAGCGCGAGCTGGCGGCGACGCCGCTGGAGCTTCCGCGCGTGTGGCCGCTGCTGATCGAGCCCTACCGCCAGCCCGAGTTCCTGATGCCGGCGCCACGGTCGCGGCTGCCCGACCTCGAGCAGGAGCTGCGCCAGCTTCTTGCGACCACGCCCAGCCAGGTCCGCGCCGCGCTCGCCCGGACCTTCCGGCGGTCCCCTCCTCCCGCCGCGCAGGCGCTCGCGGCCCACCCGCGGCGTGAGCTTCGCCTGATCGCAACCGAGATCGAGAACGCCTTCACGCGTCTCGTCGAGCCCCACTGGGAGCGCATCCGCACCCTGCTGGACGCCGACATCGTCTACCGCGCTCGCACCCTCGCCGACGCTGGCGCCGCACGGATGTTCGAGCAGCTGCACACCGGCGTCAGCTGGCACAGCGACCATCTGCTGTTCACCGACGCCGCCGGCATCCAGGGCGACCCCGAGGTGGCCGCGGTCGGACCCGGCGGGCTGGTGCTGGAGCCCAGCGTCTTCATCTGGCCCGACCTCTACATCAAACGGTGGACCGTGACGCGCACAACGGTGCGCTACCCCGTCCGCGGCGTCGGCGTGCTCTGGGACCCCGTCCCCACCGCCACCCCCGGCGCGGTCGCACGGCTGCTGGGCGAACGCCGCGCACAGCTGCTGGTCCTGCTGCGCGCGCCGCACACCACCGCCGAGCTCGCGCGCCGCCTGCAGGTGACTCCCAGCGCGGTCTCACAACACCTCACGGCACTGCGCCACGCCGGTCTCATCAGCAGCGAACACCTCGGCCGCCAGCATCTGCACATGACCTCCCAACTCGGTCAGCAGCTGCTGCGTCTTCAGCAGCTCTAGCGCTCTGCCACGTCGACGCCGTGGGAGCGCAGCACCGCCACGACGCGTTGCGGGTCGTCGGGGGTGATGACCGGCTTCACGCGTTTGCCCACGTCGAGAAGGAGTGCGGACCGTTTGCGAGGGCGCCGCCAGTCGAGGTTGAACCAGCGGCGGGGGTCTGTCGTGCCCCAGATCCGCCACCGTCGGACCGCGCCCAGCTCGACCTGTCTGACCGCGCGGATCTGAGCGTAAGGAATTCGCTTCGGACGCAGGAACAGGCCGTACCTGCGGATCACGAGTCCATCATCCGTGCAGGCAATCAAGCTGTCGTCGTACTCCATCTCGACGGTTCGCCTCCAGTTCCGCGAATGTTTCCATGTATGTGAACGTTAGCAGAATTGTGAGTAAAGATCTAGACTGGCTCTGTGGCCAGCGCCGACCTGCTCCTGCACCCGGTCCGCCTGCGCATCGTGCAGGCGTTCCTCGGCGACCGAGCGCTCACCACGACCCAGCTTCGGGCTGAGCTCCCCGACGTACCCGCCGGCAGCCTGTACCGGCACGTCGCCCGTCTCGTCGACGGTGGGGTGCTCGCCGTCGTCAGCGAGCGCCGCGTCCGCGGTGCGCTCGAGCGCACCTACGTGCTCCGCACCGCCGCAGCGCACCTCGGCCCGGACGAGGTCGCCAAGATGACCCCCGACGAGCACCGTCAAGCCTTCCTCGCCTTCGTCGCCGGCCTGATCGGCGACGCGGATCGCTACCTCGCACGAGGAAACATCGACCCGGTCCGCGACGGGGCGAGCTACAACCTCGCAGCGATGTGGCTCGACGACGCCGAGTTCGCCGGCTTCGTCCGCGAACTCGTCGCCGTCGTCCAACCCCGCCTCGCCAACCCCCCGAAGCCCGGCCGCAAGCGACGGATCTTCGCGACCGTCCTGCTACCCGCGACCGACTCCGACGCCCCTTGACACCGCGGAGGTGGACCGTGGCGCGTTGTGGCTTCGCCGTCGCCGCCCCGAACCTCGGGCCGTTCGCCAACCCAGCCGAGATCGTCTCGCTCGCCCAGCTCGCCGAGAATGCCGGCTGGGACGGCTTCTTCCTCTGGGATCATCTCCTGTGGACGTGGCCCGAGCCGACCGACGTGATCGCGCCGTGGCCGGTGCTGGGGGCGATCGCTCAAACGACGACGCGCCTCATGATCGGGACGATGGTCACGCCAGTCGCCCGCAGGCGGCCCTGGCAGCTCGCGCGTGAGGTGATCACGCTCGACCACCTCTCGCGCGGTCGCGTGATGCTCGGCGTCGGACTCGGCTCCCCCGACGAGGACTTCACACCCTTCTGGCCGCTTCCCACCAATGGGCCCCCGCCAACACCCCGAGAGCTCCAAGTGGCAGAACTCCGCGACCGCTGGCGGCGCTTCCACGATGGCCTGCAGCTTCTAGACCAGCTTCTCCGCGGTGCCACCGTCGACCGCGACGACGCGCTGTTCACCGCCCGCAACGTCACCCTGCGGCCGCGCCCCTACCGAAACCGGACGATCCCGATCCTCGTCGGCGGGCGCGCCACGACCATCCGCGCGCTTCGCTTGCCGCCGAGCACGGCGGCGGCGTCCCGATCGCCTTCGATCGCGAGAGTCCGGGGCTGCCGTCGCTCGCGCAGATCCGCACCTACGCGACAAACCTCCGTCAAGCAGCCGCCCCCGCTCGCCGCTCGTCGCGATCTGGGCGCACACCGACGGGCAGCCGCGCGCACGGGCAGATATCGCGCCCTACGAGGACGCCAGCGTCGCCTGGTGGATAGAGACCGTGCCCGGCGGCGAAGAATCCGACAACCCGCGCAACACGCTCGACTTCCTCAGGCAGCGCATCACCGTCGGCCCGGTCGTGAATTGACTCGATGCGCCCTCGAACCAGTGCGCTGCCTGAGCAGCCGCCCGCCCTCGACGAGGGCGAGAGTCGCCGCTGCTGCTCGTTCGGCGGCATGCTCGACGACCTCCTCGCTCTTGGGCCGCAGCACCTTGTATCCCGCTGGCGCACCACGGTGTCCTTCACGTTCTGCGGGCGTGCCCGGCGACGGGTGCGATCGCCCGCTCGGCGCGGCTGATCAGGTCGTGGTAGGCCGCGTCGGGGGTGTTGGTGGCCTTGGCGACGAGGTTGGCGCGGGCGTCGTAGCCGAACACGAAGCGAACCCCGTCGGCGTCCCAGCGGTCGAACTCGGAGGTGAGGGAGAAGTCGGTGTCGCCCCGCAGCAGGATGTTGGTGTAGCCGGCTCGCCGGCACAGGGCGATCGCACGGTCGTACAGGGGAATGACCCCTTCGTGGGAGGGCCGGTTGGCGCCCCGCAGGGACAGGTAGAGCGGCTCGTGGGTGTTGGCCAGCGAGACCATCAGCGCCGAGTAGCCCCAGGTGCCGTTGTAGGCGATGTCCATGCCCTGCTTGCACTCGCCGTCGGTGCCCACGATGGTGGCGTCGGCGTCGATCTTGGCCGTTTGGGCGAAGAACGACGCGGGTTGGCGGGCCCACACCTGAAGCCGGCACCGGTTGATCGCCTCCTGGAGGGCCATGATCGAGGCTTCGTCGAAGCGCCGGCAGAAGTCCCCTGCGGTGGTCGGGTCGGGCAGGGCGGCCGCCCCAGGCCGTCGAGGACCACCCGGTCTGATCGGCGGGCCTCGATGTCCTCCAGCCGGGTGCCGCCGCACAGCGCGTTGTGGGCGATGTTCAACACGTGGTCGGACTCGTGGTAGGGGCGGTGCACCTTCAGCAGACGGACCGACGCGTCGATCTCGGCGGCCAGGCCCACCTCGCCCACCAGACGGGCGATCATGCCCATGCCGCCGTGGGCCACGCCCCGGGAACGTCCCGAAAGCTCATAGCCGATGCGGGCCCGTCCCAACACCGGTCCGCCGGCGTTGGGCGCCACCGCCTCGGCCAGCCGGCGTCCGATGGCGCGCTGCTCGCGCGCCAGCTTGCGGCGCAGCTCCCGCTTGGCCTTGCTCACCCCGCCCTCCCCGTCGTCACCCCTAGAACCATAGCATGATAATGCTATGGTTATGTGGATGCGGGCATGCGATCGACCGCACACACCGAGGAGGGCGACCATGGCGACCAAGGCCGAGCTGTCCCGCCGGATCCAGCGGGTCAAGGCCCAGCTGTCCAAGCTGGGCGACCTGCGGCCGGGGACCCTGTCCGAGCAGTACAACGTGTGCCGAACCCCCGGCTGCCGGTGCAAGGCGGAACCGCCGCAGAGGCACGGGCCCTACCACCAGCTGAGCTACACCCGTCACGGGCGCAGCCGCACCGAGACCGTGCGCTCAGAAGACCTCGCCGCGGTCCGGGCTCAGATCGCCAACTACCAGAAGCTTCGCGAACTCATCGACCAGTGGATCGACGCGGCCATCGAACTCGACCGCCTCCGGCGCAGCCAGAAGCGATAGGGCAACGCCACCAGCCGGCAGCCGTCGCTCCTTCACTTGAACCACGCACGGGACTCTCAGGTCCGCCTCTCGAAACCGCCGGAACGTACACGCCTCCCGCGCCCGGCACGACGATGGTGAACACGAGATTGCGGACGATGAGGCTGAGCGTGCGGGCCATCGTCTCTCATCGCTCCCTCCGCCGTGAAGCCACGCCCGCGGCGTTTGTCCCCACGCCGCCGGTGCCCGCGGCGGAGTCACGAGAGACACCGAGTATCACGGCGCGGTGACCGGGGTGTGTGCGGCGGCTGGGGGGGTCGGAGTGCCCAGGACAGCACGGTCAGTGCGGTCAGGACGGCCAACACCGGCACCTCGCCGAGGTCGTAGGCCGTCGTCAGGTGGGAGTCGATAGCGCCGGTGTGGGTGAAGAAGGCGCCCGCGTAGGCCCATTCCTTGAGCAGCGCGCGGCCCGGAACGAGTAGGGTGATCGCACCCAACCCTTTCCAGCTTCCCAGCAACACCAGGAAATAGGACGGATAGCCCAGGTGCGCCACGAGGTTGTGGACAGAAGCGATGCGCGCGATGTCCCAGATGCCGCCGAGCGCCAGTTCGCCCACCACCAGTACGGTGGCGAACCAGTAGCCGGCCGATCGCACCGTGTTGCCGCGAACGCCACCATGATCTCCGATGAGACTCGACCCCCCTGCCTGGGGATTCACCCGTACGCTTCACCGAAGCCTTGCCGCCAGCTCGGGTAGCGCAGAGTCCAGCCGAGCTCGCGCTTGGCCCTGGCGTTCGAGGCCCCGCGGGACTCGGTCCCCATCACGACGGGGGCCTCGCCCGCGAACAGCCGGGCGAGCACGCGGGGGAAGCGTCGGGGGGGCTTGGCTCCGACCACGCTCGCGAGCGCCGGCAGCCACACGGAGGTGGGGGCGGGCTCGTCGTCGACGATGTTGAAGATGGCCGGCCCGTCGTGCTCGAGGGCGAGCACGGTCGCCGCGGCGGCGTCGTCGAGGTGGATGAACGACCACACGCCGCCACCGTCGCCGACGATGGGGAACTTCCGCGTCCGCACGGCCTGGACCAGCCCGTCGTCGGGGTCGCCGTAGAAGTTGCCGTAGCGAAGGGCGATCCCGCCCGCGGCGGTGACCGCCCGATCGAGATAGGTCATGGCGTCCTCGGTCTCGCGCATCGCCGGCACCGGGGTCGGGTCGAGCGGATCGTCCTCGGTCTTGGCTGGCCCGCCCTCCCGCGCGTATCGGTGGCAGGCGTAGCTCTGGGCCACGAAGCGCTGCACGCCCGCCTCCCGTGCCGCCGCGAGGAGCGCGTCCGTGCCCCCGGTGCGAAGCCGGTTGGTCTGGGCGAAGCTTCGGTCGAAGTGCTTGAAGTCGCTCAGGCCGGTGAGCGCGGTGGCCTGGTGGACGATCGCATCCGGCTTGGCGTCGACCACGGCCTTGCGCACGGCGTCTGGGTCGAGCGCGTCGAGCACCATCGGCTCCGCCCCCAGGGCGTGCAGACGTTCGGCCCTATCGGGCGAGCGGGCGGTGCCGAACACTTCGTGGCCGTGATCGACGAGCTGAGGGACGAGCCGGACGCCGATCGCGCCGCTCGCCCCCACGACCAAGACTCTCATCGTGTCCTCCCTTCGTGCGCGAAGGCGTCGAAACCCCTGTCGACCATTCGCGTTCCACCGGAACCACAGGGCCCTGCTGGAGGACGCCGCGGACGCGGTCCTCACGCTGATCCGCGAGGGCCTGAACGCGGCGCAGGAACGCTTCAACCGCGGCGTTCGCCGCTGACCCGACGCGGCTGGCTCGGAACCCGCTCCGCGGGGCGCTCCGTCGCGATCCTCCCCTCGACCCGAACCGTCGGCAGGGCCTTCCGCAGCCACCCCGGCATCCACCAGTTCACGTCGCCCAGCAGCTCCATGACCGACGGGACCAGCACCATGCGGATCAGCGTGGCGTCCACCAGGATGGCCACCGCGAGCCCCAGCCCGATCTCCTTGACCTGCCGGAGGTCGAACCCCACCACGAACGACAGGAACACCGCGATCATGACCAGCGCCGCCGCGGTGATGAGGCGCCCGGTCGTGGCCACGCCGTTCGCCACGGACCCCGCGTTGTCACGGGTCCGGACGTAGTCCTCCCGGATCCGGGACAGCAGGAAGATCTCGTAGTCCATCGACAGCCCGAACAGGATCGTGAACATCACCATCGGGACCCACGACTCGATGGGCCCGGTGTGCTGGAGCCCGAACAGCGACTGCCCCCAACCCCACTGGAACACCGCCACCAGCACGCCGTAGGACGCCCCGATCGACAGCAGGTTCATGATCGCGGCCTTCAACGGCACGACGACCGACCGGAACACCACCATCAGCAGCAGGAACGCCAGCGCGATGACCACGGCGATCATGACCGGCATGCGGCGTCCGATGGTGGCGGAGAAGTCCACGGAGACCGCCGTGTACCCGCCCACGTAGACCGTCGTTCCCGACGCCGACGTGGCCTGCGGGATGACGTCGTCCCGGAGCCGATGGACCAGCCTATCGGTCGCCTCGTCCCGCGGCGCGGAACCCGGATACACCGTGATGATGGCCGTGTCGCCCTTCGGGTTCGGGATCACCGGTGAAGCGGCGGCGACGTCTTCCGTCGACGCGAGCGCCTGGTCCAGCTGCTGGAGCGCCGCCATGTTCTGCGGTCCCCGGACCTCCGCGGCCAGCAGCAGCGGCCCGTTGAACCCGGGCCCGAACCCTTCGGACAGCAGCTGGTAGGCCCGGTGCGTGGTGAGGTGCTCGGGCTCGTTGCCCGCGTCGGCGGCGCCCAGGCGGTTCGAGAACAGGGGGATGGCCAGCACCAGCACCACGACCAGCCCGGCCAGCCCGGTCACGACCGGGCGGCGCTGGATCATGCGGCTCCACCGGTACCAGAACCCGCCGGTGGTCGTGTCCTTCTTCCCGAAGACCGGGATGTGGAGCCGGTCGATGTTCCGCCCCGTGAACCCCAGGACGGCCGGGAGCAGCGTCAGCGAGGCCAGCATCGTCACGAACACGACCGCCGCGCCGCCGATGGCGAGGCCCTGGAGGAACGTGAACCCCATCAGCAGCATTCCCAGGAACGAGATCACCACGACGGTCCCGGCGAACAGCACCGCCCGCCCAGCCGTCGACATCGCACGCATGACGGCGCCCTCGGGCTCCAGCCCCTCGCGCAGGCTCTGACGGTACCGCGTCACGATGAACAGCGCGTAGTCGATGCCCACCCCCAGGCCGACCATCGCGGCCGTCTCGGTGGTGAAGTCCGGCACCGACAGGAAGTTCGCGAACACCAGCACCAGGGCCAGCCCGATGCCGATGCCGAACAGCGCGGTCATGACCGGCAGCCCCATCGCCAGCAGCGACCCGAACGCGATGAGCAGGATGATCATAGCCGCGATGAGCGCGACGCCGGTGGACTGTCCCGGCGGCCCGAACTGGGCGTTCTCGATGACCGGCCCGCCGTACTCGATCTGGAGACCGGGCCTCGCGACCTTGTCGCCGAGGTCCTCGATCCGGTCGACGACATCCTTCGGGACCTTGCTGGCGCGGACGTCGAACCGGATGTCGGCGAACGCGATAGCGCGGTCCTTCGAGATCTGCGTCGAGGTGTCCGGGAGGTACGGGCTGACCACCTCCTGGACGTGGGGGAGCCGCTCGATCTCCGTGAACAGGCCCTGCATCGCCGACCGTACGTCCGGCGACATCGCGCCGTCGTCGGCCTTGTACACGCTCTGCGCAGTGTCGCCGGAGGCCTGGGGGTACCGGTCGTTCAGCAGGTCGAAGGCCTTCTGGGAGTCCGCCCCCGGCAGGGAGAAGTCGCTGGCGTAGTCGCCGCCGGCGCTCGAGGCCGCGAACTGCGCGCCGACCAGCGCGATGATCCAGATGACGAGCGTCAACCACCGCCGGTGGTAGCACCACCGGGCCACCCGCTGCAGCATCGGTCGTACCTCCCTCGTCACATCGGCGCGGTTCCGTCGGTCATTGCTATGACAGATCTCGAGCGAGGAATGTGACCGATGGACGAGGGCGACTGGCTGGCGGAGCGGTTCGAGGAGAACCGGCCCCACCTGCGGGCGGTGGCCTACCGCATGCTCGGCTCGCTCGCTGAGGCGGACGACGCCGTCCAGGAAGCCTGGCTGCGACTCCGCCGCTCAGATACGAGCGGCGTCGAGAACATCGGCGGATGGCTGACCACGGTCGTGGCCCGAGTGTGCCTGAACATGCTGCAGTCACGTAGGTCGAGGCGCGAGGAGCCCCTGGACGCGCACGTGCCCGATCCCATCGTGAGCAGCGAGGACGGGATCGACCCCGAGCAGGAGGCGGTCCTGGCCGACTCGGTCGGCCTCGCCCTGCTGGTGGTCCTGGAGACGCTTCATCCCGCCGAGCGGCTCGCCTTCGTGCTGCACGACATGTTCGACGTGCCGTTCGAGGAGATCGCACCCGTCGTGGGGCGCTCCCCGGCCGCGGCCCGGCAGCTGGCGAGCCGGGCCCGCCGCAGGGTCAAAGGGGCCGCCCCGGTTCCCGACCCCGATCTGGCCCGCCAGCGAGAGGTCGTCGACGCCTTCCTGGCCGCCGCCCGCAGCGGTGCCTTCGAGGCGCTCCTCGCGGTGCTCGATCCGGACGTCGTGCTCCGAGCGGACGTCGGGGCCGTGCCCGCGGGCGTATCGAGGGTGATCCGCGGCGCGCCGGCCGTGGCGGAGCAGGCACTCGCCTACGCCCGGCGGCTCGGCCCGTTCGCCCGACCGGCGCTCGTGAACGGAGCCGCCGGAGTCGTCGCCGCTCCGGGGGGGCGGCCGGTGTCGGTCCTGGGCTTCACGGTCACGCGCGGGAAGATCGTCGAGATCGACATCCTCGCCGACCCAGAGCGTCTGTCCCGGCTCGACCTGGCGGAGCTCGATGAGGGATGAGGTCGGTCGCAGCAGACAATGATCAAAGGAGGAGAGATGGCCCCATCGTAAAGAGCATCGAGATATCCCGTCGTCCCCAGGACGTCTTCGCATACCTGACCGACTTCTCGCACTTCCCGGAATGGCAGGGTGGCGTCGTATCCGCACGCCGGGACGGGAATGCCCCGCTCACGGTGGGCTCCAGAGCCATGGTCACCCGGCGGGTCGGTCCTCGGGAGGAGGCCAGGACCGAGGAGATCACCGAGCTGCGTCCTCCCCGCGCCTGGGCGGTGCGCGGTGTCGGCGGGGGTCCGGTCGTGGCCATTGCCAGGGGCACGATCGAGCCGCTCGATAGGGCAATCGGTCGCGCGTGACGATCTCCCTCGAGTTCGAGGCCCACGGGAAGGAGACCATCGAATGACCCAAGCGATCCCAGCCGAACGACGCGTCGCGGCGCCTCGGACCACGGCGATCCTCGCCGGGATCCTCGCGCTCGGCGTTCTCTTGGAAGCGACGTTCGCCGGCGGCTTTCTGGGCGGCCACCACGTGTGGAAGAGCTGGCACGAGACCCTCGGGAACCTGCTCGTCCTCCCTCCGCTGACGAGCCTCATCGTCGGGCTCGCGCTGCGCCGCCGCCAACGCGAGGCAGCGTCCATGCTGGCGAGCCGAATCGCCCTCTTGATCCTGGTGGTCGCAGTGGTCGTGACTGGCCGCCAGGGCGGCACCATTCTTGCCGTTCACATCCCGGCCGCCGTAGGCACGATGGGACTCGTCCTCCGCCAAACCATGATGAGCGCCGAAGGGCGAGCAGCAAGAGCATGACCAGACAAGGAGGCGCACTCGAGAGTGCGTGATCTCCACATTCATCGGAGAGGAGCGTCGTGAAGACACCGACAGGCAACGGCCGGAGTGGGGTCAGTCGACGAAGGTCCGGCGACCAGCATGCGAGAGAAGGGCTGTTTCGACGACTGGCTCGAATTGAGGGTGTCCGTGATGCTCCGCGCCCGGACGTTGACGGGTGAAGAACCATCATGGACGCCCTAATCTCATCGTATTGAGTTAGCGGGTGGGTGATCGCAGTGGTGGTGTTGTAGCGTTCGCGTCCTATGGTGATGGGGCTGCGGGACCACCAGGGTGATCCGCGGGCCGCTGACATGGGCCGGCTGGACCGGCTGGAGCGTGACAACGCTGTGCTGCGCGCCGAGGTCGACCGGCTGCCAGGCGACGACCGGCGGGCAGGTGCACTGCCGCGCGGTGTTCGCGGCGCTGGATGCGGAGGAGTCCGGGGCTGTGGACGGTGCGACTCGCCAGGCGCTCGGCCCTGCCGGTCGACGTCGAGATCACCGTCGCGGTCGCGCCGCGGTGATGCGGCGGCGCGGGTGCGAGCCCGGGCGCTCGTCCCGTCGTCCCGGTCGGCTGCGACCTGCGGGAACTGCAGCGGGTTCGCAGGAACTGTCGCTTGGAGACCGACATTCAGCACCGGTCGCGGACGGTGGCCAGAGGGGAGTGAGCATGCAGGCGCGCGGCGAGGAAGAGGTCGACGTCCCCGTGGGCGACGGTACGACGTTGGGCGGGTTGGTCGTCAGTCGCAAGGCGCCCGGCGACGCCGGCGATCCGGTGTTCGTGGTGTGGCCTGCGCTTGGCGTCTGGGCCAAGTACTACCGGCCACTGGCAGACGGGCTGTGCGACGCGGGGGCGGACGCAGTGCTCTTCGACCTGCGGGGCTCGGGCAGGAGCCGGCCGCTGGCCGGGCGGAGCACCCGCTACGGGTATCGGGAGCTGCTTACCCGGGACTGGCCGCGGGCGCTCGCCGTCGTCCGTGAACGCTTCGCCGCCAGGCCGGTCTTCCTGCTCGGGCACAGTCTTGGCGGTCAGCTCTCCGCCCTGTATCTGGCGCTGGAGCCGACCGCCGCGGCCGGCCTGGTCCTGGTGGCCACGTCCACGCCGTACTTCCGGCGCTACGGGCCGCTGGGTGGGGTGCGGGTGCTGGTCGGCTCGCAGCTCATGGTCGCGGTGAGCCGGCTGCTCGGGTACCTGCCCGCGACCGGCTTTGGGAGCCGGCAGGCCGCCGGGCTGATCACGGACTGGGGGCGTCAGGCACGGACCGGCCGGTACGCCGTGGGCGGCCTGCCTGACCTGGAGTCGCGCCTTGGCCAGGTCCGATTGCCGGTGCTCAGCGTGGGCGTCGACGGCGACCGGCAGGCGCCGCCACGGGCGGTCGAGCACCTGTGCGAGAAGCTGTCCGGCGCCGCCGTCACCCGCTGGCGGTACGGGCCGGCGGAGGCGGGGGCTGCGCGCCTGAGTCACCTGTCCTGGGTGCGGCACAGCGGCCAGCTCGCGGCCCGCATTCGACAGTGGGCCGGTGGCGTTACCGAGGGCCGGTCCGCGTGATGGGCTCTGGTTCCTGGCGGCTGGCCGGGACGGGCAGGCTGGCGATCGAGCACCGCGCCAAGGAGCGTGCCCGGCTGCTGATGCGTACCCGCAGGGCCTGGAGTTGGCGCTGCTGTGGCTGACCGAAGACGGCCTGTCGACGAGCACGAAGGTAACCAGCAGCGGCGTCATCGCGTCCATCCAGCAACACGGCCGCACACCACGGCGAGGCGAGGAGCGCAGATGGGCGAGGACCAGTGGGCGCGGTGGCTGCTGCGCGACCGCTCCGGCGGCGACCAGACCCAGCAGGCCGCCGCCATGCGGATCCTGCTGCCCGTGCGCGACCGCGTCCTGCGCGGCGCCAAGGTCGCGCCCGGCGACACCGTCCTGGATCTTGGCAGCGGCGATGGGCTCATCGGGTTCGGCGCGCTCCCGCTGGTCGGCGAGCACGGCACCGTGATCTTCAGCGAGGTCTCCGAGGAGCTGCTGACCCGCTGCCGCGCGCTGGCCGACGAGCACGGCGTCCTGAGCCACTGCCCGATTCGTCAAGGCCGCGGCCCAGGATCTGGGCCCCATCGCCGACGGCTCGGTCGACGTGGTCCGCCTTCGCCGGCCGCTTGCGCGCCCCGGCGGCGTGCTGGTGGGCGCGACTGATGGTGGCGTCCACGCTGATGACCCACACCAGCTCCCCGACCGCGTCGCTCTTGGTCTGGGCGAAGGCCAGCAGCCGGTCCCAGGTGCCATCACGGCGCCAGCGGACCAGCCGGTCGTGCAGCGTGGTCCAGGGGCCGTAGCGGGAGGGCACGTCCCGCCAGGGGGCGCCAGTGCGGTACTTCCAGATGATGCCGTTGATGACCTGCCGGTGGTCGCGCCACTGCCCACCCTTGCGGCCGTTGCCGGGTAGCAGCGGGTCGATCTGCTTCCACGCAGCGTCGCTCAGCTCGCCTCGCCCGACCATCTCGCCCCCCACGTCACAGCCTGTCGCAAAGAGCGAATCCTACCAACCAGGTTCACCGGACACGCCTAGTGCATCGCGTCCGGCGGCTGGGCACCGATGAGCCTGTTCACCGAGGACGGGGTGGCCAAACCCGCGCTCGCCGCCATCCAGGACGGCCTGCGCACCTCCGCGTTCGCCGAGTAGCCGGATCGTATTGAATCGGCGGTCTTTGACGCCGGGATAGCGGAGTTTGCAGATCGCCTTCCAGCCGCAGACGCGCACGGTCGACGTTGAGGTCACGCTCGTCGCGGACGAGCAGCCAGACCGAGACGGCAAAACGTCCCGGGTCTGGTCCGTGCGCCCAGCTTGCCACAAGCCTGCGAACACCCCGCCACCAGCGTTTCCGCTGGTCAGCGGCCCAGTGATTCATCTGCCGGGCCACCACGGGAAGGTTCGCCGCGACGGCTATCGTGTAGACCGGCCGTGACGGCGACGACGGGCAGTCGCAGGTTCGGATCGTGGGGGGAGTCGGGCCAGACCTCCGACGCTTGGTGCGGCTCCGACAGCGGCTGCGGCTATGATTGAAGAAGACACGACCTTGCCCCTAGGGCTTTGCGCCAGGCGTTGTCCACCAGAATTCCATCAGGCCTGATGTTCGCTCGACTCAGTCACCGAGGCGACGACCGCTGCGGGGCGGGTCGGTTCACGCCGGTCTCGTAGGCGAAAATCACGATCTGGACGCGGCTGCGGAGATCGAGTTTCATCAGAATCCGCTTCACGTGGCTGCGGATCGTGGACTCCTCGACGACGAGTTCCGTGGCGATTTCGCGGTTCGAGAGCCCGCGCGCGACCAGCTCGAGGACCTCCCGCTCGCGTGGAGTGAGCTCGTCGAGCTTGGCCTGGTCGTCGAGCTCGGGGATCGGCTGCTGGGCCATGCGGTCGATCACCCGGCGGGTGACCGACGGGGAGAGCAGCGAATCCCCGCGGGCGATCGTGTGCACCGCCGCGATCAGCTCCTCCGGTCGCGCTCGCTTGAGCAGGAAGCCCGAGGCGCCCGCGCGCAGCGCTCCAAACACGTAGTCGTCCTGCTCGAAGGTGGTGAGGATCAGGACCCTTGCGCGTGGGGCGGCATGCGTCAGTTCTCGGGTGGCCTCGATCCCGTCCAGGTCGGGCATGCGGACGTCCATGAGCACCACGTCGGGATCGAGCCGGCGGGCCCGCTCGACTGCCTCACGCCCCGTCGACGCCTCGCCGACGATCTCGATCTCGGGCTCGCCCGAGAGGAGCTCGACGAGACCCGCGCGCATGAGATCGTCGTCGTCGGCGATCAGCACCCGCGTCATGCGCTCGCACCTCCGTAGGGAAGGCGGGCGCGGACGCAAAACCAGCCATTGTCGCGCCCGGCCTCGAGGCTGCCGCCGAGCAGGGTCGCGCGCTCCCGCATGCCGATCAGCCCGTGCCCGCCGTTTGACCTCGGGGCGTCCTCGCCGGGTGCGGCGTTGTTGACCGTGAGCTCAAGCGCCTCCTTGCCGAACGCAAGCGCGACCCGAGCCCCTCCGGTGCCGTGCCGGGCGGCGTTGGTGAGGGCCTCCTGCAGGATTCGGTACGCAGCCTGGTCGACGGCGCGCTCAAGCAGTCGAGGCTCCCCCTCCCTCGCGACGCTCACGTCGAGCCCTGCGGCGGCGTGGCGTGCGACGAGCGTGTCGAGCGACGCGAGCCCGGCTGGCGCGTCCACGGCTCCGCCCGCCGAGCCGTGGACGCGAAGCGTGCCGACGATCTGGTCGATCTCGCCGGCCGTCTTGCGCGCCAACTCCTCGATTGCTTCGAGCGCCGCCTGGGAGCGCTCGGGGTTCTTCCGCATCCGGGCGCTGCCGGCCCGCACCGCGATGACGTTGATGGCGTGGCCGGCGGCGTCGTGGAGGTCGCGGGCGATCCGGGCCCGCTCTTCGGCGACGGCGAGGCGACGCTCGCGCTCTCCCTCGCGCTCGGCGACGAGAGCGCGCTCCCTCAGCGCTGCGATCCGCTGGCGGCGAAGGCGGGTCCGCTCACCCGCGAACCACGCGACGGCAAAGTCGACGCCCGTGTGGAACAGCTCGCCCCCCGGAAAGCCGCCCTGCCCATAAGCGGTCGCACCGAGGATCGCGAGGAACAGCGCGACGACCGCTCCGGTGTCCCGTCGCGTCCAGGGATCCTCCTCGTCGCGACTCGCCGCGAGCAGATACAGCGCGGCGGTCGGCCCGAGGGGCAGTCCGATCGGATAGCCGAGGGCGCCGAGCAGCGCGCTCGCCGACGCGGTGAGCGCGAAGACCGCGCGGGGAGCGCGGCGCCAGGCGACGAGCGGCACGGTGGAGCATGCGATCAGCAGCCCACCGATCCAGTCGAGTTCTCTCGATCCCGGCTCCGAGGCACCGAAGCCGGCCCGAGAGAGCGCCACTGAGCCGACGAACGCTGCGGCACCGGTCGCCGCGCCGACGAGCGCCTCCCATCTCGGCCGGGCCGCAAGCATCCGACGCGCCGTAGCCGCAGCATCACCCGAGGCTAACATCACCCGAAGCTACAGTAGCATCGCCGTTCCCGCCGCGAATCCTCCGCGCGGATGATCCTGCTCCACGAATCAGGGAGGGCAGAGTTCCCCCCGACGGGCGTTTTCGGCCAGCCTGCCGCCCCCGTAGCTTGGCGGCCATGAGGCAATCGATGAGCGGACTGACCACCTTCGTACTCCGTCGCCGTCGCTGGATCGTGGTGGCGTGGCTGATCGTGACCGTGGCCGGCGTCGCGAGCCTTGGGTCGACGACCAAACGGTTGTCGACCGAGTTCAAGCTCCCCGGCGAACCGAGCTACATCACTGACACCAAGATCTCCGCCCTCTACCAGGACGAGGGCGGCGGCGACATCGACTCGCCGCCGATCATCGTCGTGGCCGTCACCGCCCCGGCAGGCGGCACGGCCGCTCCGGCCGAGG
>Ga0137369_10002839_pt1 | contig 17679 bp, 22 predicted proteins | sample SagtaG_12_FD_104918 | JGI IMG/M metagenome (GOLD analysis project Ga0137369, IMG submission 104918) | Vadose zone soil microbial communities from Sagehorn Ranch, Mendocino, California, USA - Sage1_L_113_16 metaG | ecosystem: Environmental > Terrestrial > Soil > Vadose zone | place: USA... | reverse complement strand
GGCGCGTGGGACGGCGCTCTCATCACGATCGGCGCGGTGCTCGGCACGGCGATTTTCCTGACGCCCGCCGACATCGCCAGGGCTCTGCTGCATCCGGTATTGATCCTGGGCGCGTGGGTCTTTGGAGGACGCCTGACGCTGGCCGTGGCGCTGACCTACGCCGAGATGGGTGCGATGTGCCCGCGCGCCGGAGGCATGTATCACTTCCTGAAGGAAGCCTACGGTCCGCTGGCGGGGTTCCTCTTCGGCTGGGGCTCTTTTCTGGTCATCATGTCGGGCGGCATCGCGGCACTCGCGGCGGGTTTCGGCGAGTACCTGGGAGGGTTCATCCCCTTCTTTTCGACTCGCCACGTTCTCGCGTCCCTCCCGATCGGGAGCTGGACCTGGCGGCTCACCGGCGGAGGAATCGCGGGAGTCCTCGCGATCGCGTTCCTGACGGCCGTCAACTTCGCCGGCGTCAAGGAGGGCGCCTGGCTCCAGAACCTCGTCACGATACTCAAGATCGGATCCCTCGCGGCGCTGGCCGGCGTGGGCCTCTTCGTCGCCGCTCCGGTCCGGCCGGATCTGGCGGCGCCGCTTCCGCCGGGACTGCTCGCTCCCTTCGGCGTCGCCATGATCTCCGTGCTGTGGGCCTATGACGGTTGGTACTGCTTCGCGCTCTCAGCGGGAGAGGTGCGCGATCCCGGCCGCAACATTCCGCGCGGTCTGATCGCCGGGACCGCCGCGCTCATCGCAATCTACGCGCTGATCAATTTCGTTTATCTGCGGGCGCTTCCGATTCCCGTCCTCTCTCAAACGGCCCGCGTCGGCGAAGCGGCGGCGCAGGCGCTCTTTGGCGCGGGGGCCGCGCGGCTGGTCTCCGCGGCCATCCTGGTCTCGATCTTCGGCTGCCTCTCCGCCAACATCCTGACCTGCTCGCGCATCTATCAGCCGATGGCGCAGGACGGGCTCTTCTTCCGGTCACTCGCGCGGATCCACCCGCGCCATCGCGTCCCGGCCGCGAGCCTCGCGGCGCAGGCCGTCTGGTCAAGCGTGCTCGTCCTCTCCGGGACCTTCGAGCAGCTCTACACCTACGTCGTCTTCGCCGAAGTCCTCTTCTACGCCGCGACGGGAGCGGCGCTCTACGTTCTGCGCCGCACGCACGCGGCGACCCCGCGCCCCTACCGGACATGGGGCTACCCTTTGGTGCCGGCTCTCTTCATCCTCTCCTCGCTCGCGCTCATGGTGAACACTTTGAAGGAGAGACCCACCGAGTCATTGATCGGCCTGGGACTCCTGGCTCTGGGCATGCCCGCCTACGCCGCCTGGCACCGCCGAGACCGCGCGTCGATCAAAGGAGAAGCCGTCTAGTCCTGCCGCCGAACAGGCCGAAGAGCAGGGCGGTGCCGAGGCCCCAGGCTCCGTTGACAAGAAGGCCGGTCGCGAGCGCGCCGGCCTTCCCACCGCCGATGGCCTGGTGTTTGAGCGGAGCGACGACGAGCCAGGCGACGAGCGTGGGCGCGAGCGCACCGAAGACGACGCTCTTGACGAGAAACCCCGCGAAGCTTCCACGCCGCGCGAGCAGAAGGACGAGGACGATTCCCCAGATGCCTCCCCAGAAGGCGAGCGAGATGACCTGCGGCACGCCGAAAGGCCGGGTCAGCTCGACGGCAAAGGGGGCGCGCGGCGAGATCCGCAGAGCGTGAAGCAGAGCCAGCATCCCCTGGTGAAACACGAGTGTGGAAAGGAAGCCAGCGAAAAACGCCCTGAGCAGACGCATGGCCACCCAGCGTGCAGGATGCGTGCCCGTCAACGATGAGACCAACTCTCGAGCTTTCTGCCGAATTGCTCAGCGGCAGATGCGGTTCGCCTCGCCTTCGATTTTCCTCTCCCAGCCGGGGATCAACGAGTTCAGGAAGCTCTTGAAAAGGTTGCCGTGATTCTGGATTCGCAGGTAAACAAGCTGATGGACGATAACGACATCCCGAATGCCGGGCGGTTCACACTCAAGGAGAGGTCTCGCGAATCCCTGATCGGCCTGGGCCTCCCCGTTCTCGGGCTGCCCGTCTTTGCCGCGTGGAGGCGCCCCGCGCGCCGAATCTAAACGGGACCTGAGGGCCTTCTAAGAAGTGACTTAGACTGCGCTTAGTAACGACTAAATCCATTACCTCTGCGGCAGGCCATCTGCATGGCGCTGTGGGAGAGACCCGATTGTCGGGATCTCTTCTGGAGGTAAGCCATGAGACTCTCGACTCTCTTCGCCGTGGGCGCAGGCGTGGTGCTCGTCGCCGCCGCTGCCTGTCACAATGACAACTCCGCGCCGACGCAGCCCGTCATCGTGACGCCGCCGGCAGCGACGCCGACGCCGGGCGGGCAGCCGACACCGACTCCGCCGCCGGGCAGCGCAGCGACACGCATCGTCAACGTCGGCCCCGGCAATCTCTTCATGGATTCTCAGAGCGTCAGCAGCACGACGACGATCAAGGCCGGAGACACGGTCCAGTGGAACTTCGTGGACTCCATCCCGCACACGACGACATCGGGGACTTGCTGCACCCCGAGCGGTCTCTGGGATTCCGGCGTGAAGTCCTCCGGGAGTTTCTCCCATCAGTTCGCGGCGACAGGCACGTTCCCCTACTACTGCACCGTCCACGGAGCCATGATGACCGGAACCGTCGTCGTCAACCCGTGAAGCCTGGCCGGCGAAATCTGCTGGTTGTCGTGGGCCGTACTAATTCCCTGTCATCCTGAGCGAAGCGAAGGATCTGCTCCCGTTGCAATCGACGAGGGCAGATCCTTCGTCGCTTCGCTCCTCAGGATGACAGCTCTGCGTGCCGCGCGGCCGTTCCAGGCGGCCGCGCCGTACTTTCAGGCTTCAAGGGTCTGGCGAACGGTGACGACGTCCACCATGCCGCGGCAGCCATAGAGAGCGGGGAGGACCTTCTCCGAGGGAAAGCGGCGGCGTAGGTCGGCGACGGCCTCGGTGCCGGCGCGGTAGCACGGCAGGTACATGCGGCCCAGAAGCGGATGGCGGCCCCAGGCGCCCGAGAGCTTGTCGGCGCGCTCTTCGGAGACGAGGTAGTCGCGGCGCAGCGTCGCCGCCACGTCCTTCTGGGCAACGCCTTCCTTCCAGGTCAGCCAGGAGGACTGGTTCTTCGCATCGTCCTGAAGGAGAGCCAGCAGCACGCCCAACTGCATGTCGTCGTCGGGAAGCTCTTCGACCTCGGTCACGCCGTGGGCGATCAGGATCGCGTTGTTGGCGATCCCTTCCGCCAGCGCCGCGCCGCGCGAGTTCATCGTCAGGACGGTCGCCTCGAATCCGAGGCGCTTGCGCACATAGAGTCCCTGGATCACGGCCGACGTCGTGACGTGGCCGGGCACGACCTCGTGGGAGACGAGCTGCGCGAACTCCGGCACGGAGATCTGCAGCGACGCGTTGATCTCGTACGTCGCTTCGTACTCGGGGGCGCCGTCTGGCTTGCGCGCGCGGCCGATGTAGTTCATGGAGCCCGAGAACCAGGCGTCCTTGATCGGCAGGAACTTCATGTTGGCGAGCGGAACGCCGGAGAGGTCCGGCGGCAGATGTGGGGCGAGGTACTTCGCAGTGCCGGCGGAGAACTGCGCGATCAACGCATTCGCGAGCATCGGGATGGATTTGCCGGGCACCATGCGCTCGCGCCGCCAGGCGTCTACGGCCGAGAGCAACTCGTCACCCGTTCTCGACGAATAGCCGGCCTTCGCCAGAAGCTCCGCGACGCGCTCGCGTTTGCCTTCCGGATGCGACGGCTCCGGGGATTTACCCGTCGAGCCAATGACGCAGCGCTCGTAGGGGACCGGCTCGCCGCGGCCAAGGATCTCCTGCACGAGGTCCCACATGGCGGAGAAACAGATACCGAGTCCCTCCAAGTAGGCTCCGCGCAAACCGCCGATCTTCCTTCCCTCCGAGGACATCGCGTCAATCGCGCCCTTGACGTCCACGGCGGCGAGGTAGGCGTCAATGGCGGCCTTGTCCGGCTCTTTGGCGGAGACTCCACCCGAGTCCCGGACTTTCTTCGCGCTCGGGTGGGTATAGGCGGGCGGCAGCGGCTCGTCGGCAAACCACGAGTCGGCGATGAACCGCCCCGTGCCCGAGGGATTCATGACGTCGCCGCCCCAGAGCGTGTCGATGCCAAGGATCGCAGTCGCAGTCAGTTGATCGAGGCTTCGGTCAGTCACGTTGGCCTCCCTTGCTTGTCATCCGAGGGTTTCTCCTCGCTTGTCATCCTGAGGAGCGAAGCGACGAAGGATCGGCTCCGGAAGCCCAGGTGGCCGCTTCGCGTCCATCAGCTCGCGAGGGATTCTAGGACGAAACCGAGCAGATCCTTCGCTGAGCCTGTCCTGAGCGGGAACCGGGAGATCGAAAGGGAAGTTCGACCTCAAGCCGGTGGAGGCGGGGAAAGCGCCCGCGAAGAAGTAGGAGGTCTGGATCTGACGCGCGCCCGGCCGGATCGCTTCGCCGGAAAAAAAGAGGGCCCCCTCGAGGGCGCGGTTCAACGGCGCTTAGTAGGCGCCATCTGAATCGCGATCACACGCGAGCGTAGCTGGATGCGGTTTCGTAGGTCTCCACGTTGGGAGTTCCCTCGATGAAGGGGATCAGCTTCGCCAGGAGCTGCGGGTAGGTCGCCGTCTCGTAGGTCTGGGCGTTCTTCCGGTTGTCCCAGAGACTGATGAATTGCGCGCCCTTCGGGTTCACGAGCGTGACTTCCTCCTGAAAGCCCTGCTGTTTGCGCAGGACCGGAAGGACTTCCTTCTCGAAGAGATTGTTGAACTCGACCTCCTTGCCGTTCTTGATGTGGAACTGGACGTTGCGTGCGTATCTCATGACTCTTCTCCCGGCAGCCTTGAACAGATAGTCTTCATCGGAGAATCCGAAAGGAAGGAGGGACGGCGTCGTCAAGGTGCCGAAGCCGACTTGGACCTTGTGAAAGCGGTTTCACACTATCACACATCGAGCGCGTTCCGGCGTACGCGGTTTTCGGCCACAAACGGCAGCCGAGAGAGTCCACGCGGGAGGCAGGCCCCCGGGGTCTCCCCAGGAATGAGACTTCAGCTGACGTGGCGCGTCAGGTCCGACCTGACTCGGGCGAGCTTCGACGCGAGGTGAAGAAGCCTGCCGCCGTCAGCTCGTTCGGCATATGGCAGAGCCGGGGCTGGCCGTTGGAATCCTCCGACAGACTGCCGGTTGTCGATGGACCAGTGGCGAAGAATCTGACCCGCGATCGCGTGAGCAGGTTGGCTGCTCATGAGTGTGCCTGCTTTCTTCCAGAGACCGGAGGCGGGCACTCAGTTACTGGCTGGATGGGATCCGTCGGCGGTTAGGAAATGACAGACTACCACACCGGGGACTGTCACAGACCGGAGAGGTCTAAGGTCCAAGGTCCCCGAGTCCCAAACCGTTCAGATTGCCACGCGGTGAAGTATCCGCTACGGCAGGAGAACAGCAACCCTGCCATCACACGAACTTCGGGGATCCGACCTGGCCTATCTTCGCTTGCGGCAGGCCCATGCATACCGACGGATTACGAAGCTCAGGGCAGGCGCGACACTCCTTTCGGGCGGCTAACCCTCTCGTAGCCGAAGGGTGGTTCGTCTGAGAAAGTGACTTGGCGTCACATCCAGGGTTCGTCGGCGCTGGGGCCGTAGATGGAGGGGACTTTTCCGCCAGCCATACGGACGTAGACGGAGAGCTGGCCGCGGTGGTGAATGGAGTCCATCAGCATGAGCCACAGGAGGTCGCCGACAGGCACCAGACTCATCTGGCGCGGGCCGGTGAAGAAGGTCACCGTTTCGGACAAGCGCGACTCCGGCATTTCCTCCAGGGCCGCGAGCAACTCCCGCGCTCCGCGCTCGTAGTTCGCGACGGCTTCGGCGTACGTGGCCGGCGCCGGGGGGAATTCGGGCGGCATGGTCAGCTCGCCGCTGATGGCCTTGACGGCGATCCCGTTGTGCATCGAGAAGGTATGGGCGAGCCGGGAGGCTGGGGTCGAGCGCTCGTGCGGCTTGAAGTCGTCCTGCCCCGGGGGATACGCCTTCATGAGCTTCAGCGTGATTGGGAACTCCTTCGCGAACATGGCAACATACTGGCGCTTCAGGTCTCCTGCGCCGGTCCGGGCGGCGCGGGGCTTCGCGGCGCGCTTCGGCCGCGCTTTTACGCCCGCCCGCGCGCGGCGCGCGACCGGCTTTCTCTTCTTGCCAGCAGCCGTCCGGGCGGCAGGGCGTTTTGCCTTCTTCATCGTTAACCTCCTCCTTCAAGTCCAAGTCAGGCGCCGAAGTCTACAGGATGAAACACCGGGCTCGACCGGAATGAGGTCAGCTACTCGCTGGATCAGCTCGCCCGGCCGAGAACGGCGACCTCCTTCTCGAGCCGACGCCCGAGCCGGTCCTTCTCCGTCTCCGGGAAGCAATGGGGTCAGTCTTTGCTTGTGGGGATTATGCGGGAATGATCTCGAGGTGGGCGCGGGTCGCGTCGGCGACGGCTGCCAAGGGAATGGTACCGTCGAAGGTTGCGAGGCATCCGCTCTTTCGCTTCGCGAGCCCCAGCAGGTAGACGTCGGTCACCTGTGTGGCGCCGGTGCAGTTCGCTCGAAGAGGCGTGAGTCACGGAAAGACACTTCGTCCGCCCAAAGGATGTGCTTTCCGCTGGAGCAGAATGCTCCGAGGCGCCGGACAATCGATGCCGGTGTTTCCGGAGTGCCTCCGTATGCCGGATTTGACAGAACGCGGGTCAATCCGTTTTCGGTCAAGGGGCAGGTAGCCCATCCGGTCTCGCGGTTGGCGGCAAACCATTCATGGGCAGCTTCGTGGTGAATGTGATCCGGGTCAAACAGCGCTACGAGGACATTGACGTCCAACAGGGCGACTCGTGTCACTCCTCATCCCGGAGCTTGTTCACGAAAGCCATGGTCGGACGGCGGCTCCCTTTCGGGCGCCGGGGCAATAGCGGAACTCCATTACGCACGCGCGGAGATCGCTTTGGCTCGAGTGACTTTCGAGCCTGGTCCGAGATCACGCGGCCGGCAGTCGTCGCCCGGCTCGAGGCAATCTCCTTGGCTGCCTGCAGGATGTCGTCGTCGATTTCCAGGGTCGTTCTCATGGGGTCATCATCTTGCATCTCGCATCTGATGTTAAACAACCCACACGGCTGTGCCGATAATCGGTGCCGCAAGCGATCCCCGAGCCGGCAATAGGGTTCGCTCGAGTCAAGAGTTAGACGAATCCGAACGACGCGGAGACACATTTATCATCAGATCGTTCATGGTCGCGTGTGAGGTGATTCCTTCGAGAGTCGAGTAAGTTCCCTGCGTCAGCACCTCCTCGGCCAGGCGCTGCATCTGCGTCATTGCCGCCCGCATGGGACCTGAACCGAGTGAGACGCGTGCGACGCCGAGACGCGCGAGGTCCGCGATCGAGGGGCTGCCTGCGACGGCGAGCACGTTCACCGGACAGGCGAGCTGCTTCACGAGAGCACCGATGACCGCCGGGTCGGTGACGCCCGGTATGAACACGCAGTCGGCTCCCGCATCCCGGTAGGCCCTGCCCCGCCGGATCGTCTCTGCCAGGCGTCCTGTCTCCGGGCCGACGCGGGAGAGATAAACATCAGTTCGGGCGTTGAGAACGATCGGGACGCCGTGGCGGCGGCCCGCCGCGACGACGGCGCGGATCTTCTCGACTTGCAACGCAAGATCCGCCAGAGGGGCTTCCGGCCGGCCGGTTCCGTCTTCGAGGTTCAGGCCGACCGCGCCCGCTTCGAGGACGCCGACCGCCGCGCGATCGATCTCCTCGGGAGTGTCTCCGTAGCCTGCTTCCATATCCGCGGTGACGGGTACCGAGACGGCCGCGCAAATCCGCGCAACGGCCTCGAGCATGCGCTCGCGCGAAATCTTCTGCCCGTCCGGGTATCCGGACGCAAACGCGATCCCGGCGCTCGTCGTCGCGACCGCCTCCAATCCGGCCTTCTCGAAGATCCGCGCCGTCGCCACGTCCCACGCGTTTACGAGCACCACCGGGTGACCTCGCCGATGCAGCGCTCGCAGCTTCTCCGCTTTCTGCGGCAGGCCCTCTGAAATTGCCATGGCACTCTACTTTCTCATTTTGCCGGCCTCTCGGGTAGCGAGCCTCCACGGTCGCAAATAGGCACTTCAGTCGCCCATGAGATCCGCGAATTCGCGTGGAGTGAGGACCTTGATGGTCTTCCCTAACTGATTCGTCAGTCTCAAATCACCGGTCAGCAGAAGAGCGGACGGTTCCGCCGAGAGTATCCGCCTGAGGTGATCGTCTCCCTTCCTCCCGCTTCCGCCTGCCGGGGACTCGACCTCGAGCGCGACCCCGTTGGCAGCGATCTCCGTCAGAAGAACGTCCACCTCACCTTGTGCGAGCTGATGCCGGCGCTGGATCTTCGGGCGCAGGAGGACGTCCCGATATTCGGCCAGCAGTTCGACCGAAAGCAGGAAGCGGAACCTGCCTGCAAGCATGCCGTCGAGGATCCTGGCCGTGGGAGAGGAAGAGACCTCCGTCAGGAGGCCGGCCACGACCACATTCGTGTCGATGACAGCCGGAGCCGCCGTCATCTTCTGCGTCGATGAGCTCTCGTCTCCGAAACCGCCAGTTTGATCGCTGTCGCTTCCGCCATCGCGGATCGTTTTCGCGCGCGAGCTACGAGCTCCGCCGCCTGATTCGCTGTCTTGATCCCGTAGGCGTCCAGACTCTCCTCGACGAGGCTCCGGATGGTCTTTCCCCGCCGCACGGCCGTTTCCTTGAGGGCCCGGTGCTTTTCAGACGAAAGGGTGATCGTCAATCGGGGTATATCGCGCCTCCCATCCGAAGGTAGCACCAAAGCATCAATACATCAAATCACCTCGATGCGATCTTACAAAAATCGTACGTCACCGGTGGCCTGCGGGGCCCGGCTCCGTCACCGAGAAGGGGTCCTGGACTCCGCGGCCGCGGCATCCGGCGCCCGTTTCTCGCTTTCCGCCAGAAGCTTGGCAAGGACTTCGTCGTAGTACGGCTTCTCGCGGAGGCCCGTGTACTTGCCCGGGAAGAACGCCAGCGTGATGTCCGCGCTGTCTTTGGCGGCGTCGAAGTTGTTCAACACCACGGCGAAGCGCTGATCGTGCGGCAACCGCGTGTTATCAATCATCGGAAAGTCGAAATAGTCGAGCCAGAACTCCGTCGAGGTCGTCTCGACCCGATCTCCCCGGCCGGTGCGGACGGTCACGCGGAGTTGCAGCCCCTCGTTCTTTCGATCCGCCTCGAGGACGTCCAGCTTGAAGTTGCGCCGGATGCCGTCGAGCGTGAGGTCCCGGGCCAGCGAAGGCAGATCCCCTCCGGGCCCGCGAAAAGAGAGCGTCTTGAGGTTCGCTGTCGCGTCGAAGCTCGGCCCGCCCTCCTCGATGATGAGCATTTGCTTTTTTGTCACTTCCTCGGCGACGCGGTTTAGTCTCGCCAGGTATTCGGACCGCTGCGGGCTGTTCTCGACCTGTCGCTGGATGTGGCGGAAGAGAGGCTTCAGGTTGAGCGACTCGTGGAAGTTGTACACGAGGAGCTCGAGGTTCAAGACCTCCTGCTCGGAGGTCGCCTTCTTCCCGGACCGCAGGAACGACTCGATGATGGACCTAAACATGTCCTTGCGTAGAGCGCTCTCGGATTCTTCGCGCTTGCTCGTCAGCTCGGAGTAGAGTCGCGCGTTGGTCTCCTGCGTCTGGAGCCGTTCGCGCAGCGCCGCCTCGCGCCCTTCGCGATCTCGCAGATAGGCCGACGTCCAGAACCCGAGAACCGCCACCGCGACCGCCGTCAACAGCCCGCCCACGGGCTTCAGAATGATCTCGGCCTTGTCCCAGCCGTCGCGTTCCCGCCCCCGGTCGTGCCTGGCCGAGTCCTCCGCCATCACTTCCTCGTCAGGACGAGCTTGCCCGCCTCTTCCTTGACCACGAGGTCATACCGGCTCGGCTTCTCGTAAACCGTGACCTTGACCGACGGGCTCGCCTTCTTGTAATCGATCGAGAGCACGCACTCCCCGGTTGCCCCGACCTTCAAGCTGTAGGACCCGAACTGGTCCGTCTGCGCCGTCGCCGATGTCCCTCCGCAATCGAGTTTCAGGGCGACTCCCTCCGGCACCGTTTTTCCACCTTCGCTCACCGTTCCATGGATCTCCGCCGCTCCCGCCGCCCCGGCCAGAGCCAGAAAACACGAGCTGATCAACAGTCTTTTCCTCATCCTGGAACCTCCCGCTTCAATAGTACGCCTGCGCGCTCACGCCGATACTCTCGCCGATGACCGTGCGCTAAGCGATCTCTAGGCCAGGCGGCTGGAGTTGGAGGCGTCCTGGAAGCTTCATCTCTCTCGATTCCAATTCCTTGTGAAGCTTTATGTCTTTGTACTTGAGCTGCGCGCCGACCGAGCAGTCGCCTGCATCGATCGCCGTGATGTGCCCATCACAGATCGACAACGCCGCGGAGCGAAACGCGCAGTCAACGTCAGGGTAAAGCGCAAGCACGGGCCTTCGATCGAGCCCACGGTCACAACCAAACGGGATGAACCTCCGTCGAAACCTGGTGGTTGCCGAGAAAAACAGTCGAGGCCTTGCCCGGAGGATACTTGCCGCGGTCCGTGAATTCGTGAAGTTCCCGCGCCACGCACCATGCGCGCGCGAGCAGCTCGAACACGTCGCCGTCGAGCACGTCACGCACGGCCTGAGTTGCCTTTGAGTGGATGATTTGCCAGGCGAACCGTGGAATAGCCGGCCGGGCCTCTTTGGATTCGCTGTCCAGACCCTCTTTGATGACTTCATCCAAGTGGTAAAACATGCAACACAACGTCCTGGACGGTCGCCAGATCGGTACCAGGTAGCGGCTCCTGATCGTAGACCAGTCCTTTGGCAAGTTGCGAGGAGCCCTGTTCTACTCGCAGTTTGCGGTGATATTCCCATAGAGTTGTGATCGCCTCGTTCAGGCTGTGGTTCCTCAAATCCGGCATTCGCAACGGTTGTGGCGGGGGCATTGTCGGGGATTCAGGCTTCACTCTGTCGGAAACATGCAGGACGATCTCGTGGACGGTCGCCAGATCGGTGCCGGGTGGCGGCTCTTGATCGTAGACCAGTCCTTGGTCAGCCTACCTTCACCGAGAGCATCGAAATGGATCCGCCGTCGACGCCTTCGACCGTGGGGACGGGGGTCAGCGTGGGGACGGGGGTCAGTCTTGCACAGTGGTACTTTGGGAGAATCGGGATCTCAGACGTTCGCATGCTTGGCAGCGCACTGAGAGTCGGAGGAAAGGGTCGATCGTGTACGGCGCCGGCGCCGCCGCGGCAACCGACCTGGATCCACGCAGACCGGCCAGCCCGACTGGTACCGCTACACCCTTGACCAGAAGATGGTGCGCGCACCCGGCGAAAAGGCCGTCTACGGCAGCGCCAATCCCAACCTGCTCGGCGGTGTGCTTGCCCGGAAGACCGGCCGCTGGCTTCCCGGCCTCTTCCGCGACCTGGTCGCCGAGCCCCTCCAGATCCGCCGCTATGCGATCAACCTCTCGCCGACAGGAGACTCCGACATGGGCGGCGGCGCCCGCTTCCTCCCCGCGACTTCATGAAGCTCGGCCAGATGATGATCGACGGCGGGCGATGGCATGGTCGCCAGATCGTCAACATCCTGCCGGCGGTCAAGTAGCAGGCTGCCGGCGGCGATCCTCGATCCCAGAAGCGGGGATTGACCATCGTGAGCAGGTCTTCCAGGTCCTCTTCCTCGATCCCGATGATCAAGGCTTTCCTTCGGCGGCAAGCACCGCTTCCAGACCTCGGGCGATCATGCCGTCGCGCGTGAGACCCATGTCTTTCGCGAGGGCATCCGATCGCGCAAGTAAACTCCTTTCCACCGTCACGGAGATCACTTTCGCACCCTGTCCTTGCCGCGGGCGGCCGGATCTCTGGCGCGCTTTCTTCCACCGAGATTTTGCCCGCGGGGACAGGGGGCCGAATTCCTCGGCCACGATTTCACGTTCGAATTCTGCGGTCGCGGTCTGAAGTTGTTCAATCGTCATTTGTGCGAACGGCGTCGCCTGGTGTTTTCTCGCTTTCGTCACCTCCGCCTCCTTCGAAACCTGCGCTTTTCGGCAGCCGTCGATGGCCGCGCATCGACCAGGAAACCCGTCCCCGTCATCATCCAGGACGAAGACAACCTGAAGCAGCCGATCTGCACGTCCCGGGCCCCCGTCACACCTTGGGCTTGGGCGGCGGAAGTGAGAAGGCGGCGCTTTCGGCCGCGAAGCCGACCTTGACGTGGGAGCTGTCGCAGAAAGGCTTGTTGGCGGACTGCCCGCAGCGGCAGAGCGACACAGCGGTGCGGCCGGCCAGATCGTAACGGTTGCCGGCCTCGTCGACCAGAGTGATGTCCTCTCCTTCCACTCTCAGGGGCCCGTCTTTCCGGGGTGTGATCTTGATGTCAACCATCGCCGCTTCCCTCCGAAAACTCCGCGATTCTAACCAACCCGAGCCCATTCGAGAGCGATCGGCCGTTCTCTCATCGCTTTCTTGCTCGATGAACGGATGAGTCACCGAAGGTCAGCCGGGCCAATTCCTCCTTGAGGCTCTCGTGTTCCGCGGCGTCCGAGGCCCGCGCCAAACGGTCGGCGAGCGCGAAAAAGGCGTCTCTCACCCGAGCTTGCTCTTCCCGGCCGGGAGACGCCGGCTGCAGCGCCTGTCGCGATCGCGGCGCGGAGTCCTCGCAATCCCGTAGTCCTTTATCCGCTGATCCACTGGTCTGACTTCGGGTCCCAGAAGGGGCCTGTGAGGCCGATCGAGGCGAAGATGAAGACCATCTCGTCGGGGGCGGGGCGATGGGACTCGACTGTCAATCGGTTGGCGTACCACGCGACCGCGAGCCGCCAGAGCTGATCCAGATCGACGAGAGGCCGGCGCGGGGTCTGGCGGGACTCGCACCAGCGGTCGACCGTTTCTTCCGACCGGAAGAGCAGCATGGGTCGCTCAGGTGTAGATGATGTCTTCCCACCAGCGGGCGGCGGGAACGGCGAAATGGGCGACGTATGGCCGCGCGATTGGCAGGCCGTCTTGGACCTCGAGCGTCAGAGGCTCTCCGGAGAATCCGTCGGAGGCTGGCATGACGGCGTCCGCATGGAGGGCGGCCGAGATGCCGTACGCGTCCCAGACGCAGTTGGCGTAGTAGCACTTCCCCCGCGCGTCCACGGGAAACGGCGTCGGGATGCCGGAGAAGGGCGGCGCCATCCGAATGCGCGACGCGTCGCCGGGCTCCGGGACGAGAAGCCGCCTGGCGTGGAGGCGCGCGAAGGCCCCCAGCACGTCGCTTTCGGGAAACCCTGTTGCGACCGCCACCTGCCCGGCCGTTGGTGCGTTCGCCGTCTCCGCGATCGCGCGATAGATCGCGAGCTTGACGATGGTGTCGAGATCCAAGGTCATGGTTGCGGGTGAAGTGTTGACCGGACCCAGTGGGCGACTTCTTCCGGCATGGCGTCTCTGTTGGCCCGGCCGATCCGCCAGAGTAGCAGGTTGGGACGGCGCTTGATCGCTTCGATGAAGCCTTCCCCGCGCAACGCGACCGTCGCAACGAAAACTCCGGCCGAGACCAGAAGCGACTCCACCGTCTCGACGAATCGCCTGGAAAGGCATTCCATCTTCCCGATCTCGTCAACGAAGACGAGACCCGCGCGTTTGCGCGACAACTGCTCCGATACGATGCGGTCCAGAGCGGCCAGATCCACGCCGTATTTGCTTACCTTGTGGGGAGACCGGATCTTGACGTGAGCCAGGACATCCGACCGGCCGTCGAAAGTCTCGATCCGAAAACCCACGCGCTGGCCCGCTTCCCGGATCTCTTCCGTCAAGAAGCCGCGGATCTCCAGATCCGAGAGCTTGTCGGCCGCGCGGCGAAGAACTGTCGTCTTCCCGACTGCCGGCGGCCCGGTCAGGAGAAGAGCATGAGGTTGTCTCTTCGTCATGCTCTGTAGACTCTAAGTCGGAAGCCTTGAGGCGCGCAGTCCGCAGGAGAGCCCATGCCGAAGCAGAGGCCGGATAAACAGCAGGTGCGCGAGCGGATCTGGTCGCGGCTCGAGGAATCGGGAGAGGCTCTTTTCCCAGGGGCGCAAGGCCGCATCCCGAACTTCCGGGGAGCGGCGAGAGCGGCCGAAAGACTCGCGGCGACTCCCGAGTGGCGCCGCGCGAGAGTCGTCAAATGCAATCCCGACTCGCCCCAGAGGCCTGTCCGCTTCCGAGGGCTCGCCGAGGGCAAGGTCGTCTATATGGCGGTGCCCCGGCTGGCGGAGAGGAAGTGCTTCTGGAAACTCGATCCCGCGCGGCTCGAGCGAAGCGATCTGGCGGCCGCCGCGACGATCAAGGGCGCCTCGCGTCTGGCAAAGCCCGTCGGCCCGCGCGAGCTACCTCACGTAGACCTGATCGTGGCGGGCTCCGTTGCCGTCAACCGAAAAGGCGCCCGGGTCGGAAAGGGAGGTGGTTACTCCGACCTCGAGTATGCGATCGGGCGCGTGGTGGGAGCCATCGACGGGAAGACCACGACGGCGACGACCATCCATCCACTCCAGTTGGTGGACGAGGCCCTGCCGGTTACGCCGCACGATTTCTTTCTCGACTTGATCGCCACGCCGGAAGAGGTCATCCGTCCGGCCCGCCGCCAGCAGCCGAAGGGAGTCCTGCCGGACCATCTCTCCGATGAGCATCGGAAGGGGATCCCGACTCTTGAAGAGTTAGGCCTTTGGAACCTGCAAGATGTCAGGCGGGGTCCATCAGGACGACGCGGAAGCGGGCCGAGCCGCTCATCGTCCGGTCGAAGACGCTGACTTGATGCATCATCCAGCGGGACACGAATCCAGCATCGACCTTGGGAAGCGTCGGTTTATCTTCGCTTGCGGCGGGCCCGCTCGTAAATCTCGCGCCGGTGTCCCAGCATGACGACCAGAACTATGAGCTCTTCATTCCGGATTTCGTACACGGCTCTGTAATCGCCTACCCGATAGGACCAGAAGGGCACAAGCTCGCCGTGAAGGGGCTTACCGAGTCGAGGATTTTCGGCGAGCCGCTCGAGACCGCGGCGCACCCGCTCGATCACGCTTGCCGGCAGGGCTTGAATGTCCTTTTCCGCGCCGGGAAGGTAGAGCAGCCGGTATGCCATCCTTCCTCCAGGCCTGTTCGTGCGTCAGCCGAGCATTCGATGCGAGCTCGCGGCGAGCCCGCTCAATCTTCTTCATCGCGGCAGGATCCGAGAGGATCGAGATCGTCTCCAGAAGGCTCTCCCACTCCTCGGCCGAAACCAGAACCCCTGCCGGAACGCCGTTGCGCGTGATCTGGACGGTCTCGCCACGCTCTTCGACGTCCCGAAGCAGCTCAAGCAGCGAATTCTTGGCCTGCGTCACCGTCAGAGTCGTCACGGGTGGCCATTATAGTGGCCACCCATGAAGGCGCAACATGGATCTCGCACGTGAGGCCTAAAGGCTTCCCCACGAGCCGGGGACGTCTACGAGGCGGAGGACCTGGAACTTTCCGGCCGCGTCGCCTTGAAGACGATTCGCCCCGAGATCGCCGAGGAAGCCGTCTCGACGGACCCGGTTCAAGCGTGAGGTTCACATTGCGCGCCAGGTCACGCACCCCAACGTCTGTCGGATCTACGACGTGTTCCGGCACGAGGGGACGACCTTTCTCACGATGGAGTTCATCCGGGGCGAGACGCTGGCGGATCGCCTGGCTCTACGGGTCGCATCCCGACCGCGCAAGCCCTGCCCATCGTCTCCCAGATAGCGGCCGGGCTTGCCGCAGCACACAAGGAGTCGCGCCAGCACGGCTGCGTCTCCTGCGAGCGCAGGGCCACGGCTGACCGCCTACTTCACGGGCGAGATCCTAGGCGGTTCCGAAGAGGACGAGGTTTCCTTCGCTGTCCCTGAAGATCGCGTGCTCGCCCCAGGGCTCCTTCTTCGGCGGCTGCGTGAACTCGACGCCTCTGGCCCTGAGCTCCTCGTACGTTGATTTCACGTTGTCGGCAACGAAGACGACGGCCGGTACGGGCCCGGGCTGCAAGTCCGCCTGCTTGAACAGGACGAGAAGCGTCTCGGCGCCCGGCACCTGCAGCTCGATCCAGCGCGAGTCTCCCATCGACTGGTCGGTGAAGATCTTCAACCCGAGCTTCTTCGTGTAGAAGTCGAGGGCGCGCTTCTGGTCCTCGACGAGCACCGCGGCGAACTTGATGCGCTTCAACATTGAGCGTTCTCCTTTCGATTGGAGCTTTTGCCACAGCCGCGTCGAGTCTGTAAAGGCGCTTCGGTCTTACTATAGTGTTTAAAGGTATAGCGCCCAATGGCGACGTTTCGCCTCGACGATTACGTGGTCGACGTGCTTCTGCGGGACCTCGTCGGTCACGACCACAGCTGCGCCGCCTTTGTGGTCTACCTCTTCCTCTGGCGGCGTACCGAGGGCCGGCGCAAGAAGTGGGAACGGATGAGCCACCGCGAGATCGCCCTGGAAACCGGTTTGTCGAAGAGTGCCGTGCAGCGGGCGCTGCGGATCCTGCACCGCCGAGACCTCGTGCGATCCCGGCGTCATCACGAGACGGACACGCCGGCGCACTCGGTCCAGCGGCCCTGGGCGACGGGCTCCGGAAGGTGACCCGGGCCTTGATTCAATACAGATGGACGGGATCCGTCGGAACATCGATCCTATGAACATCCCTCGACCGGAGGCCTGTGAGCACCCTCGACCGATGAGGTGCTCCTCTTCTCGACCGTGAGGTCGCAACCGGTCAAGCGCTCGTCGGGGGCTCGGCGCGGAACCGGATCGCCGCGAGCACGGCGAGGAACCCGAAGAGCGCCAGGACGACGAGCTGAGCGATCACGAACGGCGACTCCTTCTGCGTCGGGGCGATCGCCTTGAGGGCCGGCAAAGATTCCCACCAGGCTCAACACGACGTGGACGAGGGTGAATGTCGATGTCGATAGGCCCCAAATCAAGATGTCCTCCGTTTCGATCCGCCGATCGCCACCGGACGGAAACGGCCGACTCAGTACACCGCCCGTTTCTGGACAAGTTCACGCGGCGCGCGAGAAGGGGTCGGATCTCGCTCGCGCCGACCGCTGGACGGTGTGGCCTCCCGTTCTCGTGATCTTAACTCCCGGCCGGGCGCCTCTCACCTCGGGAAGAAGAGGAGGAGGGTCAGCAGCGTGCCGATTCCGAGGGAGACCCAGGCGTTCGTGACGAAATAGCCGTAGGCCATGAGCGCGATGCCGAGGAAGAGATGCCTCGGTTCGCCATTTTTCTTGCCGTAGCGGAACGCGGCGAACCCGATCAGACCGAAAAAGACGGCGAGGATGATCGTCGCAAAAGAGAAGCTTCCAAGGTCGATGCCGCCCACGGGCTTTCTCGGGCTCAGCCTGCGCGGCAGCCGTCGGGTATCGGCCGTTCGGGAACAGCCAGCTCCAGGACCTCGATCGAAACAGGACGCTTGACAGGCGCGGGGTTCATTCGGGAGAGGGGGCGAGGCTCAGCATGCGCTTGAAGTCATCAGACTGGCGGCCGGCCAGCTCCCAGCGAATGAGGGAGGCGGGGATGAGGCCGGCGGCGTTGAAGTCTTCCATGAAGCGCTTCATCCGGAAGCTCTCGCCCTGCTCTTGCTTTCGCTCGGACAAGAGCTTCTC
>Ga0137369_10002838_pt1 | contig 17682 bp, 19 predicted proteins | sample SagtaG_12_FD_104918 | JGI IMG/M metagenome (GOLD analysis project Ga0137369, IMG submission 104918) | Vadose zone soil microbial communities from Sagehorn Ranch, Mendocino, California, USA - Sage1_L_113_16 metaG | ecosystem: Environmental > Terrestrial > Soil > Vadose zone | place: USA... | reverse complement strand
TGCTCGCCGCCAACCTGACCCGTGGCGGGCTCGGCAGGGCGCTGATCTCCATCCGCGACCACGAGCGCGCCGCCACCACCATGGGCGTGGACAGCGCCCGCGTGAAGACGCGGATGTTCGCCTACAGCGCGGCCTTCGCCGGCGTGGCCGGCGCGCTGTTCACCTTCGCCCTCGGCTTCGTCGCGCCCGAGTCGTTCACGCTGCTGCTGTCATTCAACTTCCTGGCGGCGGTCGTCATCGGCGGGCTCGGCACGGTCGTGGGCCCGCTGCTCGGCGCGCTGTTCATCAGGCTCGTGCCGCAGTACGCGGAGGACGTCAACCAGGCGCTCGTCGGGGTGATCTACGGCGCGACCCTCATCGCCGTCATGTACCTGGCGCCGGGTGGCGCCGCCGGGCTGCTGCGACGCCTGCGACGGCTGGTGATCGAGGTGGTGGCGGCGCCGCCACCCGCCGGGCGGTCTGGAGCCGGGACGGTCGTCGAGGCCGGCGCCGTCTCGTCCCCCCATGGCGACGACCCCGCCGGCCGTACCGGTCCTCGAACCGTTGGACGCCGGTAAGGAGGGACTCCGAAGGAGCGGAGCTCACCTGGGGGTGCCGCGGCGCGCCAGCCGTTCCTCGGCGCTCTTGGGCAGCACCGCCGAGATCGGCAGGCCCCAGTGGCGCAGGGCCAGCGCGACCTGATCGAACTCGTCGGGGCTCAGCCGCAGCGTGAGCCGAGGCCGCTGCTCGACCTGGTCCAGCGTCACCTCCAGGACGGGCTCGGGTTCACCGCGCAGGTAGACCGCGGTGTGGGCCGAGGACCCGTGGCGCTGGAGTGTCTCGAGCCGCTGCGGCTGGGAGAGGAGGTCCAGGCGATGCGTCTCGCTCGAGCCGGCGGGGCGTGCGGTCGCGTGGGACAGCGAGGGCCTGAGCACCTCGAGCGCCAGCACCCACAGGCGCCGGATGCCCTCCCCGCTCAGCTCGCGGGCTGCCACGTACCGCAGCCGGCCCTCGCGCCGGTCGCGGACCGGCGCGGCTTCCCCGCCGAGGTCGCGGGCCGCCTCGAGGGCCGGCTCGGCTTGGGCGTCCTGGGGCCGGGCCGGCTCGTCGCTCGCCGGTTCGTCGCCGGCGAGGAGCGCCGCCAGCACCGTGGTCAGGGGGACCGCGGCGATGAGGCCGACCGAGCCGCACAGGGTCCTGATGATCTCGACCGCGACCACCTCGGAGGTGGCGACGCTGCCGAGCGGATCGCCGCTGGTGGCGAACAGGATCAACAGCGGCAGCGACGCGCCCGCATAGGCCAGGAAGAGGGTGTTCACGGTGGCGGCGATGTGGTCGCGGCCGACCGTCAGGGAGGCGCCGATCAGGCTGCTCAGGGGTGCCGCCGGGTTGGCGCGGCGCAGCGCGAAGACCAGCGACGCCTGCGACATGGTCACGTCGTCCAGGACACCGAGGCCGCCGATGATGATGCCGGCCAGCAGCAGCCCGCGCAGCGAGAGCCCGCCGACCTGGAAGTTGGCGTTGAGCGCCTCCTCGCTGGCCAGGCCGGTGAGCGAGGCGGCCCGCACGAAGACCACGGCCAGGGCCCCGGTGAGCCCCAGCGCCAGGGCGGTCCCCACCACCGCGGCGGTGCTCTTGCGCGCGAGGCCGTGGGACAGGTACAGCGAGACGATCATGATCGCCAGCGAGCCGACCAGCGCCACGGCGACCGGGCTGCGGCCGTCCAGGATGGCGGGGACGATGAACCCGACGATGACCACGAACGAGCCGACCAGGCCGATCAGCGACCGTATGCCCTGCCAGCGCCCGAACCCGACCACGGCCGCCACGAAGACGAGCGTGAGCAGCAGCATCGGGCGCCCGCGCTCGAGGTCGACGATGTTGTAGAAGGGTGGCTGGCCCTGCTGCTCGATGACGGACAGCTTCACCCGCCGGCCGGCCGTGACGATGCCGCCGCTCTGATCGGTGAAGTCGAAGGTCACCGTGCGCTGGTTGTCGGCCCGCCGCGCCACCACCTTCGAGCACGTCGTCCCCGGCAGGGCCTGCTGCTGCTCGTCCCTGGCGCACGGCCTGGGCGTGACCCTGGTCACCACGGCGTCGACGATCCTGGTGGAGTCCTGCCGCCCGGGGCTGACCGCCGCGGCGCGGTGGTGGCGCGGCCACAGCGAGAAGGCGCCGACCGCCACGGCGACGACGAGCAGGCCGACACCCACCAGCATCGCCGCATGGCTGTCCCATCGTGACCGCTCAGGCTGCATCTCAGACCGCATCGCCGCATGGCTGTCCCATCGTGACCGCTCAGGCTGCATCTCAGACCGCATCGCCGCATTCTCACCCATTCAAGGGCGAAGATGCGCAACGACAACGATTATCGTTCCAGACCGTGGCCGAGGAGGCGCGGTCGCACCTCGGCCCCGACCCGGGCGATGGTGTCCAGCACGCGGTGCCGCTCGCCACAGCCCTCGACCATGAGCAGGAAGTGGCGGATGCCGGTGCGCTCCGCGCTGGCGGCCAGGCGCTCGGCGCAGTCCTCGGCGGTGCCGACCGGATGGATCGCGAGCAGGTGCTCGGCATAGTCGCGCGGGTCGCGGCGGGAGCGCGGCGCGACCAGGTAGGTGTAGTCGCCGAGCCCCCGCTCGAGCCAGCGGGGCAGCGCCGCGCGCAGGGCGGCGCCTGCCTCGGCGCGGCTGTCGGCGACCAGCGCGAGCGCGGCCGCCATGTGCTCGACGCGCCCGGGGTCGTGGCCGTGCCGCTCGGCGACCTCGGCGTAGCGCGCCACGGCGGCGGCCTTGGCCTCGTCGCCGACGTGCATGCCAAGCAGCATCGGCAGGCCACGGCTGGCGGCCAGCTCGATGGTGGCGCCCGAGGTGCACGCGACCGTCACCGGCGGGCGTGGCCTGGTGACCGGCCGGGGCACCACCGTCACCTCGCGGAAGCTGAAGCGCTGCCCGTCGCCGCGGACACGGTCCTGCTCCAGCCAGCGCAGCAGCAGGTCCAGCGCCTCCGCGAAGCCGTGCTGGTAGCGCTCCACGCCGGTGTCGAACACCTCCAGGTCCACGTACGGCCCGCCACGGCCGACACCCAGGTGGAAGCGCCCACCGGACAGGTGGTCGAGCAGCGCGGTCTGCTCCGCCAGCGCGATCGGGTGCTGGTTGGACAGGACCGCCACGGCGGTGCCGACGACCAGCCGGCGGGTGCGGCCGAGCAGGTTGGCGGCGAAGGTGGCCGCTGAGGGGCAGACGCCGTAGGAGATGAAGTGGTGCTCGGCGATCCAGGCGCTGTCCAGTCCCGCCTGCTCGGCGGCGACGGCCGCCTCGAGGGCAGTCTCCAGCGCGTCCGCGTGGGACATGCCAGGGTGCTGCGCGGCGAGGAGGAAGCAGCCGAGGCGCATGGCCCAGAGCATATGCGCTGAGACCTCAGGCGCGCCCGGTGGTTGCGGATCTGGAGGAGTTCCGCTTGACTTTTCTACTGAGAACGATTGTCATTCCGTTTACCATTCTCCTCAGGCGCTAGGAGTTGACGTGCACAGACACCTCGTGGCCCTCGCCGCCGCCGCGGCGGCGGTCCTGCTGGCCGGCTGCGGCGGCTCGTCGAGCAGCGGCGGGTCCACCGGCGGCTCCGCCGGCAAGTCTCTCAACGTGGTCGCCACCACCACCCAGGTCCAGGACTTCACCCGCGTCATCGGCGGCGACAGGATCAAGCTCAGCGGCATCCTCAAGCCGAACGTCGACGCCCACGACTTCGAGCCCTCACCAGCCGACGTCGACGCCATCGCCAAGGCCGACGTGCTGGTCGTCAACGGCGTCGGCCTCGAGAAGTGGCTCGACGAGACGGTGAAGAGCGCCGGCTTCCACGGCACCACCGTGGACGCCAGCAAGGGCGTGCAGGTCATCAGGGGTGACGACCCCAAGGAGCCGGCCGGCGACCCGCACATCTGGCAGAGCCCCGAGAACGCCAAGCTCATGGTCGCCAACATCCAGCAGGCGCTCAGCACCGCCGACTCGGCCGACGCCGCCTACTTCAAGGCGAACCTGGACGCCTACACGGCCAAGCTGGCTACCCTTGACACCGACATCGCCCGCCAGATCAACACCCTGAGCAACAAGAAGCTGGTCACCAACCACGACGCCTTCGCCTACTACGTCGCTCGCTACCACCTCGACTTCATCGGCTCGATCATCCCCAGCTTCGACACCTCCGCCGAGCTGTCGGCCAAGGACATCACCGACCTGGTCGCCAAGATCAGGGCCACCGGGGTCAAGGCGATCTTCTCGGAGAGCTCGCTGCCGCCGAGGACCGCCGAGACCATCGCCAAGGAGGCCAATGTCAAGGTCGTCGAGGGGGAGGACGCGCTGTACGGCGACGCGCTCGGTCCGGCCGGCTCCGACGGCGCGACCTACCTGCAGATGATGCAGCACAACACCAGGACCATCGTCGCCAACCTCGCCTCGACATGACCGAGACAGCGGGCGAGACCGGGACCCAGGCGCTGGTGCTGCGGCAGGCGGCGGTGGCCTACGACCGCACGCCGGTGCTCGAGGGCATCGACGGGGTGGTCGAGGCGGGGGAGTCGGTCGCGCTGATCGGGCCCAACGGAGCCGGCAAGTCCACCCTGCTCAAGGCGATCCTGGGACTGGTGCCGGTGGTGCGCGGGTCGATCACCGTCCTCGGCGGCCCGCCGGCCGCCGCCCGCCGCCAGGTCGCCTACGTGCCCCAGGCTGACACCCTCGACGCCGAGTTCCCGGTGACCGCCGGCCAGGTCGCGCTGATGGGCCGCTATCCGCACGTGGGCTGGGTGCGGCGGCCCGGCCGCGCCGACCGGCTCGCCGCGGCCGCGGCACTGGAGGAGGTCGGCCTGGCCGACCACGCCCGCGAGCGCTTCGGGACCCTGTCGGGCGGGCAGCGCCAGCGCGTGCTGCTCGCCCGCGCGATCGCGCAGCAGGCCCGGCTGCTGCTGCTCGACGAGCCGTTCAACGGCATCGACGCGGCCTCCGAGGAGCTGCTGCTGGCCGCCCTGCGCCGGCTGCGTGGCACTGGCGCCGCCGTGGTGGTCTCCACCCACGACCTCGCGCTCGCGCACCTGTTCTGCGACGAGGTCTGCCTGCTGAACCGGCACCAGTTCGGCTTCGGGCCGGTCGCGACCACCCTCACCCCGGAGCTGCTGCGGGCCACCTATGGCGGCCACGCGCTGCAGCTCCGTGGTGACAGCGTGATCCTGGCGCAGCCGTGACCCGACTGCTGATCGAGCCGTTCCAGGTGGGGTTCATGCAGCGTGCGCTGCTGGCCGTGCTGCTCCTCGGGGTGCTCGCCGGCGCGGTCGGCGTCTTCGTGGTGCTGCGGCGCCTGGCGTTCGTCGGCGACGCGCTCACCCACACGGTGTTCCCCGGCGTGGTCATCGCCTTCCTGGCGGGCCAGTCGATCTTCCTCGGCGCGCTCGCGGCGGGGCTGGCGTCGGCGCTGCTGCTCACCGTCCTGACCGCCAACCGGCGGGTGACCGCCGACGCCGCCCTGGCGATCCTGCTGACCTCGTTCTTCGCGGTCGGCGTCGTGCTCGTCTCGCGCCTGCAGTCCTACACCGCCGACCTGAGCGCGTTCCTGTTCGGCCGGGTCCTGGCGGTCGATCCGTCCGAGCTGGCACAGACCGGCCTGGTGGCGGCGGTGGTGCTCGCCACCCTGGTGGTCCTGCGCAAGGAGCTGCTGCTGCGCGCCTTCGACCCCGACGGCGCCGCCGCCATGGGCTACCGCGTCGACCTGCTCGACCTGGTCCTCAACGTGCTGATCGCCCTGGTGGTCGTGGCCGCGGTCAAGGCGGTCGGCACCGTGCTGGTGATCGCGCTGATCGTCGTCCCCGCCGCCACCGCCAGGCTGCTGACCGACCGGGTCGCCAGCATGGTGGCGCTCGCCTGCGGGCTCGGCGCGCTGGGCGGCTGGCTGGGCCTGGCCGTCAGCTACGACGTCTCGATCCAGCGCGGGGTCCGGCTGGCGTCCGGCGCCACCATCGTGGTCATCCTGGTCGGGTTCTTCGTGGTCGCGCTGGCCACAGGGCCCGCCCGCCGGGCGCTCGCACGACGGCGGGACAGCGTGGGCGTCCGGTCGCCGCGGGGAGGTGCGCGGTGAGCTGGCTGACCGACGCGTTCTCCGGCTCGTTCGCGCAGCGAGCCCTGCTCGAGGCGGTCATGGTCGGCGTCCTCTGCGGCGTCGTCGGGGTGCACGTGCTGCTGCGGCGCCTGCCGTTCCTCACCCTGGCCCTGGGGCACGCAACCTTCCCCGGCGTGGTGCTCGCCGCCTTGGCCGGCGTGAACCTGCTGCTGGGCGCCGGGGTGTTCGGCGTGCTGGTGGTGGTGGCCGTGGCGCTGCTCGGCGCCGGCGACCGCATCGACGAGACCAGCGCGATCGGGGTGGTCCTCGCGGGTACCTTCGCGCTCGGCGTGCTGCTGCTGTCAGCGCAGGCGGGATTCACCAGGGACCTGAGCGCCTACCTGGTCGGCTCGATCGTCACCGTGCAGCTCGGCGACCTCTACATCACCGCGGTCACCGGCGTCGTGGTGCTCGTCGCGCTCGCGTTGCTGCACAAGGAGCTGGTGCTCGGGGCGTTCGACCGCGACGGGCTCGCCGCGCTGGGCTACCCGGGCGTCGCCCTCGACCTCGTCATGCTGCTGCTGATCGAGGCGGTGGTGGTCACGTCGGTCCCCGCGGTGGGGACCATCCTGTCGGTGGCGCTGATCGCGGCGCCCGCGGCGACCGCGCGCCTGTGGACCGACCGGCTCGGCGTGACCATGGCGCTGGCCGCCGTGCTCGGCGCGGCCAGCGGCGCCATCGGGCTGGCGCTGTCGCGGCACTGGAACGTCGCCGCCGGCGCCACCATCGTGCTGGTCGCGAGCGCTATGTTCGCCGTCTCCGTGGTGGTCGCGCCGCGCCACGGAGCAGTCCGCGAGCTGCTGGTCCGCCGGCGTGCCGGGCGCGGCGCCAGCTTGGCGGCCTGAGTGGGGGCAACTCCGCTGCCCGACGTATCCTTGGTGGCGCGATCCCTGCCAGCAGGAGGACTCGTCACCATGCCGGGACCCGACGCCAGACGAGCGCGGGCGGGAAGAACCACCGGCCACCCGCCCGTCAGGGCCGCCGACGCTCCCCACGGCGAGGTTGCCAGGCGGCTCGGCCACCAGGGCCAGCGCTACACCGCCGGCCGCCGCGCCCTGGTCGACCTGCTGCACCAGGCCGGGCGGCCGCTGGAGATCCCTGAGATTCTGGATGCCGCGTCCGGTCTGCCACAGAGCTCCACCTACCGCAACCTCGCCGTGCTCGAGCGCGCCGGCGCCGTGATCCGCCACCCGGGCCCGGGCGGGGTGGCCCGCTACGAGCTGTCCGAGGCGCTGGTCGGCCACCATCACCACCTGGTCTGCGTCAACTGCGGCCGCATGGAGGACTACGAGGCGTCCGCCGACATCGAGGGCGGCCTCCAGGCCGCCATCAAGGCGATCGCCGACCGCAGCGGCTTCAAGGCGACCGGCCACAGCCTCGAGCTCCGCGGCCTCTGCTCCCGCTGCGTCTGACCGCCGGACCGCTCCTGCCCGCACCACGCCGCGCCCGTCGGCGGGGTGGTCGAGGCGAGCGCTACGGCTTTCGTCCCACCCCACAGAACGCATCCACCTCGGCGGGAAGGCCGCCGCTGGCGTCGGCGGGAACGGGCCGCCACCGCGGACACGACACCACACCGGGCTCCACCAGCTCCAGACCCTCGAAGAAGCCGGCGATCTGCTCAGGGCTGCGGAGCTGGTACGGGAGCGCGCCGCTCTCGTTGTAGCCTTGCTGGGCCTCCTCGAATCCCTGGCTGACGACGTTGGTGCCGTCGTTGAGCGCCAGGTAGCTGCCGGACGGCAGGGCATCCAGCAGCCGCGTCACGATCGACCGCGCCTCGTCATAGTCGCTGACGTGCCCCAGGATCCCCATCAGCATCAGCGCGATCGGCTGCGTGAGGTCCAGGGTCGTCGTCGCGGCCTGCAGGATCTTGCCGGGCTGGTACAGGTCGGCGTCGATGTAGCTGGTGGCGCCCTCGGGCGTGCTGGTGAGCAGGGCGCGGGCCTGCAGCAGCACCAGCGGGTCGTTGTCGACGTAGACGATGCGGCATGCCGGGGCCACCCGCTGGGCGACCTCGTGGGTGTTGTCGACGGTCGGCAGGCCGGTGCCGATGTCGAGGAACTGGCGGATCCGCGCCTCACCGGCCAGATACTGGACGGCACGGACGAGAAACCGCCGGGAGGCGCGAGCGACGTCGACGATGCCGGGGAAGACCTCGCGGTACTGTTCACCGGCCGCGCGGTCGACGGGGAAGTTGTCCTTGCCGCCCAGCCAGTAGTTCCAGATCCGGGCCGACTGCGGCACGCTGGTGTCGATCGGCGGCGGCTGCTGGTCAGGAGCGGACGAGCTGTCGGTCACGGTGGCGCTCTCCTCGGCGTGCTGGCTGGTGGGCCGCGTCCCGGCCACGACAACATTGCGGTAGACCCATGTATTTTCCCCCGCTGTCCAGCACCGCCGCAGCCCCGCGTGTCCACTGACCGTGCCTCACCGCCCCGCTCCGGCGATCGTCTGAAGGTGGGAACCAGCCCGGCTCCGCCGGTGTACGGGGTTCAGGTCCTACCCGCCCAGGAGGTCACCATGCCCAGACGCCGGCTGCGCTTGCTCGTCCTCTTCGTCCTCCTGGCCGCCGTGGCACTGGCGGTCGCGCCGCCGGCCGCCGCCGGCGGCGGCTGTCACCGGCCGCCGAGCGAGGGCCGCGGCGACACGCTGACGTTGACCGAGCTGTGCTTCAGCCCGACCGTGCTGCGGGTCGCCCCTGGCACGAGGGTGACCATCGTCAACCGCGACCAGTTCGATCATCCGCTGGGACGGCCCGGGGTGTGGTCCTGGGACGGGAGCGCACGCGGCCGCACCGCGGTCCGGTTGGAGGCCTCCGGGGTCTACCCGTTCTTCTGCTACATGCACCCGGGCATGGTCGGCGTGGTGGTGGTTGGCGACGGCCGCGGCTCGGGTGGCGCCACCACCGCGGACGTGGCCGCGACGGCGTCAGAGCCCACTGCCGGCGCGGCGAGCAGGCCGGCCGAGCCCACCGTGAGCAGGCCGATCGAGGCCTCGGTCGCGCCGGCCTGGCTGGTCGTCGTCGCCCTCGCGGCGTTGCTCGGTGGGCTCGGCGGCACCCGCCTGGCCACCCGCCGCCGTGGCTGATCCCGGTCTGTTGTACCTCCGCTGGAGCAGCAGCCGGCGAGCGGGTACTCCCGCGGCAGACGACCCGCCTGGGCGTTGCTGGGGCAGCTTCCGCCTGCCGGCTCGCAACGCCGAGCGGGGCGCCGTCGTGCCTACCGGGGCGCCGTCGGCAGGCCAGCGTAGCGGGCGTGGCGCAACTGGCCGCCCTCCAGGCCGCGGTAGGCGATCAGCACCGCCAGCTCCGGCCGCACCCACACCGGCCGGGGCGCCCCGGCCGGCCGGCCACCCCAGCGGCCACCGCCGACCGGCCCGGCAAACGGGCTGGTGCCGGTGTGCAGGCCGCCCAGCAGCCCAGCCAGCCGCCGACGCGTGGCGGGCACCAGCCCGGCCTCCACCGTGGCCACGTGCCGCAGCCGCCCATCGGGCTGGCGGGCGCCGACCAGCAGCCGCCCCATCCCGGCCGCGCCGGGCACATACCCGCCGACCAGGAACACCCCCTGCTGCTCGTGGCTGCGCTTCTGCCAGTCGGGGTGGCGCCGTCCGGGCCGGTAGGGCCCGGCGAGGCGCTTGGCGACCACGCCTTCCAAGCCCTGCTGGTCGGTGGCGGCCCATACCAGCGGGCCCTGGTCGACGAAGCTGGGGGTGGTCTGCCAGGCCGGCCCGGCCAGCTCGAGTGCTTCCAGTCGGGCGCGCCGCTCGACCCACGGGCGCTCCAGCAGCAGCCGGCCGTCCAGCCCCAGCAGGTCGAAGATCACGTACACGACCGGGACCGTCCCGGCAGGATGGGTGGCGTGGCGGCGGGTGGGGCTGGTGGTGCGCTGGCGGCCGCGCATGCGCTGCTGCAGGGCGGCGAAGTCGGGCCGGCCGGCGCTGTCGAGGGCGACCAGCTCGCCGTCGAGCAGTGCCCGGTGGCCGCCGATCGCGGCGGGGAGCCCGGCGAGCTCTGGGAACCAGGGTGCCATGTCGGTGCCGCGGCGGCTGGTGATCTGCAGCGCCCCGGGGCCCAGCGCGCCGATGCCGCGGTAGCCGTCCCATTTCGGCTCGAACGTCCAGCCCGGCTCGGTCGGCAGCGCGGGGACTGGAACCGCGAGCATTGGCCGCAGGCCGCCCGGTGGCAGCGGCCACGACGGCCCTGCCGCGGGCAGCCTGCCCCGGGTGGGCGGCGTGATGGCGTCCATACCGGCAAGATCGGCACGGACGCCCGGGTGGCTGTACGGTCGTTGCCACCTGAAAGGAGGCGCGGGAGCTCGGGGTCAACCTGGCACGCCGTACAGCGAGGTACGTCGTATAGCGAGGTGCATCGCAGAAGACAGCGCCTGGTCAGCTGCCTGGTGTGTGGCTGCCGCCGGCCTGGCCGCCGAGGGCCTGGCGCAGGGCCGGCTCGGCGTCGAGGGCGGTGACGGCGAGCACCTCGTCGCCGGGCTCGAGCGGGTCGCTGCCCCCGCCGGGGAGCACCTGCTCGCCGCGGACGACCGCGACCACGACCGACCGTTGGGGCAGGTCGAGGTCTGTCACGCGGCTGCCGGCGGCGGCGGCGTCGAGCAGCCGCGTCAGGATGGCCGGCGCCGACACCGCCGTGTCCACTCCCCAGTCCTGGGTGAACAGCCAGGCGTTCTTGGGGTTGTTGACCCGCGCGACCACCCGTGGCACGCCGTAGCTGCGCTTGGCGAGCAGGCTGACCACCAGGTTGTCCTCGTCGTCGCCGGTGGCGGCCACGACCGTGTCGACCGCCTGGAGGCCGGCGCGGTCCAGCACCGACGGCTCGCAGGCGTCGCCGGCGATCACTACCCGCCCGCCGCGTTCGCGCTCCCGGGCGGCCACGGCGGCCTGCTGCTCGACGACCACCACCTCGTGGCCCTGTTCGACCAGGTGGTCGGCGATGTAGGCGCCCCAGACCCCGGCGCCGGCGACCATCACCCTCACCGGCGCGCCTCCTCGGTGAGGAGCGCGTCGAGCCGGTTCCGGGCGTCGTGCTGCACCGCCAGTCTGACCACGTCGCCCTCGGCCAGGGTGGTCGCCGCCTGGGGGACCAGCGCGCCGCCGCGGCGGGTGATGCTGACCACCCGCAGGCCGCCGACGGCCTCGATCTCGCCGACGGGCCGGTCGACCAGGTGCTGTGGCAGCTCCAGGCGCAGCAGGGCGACCTCTCCGCGGCCGAAGGTGGCCTCCTCTTTCAGGGGCAGGTGCTCGAGGTAGTCGCGGATCTTGGCGAGTGCCCAGTCGACCGTGGCGACGGTGACCACGCCGAGCTCCTCGTAGATGGTGGCGCGGCGGGGGTCCTGGATGCGGGCGATGACTCGGGGCACCTTGTAGGTCTCGCGGGCGACCCGGGCGGTGACCACGTTGGAGTTGTCCCCGCCGGTCACCGCGACCAGGGCGTCGGCCCGCGCGATCCCGGCCTGCTCGAGCACGTCGCGGTCGAAGCCGATGCCCGCCACCGTCTGGCCGGGGAAGCGCTCGCCCAGCAGCCGCTCGAACGCGCGGGGGTCCTTGTCCACCACCGTCACCGTGTCGCCGCGCTCGGCCAGCGCGCCCGCCAGCCCGGCGCCGACCCGGCCGCAGCCGACGACGACAACTCTCACGGTCGCGCGGTCTCCTGGTGCTCGGCGGGCTCGTTGGCGATGAAACGATAGCCCATCCCGGGCTCGGTCACGATGATCGACGGGGCCGAGGAGTCGTCGAGCTTCTTGCGCAGGTTGGCCATGTACACCCGTAAGTAGTGGGACTCGCGCTCGTAACCGCGCCCCCACACCCGCTCGAGCAGGAATCGGTGCGTGCACAGCCGGCCCGCGTCAGGTGCACCGGCTCGCCAGCCCGTGTCACCAGCTTGGCGTCGAGGTCGACGCGCACGTCGCCAGCCTCGACTACGGGCGCCCGCGGCTGGCCGCCCTGGGCCTGCTGGCGGTGGCGCAGCGCGACCCTGATGCGGGCCAGCAGTTCGGCCATGCCGAACGGCTTGGTGACGTAGTCGTCCGCGCCGAGCTCGAAGGCGGCCAGCTTGTCCCGCTCGGCGTCCAGGGCGGTGAGGACCACCACCGGCACGGCGGTCCAGGTCCGCAGCCGCCGCAGCACCTCCAGCCCCGGGCAGGCCCAGGTCGAGCACCACACAGTCGGGATCCAGCGTCTCCACCGCGGTCAGCGCGGCCTCGCCCGAGCCGACCATGATCGCCTCGTGGCCGCGGACGCGCAGGTTGGCGGCGACGGTGCGGGCGATGGGTGGCTCGTCGTCCACCACCAGGACCTTGCTCACGCCCTGGACCTCTCCGCCACGGGCCGGCGCGTCGCCGGCAGGGACAGGATGAAGGTCGCGCCGCCGCCTGCGGTGGTCTCGACCCGCAGGCTGCCCTCGAGGGCGGCGACGATGCCGCGGCAGATGGCCAGGCCCATGCGCCCCGGACGACCGGGCCGGCGACCTCGGCGAGCGAGGTCTCCTGCAGGCGGAGGTCGAGCGCGCCGGCCTCGATGCGCGACATGTCCAGCAGGTTGTGGACCAGGCGGGTGAGGCGGTCGGCCTCCTGGTCGATGGTGGTCAGGAACTCGCGGCGCTGCTCCTCGCTCCAGCACACCTCGGGGTCCAGCAGGCTCGATGCGGATGCCTTGATGGAGGCCAGCGGGGTGCGCAGGTCGTGGGAGACCGAGTTCAGCAGGGCGGTGCGCAGCCGGTCGATCTCCTCCAGCGCCCTGGTCCTGGCGCGCTGCTCGTCCTGGCGGCCCTGGTCGACCGCGAGCGCGGCCTGGTTGGCGAAGGTCGCCGGCAGGCGCCGCTCGGCCTCGCCGAAGACCTGCGATCCGGGGCCGCCGGCGATCACGACCAGCGCGCCGACCGGCTCGGCGCCGGCCCGCAGCGGAACGGTGAGTGCCTGGCCCGGCTGCAGCTCCCCGGTGCCGGCGCCGTGGACCTGCACGGTCAGGTTGGCTGCCAGCGCCTGGGGGACCTGGCCGTCGCTGGCGGCGACCCGTACCTTCCCGTCGTCGCCTCGGGCAGCACGATCGCGCAGCCGGCCAGGTCGAACAGCGAGCGCACGGTGCGGACCACGCTGGCCAGGGTGTCCTCCAGATTGCCATGGGCGACCAGGCTGCTGGACAGCTCATACAGCCTGCGGGTCTCCTGCTCGCGCCGCTCGGCCTGCCGGCGGCGCTGCTCCAGGGCGCCGACCAGGTAGCTGATCACCATGGCGATGCCCAGGTAGACCGCGAGCGAGACGTAGTCCTGGCGGTCGCGGACGGTGAGGGTGCCGTAGGGCGGCAGGAACAGGAAGTCGAACGCCAGGACCCGTCAAGGTCAAGGCCCCAGCGCCAGACTAACCCACGGGCTCACGGCCCAAGGAAGCGCCGGCGTCGGCGGGCAACCCGACCCAATTTTCACGCCTGCGCGGCGTCCCCGCACGGGACACCAGGACTAACCCGGCAACCGGTCCTGCAGTCCTGATGGCGCATCATCCCGGTTCCTTGACAACCGACGGGTCGACCGCGGTCGCCCGCCTCGGCGGGTGCCACGCGGCAAGTCTGCCTCGGCGGCAGCCCGCAGCGACAGATCCCGATGTCCTCGGATGGAGATGACGTTCGTCACCGATCCAGCGGCCCGGACCGCCAACGTCGGCCTGCCGTCACCCGTGCCGCACGGGCCGGCAACGGGGAACCGCCGGCGGGAACCGCCAGCGGCCGACCTGACGCTTGTCGGGCACCGCCGATGACAAACATCAGCGCTCATTGACGACAGCGGCATCTACCGGCCGCTCGGTCGCCCCCCGACACTGGCCCATGCCATCCACCAGGAGCGATGCGCACGACCTGAAGGGAGGAGCAGGGATGAACCGCATCCGCATCCAACGGCCGAAGGTCCGGCGGGAGCGCCCGTGGCTTGCGGTCCTGCCGCTGGACCCGCGAGACCCGGCGATCCTTCGCGCCAAGACCCGCCACCGTTCCGCGACTCCTCATCAGGAGGTGACGAGCAAGTGATCGCGCCTACCCCGCCCACCCTCTGGGACGCGGCCGCCACGGCCCACCAGCAGGAGCTTCGGCGCCAGGCAGACCAGGCGCGCCTGGCCCGCCTGGCCCGATCGCGCAGCCGTGGCGGCCGAGTCCGGCGCGGCAGGGTCGCCGCGGTGGCGTTCGGCCACGCGGTGGCGAGCCTAGCCGCCCGGTTCCTCCAGCCGCCGCCCGGCGGTGGCAGCGTCGGCGGCCCCGACCAGCGGCTCCCAGCCGCCATCGTTGCCTTCCTCGGTCGCCAGCCGTCATCGCGGTAACCACCCACCGCCAAAGTAAGAAGTAGCACGACGAGGAGGAGTTCTCTATGACTGCAGGGCTGCGAACCGTCATCCACCCGGTCAGGGACCGTGCGCAAGCGCGGAATGCAGGCATGCGCCGGTGGGCCGCGTTCGTCTTGGCCCATCGCAAGTGGGTCATGCTGTTCTGGCTGCTGGTCGCGGTCGGCGGCGCGACCGCGGCGGGCCAGGCCTCCAAGCGCCTGACCTACGACTACGCGCTGCCGGGCCAGCCCGGCACCAAAACCGCCCAGCAGATCCGGCAGACGTTCGGCAACGGCGGCTACACCGCGCCGTACCTGGTGTCGGTGACCTACCCCGACGGGCAGACCGTCGCCGGTCGCCAGGCACAGGTCGCCGCCGCCTTCGATGCCGTTGCGACCAAGGTGCCGTCGGTGCGGGTGCTGGACGAGGCCAACACCGGCGACCCCGCCTTCCGGACCAGCGACGGGCGCAGCGCGTATGCGATGGTGTTCTACCACTTCAACCCGACGCCGCCGACGCAGCTGCCGACCCAGCAGCTCCGCGCGGCGCTGGAGGCAGCCAAGCCGGCCGCCACCACGGTCGGCGTCACCGGTGAGGACGTGCTGGCCAGCGGCTCCACCTCGAAGGGTCCAGGCGTGCTCGCCGAGACCCTGATCGGCGCGGTCGGGGCGCTGGCGGTGCTGGCGTTGGTGTTCGCGTCGCTGCTGGCGTTGCTGCCGCTGGTGGTCGCGGCGGCCTCGATCATGGCCACCTTCCTGCTGCTGTTGCCGCTGACCTACCTAGGCGAGTTCTCGGCCCTGGTGCAGTTCCTGATCGCCCTGGTCGGGTTGGGGGTCGCCATCGACTACTCGCTGCTGATGGTGACCCGCTGGCGCGAAGAGCGCCATCGTGGCCGCGACAACCACGACGCGGTGGTAGAGGCGATGGCGACCGCCGGGCGCGCGGTGCTGTTCAGCGGCGTGACGGTCGCGATCGGCTTGCTCGCGCTGGTGGTGCTGCCGGTGCCGTTCCTGCGCAGCGTCGGCATCGGCGGCGCGCTGATCCCGCTGGCGAGCATCGCCGCCACGCTGAGCCTGACCCCGGCGATCCTGGGTGGCATCGGGCCACGGGTCGACTGGCCCAGGATCCGCCGCGAGCAGGTCGCAAGCAGGGCCTGGAGCGGCTGGGCCACCAGGGTCGTGCGGGCCCGCTGGCTGGCGGCCGGCCTGGCGATCGCGGTCCTGGTCGCGCTCGTCGGGGCGTTCCTTGGCATCAGGATCGGGCTGTCGTCCACCGAATCGCTGGCCAAGAGCGGGCCAGCGTACCAGGCGCTGGAGACGCTCAAGCGCGGCGGCGTCACGACCGGCACCCTGACCCCGATCGAGGTGCTGGTGTCGACCGACCAGGCCAGGGCGGCGGCCGCCGAGCTGGCCAAGGTCGACGGCATCCAGCGGGCCCTGGTCCCAAGCGGCCAGGCCAGCAACCGCGGCGGCAGGTCCGTGGTAGTGCTGGTGCCCGACCGCGAGACGGTCAACTCCAAAAGCGTCGACGTGGTCAAGCGGGTGCGGGACCGGTCGGAGCAGCTGCCCGGCGTCATCGGCGTCACCGGCATCGGCGCGGCCCAGGTCGACTTCCTGCACGCGGTCTATGGCAACTTCCCGCTGCTGCTCACCCTGATCGCGCTGCTGACCTACGTGCTGCTGGTGCGGGCGTTCCGGTCGTTGCTGCTGCCGCTGAAGGCGGTGCTGTGCAACCTGCTGTCGCTGGGCGCCACCTACGGGCTCATCGTGCTGTTCTGGCAGGATGGGGTGGGGTCCAACGTGGTGTTCGGCATCGCCAAGACCGGCGCGATCACCTTCTGGGTCCCGCTGCTGGTCTTTGCGTTCCTGTTCGGGCTGTCGATGGACTACGAGGTGTTCATCCTGGCCCGCATGCGCGAGGAGTACGACGCCAGCGGCTCGACCGACCGCGCGGTCATCGGCGACATGGGACGCACCGGCCGGCTGGTGACCAGCGCCGCGTTGATCCTGTTCCTGGCGTTCGCCGCGCTGGCATCCGGGCCGAGCACCGACCTGAAGGTGATGGCCACCGGGCTGGGGTTGGGCATCCTGCTGGACGCCACCATCGTGCGGGCGCTGCTGGTGCCGTCGCTGGTATCGCTGTTCGGCTCCTGGAACTGGTACCTGCCCGCCGGCCTGGCCAGGATCCTGCGGGTACCGCCGTCACAGGCGATCACTAAGCATCCGCTGCTCCAACCGGCCCGGATCGACGAGCTCGGACGCGATATCCACGGACGAGGTGACTGACACGCGGAGATTCATGCTGCTCTATGTGGGGCCAGCCACACCACCGAATGCTTCACATGAGGGGTGGCCGCGAGCCACAAGCCAACGGCCGTGGAGAACCCATCTGAGAGGTGCGAACGACATGAACACTTCGCCACAACTGGCGCACCCGCAGCTCGAAACGCTGCCGGAATGGCCGACCAGGACGATCGCCGTGCTGGTCACCGTCGATCCCGCTCCGCATGCGATCCCGGTCTCGGCGCCGGTCCGCGCAGACGACCGGCGGATCCTGCTCAGCTTGCAGCGCAGCCGCGGCTCGCTGGCCCGCCTGCGCACCCGCCCTGCGGTCGCGCTGCTCATCCTCACAGCAGACAACATCGCGTTCACCGCACGCGGCACCGCGCACATCGTCGAAGAGCCGATGGACGAAGCGCCGGACTACGCGGCGATCGCGATCGACGTCGAGGAGATCGACGATCACCGCCAGGCGGCGTTCGTGGTCGAGTTGGGCGTTGACCGGCGCTGGATCGACACGCACGAGCAGCACGCCCTGGGTGGGCGCGTGGAGACGCTCCGAGCGCTCGCCGACCGCCGATAACCGGAGGTCGGCAACAGCACGTTCAGACAGACCCGGAGCCCAGACAGACCCAGAGCCCAAAGGGAGTGGAGCTCATGAACCCAACTCTTCCAGGAGAAGCCAGGGGAGGCGTCCGGCGTATCGACCCGAAGTACGCGAGACTCTTGCTGCCCGCGATCATGGCCACCGCCATGTCGCTGGTGATGTCGCTGGTGGACACGGTCGTCAGATTCGGGTTCGCAGCCAACCTGGTGTCGGCCTGGCTTGGCTCGTTCGCCATCGGCGTCGTCGTGGCAGCGCCGACGGCGATCCTGATCGCCCCGGCCGCCCAGCGACTCGTCGGCCAGCTCACCGGCGGGGCAGCGCGTCGAACGAACCCAGCCGCTGCGACAAGGAGGCCAGATGCAAACCTAAG
>Ga0137369_10002833_pt1 | contig 17701 bp, 18 predicted proteins | sample SagtaG_12_FD_104918 | JGI IMG/M metagenome (GOLD analysis project Ga0137369, IMG submission 104918) | Vadose zone soil microbial communities from Sagehorn Ranch, Mendocino, California, USA - Sage1_L_113_16 metaG | ecosystem: Environmental > Terrestrial > Soil > Vadose zone | place: USA... | reverse complement strand
GTCTTGGAAACTGTCGTGACGCTTTGGTGACGAAGGTCACCGGGGTGACTATGGAAGGATTCCGTGGTAGTCTCAGACTCCCTCCAACTCAATCAATATCAAGAACATGTCGTGAGCATGGGGGTTTGGCCGACTACTAAACTCTATACTATTGGCTAGGGCTAGGCTAGTTATAGCTTCTATAGTGAGTGGCCCTTCCGCTTTGATCTAGTTGTAGTTTGTATTGTACTAAATTGAACACATATCAAAGAAAGGCGATCAATCAATAAGTAGTTGCCCTTCTCCGGCCCGGGAAAAGCTGCGAACTCGTTAAACTAGGGGCTTTTTTATTCATGGTCGCTACTGTTGTATTGTAGTCGGGGGAAGCTACTGCTTCTACGACAGCTCCGCTTCCCCGTCTTGCTTCTACTTTGCTTGTTTGCGCGAAGGCTTAGAGTCCTTTTCGCTAGGTCCAAATTCGTCAAAGCGAAAGATCTGATCCAACGGAAATCCCGCATATTGAGCGCAGCTGATATGTGGCTACTAGGCGCGATCATCTCACATGCCATAAAAAAAAATACTTCTTTTTTTTATGGCCCGTCATATAAAGATAGAATAGATATGGATAGAGAGACATTCTATTGATTCGCGAAATGGCTCGTCGATCCAAATGAATCATTCTTCTGGTCTCTCTCTGCCCCCCGCCCCAAAACTGACCCACGACACAGCGCCCATTCGTTTCGCGCGCGGGAAGGCAACGAAGTTCAGTTCAAAAGACCGCAGCGGAGTGGAGCAGCCGCGACACGAAGTTCCTTACCTTAGCTGGATCTCGCTGGTGCCACCTAAACGGTATGTATAGGCGGCGGATGTCTGACGTTTGGAGTTGTCGTTCGTGCACCTGTCCCCAATAGAAGAATGAGTGATCCCTTCCCCTGCGGATCATGGCCTTACCACTAGGTCCCCGATGGCCAGCGGGGGATTCGGTATAGCAGCTCACGTTCGTTTGCGCTGCGCGTTCCCGCTGGACTGGACACGTGTTAGCTGTAGGAAGTATGGTTACGAAAGTGACTTCGGTTCGCCAGTTCAGGCTCAACTCCTCGCTTTACGTTAGCGGACTTACAGGTCGGGCCGGGGCTCCACGCTCTTTCTTTCTGTGTGGGACGATGCCGGGGAATGTGTCGAGGCGGCGAACAACAACAAGACAACTAACTACATTTGCTTTTTCCCTCCATGAGATGAGCCAGTGCATTGGACCGATGGATAATAGAACTGAGCAGGCCAAAAAAGCGCTTGGGCGCTCTACATACGATGTAGACTCCATCAGATACATATCGATTTCTTTCTGATGGATCCAGAATAGATAGATATCTTGTATCATCAATAGATAGAAAGAGGTCAACCCTTATTATTGATAGATTCCCTTTCGATCTATCAGAACAGATCAGGCCATCTATCAATCGATTTGAAAGGTTCATCTCGCTTTTCGTTCATTTCAGCCACGCCATAATAGCCATCACAATAAGAAAGAAGCAAGCGAAACAGCTAGAAGCGCTCGCTTCGCCGCGCCCAACTATTCTTATTCACGGGAAAGCCAACCGAAAGATTCGATTCGGACTTCGTAGAGCCGGTGCTGCTGCTGTCTGCGTAGGGCCGTCCCCCACTCCCGTCCCGGGGCGCTAAGGGGTTTTGTGTTTTAGGAACAGACGGCGGTGTTTTGCTGACGCCTCGAATCGACGCTTTTGTTGCGACATGCTAAGTTTTCTCCCCTATTGCTAGTAGGTTGATGGGTCGCACGCCCGGCACACATGTTTTAGCCTTGCTTGTGTGTCCATAACTCAAAATAGGTGACCTAACGGCCGCCGCCCGACTAAACATACCAATAGTCACCAAATTCATATGGGCTACTGAGGAGTAGGCAATGATCTTCTTAAGATCGATCTGTCTTAAAGTGGTCAAGGAAGTATATATTATAGCAATCGCGCTTAGAGTATAAATGAAAGGAGTGAAACAAAGTGTCGCTTCGGGAAACATGGGTATTGAAAATCTTAAAAACCCGTAGGTTCCCAATTTTAAAAGAATTCCTGCCAAGATGACGGATCCAGCCGTAGGTGCCTCTACATGGGCTTCGGGTAACCAAATATGAACTGGTACCATAGGCACTTTGACGGCAAAAGAGGCGAAAAAGGCAATCCATAGAAGGATTTGGCGCCGCTCACTAAATTCTGTGGTTAATAAAATTTGTAAATCGGTGGTTCCTGTTTGGAGAAGAATCAACAGAATAGCTAATAGCATAAAAACGGATCCAAGTAAAGTATATAGGAAAAACTGATATGCTGCCTTGATCTTTCTTTGTCTCGAACCCCATACCCCTATAATGATGGTAGAGTCAGGGGTGGCCCCAAAGCGGAATTGACCGGTGGTGGTTGGTCGAAGCTCCAGTGGGTAGCCACTCCCTTCTCAGGGAACCGTACGTGAGACTTCCGCATCATACGGCTCCGTCCCGAGCTTCCGTCGTCGGCCCTTGTCATTAGACCACTATGCTTGTCTTTTCCGCCTTGACTCTCGAATCTTTTGCTTCTCGGGTGGTGGCGAACAATGCTGCTTGCGTTGCGGGAGATGCCCGCCCGTCGGGCCCGGCCTGCTTCCTGCCCGAAGAAGGCTAGCCGGACTAGTGGTAGGAGACCCGACCGTAAAAAACCCTACCTTTCGAACCCGCCCGTTCGTTATATCTATAGATAGAGAGAGATCCGTGAAAGTCATTGCCTTATGTTATGGTCGCCCCCCGACTGACGGCCTTTACGCAACTACGACTACTGTGATGTGAGCGGTTCTATTGGTTTGATCTTTCCGGCCTCCACTTGTACGAAGATGCATGCATAAAGGGACCCGCCCCTTTATTTATCTTGATTTTCTTTATTAGGACAGGACCCTACCCTATTCTCGAACCCTCTGCCGAGCTCTACCCTGCCCGCATTTATTTGGAAGGGGGCCAAAGAAATGTCTCCACCTGCTGCCAACAGTCTTTCTTCGGAATTCTACTGAACGGGTCGATCCTCCCCTCCGTTTGTTTTAGCAACTTATCCTAAGGTCTCTTCGCCAAGAACTCTCCGGCAACGACAGAGGAACTAACCTGCCTGCTGTGGCGGGGCGGCTTTTTTTTAAACAATAAGACCTGGACGATTATCCCTACCCTCGGTAGCTTACGAGTTTACGTCCATCCCTGGTCGGGTACAGTTTCCTTTATTTTTATCCCTTGTAGCCGTTACCCGAATTCGCGCAAGTGTGTCCACACCCCCCCTGACTTGACGAGGAATCCATTCTCGCGAACAAACACACCCCCTACACACACCTAGGAGCACCCCTTCCTGCATATCCATACAAGACCTGAGTAGGCGGGTCGAGGTCCTACGAGGTACCCACTACTCGGAGTACCCTCCCACCAAAAAAAGATGTGTGGTTCGGTGGTTCGACCAGAAATGCTATGCTTACGCACAAGACTACCCCTCTTCCCGAAAGCTTCGCGGGGACCTTTACTACTTTACGACGACGGGGGACCGCCCGTAGGGGGTTTACTGCACAAGGCCCCTGCAGAGGAAAAGCTTGATCCCAGCGAATAGAAGATGCTCAGCTCCGCACAACATAGGGATTGGCACGCTTTCGGAAAGAACATAGAATAGTAGAGGATCCAGCATGCAGGACACGGCGATCATTAGAAATTCACGAATTAGAAATGCTGTAATATACTCTTTCCCAAAACTTCTCATACCAGACCAACCCACTGAAATGCAAATAGGGATCAGAAATGTGGTCAATATCACGAAGAATAATGAAAGACCGTCTATACCCATATACAAATGGATGTTTTCATAAGGAAGCCATCGAAGGCTTTCCACAAATTGAGATTTGGCCGTAGAAGGATCGAATTGTATCCGAGGAACAGGGGGATACAAAAAAGTAATAAGAGAAACGCACAGACCAATCAATCGTATCGGTCTTATTGAAGAATTTGGAATGAAAAGAGGAGTAATGCTTCCTAGCACGGGACAGAGAATAGGACCACTTAGATCGAAATAGCATTCACTGAAATGTTCTAACATAGAGTAGAATCGAACATTGAAAAGATTAGTTGACAACAGTCAATCAAAAGATAGGGCGCCAAATTACTAAACAATAGGGGTCTTTCTGTGCAAGTCAGCTGAACACCGTAATTGATGAGTGAGTAGGTGGGTTAGGTGCACCCCTCGCCCAGTGGGAAGTCATGAGGCTAGCCCCCCCCCGAATGAAGAAGTAGTGGGGCCCCCTGCCCGCCCACGTATGCGCCTTTATTTAGATTCTAACTAAATATTATACTGAACTTTATCCGGGAATCTTTCTAAAGAATCCATCTGGCAAAACGCAATTTGTCGATTTAAATTTAAGGTACACCTTGCCTTTTTCAGGTAGCTTTGTTACGCCTATTCAGCTAGGTGGGGCATTGGTCATAGCCGAAGTCGAAGGGAAAAAATAAGGTAATGAGATGATGGTGCCATCAAGAAGTTTTCGACGAACGTAGTAGCGGCCAAAAATGAAACTCTTGCATGAAAGACCGGATTTGACGCAAGATGAATGGCGTTGGGGTTTTTCAAATGAAACCCGCGATCAGAAAGTCACCAACGGAGCCATACAATCTATCTAGTAGTGTGCCATGGCACGGTACTCCGCTTCGGCAGTGGAAGGAGCAACTGTCTATTGCTTTTATCTCATCCAAGATAGTGGAGAGTCTCCCCAAAAAATAGAGAAGCCTGTAGTTGAGCACCTATCTGAAGGCCCAATCGGCATCAGTAGTTGCACGCAACTCTAAAGAAGACGATGACGGAAAAAAGGACGGCTCGAGAAAAGGTACCTCGAATATATCTAAGAATCCGATGAACTGCTGCAAAGTGAACTGACCGGGGGGCAGCCATGAAAGGCTGACTTTCTTAGGAAAAGCCATCTGGGCAAGAGATCGTCAGATAAACCAAACTGCCGACCTACTGTCTGTACTGCGTCGGATCAGATAATGGTGAGCCATCAGTCGGACGGAGTTTAACGTAAAGCTCCAAGGGAGTGTCAACAGTCTTCTCATCATTGAGTTGAGCTCGAGTGATCAAGTCATGACGTTATTTGATCTGAGATACCAAATATCCACGAGGAGAATGTGCGACCTCCAAGCCAAGAAAAGGCTTAGGGCGCGTCAGCGCCTTCATAGCAAATAATTGATGAAGGCGACACTTGATCAGCGATATGGTAACGGAGTAATCACCAGTCAGTTTGATATCATCAACATACAACAACAGAATAGCACGTCCTCGAGGATAAACTGATACGAACATGGCCGAATCATGATCACTCCGAGCAAACCCTGCCTGGATAACCACTGTGCTGAACTTCAAAAACCGACGCTATCGGGGCTTGTTGAGACCATAGATCGCTTTGCGTAAAGGACAGACAAGAGAAGAAGTCAGAAGGGCAGGTTCTCTTTCATCCGTCTTTTCTAGGTGCGCATCTCCATCTACTAAAAGTAGGGGTGGTTGCCATAGATAGATTGGGTCATTCGTAACCTGAGCAATAACCGATGCTACTACAGCAATAACGGAAATAACCGATGCTACAGCAGAAACTACAGCTATACGTGGCGGCCCCACACGCAGCTTTGTTTAACAAGCATCACCCTTCCTTTCTTTTCAAATGCTTCCTCAGTCAATCAGCAGCTTATTCGATTCCTATTCTTATTAAACATCTGATATAGATGGTGGGAACAATGAAGCAGATTCTTCATCTGTAGGTTGCAATCCGTATGATTTCTTCTCGATCTCCTGCTTGTGTTTCACCTCGCACCTAAGCATCACGTTCCTAGGGACAGAGACATCTGCGCTCTAAGGCAATCATAGTACTGCCAGCATGGTTACATCGTTCTGCGGGCAAGCTTCAACTTAAAAGTCACCTGATTTGGCACCAGCCAAAGGAGTAGGAACAGCTGCGGGGGAAGCACCATTACCATCTATGGGAGGTTGAATAGCTGCATAAGTAGTAGTAGGAGCATGGGCACTGGGAAAAGATGAAATCGATCCAGCTCTGGTAACAAAGCAGTAGGCAAGCCGGGACCCTCCATACCGCCCGAGACTTTTTCCCCTCGGAGCGCACCATGGGATGCTTTGTGAACAGCCCCCTCTGTTCAATACCGATACCTGTCAGATTCCATAGCTGATGAATCTCTTTCTTTTTCCACTCTTTCCCCGTCACGCAAGACGCTTTTCTGGCACAAACCTAGTAGTTATTTGTCCTGCTGATCTTGGGTGAACTGATGACACTGATGCTCCAATACCAAGATGTTTTGCCCTGGAAGTGCTGCAAGTGTACACTTCATACTGTAAGAAAGAGCCATTGCAGTTACGCTGGCCTTCGAGGATGGTCTTTGTTTTGCTGCTTGTTGTCGCAACTAGTTATGTCCCTATTGGACAAATCTCCCAGGCATGAGACCTGCTCTTCCATTTCGGTTAGAAAGGCGCAAACAGCCGTCAAGGTGACGATAGAGACCGCAATACTAAAGACTTCCACGCCCCCCCTCATTCCCTATTTCTTGTATATTGCTGCTACTTGCTATGCTTCCTACTTGTCGGCCTAATACGCTATCTTATCTGCTTTTATTCAGTTTTCTATTAACTTATATACTAAATGTGTCAAAGCAATAGAACTTATTGGAAAACAAGCCCATCTTTCACAAAAACCTATCAGCTCTTCCAGGTCCTATCGAACCTACATATTAAAACCTGGTGCAATCACTTCCATGTTTCGAGGAGCAGGTCTAATTATACCAAATTAGAAATGGGTATGGGATATCGACTAGAAATAGTGCCAATCTAGCGTAGTTTCCCCCGATGAAGAACAGCCTGTCCTTTCATATGCTAACTAGGCCAATGCCCTTCCTTAAAAAATAGACGTAATAATCTATTAAATAACATTCTGGATAGATAGTCCATTCCATTCTTCCAACGTTGAACTCTTGACTATGTTTGTTTGCCGGTGAATAAATTGTTTCTAAAACTGAATAAGGCCGGCTGAAATGCTAACAAAAGTCGTAGTGAAAGACCTGTTATGAAAGAGGAATTCAGTCAATCCATACAATCTAGTGTATCTATATAATAAACTCGAGATGGGATTAGAACCACTAATCAAAGGTATTCATTGCTAGAAAAAGAGGAGTCAACATTCATAACACTTCTTCGGTCTCTAAGGAGAGTAAGATTTTAATATATAGCTAACACATGCTTTTTCTGATCATTCGGAAAGGTAATTGGACCTTTTAGATTGACTATGGGAACCTTCTAAATAACATGCGTTATGTTAAACTGAGAACATGTCAAAGATTGTGCTTTTAAGCCATGTCTCTCTCCTTGATAACATCTACTATAACACAGAACTATTCTTTGATGAAAATAGTTGATTTTATTTCATGTATGTAAGGATTTATTCATTAATGTTGCGACCATTGTCTATACCACAACTATTCATAGTTGAATATAGATGTCTTAGTAGAATGGTGTACTGCTTTCAACCCATACTAAAGGGAGGCTTTTTTTCTTTGGTTAAGGTGGAACACAATAGATACAAAGATATTGACTTAGGTCTTACCTTCATTCAAGGAACATTTCTACCTAGTTACATATATATAGAGGGCTAACAGGGTTGCGCAAATAGCTATAGGATTATTAGAATCATAAATAAAATGATTTATATATTCAACTTGATCGATATATATGTTATCAACACTATCTACGTGATTAGATATATCCAATTCAGGATATTTATAGAGGGAATTGTATGCTGATTCAGCAGGTTCAGCTTTCATTTTATCTTCCCTTGAAATAACTAACATACCCCAAGTATAGAAACCTACAGGTATACTAATAAAATTAACCAACAATATATATGTTAGTGGTACCCTATATTTGAATATCCTACGTATTGATAATAATAGATTCCTGATTCTACGAAAGATCCAACGATATGGGGCTATAAAACATAACCTGATTATTTTCCTTAACCGATTCAATAACATGAAGATCAATCCCCTTATTTTTTTCAATAACCTATGCCATAACATAAACATTTCACCATTCCATTTAGTGCAACCCTCTTTTAAGTAGTTTATTTTATTATAGCATACTACTTTAGGGATGAGCGCTTTGTTGCTAAAGCGCATACGTTTTCTTGCTGGCTCGGACTCTGCATGAACCATTAGGCTTGCAGCGAACATTATGTTTGGCCTTCTTGCTTTCAAATATAGGAGGCTTCCAATTAAGCTTCGGTAGATGGAGGCATTAGCCTTCTTTGATCCATCTTTTTTCATCAGCTTCTCATTTGTCACTAGAGGAGTAGCGACAGGTTTGCAGCCATACATCTTCCAATTTCTTCAGAAGATTCTAAGTGTACTTTTTTGCAAAATGAAGATTCCATCTTCTTCTTGGCTTATCTTGATTTAACAAAAGGAACTGGCGTCCTATAATTAAGAAATGCGAATTCGAAAGGATCCCTCCATCCGCCCTTAAACCGTTCAGTTGTCTCCTCCCTTATCCCACACATGCTGCACAATCGTCGAACAGGGTATTCCTCTGTTAGAGATGACCGTAGAAACTGAAACACTGTTCAAGACAGCAGCCGAAATGAACTGGACCGCTTTCCTAACATCCTGCTTTTCTGGATCCCTTCTCTTCTAGGCAAGGATCCTTTCTCCTCAGGGTTTTCCTATCCTATAGAAAGAAAAGAATCTCAGACGGCTTTCATTAGATTATGCTTCCTTGCCCGTGTGGAACATGTGTGAGCATTATGTTTTTCCAACAAGTGATCCGACTGGAAGAGCTACTTGAAACCTACCGTACCTCCAAACAAAAGGACTCTTTTTCTTTCTTTACATAGAGGTTCTTCTTCCTTAATACCTGAAAGTTAAGGTTAAGGTCCGGAGGTGGCTAACGTGGTCGTTTAACGAATGGCTATAGCCCACGATCAAAGTATACCACCTGTCGTTTAGGGTGGAATAGCTCATTTCTGAGGGTGCAGAAGGTGGCAGGGGCATTTGTGAGTCCAAAAAAAAGGCATAACCTAAAATAAAAGGCACCGTACCTTGCTTGTCATACAGGTCGTCTTTTGCTCCTCTCCTTCTGCGATACGCACCTGGTAATAGCCCGCCCGTAGATCCAAGAAAAGTATGAAGCGCTCAGTCGAACAAGTCTGCAATCAAAGTGGATACTTGTTCTTGATGGTTAGGTTACCTGGTTGAGCGCCCGAGTTTCAATGCAAAATGGCTCCCGCTTCTTCTGAAAGAAAACTGGGGAAAAAGAAATATGGAGCCGTCAGAGGCTTATCTGGCCGATATGACTTCCTGAAATTCTTTCCTGAGCTCAACAAAAAATGGAGGGGTTGGGGCTTTGGCTCCAGGCTCAAACTCTATCTTGTGGTAGACTGCCCTCCTAGGGAGCGCTTGGGCAACTAACTTGTGGGGCATGACATCCCAAATTCATCATTTACATTCGGAATTTCCTGATAAAAAAGTCTTATGTGTATTGGATCCGCTCTTCTGTTAGCATGAACACATGAATGAGATTCTATTCCTCTTCCTTATTCTTCCAAAATAGAACCCCCCACCCTCACCTTTCTTAGGACTATCAAGCCTTCTCGAATTAGGTCTATGGGTACGAAGGCCTCTCTAATTTGTTCTACGGTAGAAGCTTTGAACGTAGACCCGGATACAAATCTTTCACTCACTGAAAAGTGAAAACCTGTGACTATATCGTCCTGAAGACGGATGCGACGGGAAGAAGTGGCATTTAGAAGTGTTGCTGACTTTACATTTAGGTTTCGGCATAACAAAGCTTGCACTGTCTTTTCGCACTTAGGCGCACAGCGTGCCGTTGGTAATGATTCTACTACGGTGCTGCAAATTCGCAAGCTGATCCTAAGTAATCGTTGTTGTTCATTGGATTCCTCCGGAATGACTTCGTTAGGATTGAAGAATTGCTGCAATTCTTCCTGAATAGACTCGATTCTCCCGTCGAGAGTTTCTTTGAAAGTCTTACCTAAACTCTTCCGACTGAATATGAGAAAGCCTATAAAACAACGAGCTACTATCATTTCTTCATTATAGATTGAGATCTTCTTCGGACTTGATGCACAAATAGATGGAATAGCAGCAAATAGCATATTTCTATCCTTCATATCCGTTGAACTCAATCTCATCGTAGGGTAACTCCATCTTTTTCAGCTCTGCTCCTGAAAAGAGAAAGGAGACTGAGATAGGGGTTGTCCTTGGTTTTTCCAAGGAAAGCCTGATTTTGAGAACGTAAACATGAACGGAAGTTGCGTAGGACACCCACACTCGATGAAATGGATCGATAAGAACAAACCGAACCTACACAGACAGAGAGATATTGACTTTTTTCACATCTGTAACTACATTTTCACATTTTTTTCATAAAAGAAATTTATCATTTAATTTAGGATTCCCCCCCTCGGAAAAATTTATAAGTCCTTGAGGCTTGGCGGCCCCGGTCATCAGAATATTAGCAAAACAAATTGAAAATTTTGCAATGTCCAACATTGAGTCAGTCCATGGTTGATCTGTCACCAATGACTCTATGTTCAGTGCTTTTGTTAATAGAGGATCCTTAATAATAATTTGATTGAGACTTGAAAGGATCTCACTATGATCAAATTGTGAGAACGTGAAATCTGCATCTACCAGACACCCACGCTGACAAAAAAGTTGATAGTTCGAAATCACATGAAAAGTCGTTTCTCGAGTGTCATCCTTTAGAGGCCGCATCGCCCACCAAAATTGACATCCGGCACCTTCCGTAAATTTCATGATAATTCGGACTCGATTTTCGAATCCTTCCGCAAATATATCACAATAGATCTTCGGGCGCTGGAAGAATTTTATGGAGTCCAATAGGATTTGCATTGGATTTGGGCATGCAGAATCAACCAATGGTGGAGCCTTTGGACATTTTGTCTGTGAAAACTGCTCCCAAACCTCCCACCAGGTTGTAGGCAGGGAACTGCTGCCACTTGATTCACCGGAGCCTAATCCAATGCAATCATTATCTTCATTCACGAAATTAATCACATAATGGAAACTTAAATCTGCGGGCAGTAAACCCATATATTTTAGAATTTCGCTACTTATCCATTCCATCTTTTTCTATCTTTTTGAGCTTTCGCTAGAGATTGATTTAAACAGACATTTAAACAGAAAATCTTCCCCAGCCGAACGACTACTAAATGCTCGGCTAAGTGCTCTCCCCTTTAGGCTTTGTCTCATTCTATCTCTCGTCATCACTCGATCAAACCTCTACTTCAATGAAAGCTCCTCCTACTACTCCTCTTTATCCTTCTCACTCGTCGTTTCGTTGGTCTTTTATTGGTCATTGATTGTTTAGCCTCGTGGAAGCAACCGATGCTTTGGTCATTCGACTCCTTGATGCCAGTCTGTGCTTGCTGTCATGCTGGCAAAAGCGGGGGTTTCGGCCGGTTTTACCTACTATTGGATTTGAACCAATGACTCTCGCCGTATGAAAGCGATACTCTAACCGCTGAGTCAAGTAGGTCAAGCTGAGTCAAGTCAGAGAAAATCGAAAAAAAGAGAAAGCCAACCAAAGCGCAACCAGAGTTCTCCGCGGGGTGGAGCGCTAAGAAAGAGAAAGCGTTATCGCTATACGAAATGAAGCAGCGGCTAGCACGCTAAGATAAACCACTTGGTTTAGGCCCCTGCTTAGTGGCGTGTGATTTCAACACTATTCAAGAGGTATATGACAAAAATGGTGGGAGAGACCTCTATGTTCCTCAGCTTAAATCATTCTATGATTGTTTACAATTCTGTCATCTATTTGACATGAGGGCTAGAGGGTGGTCTTGGAGCAAGAAAAGTGTTGAGTCCAGGCGCATTATGGTACGACTGAGACTGAGTTGGGCAGGAGCAAGCGGTTGGATTGGCCTGACTCTTCAAGACCAAAGATACTCGGCTTCCTCTTCATCAAGTCACGAAATTCGACCCTTAGTTAGCTGCACCAAAACTAGAGTAGGGCCAAGCAAAGCCTAGGATGAATCTCTCTTCTAGTCTAGCTTCCGCTTACACTGAAGCTTCCACTCCCATATGGGCAAGAAGAGCTCCTTCTCTTTTTGCCAAAGCAAAGACTCGCCTTTCTTCTTTTCTGGCGGGATATGAAGACGGAAGCATGAGGACTGAGATGAATAGCCCATCCTTTAGTGAGCTGCTGAAAGACGTGCTGTTAGCCAACGCGAGTCATCAGTATGCAGGGAATAGGGTAGGTTAGCATATATAAAGGACGTGAGATTGAAGCAAGAAAATCTCTTCCTTCCCCTTCCTATGCAAGCCTGATTAGCTAATGGAGACAGAACGGAGTCATTTTCCCTATAGAGCGATAGACAGAACCAAGGCGAATCTCTCTGTTAGGCATGATGACTACGTCATGTTTTCTTTTGCTGGAAAGCATCCACTCGGCCTTCTTCCCCAGTCTACCACTGATGGCAGACTAATCCCTCAATATGAAAACAATATCGAAGCGAGGACAGAGTCTTTGATCTCTGTTTTCGAACCCGAGACCTTTTGCTCAACCGTGAAAGGCTTTGACCATTCCCAAGAAAAAAAAAAGACAAATCTATCATCCAATTTGATCTCTAAGATAGACAAAGTCTGGTTCACCAAAGAGCCTTACGTCACTGCCTCGTCAACCTGACTTCCATCTCCTGACATCGGTACTTGTTTTCTAGTTTGCCCAGGAAAAGTGGAATTGAAACCTGCCGCACGCGTTCAATAGTATGCGCAGCTGCTGGTCTTTCACTTGGAATGGAACAGGTATATCTCTTTGGCCCGGGGAATCCCAAACAAAATGTCGTCGGCGTATCGCGCATAGTAGATCCTGAGTGACCATTAGCAGCCAGCCAGTGCCATACCAACTCTGCCTCACCAGCCAGCGAGCGTAAGAATGGAGCGAGCGAGCCTGCAACTATGTAGCGAGCCTATTCGAAACGATGCCAGACATTGCAATGAAAGAAAAAAACTTTCCTGTCTGTGTTATAGCTAGGACTTGGATGTTCCGGAATCCTCTTGCCGAGCTGGAACGACCCATCTCCTATTTCTGCTTCCTACGCCTACACGTTGAGTCTCAGTTACTCGAGAAAGACTTATTGATATGATAGTCAACCTCCACCAGCAAGCAGCACCGGAGTGAATCCTTTCGATCTTTTTTGAGAGGGAAAATGATAATGAAAAAGGAGAAAAAAAACGCTGAGAGACACATTGCAAAAAGAATCGCTTATTTCAATTTCAATGTTGTAAACTAGTGAGTGGTACAGGAGTTATGTGGTCAGTAACCCTCATCCTAATAGGGACACCTTAATTAGTGAGGTCAAGAATAGGTTTCTGTGCATCCAAATCTGTAACCCAGTTGATGAATTAAGAAAATGACATCAGGTTGGATCTGTAAGGGAGTATATGAGCAAGTTTGAAAAAGTAAAGGCCGGACTGATCTTGGAAAACCCTAATCTTACTGAGAAGTTTTTCTTTTCCTCTTTTCTAAGTGGTTTAAAGGAGGAAGTGAAGTATATGGTCACTGCTCAACACCCTAATAGTGTGAACAAGGCTTATGAACATGCTATGCACTATGAGTTAGCACTTGAGTCAGCCAGTAAGAAATCTAGAGTGGTACCTAGGTGCAGAATTCCGAAAGAGAGAGCGCGGCTCACTTCAAACTACCGCTTTCTTTCTACTTATGAGATTTGCACTAGAAAGACAGAAGTGGAAAGAGACAGAGAGGAGACTAGTAAAGCCAATTTCACCTAAAAAGCGGAAAATGACACTAACTTCTACTGTGGGCAAGTCATCATTTCCAGAATGAATTCAGTCGTAGAATGCTGAAGTAGAGCAGTACCAAGGTTCGGTTTTGGGACAGACAGAAAGTTGGATAAGAGGATCGTTCTTAGCCCCAGCTACGAGAGAATAATATGCATCTTCCGTCATTTCATTAGACGTTCTTGTTGGATTTGAACGCGCATCGGATTACTTACCTTCTACAACCTTCTCTCTTTGAATTCATCTCTAAAAATAGAAAAGCTTCTTTCTTCTGGATTCAGTGTTCAGATTAGCTTCCTTCCGAAAGCAAGTATACCGAGCATTCATTCGATGACATCTAGGTCCTAAATCCAAAACCTTAAACACTAGATCACCGGCATACCTAGCGTAAAAGAAGAGTTGCTGCCCATTTGCATGTTCCATTGCTTTTTCAAGAGCTAGGTCTAATGGAAAAAAATTCATTAATAATGGTGAAAAGGGCTCCCTCACACTCATCTGCCTTTCCCTTCTTCTACCCGCAATCAATGTTGTACTCAAATCCTCTCTGGCCGGAGAGGGGGATCTCTTAAGCAGAGTATTCCGAGTCTAGGGCTAGCGGAAGCGTTGAAGAGGGATATCGTTTTCAAAGAAGGCATGGGGTCCTTTCGTCTTTGTAGAGACTTTCACAATATACCAGTGGATAATACCATCCAAGAGAGAAGGCCCATAAAAAGAAGCAGGCAACAAAACATCTTGATTTATAGGAATCAACGACCTCGCCACTGCAAAGGAGGAAGTCGAATGATTTGGATTCGGACAGGCTGTCTCGACAGTAAGAAATCGACATCATCATCTGTCTTTCATGATGGTGGGAGGCAAGATTTCGTGGTCAAGCACAAACCAAGCATAAGTGGATAGCAACTTATACTATGGAGGCAGAGTCTCCTCCCCTCATTTCGCAGCTTCTTTGCTCTGATCCTGATCTCTCTTTCGAAATTGCTACATGATTTGTGAAAAGTGAACAAATAGGTCAGCCACATAAAGAAGAATATGGGTGGTGTAAGCTTTCCCGCCTGATCTTTACCTAAAAAAATGGAAGTAGCTCGATTCCAGTATCAAGGAAAATGGGTTGTAGAAATCTTCTTTGAGAAAAAGTGAAACACTAGGAAAAAATAATATTTTTAGTAATACTTTATAAGCATGGAAGACCCTAGTAACGTTAGGCATTACTAAAGATGAAGATCGAAGTCCATCCAAGTCTAGAAGTAAGCCCGAGACAAGTGAACAAAGGCTGGCGTAAGCACAAGGGCGAGCTGAAGAAAGCTTTTGAAGAAATTGGTTCTGACGTCGAAGATAGGCTAGCTAGGACTGAAGCTTTGAAGCGGATTGGTACTGCTTTTCCTTTGGGCTCAGGCATGGTTGACAAGCGGGACTTTCCCTTTTTGTTTCCCTTCGGAACTGGAACTACTGCTGGAGCATCCAATTCGTCAGTTACTGGCATGTCTGTGGTGAAAGCACCTTTTTTCAAAGCAAAGGCGCGCAGCGTTTAATTAAATAATGGGCAAATCGGGAGTTTGCAAGCTACGAACTTGTGGTAGTGTAGAAGAAGGTCCAGCATATCGAGGAATAGGAGCCACACCAACCATGAATGGTCGAATCGTCGAGTAGTAAGTAGTAGGGGAAGTTAATCTTCTTCTTTTTTCGAAGCTGTCGGTTCATCCTAGTTTTTGGTGAGTACTTCTTTTTCCAATCCATCCTTTCCCTTCGCCAGTCTTAGTTCTTAGAAAATAAAGTAAACCACTGCCCAGGATTTCTTTCTGGGGCTCGCCCCATCCTATAATGTTTCACACACCAGAAAAAACCAGAACGAAGCAAGCTTCATGCGTGGTACCAGATAGATGTCATCAAAGACAGATCACTGATTCGGAGACTACCTAATAGTATGATCTATATCATCCAGGTGGAGTATGCTGGTGGAGAAATGCGCAGCGGAAAAAGGGAGAAATGTTCTTTCCAATGAAGAAGGCCGCTAAGGTCAAAGAAAACATACACGCCAAGGTTCGCTTCTATAGATGTTCCTGAGTTTTCCTACAAATAATAGTTTTTTAAGGGTGGAGGTCAATCTCCACCTCTTTTATGGCAGATTCTTTTTTCGAGGACCTGGCGACAACTCTCTCTGGACGGTAGGGGAACCCCAGTGAAATCAGTAATCAACGCACTCCCACTCCTCTTGCTCCAATTCCCTCTCTTCCTGCTAAAGCTCCAACTTATCCAGACTGGTCAACAATTCTTCCTTTGTTCTCCTAATCTCTCTATTCACATTTGCACTCCACCCCTAAAACACTTTCTCATCTGTTGTAAATGTACTCAAAAGGCTTCCCCAATTCTCCTTTTAACAACTGTGCATGCCACCAAAACTCCATCCTCTGAATAAAGTCTTCTTGTTGAAACCATGATCTTTCAAACTTGAAAAACCCTTTGAACAGTTCAGTCTCACACTCCAGCAACAAAGGAACATGGTCTGAACCATATCTAGGAAGGGGCTGTCGCCACAGCATGGGTATACAACATTTAATCCCAGTCTATTGTAAAAAAGGAATCTGTCTAACTTAGCAGCTGACACAGCATTGTTCCAAGTGAATTTGCGCCCTTGCAAAGGTAGCTCCATCAGCTCTATATCCTCAATCAGCCCAAACAATTCCTTGCTAACCCTAGCCTGGAATTTCACACCTATTTTCTCACTTCTGGACCAAGTCCTCAATTTACAGATAATCATGTTTTCTTGGTATCTATAATTATAGAGCATCTAAAAATTGTGATAGATTGCAGTCTTGGTAATGCTAACATAGTATTGGTACTCTAACAAGCCTTTCGTATTTTGATGCCAGTCACAACAGTTTGACAGGACCCATTTATCCAAAAATAGTCAACTTGAGAGGACTTTTCAATCTCGAACTCAAACTGATGCCTAGCTATTATTTAGAGATGCTCTTACAGAATCCCATGCTACGGAATGAATCTAGTTACCATCCGATTTAGCTCCATAAATATGGACATGGCTTAAGGAAGCTAATTACTCGGGTTCAAGTAGTTCCGGCTAGAGAGATGGAGTAACTAAGCCCTAACGTTAGATCCATTATCTCACAGAGTGAACGACATTCAGACAATTCAACCCTTCCAGCGCGGATGCCAGACATCGCCAAAATGAGTAAGTCTAAGTCGCCGAAGAGAGTATTTTTGGTCTCTCTCGCAAGCTCTGATAGTGAGACAACAAAGGAAAGAATCTTCAGGCTATTCGCTTCCCTCTTTCAGTGTAGCCGGGTAGCAGTATCGGCAATCCCACGAGCAGACGAATCAGGCCTATTCTTTTTCTATGTTCTTTTTGTGCTCTACCCAGGGCTTCTATGGTCAAACGTGGAAGCCTTTTTACGTGCACAAGTCCAGAACGAATTTCGACTCGTCCCTCTCTTGAGTTTTCCACGAGTACTTAAGTTCATTTTATATTCTTCTCAATCTCCGTTCTTCTTTAATTAACTACGATCTTGATAAAACCGTGCGCTGTCTGGCGATGCGAAAGATGAGAAAGAAATTGGCATGTCCTGGATCTACCAAATACAGGGGAAGTGACAAAAGGTGAATTAGGAATTTATCTGGTAGGAGATGATAGTCTTTTCCCCTGGAGATGGAAAATTCGTCCACCCGGTTTTATTAATTTGCAAATTCTTCCTCAGCTAATTCAAAAAATTAAATTGGCCGATATCATGACGATATTAGGTAGTATAGATATCATTATGGGGGAAGTTGATCGTTGAAATGATAATAGATAGGGTAGAGGTAGAAACTATCAATTCTTTTTCG
>Ga0137369_10002830_pt1 | contig 17710 bp, 18 predicted proteins | sample SagtaG_12_FD_104918 | JGI IMG/M metagenome (GOLD analysis project Ga0137369, IMG submission 104918) | Vadose zone soil microbial communities from Sagehorn Ranch, Mendocino, California, USA - Sage1_L_113_16 metaG | ecosystem: Environmental > Terrestrial > Soil > Vadose zone | place: USA... | reverse complement strand
GTCCGGTCCTTCAGGTTGGTGAAGCTGTAGTAGATGCTGACCAGGAACGGCAGCTGCGTGACGGCGATCATGAAAAGCAGCGCCGGAAGCAGCGGAAACCGCCGACGCCACGGAGAAGAGAAGGGATCTCCTACCTTTCCCTTGACCTTCAGCGGGGCGTCGGCGGCAGTCGCAGTCACGACAGCGTCACTACCTGATCGCGCGCGAGGCGATTTCCTGGCACTGGCTGAGCGCCGTGCTGCTCTTCGTCGACCCGGCGATCACGCTCGAGAAGAGCTGGGTGCACCGATTGCCGACGTCCTGGAACTGCGGAATGCCGACATACTGCACACCCGGTAGACCCGGACGCTTCGTCGTGCCGGGGTTCTTGATCGGCGCCGCCTTCATCGCCTGCAGCGTCTTCGAGGCGAACGCGGCCGCCGCCTTCTTGTACTGCGGGATCTGGTACGTCGAGAGCCGCGTCCCGGGCGGGATCGCTGCCCACCCGCCCTTGGTCTTCGTCCCGGCGGCCTTGATGTACGACGGCCCGGTCGCCCACGCGATGTACTTCCACGCGCTTGCCGCGTCGGGTGAGCTCTTCGGGATGGCGAGCGCCCAGCTCCACAGCCAGCCCGACGCCTTCGTCTTCTCCACCGGCGCCAGCGCGTAGCCGTTCTTGCCCTTCACCGGGCTGTCGTTGGCCTCGAGGAGGCCGGCGGCGACGGTCGCGTCGTACCACATCGCAACCTTGCCGGCTTGGTACTGCGCGAGGCACTCGTTGAAGCTCGAGTTGGCCGCGTCCTTCTCGCCCGCGTCCTGCACGAGCTTGGCGTAGAACTCGAGGGCTCTCTTGAACTCCGGCTTGTCGACCTGCGCCTTGTCCGGCTTGCCATCCGGTTTCGCCGACCACCACGTGCCCCCGAACGTGTTCAGCACCGTGGTGAACGCGGCACCGAGATCGCCCCACCCGGGCTTGCCGCGCAGGCAGATGCCGGCCATCGAGGGCGAGTTGATCTTGCGTGCGATCGCGGCGACCTGCGTCCACGTCGGGCGCGAGGGCATCGTCACTCCCTTGGACTTGAGGACGTCCTTGCGGTACATGACGAACGACGACTCGGCGTAGAACGGTGAGGCATAGAGCTTGCCCTTCGCCGAGAGCCCATCGCGCACAGCAGGAATCAGATCGTTGTAGTTGTACGCCTTGTTGCCCTTCGCCTGAGCCGTGAGGGGCTGAAGCAGCCCGGCGGAACCGAATTGCGGCGTCTCGTACATGCCGATCATGACGGCGTCGAACGACTTGCCGCCCGCCCCCACGTCGCGGGTCGTGACCTCGCGCAGCTTGCCCTCGTCGAGGATCGTGTACTTCACCTTGATCCCGGTCTTCGCCGTGAAGAGCGAGGGGGTCAGTCGTGCGATGTCCTGCATCTGCGGATTCGCGACGATCGCGACACTGATCGTCTTAGCGGAGGAACCTCCCGTCGCCGTGGCGGCAAGCGACGCGAGCGCGACGATCCCCGCCACGAAGACACCGACGAGAACCTCCGCACGCCGACGCGTGCTCCCGTTCCGTGCTTCATGCATGGTTGATGCCTCCTCCCGTGCGGATGACGGCGCACTGCGAGACCTTCCTCGATGCCGCCCCGCCTGGGTCGTTAATGCGATCTCTGTCCGACGGACAGATCCGGATGCTCGGCCGGCAAGGTCGATCTGCAACGTACCGATCCTCCCGATAGGCGCTCAGCAATCCGATAGGAGGACGATAACGTTATCAGAAGCCCATTGTCAAGAGGCCAACAATGGCTATACAATTGGTTTTGCGTCGATGACCAAGGATGAGACTTCGTTGTCAGGACAACCGGCTGCAAGCGCGCGGCGTCCCACGATGCTCGACGTCGCATCCCTCGCAGGCGTCGGCTTGAAGACTGTCTCGCGGGTCGTCAACGGGGAGCCGGGTGTCAGCCCGACCCTCGAGGCGAAGGTCAAGCGCGCGATCGAGCAGCTCAACTATCGACGGGACGCGAACGCGTCGATGCTGCGCCGGCTCGGCGGCAAGACACAGACGATCGGGCTCGTCCTGGAAGACGTTGCCAACCCGTTCTCCTCCGCGCTCCATCGCGCGATCGAGGATTCGGCTCGTGCGCGGAACGTGCTCGTCTACGCCGGCAGCTGCGACGAGGACCCACTCCGCGAGCGCGAGCTGATCGGCTCGTTTCGTGACCGGCGTGTGGACGGGATCATCGTCATGCCGGCGAGCCACGATCACACGTATCTCTACGACGAACAGCGAGCGGGCACCGCTCTGGTGTTCGTCGACCGGCCGGCCGGGCATCTCGACGCAGACAGCGTCGCCTCGAACAACCTCGGAGGGTCCGCCGAAGCGGTCGAGCATCTCCTGGCGCACGGACATCGACGAATTGCGTTCCTCGGCGACCTCCCCTCGATCTCCACGGCCGAGGAGCGTCTGCAGGGGTACACCCGGGCACTCGAGCGCACCGGAATCGGGCGCGACACCGAGTTGATCCGAACCGGTCTCCGTGACCCTGAGGCCGCCGCGCGCGCCATCGACGCGCTGCTCGCTCTCCCCGACCCACCGACAGCGCTCTTCACCAGCCAGAACCTCCTCACGATCGGCGGCGTCCGCGCGCTCCGGAGCGCCGGGCTAGAACGCCGGATCGCGCTGATCGGCTTCGACGACGTCGCACTCGCCGACGTCCTCGACCCGGCAATTTCAGTCGTCGCACAGGACCCGCAGGCGATCGGCCGCACGGCAGCCGAGCTTCTCTTCCGACGACTCGACGGGGACGCATCGCCGTCGGTGCGTCATGTCGTCCCGGTCAAGCTGATCCCGCGTGGGTCGGGCGAGATCAGACCGACGGGGCGCAACTCGTGATCGTCGTCGGCGGAGAGGCGCTCGTCGATCTTGTCGACGATCACGGTCTGCTCAGCCCGGTGCCCGGCGGGGGACCCTTCAATACCGCGATCGCGCTCGGTCGCCTCGGGATCCCGGTGGCGTATCTCGGCACACTGTCACACGATGATTACGGGAGCCTGCTCGCCCTGCTGCTGACCGAGGCCGGAGTCGACATGTCGCTCGTCCGCTGGTCCGATGCCCCGACGCCGCTCGCGGTCGTCCACCGGCAGGACGACGGCGAGAACGCGTACACGTTCTATCTGACAGGAACATCGCTCACCGACCTGCCGCCGGAAGCCGTTCCCGCGCTGCCGGAGCACGCGTGGGCCATCCACGTGGGAACGCTGGCATTGGCGGTCGACCCGCCCGCCGCCGCATACGAGGCGCTGCTCGATCGCGAGGCGCGCCGCCGGACGATCGTCCTCGACCCGAACGTCCGCCCGGCAGTCTTCGGCGACCAGGTCTCGTATCGCGCTCGATTCGAACGGCTCGCGAGGTTGGCCGACGTCGTCAAGCTGAGCGAACACGATGCAGCGTGGATCTACCCAGAACTCGAGCGCGCCGACATCCTCGAGCGCGTTCTCGGCCTCGGCCCGCGCCTCGTCGCGATCACCATGGGCACGCTCGGCGCCGTCGCGGCCTCTCGCGAGGGGCAGGCGCGAGTCCCGGCCGTCCCGATCACCGTCGTGGACACCGTCGGCGCCGGCGACATCTTCGGTGCCGCGCTGCTCGCGGCTCTGGTCGAGCGCGACGCGCTCGAGCCGGGCGCGACGCGGTCACTCGACGACTCGCTGCTCGAGGAAGCGGTCGGATACGCGGTCACCGCCTCCGCGATCACGTGCACGCGAAGGGGAGCCGTCCCACCGTCGCGGGCAGAAATCGCGGCCTGGATCGGAAGGTCCCAGGAGGTCTGACCCGTCGCCGACGCACGCCGCTAACCCTCGCGTCGTTGGCGTAGCTGATCGCATCGCGGGCACTCTCGAGAGTCGAGGGAACTCTGAGGGAACAGCAGCGCGGGCAACCACGCGCGAAGTAATCGCCGTGAGACACACGCGCTGGCGAGGGAACATGGAGGGAACACAAGCCCGACCCGTGCGGTGCACAAACACGATCTCCCTGGATGACGGGGGATTCCACGAACAGTGAGTTCGTGAACCCGAAACCCGTAGGTTGCAAACTCGGTCGTGTCTTTTGTCGCGTGGCTTCGGCTTCACGGGACGACGATCACGTTGTCGTGACGATGAACATGTGTCCCTGCGGCGCACGTGGCGACCCGGCGGTTACGTGCACGTGCTCGCCGCAGCGTCTCGCTGCGTTCCGCGACAAGCTGTCGCGCGCGCTTCTCGACCGCTTCGACCTCGTCGTCAGCGCTCCGCGCCCTCGCGCCTCCGAGCTTGCCGCCGCAGCGTCGGAGTCCTCCGAGCCGGTGCGCGGGCGCGTCCTCGCGGCCCGCGAACGGCTCTCGTGTGGCGCACCGCGGCCCACGGCCGAAGCGGAAGAGCTGCTGACGAGAGCCGTCGAGCGCCTGCCGCTCTCGGCCCGAGGGCGGGCGCGCGTCGCGCGCGTCGCGCGGACGATCGCCGCGCTGAGCGGTGCGGACGCGGTCGAGGCCGAGCACCTCGCCGAGGCGCTCTCCTATCGCTCGCCCAAGGAGCTCGACCTGCGGTGAGAGTGTTTTCGCGTGCCCGCCTGCCGCCGCTCCTGCGCGCGATCCACGATCCGCCCGCGCGGCTCTACGTCCGGGGTGGCGGAGGCAACGAGCTGCTCGCCCGCCCGGCCGTCGCGATCGTCGGCGCGCGGGCATGTTCGCCCTACGGTGCGCTAGTCGCGCGCATGCTCGGGCGCGAGCTTGCGGCGGCCGGCCTCGTCGTCGTCAGTGGACTCGCACGCGGGATCGACGGCGAGGTGCACCGCGGAGCGCTCGCGGCGGATGGAGCCACCGTCGCTGTCCTCGGCTGCGGCATCGACCGCGACTACCCCGCTGCGCACGCCCGCCTCGCCGACGAGATCCGTGCGCACGGGCTCGTGGTCTCCGAGTATCCGCCGGGCACCGAGCCTGCGCCGTGGCGCTTCCCCGCTCGGAACCGCATCATCGCGGGTCTGTGCGCCGCGACCGTCGTCGTCGAAGCACGCGAGCGAAGCGGAGCGCTGATCACCGCGGACTTCGCGCTGGAGGAGGGACGTGACGTGCTGGCCGTGCCGGGTGAGATCACCTCTGCCCTGTCCGCCGGGACGAATGCGCTGCTTCGACTCGGCGCGACGCCGGCAACGTCCGCGCAGGACGTGCTCGAGCTGTTCGGGCTCACGATGCCGGAGCGCGCGCCACCCCGCATCGATGGACCGGCGGGACGTGTGCTCGGAGCGTTGCCCGGATCGGCAGACGACGTCGCCCGCGCGACGGGGCTCTCCGCAGCGGCGGTGGCAGCGGCTCTCGCCGAGCTCGAGCTTGCAGGACTCGCAGCCGAGGGGGCGGGAACGTGGCGCTCCACGAGCACGGCAAGCGCATCACCCGCGAACGCGTAGGATCGCGCCGAATGGCAACACCCTGGTGGCTTGCGGAAGAGGCGCTGCCCCTGCCGCAGGTGCGAGTCGACAGGGCCGACGTCGAGATCGTCGGCGCAGGCGTGACCGGCTGCTCGTGTGCGCTGACGCTGGCGCGTGCCGGGCTGCACGTCCGCGTCCACGACGCGCGCGAGGTAGCGGGCGGCGCGAGCGGGCGCAACGGCGGCTTCGCCCTCCGTGGCGGAGCGGCGGCGTACGACAAGGCGCGTGTGTGGATGGGCGCCGAGCGCGCGCGAGAGTACTGGCAGCTGACCGAGGAAGCCCTCGAGCGCTTGGCCGGGTGCGCCGGCGACGCGTTGCGGCGGACCGGCAGCCTCCGCATCGCCGCCGACGACGACGAGCGCGACGAGCTTCGGGGCGAGTACGACGCGCTCCGAGAAGACGGTTTCGAGGCGGAGTGGCGCGACGAGTTCGCCCCTCCGCTCGCAGGACGCTTCACGGCCGGGATCTTTCACCCGGGCGACGCGACGCTGCAGCCGGCTCTCGCCGTGGGCCGGATCGCGGTGGAAGCAGCGGAGGCAGGCGTCGAGTTTCGCGAGCGGCAGCGCGTTGCGTCGCTCGACGGGCTCGAGGCGGAGCGCGTAGTCGTCGCGACCGACGGTTATCCGAGCGGGCTCCTGGGTCCCCTCGAAGGGTTGATCATCCCGACGCGCGGACAGATGCTCGCCACGGCGCCGATCGAGCAGCGGCTCTTCGAGTGTCCGCATTACGGCCGGCACGGCTTCGACTACTGGCAGCAGCTCGAGAACGGACGGATCCTCGCCGGTGGGTTCCGCGACTATGCGCTCGACACGGAGTTCACGGCCGACGAGCAGACGACGCCGACGATTCAGGGCGCACTGGAAGAGTTCGTCACGGGACTGGTCGGCGAGCCCGTCGAGATCACGCACCGCTGGGCGGGGATCTTCGGGCTCGTGCTCGACTTTCTCCCCGTCGTCGGCCAAGTCCCGGGCAGCGAACGCGTCTGGGTCGCAGGCGGCTACTCGGGGCACGGCAACGTGCTCGGCTTCCTCTGCGGCGACCTGGTCGCGCGGGCCCTCACGGGCAGCCGGCATCGACTGTTGGATGCGTTCGCGCCGAGGAGGCTGCTCGGCTCGTGACCGTGGAGCGTCGCACCGTCGACTCGTTGTTCGAGCCGCCGGGCTACGCGCACGTTGCCATTGCATCCGGCCGCGCCGTGTTCACCGCGGGAGCCGTGCCGTTGAACGACGCGGGACAGCTGGTGGGCGAGGGCGTCCGGGAGCAGACCCGGCAGGTGATCGAGAACTTGCTCGCACAGCTGGCAGCCGGAGGCGCGCAGCCCGACGACGTCGTCAAGACCACGGTCTACGTCGTCGCGGACGAGCGCGCGACGTTGACAGAGGCGTGGGACGTTGTGCGCACGTCTGCGCTCGCCGGAGCTCCGTCGACCTTGCTCGGCGTCGCCGCGCTCGGGTACGACGGCCAGTTGGTCGAGATCGAAGCGGTCGCGGTCGTCGACTAGAGAACGACGCGCGGCGCGTCGATCTCGTCCAGACGCTCGAGCGCGGCCAGCGCGATCGCGAGGTCCTGAATCGCGAGCCCCGTGGAGTCGAAGACGGTGATCTCGTCCTCCGCGCGCCTCCCTTGGGCCGAGCCGGCGAGCACGTCGCCGAGCGGCGTGACGTCACCGCGTCCGAGAACGTCGGCTTCGACTGCATGCGAGAGATCTCCGTTGTGCGAAGCCTGCTCCCAGTCGTCGCAGAACATGCGCACGCGCGCCATCTCTGCGACCGCGATCTCCGCCTTCCCCGGCCCGTCTGCCCCCATAAGTGACACGTGCTGGCCGGGACGCAGCGATCCCTCGGCGAAGACGATTTCCTTACCGGGCGTGACCGTGACCACCACGTCGGCTCCCAGGGCTTCGCCGCGCGAAGCGGCGCCGGCACCGAGCTCCTCGGCGACGACGCGCGCACGCGACTCGTCGACGTCGTGCAGGAGCACCGACCACCCGCGCGCGACGAACGTGCGCGCGGCGGCGCGACCGTTCACGCCGGCGCCGACGACCGCAGCGGTTCCGTCGCGACCGAGCGTCTCGGCGGCGAGCACTGCGGCAGCCCCGGTGCGGAGCGCGGTCACGGCGGCCGCGTCGAGCGCGGCCTCGAGCATCCCGTTGGTCGCGTCGGAGACGAGCACCAGGCCCGTGACCGTTGGCAGGCCGTGCGCCGGGTTGCCGGGGAACGACGTCACCCATTTCAGCAACGCGTGTCCCGCGCCGAGCGCCGGCATGGCGCGGAAATCCCCGGCGGGATACGCGGGCACGTACACCTTCGGAGGCATCGTCCACTCGCCGCGCGCGTAGGCGACGAATGCCTTGCGCACTGCCTCGACTGCGCGCTCCGGGGAGACGGCGCGTTCGACATCCGCGCCGCTGAGGACGGGAATCTCCACCGCGGGGAAGCGTAGTCTCCGCCGCTGTGAGCGGGATCGAGATCCGCGACCTCAGGGTCGTGCGGGGCGGCCAGGTCGTCCTGCCTGGATTGAGCGTGACCGTCGAGCCGGCCCGAGTGACCGGATTGCTCGGCCCGAGCGGTAGTGGAAAGACGACGCTGATGCGCGCGATCGTCGGAGTGCAGATCGTCGCCGGCGGAGAGGTGCTGGTGCTCGGCGAGCCCGCAGGATCGCCGTCGCTCCGCCGCCGTGTCGCCTACATCACACAGGCGCCGTCGGTCTACGCGGATCTCACGGTGCGCGAGAATCTGCACTACTTCACGCGCATTCTCGGTCTCGCACGCGACCGTGTCGATGCTGCGGTCGACACGGTCGCGCTCGAAAAGGAGGCCGACGCCGTCGTGAACCGCCTCTCCGGCGGAGAGCGTGCCCGCGCGTCGCTGGCCACCGCGCTGCTCGGTGAACCGGAGGTACTCGTGCTCGACGAGCCGACCGTCGGACTGGATCCGCTGCTTCGGCGGGACCTGTGGAACACGTTCCACGGGCTCGCCGGACAGGGGGCAACGCTGCTCGTCTCGAGTCATGTGATGGAAGAGGCCGAGCGCTGCGACGAGCTGATCCTCCTCCGCGAAGGCGGCATCCTCGCAACCGGCACGCCTGCTGCACTGAAGGAGCGCACCGGCGCACATGAACTCGACGACGCGTTCCTCCGGTTGATCGAGGCCGGCGCGTGACGGCTGCCGCGGTCGCGACGGCCGTTCGAGTGCTCACTCAGCTCCGCCGCGACCCGCGGACGGTTGCGCTGATCGTCCTCGTGCCTTGCCTGCTGGTGACGTTGCTTCGGTACCTCTTCGATCGGCAGCCCGCAGTCTTCGACCGCGTCGGCGGAACGATGCTCGGAATCTTCCCCTTCCTCACGATGTTCGTCGTCACCTCCGTGACGATGCTCCGCGAGCGTGTGACCGGAACGCTCGAGCGGCTGATGACGATGCCGCTGCGGAAGCTCGACATCTTGGTCGGGTACGCGGTCGCGTTCGGCGTCATGGCCGTCCTGCAGTCGACGGCCGTCTCGCTACTGGCGTTTTCCGCGCTCGACCTGCACGTGCAGGGCTCTCGCGGAGCCGTGATCGCGCTCGCCGTCGGGAACGCAACGCTAGGGATGGCGCTCGGCCTGTTCGCGAGCGCGTTCGCGCGCACCGAGTTCCAGGCCGTGCAGTTCATGCCCGCGATCGTGCTCCCGCAGGTGCTCCTGTCCGGGCTGTTCGTCCCGCGCGACCAGATGGCGCACTGGCTCCGGGTGATCTCGGATGTCTTTCCGCTGACGTATGCCTACGACGCGCTGTCCCGCGTGACCGAGGGACGCGGCCTCGGGGGCCGGTTCGCGCTCGACCTCTGCGTCACCATCGGCGCGACGCTGCTCGCCTTGCTGCTCGGCGCCGCGACCTTACGGCGGCGGACGGCCTAGACCGTCTTGACGGCCTGAATCAGCTTGCCGAGCGAGTCTTTGGCGTCGCCGAAGAGCATCGCCGTCTTCGGCTCGGCGTACAGCTCGTTGTCGATGCCCGCGAACCCGGGATTCATCGAGCGTTTGAGGACGACGATCTGATGCGCCCGGTCGACGTCGAGAATCGGCATGCCGTAGATCGGGCTGCCGGGCGTGTTGCGCGCGGCCGGGTTCGTCACGTCGTTCGCGCCGATCACCAGCGCGACGTCCGTCTGCGGGAAATCCGGGTTGATCTCGTCCATCTCCTTCAGCTGGTCGTAGGGGACGTTCGCCTCGGCGAGCAGCACGTTCATGTGGCCCGGCATACGCCCGGCCACCGGGTGGATCGCGTACTTGACGTCGACACCCTTGCCCTCGAGCAGGTCCGCGAGTTGGCGCACCTCGTGCTGGGCCTGCGCCACAGCGAGGCCGTAGCCTGGGACGACCACGACGCGCTTGGCATAGGCCAGCATCACGGCGACGTCTTCGGCCGTGGTCGACCGCACCGAGGCGCCGTCGGCCGCCGCGCCCGGCGCTCCCGCCGGACCCGCGACCACTTTGCCGAACGCGCCGAAGAGGACGTTGGTGATCGAGCGGTTCATCGCGCGTCCCATCAGCATGGTGAGCAGCGTGCCGCTCGCACCGACGAGCATCCCGCTGACGATCAAGACGTTCGAGTGCAGCACGAAGCCGGTTGCCGCTGCGGCGAGGCCGGTGAATGCGTTCAGCAGCGAGATCACGACCGGCATGTCGGCACCGCCGATCGGCAGCACGAACAGGATCCCGAAGAGCGCTGCCGCGAGAACCATCGCCGCGAGGAGCCAGAACGACACGCCGACCATGGCCGAGGCGCCGAGCGCAACGGCGCCGGCGAAGAGAAATGCGTTCACGAACTGCTGACCGGGATACGTGATCGGCCGACCGCTGAGCAGCTCCTGCAGCTTCGCGAACGCGACCAGCGAGCCGGCGAACGAGATCGAGCCGATCAGCGCGGAGAGCACCGTCGAGATCGCGCGCTCAGCGCCGACGTCGCCGACGTTGGCCCAGACGCCGTGGAACTCGACCACGGAGATGAGCGCTGCCGCGCCGCCGCCGACGCCGTTGAACAGCGCCACCATCTGCGGCATGGCCGTCATCTTCACCGTGCGTGCGCCGACGAGTCCGATCACTGCGCCGATTGCGACCCCGAGCGCCATGAACCACCAACCGGTGACGACCTCGTTTTTGAACAGCGTCACGACGACCGCGACCAGCATCCCGAGCGCGCCGATCTGGTTGCCGAGGCGCGCATGCCGCGGCGAGGAGAGAAAGTGCAGCGCGAGGATGAATGCCGCGATCGGGATCAGGTACAGCAGATTCGACGTGTTCTGGCTCACCGTCAGTCGCGGCGGCGCTTGAACATCTCGAGCATCCGGTCGGTGACGACGAAGCCGCCGACGACGTTCGCGGTGGCGAGAATGACTGCCACGAACGCGACGATCCGCATGAACCATCCTGGATGATGCGCGCCCATCACGATCAGCGCGCCGACGATCACGATGCCGTGGATCGCATTCGTCCCGGACATCAGCGGCGTGTGCAGCAGTGTCGGCACCTTCGAGATCACCTCGAAGCCGAGGAAGATCGCGAGCATCAGGATCGTGAGCTCCGTGACCAACTGGGCACTCATGCAGCGACCTTCTCGCGCGTGACACAGGCGCCCGAGATCAAATCGTCCTCCCAGTCGAGATTCAGCTGGCCGTCGGCGACGAGGAGTTGCAACAGCGCAGTGACGTTGCGTGAATAGAGCTGCGATGCGTGGTACGGCATCGTCGACGGGAGGTTCGTCAAGCCGACGATCGTCACGCCCTGAACGGTGATCTCCCGGCCGGGGTCGGTCAGCTCGCAGTTGCCGCCCGCCTCGGCGGCCAGATCGACCACGACCGAGCCGGGTCGCATCGCCTGGACGCTCGAGGCCGGGATCAGGCGTGGTGCGGGCCGGCCCGGGATCAGCGCGGTCGTGATCACCACATCGAAATCCGCGATCCGCTCCGCGAGCTCTGCCTGCTGCTGCGCCTGCTGCTCGGGTGTCAACTCCCGCGCATAGCCGCCTTCGGTCTCTTCGCCGCGCACCGAAAGCTCGAGAAACGATGCGCCGAGCGACTCGACCTGTTCCTTGACGACGGGCCGAACGTCGAAGCCCGACACGACCGCACCCAGCCGTCGTGCGGTCGCAATCGCCTGCAGCCCGGCCACGCCCGCGCCGAGGACGAGCACCTTGGCGGGCGTCACTGTTCCCGCTGCAGTCATCAGCATCGGAAAGAAGCGGGGCAGGCGCTCGGCGGCGAGCAGCACCGCCTTGTAGCCCGAGACGGTGGCCTGCGAGGAAAGGGCGTCCATCGCCTGCGCGCGAGTGATTCGCGGGATCGACTCCATTGCGAACCCGGTCACGCCGCGCGAACGAAGTCGCTCGACGCCTTCCGGGTCCGTGAGCGGCTCCAGGAATCCAATCAACACAGTGCCGTCGCGCAGGCGCGCGATCTCGTCCACGGAAGGCTTCGCGACCTTGACCACCACGTCCGCAGCGAACGCATCGGAGACGAGCTCTGCGCCGGCATCGGCATACGCCTGGTCGGGGAACGACGCCGCTTCGCCCGCGTCCGTCTCGACGGCAATATCGAGCCCTGATGCCTTCAGCTTCGGCACGGATTCGGGCACGAGCGCAACACGACGCTCGTCCGACTCGATCTCGCGCGGCACTCCGACCCTCAACCCGCACTACTCTAGGCGCCCGTGACGCACTTCGTCGAGCAGTATGGGCTGATCATCGTCTTCGTCGTTGTCGCGCTCGAGTCGGCGGGCGCGCCGTTGCCCGGCGAGACCGCACTCGTCGCAGCATCGATTCTCGCCTCACAGGGTTCCTACTCCATCGTCTCGGTGATCGCGGTCGGAGCAGCCGCCGCGATCATCGGCGACAACGGCGGCTACTGGGCGGGACGCTTGCTCGGGCGGCGCTTCCTGCAGCGCTACGCGATCGTCCGCCGCTTCAGCGCCAAGGTGTTACCCCGTGCAGAGCGGTTCTTCGAACGGCACGGCGGCAAAGCGATCTTCCTCGCGCGCTGGACGAGCGGTCTGCGCGTCGCCGGCGCCTGGATCGCCGGGTTCGCTCACATGGAATGGTGGCGCTTCTTCTTCTGGAATGCGACCGGCGGGATCTTCTGGGCTGCGACGGTGTCGCTCGTCGCGTACTACTTCGGACGCGCAGCCGCCGATGCGATCGGTCGCTACGGGTTGATCGTCGGCGGCGCACTCGTCGCGCTGGCGCTGCTCGCGTGGATCGCCTTCCATTTCTGGCGCCGGCGCGTCATCGAGGACGAGGCGTGACGCGGACCGCGCGGCTCCCGGGGGGACGCGAGTCCCCCTTTCGAAGCGTCGCACGAATCTTGTGCCGTGTCTGTCCCGGTTCGGCGCCGAGGGCGCGGAAGGAACCGGACGGAGCGCCGCGAATCCCGCCCGGGCATGCTCGCAGCCCTCTGCGCCGCAATCGAGTCGCGGGACCCGTACACCCGCGGCCATTCAGCCCGCGCCTCTGAGCTCGCGGTCGCCCTTGCCGAGCGACTCGACTGGAGTCCCGCGCGCGTCGGTGCGCTGAGACTGGGCGGCTTGCTGCACGACGTCGGCAAGCTCGTGGTTGCCGAGCAGCTACTCCGCAAGGCCGGACCGCTCAAGCCGATCGAGTTCGACACGATTCGCCGCCATCCGGTCGCGGGGGCGCAGCTGCTGCAGGCGATACCCGCTGCGCGACCGGGCCTGGCGTGTGTGCTCTTCCATCACGAACGCTGGGACGGCGCCGGCTATCCGACCGGGCGCGCGGGCAAGGACATCCCAATCGACGCACGCGTGCTCGCGGTCGCCGACGCGTTCGACGCGATGACGACTCCGCGCCCGTACCGTCGCGCACTGAGCGTCTCCGACGCGCTGACGGAGATCATCCGCTGCGCCGGCACGCAGTTCGATCCCGAGCTCGCACTCAACTTCGTGCAGATGTGGGAGCAAGCCGCCGCGTCCGCCAGAGCGGCTTCCTGACCGCGACGCGCCGCGGCGCTACAAGGTCGACCAAACCTCGAGCTTCGCCCGCGTCCGCGAGATCACCTCGTCGGTGAACTCGGAGGTGGAGGCATGTCCACCGAGATCCGCGGTGCGAATTCTCGACGCTACCGCCTCGAGGCAGGCCTCGCGGATCGCGCGCGCCGCCTGTTGCGCCTGTTCGTCGTCCGCATGTCCGAGCAGCGCGGCGCCCGCGAGGATCATCGCCATCGGGTTCGCGATGTTCTTGCCCTGGAGCGCCGGCGCCGTTCCGTGCGCCGCTTCGGCCATCAGCGCGTCGGGCTCGAAGTCGGCGTCGAACGCCACCAGCAGAGACTCCGATCCGGCGATCGAGCCGAACAGGGGCAGCACCAGATCGCTGAGGATGTCGCCGTCGCGGTTCAGCGCCGGGATCACCATCGGGTCGCCGGTGGACGCGATCAGGAGCGCGAAGGTCGCGTCGATCAACTGCGGCTCGTACGGAACCTCGGGGTGGCGCTCGGCGGCGGCGTCCATCTCCTCCTTCAGCATCCCCTCGTACGTCGGCGACACCGTGTACTTCGGGCCGCCGAAGACCTTCGCGCCGGTGCGCTCCGCCTGACGGAATCCGAACTCGGCGACGGCGTGGCAGATCCGGCGCTCGATCCGTTCGGTCCGGAACGCGACCTCGTCGTCGCCGTCGCCTTCGCGCCACTCCTTTGCGCCGTAGGCGTCGCCGACGGCCATGCGCACGATCGAGATCGGCGCGTGGACGCCGCCGAACGGCACGACGCCGGGGATGCGCCGACCCGTGCGGACGATCACCTTGCCCCCGATCTCCTCGCGAAGGATCCGGTTCGGCGAGCCGACGTCATCGCGTCCCTCGGGCGTAATCGTCGCACCCTTCAGCCCCAGGCCGTGCTCGCGAATCGCCGCGGCCGCCTCGTAGACGACCGCGTTGTTCGTCGCCCGCCGGTTCTCGAGCGAGAGATCGAAGCGCGGGAACTCGAGCTCCAGCTCGATCACGTCCGGAGCGAGCACGCGCAGCGCTTCCTCGAGCAGCTCCTGGCCGGTCTGGTCTCCTTCCAGCACGACGATCGTCTTCGCGTCCACGGCGGGGCGATTATGCCCGGGGCGCATGTGGCAGAAGCGCGCCTATGCCCCGTAGAGGTTGGAGGCGCGAAGGCGCTCGACGACCGTTTCGGTATCTCGATGCGAGCGGCGAGCGCATCCGGGACGCCGAGACGGTCGAGCGCCTCGACCGGCTCGCGATCCCGCCGGCCTGGCGGGACGTCTGGATCTCTCCGAATCCCGGGGCGAAGCTCCAGGCGACCGGCATCGACGCCGCCGGCCGCAAGCAGTACCTCTACCACTCGGACTTTCGCGCACGGCAGGAAGCGGCGAAGTTCGAGAAGCTGGTCCGCTTCGCCGAGAGGCTGCCCGACATCCGGATGGCGATGGGTGAGCACATCACGCTCGAGCCGTTCGACCCGCTCAGGGTCTGCGCGATCGCCGTTCGCCTGATCAATCTCGCCTGGTTCCGCGTCGGCGGCGACCGATATGCGAAGTCGTCACGCACCTACGGCGTCACGACGCTGACGAAGGACCACGTGGAGGTCCGCGGCAAACGCGTCACCTTTCGCTTCCAGGCCAAGCACGGACTGCAAGTGCGGACGGCGCTCGTGGACACAGAGCTCGCCGACGCGATCGCCGAGTTGCAAGGAGCACCGGGTAGACGGCTGTTTCGGTTCGGGGCCGACGGCGAGCTTTGCAACCTCACCGACCGGCGCCTGAACGAGTACATCAAGGAGTTCATGGGCGCGGAGTTTTCCGGGAAGGATTTCCGCACGTGGGGCGGGACGCTGCTCGCCGCGATCGCGTTCGCCGAGCGCGGTCCGGTCGAAGGGAAAGGCGAGCAGAAACGTGCCGTCGCCGCGGTGATGCGTCAGGTGGCACAGAAGCTGGGGAACACGCCGGCCGTTACCCGTTCGTCGTACGTCTCTCCGGCCGTCGTCGAGCAGTATCTCGACGGGCGAACGATCGAAGATTTTCGGCCTCGCCATTTGCGGATCGTCACTGCCAGGCATATTGGGCTCGACCTGGAGGAACAGGCGACGCTCTCGCTGCTGCGTTCGTACCGAATGCGCCAGGCCCGACAAGCCGCGTAGTATTCGGTCCGAATTCCTGTAGCGAAGGAGAGACTGAATGGCCAGAAGGACCGTGCTCGTTTGCGACAACTGCAGCAAGGAAGTCGAGGAAAGCCGCGGCGCCGTGATGCGGATCACCTACTCCGACGCCCGTCGGGGCGCGAAGCAGGCCGATCTCTGCGACGACTGCGCCGGGAACATGCCCGGCGTGGCTGCCGCCCGCCGCGGTCGGCGCCCGAAGTCCGCCGCAGCAGCCTGATCGGAGACGGCTGCAAGGCCGCCTCGGGTCTTTTCCCGCAACGAGCGTAAGGCGCGACAGGGGTCGTCAGGACCCCGGTCTAGGATGGATCGCTTGGGTCTTTCTCTGCTCGTCGGGCCTGCGAACGCCGGCAAGGTCGCCCTCCTCTTGGAGCGCTACCTGGCCGCCCTCGACTCCGAGCCCGTCCTCATCGTGCCGAACCGGCCGGACGTCGACCGGGTCGAGCGCGATCTCCTGAGACGTACCGGCGCTCTCTTCGGAGGTTCGATCGGCACATTCGACGACCTCTTCGAGCGAATCGCGGGTGCCCGCCGATCGCTCTCCGACGAGCAGCGGGCGCTGCTGATCAGGCGCGTCATCGGCGACTCCTCGCTCAACGGGCTCGGCCGCTCTGCCCGCTTCGCGGGTTTCGCCGACGAGCTGGGACGGCAGATCGCCGAGCTGGAAAGCGGACTCGTCGACCCCGATCGAGTCGAGGGGGACCTGGGCCGGCTCTACGCCGCCTATCGCGCCGAGCTCGACTCGCGCGGTCTCTCCGACCGCGAGACGATCCGGCGTCGCGCCGTCGAGCGACTGCTTTCCGAGTTCCAGGCCTGGGGCAACGCGCCGGTGTTCGCCTACGGCTTCGAGGACCTGACAGGGGCGGAGTGGGAGCTTCTGCGGGCACTCGCCGGCCGCACCGAGGTCACCGTCTCGATCCCCTACGAACCCGGCCGCACGGTGTTCGAGTCCTTGCGCGCGACAGTCGACGACCTGGCCGCGCTCGCCGACGGCCGCGTCGAGCAGCTCCAGCCGCGCTCCGACGAGCACGGAGCCCCGGCGCTCGCGCACCTCGAACGGACGCTCTTCGACGATGACGTTGCCGCTGCACCGCCGCTCGAGGGTGCGGTGCGCTTCTTCGAGGGCGCCGGTACCCGCGCGACGCTCGAGCTGGTTGCGGAGGAGATCCTGGACCTCGTTCGCGGCGGCACGGATCCGGAGGCGATCGGGATCGTCGTCCCGGCAGTCGAGCGCTGGCGCGCGCCGCTCGAAACGGCGTTCACGGGCCTCGGCGTCCCGTTCGCGATCGAGGGCACCGTGCGGCTCGCGCAGAGCTCGTTCGGCCGCGCGCTGCTCGGTCTGACGCGCTTCGCTTGGCTCGGGGGCGGCCGCCGTGACCTCTACGGATTCCTCCGGTCACCGTACTCGGGCGTTCCGCGTGGGAAGGTCGACTTTCTCGAAGGGCGGATGCGCGGCCGCGCGATCAACGCGCACGATCGCGTCGAAGCGGAAACGCTCGCGCTGCACGGGCATCCGTTCCCGATCGTCCGCGACCTTCGTGGATCGGACACGCCGCTGGCCGGGTTGCGCGCCGCAGCCGCCGCCATGCTGCGCAATGCGCACGGCCTCCACCGGCCGCCGGCGAGCGAGGACGCGCGGGGCGACCTTCGCGCATACGAAGCAGCCGTCCAGCTGGCGGCAAAGCTCGAGGACTGGGACGTGACGCCGCAACAGGTCGTGGACGCGCTCGAGCGCTCAACCGTGCGCGGGCCGGGCGCCTTCGAGCCCGGACGAGTCGCCGTGCTCGACCTGCTCCGCGCCCGCACACGGAGCTTCGAGGTCGTGTTCGTGCTCGGACTGGAGGAGGGAAGCCTGCCTCGTCGCAGCCCGGCCGCGCCGTTTCTCGACGACGACGCTCGCCGCGAGCTCGGCGCGCGCCTCGTCAAGCCGGACCCCGTCGCGCGCGACCGGTATCTCTTCTACACCGCCTGCACGCGCGCCGCCCGGCGGCTGTATCTCGTCCGTGAGGCGGCGACCGACGACGGCGGCCCGCGCGGAACGAGCCCGTTCTGGGACGAGGTCGTTCGCGTCTTCGCGAGCGAGGATGTCGAGCGGGCGACGACCCGGCGTCCGCTCTCGGAGCTGACGTGGCCGCT